>Ga0065718_1000247_pt1 | contig 37629 bp, 42 predicted proteins | sample GBSCel77sediment_2_FD_59105 | JGI IMG/M metagenome (GOLD analysis project Ga0065718, IMG submission 59105) | Hot spring sediment microbial communities from Great Boiling Spring, Nevada - cellulolytic enrichment CS 77C v3 (version 3) | ecosystem: Environmental > Aquatic > Thermal springs > Hot...
ACCTGGGATGCAGCATAAGCCACACCCTGGGCATGATTCCCTGCTGACGCTGCTATAACTCCTTTAGATCTCTCAACCTCGCCTAGTCTAAGTACTTTGTTCAAAGCTCCTCTGACCTTGTAAGAACCAGTTTTTTGAAAGTTTTCGAGCTTAAGATAAATCTCACATCCCGAAAGTTCACTTAAAGTTCTAGATGNNTCAACAGGTGTNATGTGAATGAATTGACTGATTCTCTCCCACGCACTTTTGATATCNTCCAAGCTTATCAAGCTCAAACACCTCCTATATGGAAGCCAACATTCCACCTGCGATNACGAAAACACTTCCTACACCGTTTCTTAAACTTATTCTCTCCTTATAAATTAATGAGGCAAATAAAGTCGTCAGCATAGGGCTCATTCCCGTTATAATGCCAATCTGAGATACAGGCGCAAGTTGAAGTGCCTTAACGAAAGCCAAATAACTTACTCCTATTCCTATAGTTCCTCCTGCTCCTAAGATAATCCACACCTTAAGTTCCCTCAAGCTTGAGGAAAGAGACCTCCTTTTTATCAGCATAAAAGTTGAGGTAACTATAAGGAGAGAACCAACCCTCCATGTCATGAAAGATAAAGGCGTGAAATAATTAGAAACAACCTTAACCAGAGCAAGAGATAACCCCCATGCAAACGCTGCTCCTACCGCAACCATGTAGCCCTTCAAAGAAGAAAAGCCATCCATTATCTTATTCTTATCCTCGTATATTAAGTATACTCCCAAAACTACCAGCAAGCCAGCTATAAAAAAGCTTTGAGGAAACCTTCTCCTTCAAAAAGGCTGAAGCAATGATAACGGTCACTATCGGATAGGAGGAACTTACCACAGTAGATCTTCCAACTCCTATTAGCTTCATACTTTTGAAAAACAAGTTATCCCCGATGAACAGGCCCAGTATGAGGGATAGAAAAAAGAAAACCCAGATCTCCAAGGGTAAGCAAACCAAAAGATGATTCCAAGCTCCAATGATCAAGTTTATAAATATCACTGAAAGAAAGGCTCCGACGTTCCTAACGAAGTTTATCTCCACCGGGGATAAATCTTTCCCACCCCAGCGATATAAAAGCGGGGATATTCCCCAAAGTACCGCTGTTATAAAACCTAGGACAATCCCTTCATTAAACATCCCTTAAAGCCCTATCAATATCATTTTTGTAGGTCCTCCAAGTTTTCTATGCCAACTGATAACCTAATAAGGGTTTCAGTAATACCAAGCCTTTCCTTTTCCTCCCTTGAGAGGTTTCTGTGGGAAGTGAAAGCCGGTCTAGTTGCTAAAGACTCAACGGCTCCAAGGCTAGGAGCTCTCTTGATAAGTTGAAGGGAATCCATAAAGAATGCAGCACCATCTGCAGTTGTGTCAATATCGAAGGCTACCATTCCTCCAAACCCATCCATTTGAGCCTTAGCTATTTCATGGTCGGGGTGAGATTCAAGCCCAGGATAGAAAACCCTTTTAACTTTGGGGTGCTTCTCCAACCATCTCGCTAACTCCATAGCACTCTCGTTCTGCTTCTTAACCCTAAGGGCAAGGGTTTTAATCCCTCTTAAAACTAGGTAAGCATCGAACGGCCCCAAAAGATTTCCAAAAATCCTTCTAACATTCCATATTTTAGAAATATCATCCCTATTACCAACCACTACTCCTCCCATAGTATCGTTATGACCACAAAGATATTTAGTAGCACTATGTATGATAACATCTGCACCGAAAAGGCGAGGACGTTGATTTATCGGTGTAGCAAAAGTGTTATCCACAACCACTTTGATGCCTTTCTTTTTGGCCTTAACAGTCAAGTTCTTTATATCAATTACCCTAAGAGTCGGATTCGTTGGACTCTCAAGGTAAAGAAGACCTATCTCACCCTTATCTATTAGTTCCTCAATCTCTTCTCTTTCCTCTATTGAATACACATACACCTTAATCCCACATTTAGGAAGAAAGTCCTTCACAAAAACAAGAGTATCTCCATAAACCTCCTTCATGATAAGCATGCTATCGCCTGCATTCAAAAGAGCAAAAAGAGTAGATGTTATGGCCCCCATTCCGGAGGAAAAAGACAACCCTTCCTCACATCTCTCCAACTGAGCTATCTTTTTCTCAAGAGCCCTAACAGTCGGGTTACCCCACCTTCCATACCTATAGCCACTCTCCTTGCTCCAGAGGATCTCGAACTCATCTTCCTCTCGTTGAAACTCATAAACAGCAGACGGATAAATCGGCATCATTATAGGTTTTCCCTTCTCAAACTCCTCAATTATAGAGAGCACTACCTCCGTATCCAAAAACAACCTTTATAACACCTCCTTCTCTTACAGAGCACAGAAACATATATTAAGCTTAAAAAATTATAGCCCTTAACCTGAAACATGTAAAGCTACTTATGAAAAATATTTATAGTAGCCTTTATACAATTGAACCGAAGGTTAACTTGACTACTGAAAACAACCATGGTAGAATATAGGACGGCGGGGCGTGGCGCAGCTTGGTTAGCGCACCTGCTTTGGGAGCAGGGGGCCGAAGGTTCGAATCCTTTCGCCCCGACCACTTCAGTGAGGAGCGGGAATAGCTCAGGTGGCTAGAGCATCGGCCTTCCAAGCCGAGGGTCGCGGGTTCGAATCCCGTTTCCCGCTCCAGGTGAGCTAAGGGTGCGCCTGTAGCTCAACAGGATAGAGCAACGGACTTCTAATCCGTAGGCTGGGAGTTCGAGTCTCCCCAGGCGCGCCATGGTAATAGAGTACAATGGTGAACGTAGCTCAAGTGGTTAGAGCACCAGGCTGTGGACCTGGGGGTTGGGGGTTCGAGTCCCCTCGTTCACCCCACATAAGAGATAGGGTGGGTCGTTAGCTCTAACAGGATAGAGCACCTGACTCTTAATCAGGGGGTTGCAGGTTCGAGTCCTGCACGACCCACCACTTTTCGGTTTTATGATTACTTTTAGAGGGAGCGAGAGTGGCGGAACCTGGCAGACGCGCTGGACTTAGGATCCAGTGGCGAAGAGCCGTGTGGGTTCAAATCCCACCTCTCGCACCATTTTTTAGNNTTTCTTTTTAAGAAATAAGAAAAAGGATGCTTCTTATGTAAGAAGCATCCTTTTAATATTTAATGAGGAGGGAAAAACATGAAAGCCGAGATAGTGGAAAGGAAAGGACATCATGCTAAGATAAAGGTTGAAATCCCAGCTGAGGTCTTCTCTAAAGCCGTAGATAAAGCCTTCAAAAAGCTCGTTCAAAATGCCCACATTCCAGGATTTAGAAAGGGAATGGTACCAAGAAAGGTGTTTGAAGCAGTATACGGGAAAAAGGTAATATACGACGAGGCCATACAGGATATAGCACCCCCAGCCTATGACGAGGCCATTAAAAGCCTTGGATTAGAACCAATAACAAGGCCCAGTATATCCTTACTACAAGTTGAAGAAGGAAACCCCTTTGTTTTTACCGTTGACCTGGTCTTAAAACCCGACGTGAGGCTTGGGGATTATAAAAATATAGAAGTCTCAAAAGAAAAGATAGAAGTCAATGAAGAAATGGTTGATAACGTTTTAAAAGAATATCAAGAAAGAAGCGTTACATTTAAGGAAGTTAAAGACAGAGGAGCGATTGAGGGAGACCTGTTACTTATTGAGTTCAGGAGTAAGGATGAAAATGAGTGGAAAAAGGCTCAAATAATCTTAGAAAAAGAATTTAAGAATAATCTTGAAGGAGCTAAAATCGGTGAGGAAAGGGAACTTGAAATTAAGGGAGAAAGGTTTACAATAAGGATACTGGAGATAAGGGAAAAGGAGCTTCCTAATCTTGATGATGAGTTTGCATCATCCTTCGGTTTTTCATCACTAGAAGAATNGNAAAAAACTATAAGAGAGGCTTTAGAGGAAGAGCTTGCTAGAAAAGCAGAAGAAACCTTTAGAGAGAAAGTTATAGAAAAGCTTTTAGAGATTTCGGAAGTAGAAATACCTGAAGAAGCTATAGCAGAGGAAGTAGAGTTTCTAAAGGAAAGAGACAGAAAGATAGCTCAAGAAAGAGGGATGAAGGTAGAAGAGGTTTTAAGCAGATTGGGAATTCCTGAAGACAAAGTGGAAGAGTATTACAGAAAGCGTGCCGAAACAAGACTAAAGAGGGAATTCGTGTTAGATGCCCTTATAGAAAAAGAAGGGATATTGATCACAGATGAGGAGTTTGAAGAGGAACTTAAGAAGATAGCAAGTGAGAACAATCTACCTTATGAGAAGGTTAGGGCATTTTGGAGTGATGAAGAAAGGGTAAGCATACTCAGAAGTGATATAATAAGAAGGAAGGCAGTTGATAAGGTTATAGAATATATCAAAAGAAGAGGTGATAATAAAGAAGATGCTAATTCCAGTGGTAATTGAACAAACCCATAGGGGAGAGAGAGCCTATGATATTTATTCGCGTTTGCTTAAAGATAGAATAATATTTATTGGGGAACCCATAGACGATAACGTGGCTAACATTGTCGTAGCCCAACTACTATTCCTTGAGGCTGAGGATCCCAAAAAGGACATCTACATCTACATAAATAGCCCAGGTGGACTGGTAACAGCAGGCTTGGCGATATACGATACCATGCAATACATAAAGGCAGACATATGCACCATATGGCATAGGACAAGCTGCAAGCATGGCGGTCTAGTTTCTTCTTGCTGCAGGAACGAAAGGTAAACGATATGCTTTACCTCACGCAAGAATAATGCTCCATCAACCCTTACGGTGGAGCTCAAGGACAAGCAACCGATATAAACATACAAGCCAAAGAGATAATGAGGTTGCGCGCACTCATAAACGAAATATTGGTTAAGCACACTGGACAGAGCTTAGAGAGAATAGAGAAGGATACCGACAGGGATTTCTATATGACAGCAGAAGATGCTAAAGAATATGGTATAGTAGACGAAGTAATATCAAGAAGGAAGTGATTAAATGATAACTTTTAAAGGAGATAGCGAAAAGAACAAGAAAAAGCTGGTTTGTTCGTTTTGCGGAAGAAGTCAAGCAGAGGTTAAAAGGATAATAGTGGGACCAGGTGTAAGCATATGTAACGAATGCGTAGATTTATGTAAACAGATTCTCGATGCGGAAATGGAGGAAGATAGGCCCGTAAGCATAAAATCTTCTCTACCTAAGCCGATCGAAATTAAGAGATTTCTTGATGATTACGTCATCGGGCAAGGAAAAAGCTAAGAAAATACTTGCTGTTGCAGTTTATAACCACTATAAACGCATATATTGCGGTGAACAAGCTACTCTAAACATTGAGAAAAGCAACATTCTACTTATAGGACCAACTGGTTGCGGTAAAACCCTTCTAGCTCAAACATTAGCAAAGATGCTTAACGTTCCATTCGCAATAGCTGATGCTACTACGCTAACGGAAGCTGGATATGTAGGAGAAGATGTGGAAGATATCCTTTTAAGGCTCCTTCAAGCCGCAGACTTCGATGTCAAAAGAGCCGAACGTGGAATAGTTTACATAGATGAGATAGACAAAATAGCTAGAAAGGGTGATAGTCCATCTATAACAAGGGATGTTTCAGGTGAGGGAGTTCAGCAAGCTTTATTGAAGATCCTCGAGGGAACGATAGCCCATGTCCCCCCAAGAGGGGGAAGGAAGCATCCTTACCAAGAGTTTATTCCTGTAAATACAACAAACATTCTGTTTATATGTGGAGGAGCCTTCGAGGGAATCGAAAACATAATAGGAAGAAGGATTGGGAAGAAAAGCTTAGGGTTTGAGAGAGACACATCAAAAGAGGAATCGGATTTAGGCAAAATACTTGAAAAGATATTACCTGAGGACCTGCTTAAGTTTGGAATGATACCGGAATTCGTAGGAAGACTCCCAATAATCGCTACACTCCATCCTTTGGATGAGGAAGCTCTAGTAAGAATATTAACCGAGCCTAAGAACGCCATAGTAAAGCAGTATAAGAAGATATTTGAGCTTGATGGGGTGGATCTTGAGTTCGAAGAAGAAGCTTTAAGAAGCATAGCTAAAAAAGCTTTAGAACTTAAGACTGGAGCAAGAGGTTTAAGAGCGATTATCGAGGACATTCTCTTAGAAATTATGTTTGAGGTACCTTCCTCTGAAAACGTGAGGAAGTGTATAATAACCAAAGAAACTGTGGAAAAGAAAGCACCACCACTAATNATTGAAGGGCCTCCAAAGAGNAAAGCTTTGGAAGTCAGTGATTCCATTATGAGGTTAGCCTAGGAGGGGATGTAGATAGATGGAAGGTTTTCTGTCGCAAGTGAAGATGCAGGAAATCTTACCTCTTCTTGCAGTGAGAGATATTATAGTTTTTCCTAATATTGTAGTTCCTCTTTTTGTTGGGCGTCCCAAATCTCTTAAGGCCCTTGAAGTTGCCATGCTTGGAAACAGACTAATAGTAATAGTCGCACAGAAGGATCCTAAGGTTGAAGACCCCAAACCGGAGGATCTATATAACATAGGGACCCTTTGTCACATTCACCAAATGGTCAAGCTTCCCGACAATACTGTTAAGGTCCTCGTTGAGGGGAAGGAAAGAGTAAGGTTAGATGAGTTCTTGAGAACTGATGAATTCTTTGAAGCGAAGGTTACTCCCATTTCTTTGGAAATACCTTACTCTTCCCACATTGAGGCTCTGCTAAGAAACGTTATATCTGAATTCGAGAAATACGTTAAACTTCACCCCAAGGTTCCACCCGAGATAATGATAACTATAATGAGCATGAACGATGCTGGCAGAATCGCAGATATAATCGCTGCCAACATGCATATCAAGTTACAAGAAAAACAGCAGATATTAGAAGCGATTTTACCGGAGGAAAGACTTAAAAAGCTCTTATCCCTCCTCGTTCGAGAGGTAGAAGTTCTTGAACTTGAAAAGAAAATTCATGAAGAAGTCAGAAAACAAATGGAGCAAACCCAGAAGGAGTACTATCTTAGAGAACAACTTAAAGCGATTCAGAAGGAACTGGGAAGGAGCGACGACCTCTCTGAGGAGATAGAAGAATATACCAAGAAAATAAAAGAAGCGAAAATGCCTCCAGAAGTCGAAGAGAAAGCTATGCACGAGCTCAAAAGATTAGAGAAGATGCCACCGATGACCGCTGAAGCCACTGTGGTTAGGACTTACCTTGACTGGCTAGTATCTCTCCCCTGGTCTAAGAGAACAAAGGACAAGCTTGACTTAGCAAACGCGGCAAAGATCCTTGATGAAGATCATTACGGNTTGGAAAAGGTAAAGGAGAGGATCTTAGAGTTCCTTGCTGTAAGGAAGCTATCTAAGAAAATGAGAGGGCAGATACTCTGCTTCGTTGGCCCACCTGGGGTTGGTAAAACGTCCCTTGCCCGCTCAATTGCAAGGGCTTTAAACAGAAAGTTCGTTAGAATATCACTTGGCGGCGTTAGAGATGAAGCAGAGATAAGAGGACACAGAAGAACCTACGTTGGGGCTCTACCAGGCAGAATAATCCAAAAGATGAGACAAGCTGGCACCAAAAACCCTGTATTCTTGCTTGACGAGGTCGACAAGATAGGAATGGACTTCAGAGGAGATCCCGCGGCAGCACTACTGGAAGTTCTCGACCCAGAGCAAAATCATGCATTTAGTGACCACTTCTTAGAAGTTCCCTTTGATCTATCTGAGGTAATGTTCATAACAACTGCTAACGTCACATATACGATACCTAGAGCGCTCCTTGACAGAATGGAAGTTATACATATTCCCGGTTACACCGAAGAGGAGAAGATGATGATAGCCATCAGACACCTAATTCCCAAACAACTTGAACGCCATGGCTTAAGTGAAGATAAGGTGAAGATAACCGAGCAAGCCATCCAAAAGATAATAAGAGAATATACTCGGGAAGCTGGGGTCAGAAACCTTGAAAGAGAGATAGCTTCAATCTGTAGAAAAGTAGCGCGAAAGGTGGTTGAAGAAAAGAGCTCTGAAAAAGAGTTTAAAATAACTGCTCAAAATTTACATATTTATCTTGGCCCACCCAAATTCAGATATGGTGTGGCTGAAGAGAAGGATGAAATAGGGGTTGCAACTGGTCTAGCTTGGACGGAAGTAGGTGGAGAAATACTCTTAGTTGAAGCTGTAACAATGAAAGGCAAGGGCAAGCTAACCTTAACAGGAAATCTTGGAGACGTCATGCAAGAATCCGCACAAGCTGCGGTTAGCTATATAAGAAGCCACGCTAAAGAATTCGGAATAAAAGAGGACTTTTATAGAACATTGGATATTCACATTCATGTGCCTGAAGGAGCTATACCAAAGGATGGCCCTTCAGCAGGAGTAGCTATGCTAACAGCTCTGGTATCAGTGCTAACGGGACGCCCAGTGAGAAGAGATGTTGCTATGACGGGAGAAATAACGCTTAGGGGTAAGGTTCTACCCGTGGGAGGAATAAAAGAAAAGGTTTTAGCAGCTCACAGAGCAGGGATAGATACTGTTATACTTCCTAAAGACAATGAGAAGGACACCTTGGAAATAGCTCCTACGATAAGAAAGAAAATAGAATTTTGTTTTGTAGAAAGGATGAACGAAGTCTTAGATATAGCACTCGTTCATAATGAAAGAGGAGAGAAAGTTAATAGCGAGTATCTACCTGCCTGAAGACATTCCTTCTGATTTTGGTCTACCAGAACTAGCAATAGCTGGAAGATCAAACGTAGGGAAATCTTCCTTTATAAATGCCATTTTAGGACAAAAGATTGCTAAGGTTAGCTCAACCCCGGGTAAAACGCGTTCCCTTAACTTCTACTGTATAGATGATAAATTTATATTAGTTGATCTTCCCGGATATGGATATGCTGAAGTTTCATTAGCTGAGAGAAAAAGATGGGCTAAGCTAGTCGAAGCTTATGTTAGAGGGAGGAAGGCTATACAGGCCTTCCTCCAAATTATAGATATTAGGCACATTCCTATGGAAAGTGACTTAAAGCTTTTCTCATGGATAAAGAGCTTAGGTTATGATGTAGCCTTTATATTCACCAAGGTAGATAAAATCGGCAGGTCATCTATCAAAGCCCAGATAGAAAAAGCAAAGCCTCTTTTTCCCCATAACGAAAGGAAATTACGTCTTATTCTCAGCCGTAACAGGAGAAGGGAAAAGAGAAGCCTGGAATCTTATAAACAGCTTGATATAGGAGAAGGGAGGAAAATAAAGCTATGCAAGGTGAACTCCCGAAAGCTTATGATCCCCATACGGTGGAGGAGAAATGGTACTCTTATTGGATCGAGCGCGGTTATTTCTACAGCTCAGTGGATAAAAATAAGAAGAAGTTCTCTATAGTAATCCCTCCTCCAAATGTGACGGGTTCTCTTCACATGGGTCATGCTTTAAACAACACCATACAGGACATCTTCATTCGGTGGAAGAGGATGCAAGGATATAACACCATGTGGCTTCCTGGCACAGATCATGCTGGTATAGCTACGCAAAAACGTCGTAGAGAGAGCCTTAGCTCAAGAGGGGCTCAAGAAAGAAGATTTGGGAAGAGAAAAATTTCTCGAAAGGGTTTGGGAGTGGAAAGAAAAATATGGTGGCAAGATAATACACCAGCTTAAAAGATTAGGAGCATCCTGCGATTGGAAGAGAGAGAGGTTCACCTTAGATGAAGGGTTATCAAAAGCAGTAAGAGAGGTTTTCGTTAGGCTATTTAGAGAGGGACTCATATATCGGGGAAATTATATAATTAACTGGTGCCCCAGATGTGGAACCGCCCTTTCAGATATAGAAGTGGAACATGAAGAGGTCAAAGGTAACTTATGGTACGTTAGATATCCTATAGTAGATGAATCAAGCAGCTATATCACAGTGGCAACCACGAGACCAGAAACCATTCTAGGAGATGTAGCAGTAGCAGTTCATCCAGAGGATGAAAGATACAAAACCTTAATCGGGAAAAGAGTTAAAATTCCCCTGACAGATAGGATTGGTTACATAATAGCTGACACTATGGTAGATTCCTCCTTCGGAACTGGTGCAGTTAAAATAACCCCAGCTCATGACCCCAATGATTTTCTCGTTGCTCAAAGACACGGCTTAAAGTACATCCAAGTCATAGGCCCAGATGGAAAGATGACCGAGGAATCAGGAAAAAGATATAAAGGATTAGATCGACTTGAGTGTAGAAGAAAAGTTGTTGAAGATTTGATGAAGGAAAACCTCCTTGAAAAAGTGGAAGACTATACTCATGCTGTAGGACACTGCTATAGATGCAAAACCATAGTAGAACCTTACCTATCAGAACAATGGTTTGTTAAAATGAAACCATTAGCTGAACCGGCAATTAGGGCTGTCAAAGAAGGCAAGATAAGGTTCATACCAAAAACTTGGGAAAAAGTATACTACGATTGGATGGAAAACATAAGGGATTGGTGCATATCCCGCCAGCTATGGTGGGGACATCGCATACCGGTTTGGTACTGCCAAAGGTGCGGTCACATGAACGCTTTTACAGACCCACCAGATAATTGCGAAAAGTGTGGTTCAACTGAACTCGTCCAGGACAACGATGTCCTCGATACGTGGTTCAGTTCGGCNCTGTGGCCATTCTCAACTTTAGGATGGCCTGAAAAAACACCTGACCTAGAATACTATTACCCAACCGACCTATTGGTAACCGGATTCGACATCATATTCTTCTGGGTAGCCAGGATGATAATGATGGGATTAAAATTCATGGGGGATGTTCCTTTCTACGATGTATATATTCATGCCCTCGTGAGAGACGAAGAAGGTAAAAAGATGTCGAAATCCTTTGGGAACGTCATAGACCCCCTTGATATGATAGAAAAATATGGAGCTGATGCCTTAAGATTCACGCTAGCTTCCTTGACCATCCAGGGTAGAGATATAAGGTTATCCGAAAGCAAAATAGAATCCTCAAAGAACTTCGCTAACAAGATATGGAATGCTCTGAGATTTATATTGATGAACATAAAAGACCTTGAGCCGAGAGAGCTTAAAAAAGAAATGCTTCAGATGGATCTCTCAGACAGATGGATATTAAGCCGAACTCAAAAAACGAATACAAGGAAGTAACCAAGCTTTTAGAGAATTACTATGTGGGTGAGTCAGCAAAAGTGCTTTATGACTTTATTTGGGGTGAGTTCTGCGATTGGTACATAGAGATATCGAAAGGAACACTTTATGATGAAAAAGCAGGTGAGCTGAGAAAGAAAAGCGTTAAATATATACTATGGGAAGTATCAAGCATTATCCTAAGATTGCTCCATCCCTTCATGCCTTTCATAACAGAAGAACTATGGCAGCATCTTCCGGCAACTAGCGAAAGCATAGTTATAGCCCCATGGCCAAAAGTTGACGAAAGCCTCATAGATGAAGATGCAGAAAGAAGGATGACATATATCATGGAAACCATAAGGTCGATAAGAAATCTAAGAGCGGAGATGGATATACAGCCTGGCAAAAAGGTCAGAGTTATAATTAAACCTTACGACGCTGAGTATGAAGATTTAATCCAAGCTAATAAAGATCATATAATACGTTTATCGACCCTATCTGAACTTCAAATAAGTTGGGACTTTCAGAGATCGAGAGGATGCGCTGTAGGGGTCATAGATAAAGCTGAGATATTCATGCCTTTAGGAGAAATAATGGATATAGAAAAGGAAAGCTTAAGACTTAAGAGAGAGTTAATCGAAATAGAAAAAGAGATAGAAAAGAATAAATGACAAAGTTATCTAATGAGGAATTCTTACAGAAAGCACCAGAGAGTGTTATAGATAAAGAGAAAAAGAAGTTAGAGGAGCTAGAAAAAATAAAGGAAAGGAATGGAAAGATACATTGAATACCTTGCCTGATTACGTTTCGTTTTTAGTAAGAGTTAAGCTCCATAAAGTTTTCTGAAAAAATTACGCCTTGGGCTTGAGAGGATAGAGGAGCTTTTACACCGATGTGGGGATCCTCATGAAAGGTTGAAAAGCATAGTAGTAGCAGGAACTAATGGAAAGGGTTCTGTAACAGCTATGCTTTCTAACATTCTTAAAACCGAAGGATACAAAGTAGGAACATATATATCACCACACCTCTGCAATATAAGGGAAAGAATAATGATAAATGGCCAATGGATAGAAGAAGAAGCCTTTTTAGAAGTTGGCAAAATGATTCTAGAGGAAGCAAAGCAAATGTATGATAGTCCTAGTTTTTATGAAATACTCACAGCTATGGCTTTTTCTATACTTTTAGTAAGAGAAATATAGACATCGCGGTTCTTGAAATAGGTCTGGGAGGGAGGCTTGACGCAGTAAATGTGGTCCATCCCATCCAATCCATCATAACCACCATAGATCTCGATCATGAGAATTATCTAGGAAACACTATTCAATCAATAGCGCGAGAAAAGGCTGGGATAATAAAGGAGGGCACAGTTGTCATCCTAGGCGAGGAAAAGGAAGAGGCAGTAAAGGTAATAGAAGATATATCTCTAGAAAACAGGGCCCCGTCTTTACTAGAAAGGGTAGGGAGTTTTGACTTTAATGTGAAGAAGTTCTCGCTAGAAGAATCGATAATGGACTTCAGAGATAATAAGACCTACCTACAAGATGTAAAGTTAGGACTAAAAGGTGAGTACCAATTTCTAAACACAAGCGTAGCTCTTGAGGCAAGCTTACTGCTTAACGACCTAGGCATAAAGCTAAGCGAAAAAAGTATTAGAGACGGGATCAAAAGCGCTAGATGGAGAGGAAGATTTGAAACCTTCGAACTCGAAGATAAGGTAGTTATTCTTGACTGTGCTCACAACCCTCATGGTATAAGAGCTCTGGTATCTTCCTTGGAAAAGCTTTTCAAAGGGAAAAAGATATGTTTCGTATTTGGCGTAATGCGTGATAAAAACTACATCGAAATGCTTAGGGAACTTTCAAAAATCGCAAGCAGATTGATTCTGACAACAATTAAGGAAAATGATAGAGCTCTTCCTGTAGATGTTCTTTTAGAGGCAACCAAAGAGATTATGAAAGGGGAAAATATTCCTATAAGGGGAATAGAGTCGCCCTTAACCGCTCTAAGAGAGGGGATCTCTTCTTCGGAAGACGTTGTATGCTTTTGCGGTTCCCTTTATCTCATAGGCAAGATCCTTGAGGAGAATGGTGAGATCGGAGGACTTAAAAGCTTTCTTAAGAAGTAGATGGTGGCATAAAGTACTTTCCTCAATCAAGGGTGCTTATATCGTAGGAGGGAGTTTGCGGGATCTCCTGCTTGGCAAAGAAGTTAGGGATATAGATATAGTGTTTAAACCCTCCTATGATATGCTTATTCCTCAGAAGTTTGCTTCAGATATCTTTGGAAAGCTTATAATCTTGGGAAAGAAAGATCAAACCTATAGGGTAACAAAGCCACCTTTTATCTTTGACTTTACTCCACTAAAAGAAGCTGAAATTTTCGAAGATCTTGTCCAAAGGGATTTCACTATCAACTCCTTAGCTTGGGATATAGAAGAAGAAAAGTTGATCGATCCATTAGGAGGATTAGATGATTTATTAGGTAGAAAGATCAGAGCCAATAGCAATGAATCTCTACTTAAAAGACAGGATTAGAATCTTAAGGGCTTTTAGGTTTAGATCTACCTTAGGATTCGACATAGAAGAAAAAACTANGCTTCTTATCGAAGGCCTCAGTTCTGACTCTCCTTGGAAGTTTATAGCAAAAGGAGAGGATGGCTGAAGAATGGAAAAAGCTGATTAAAAGCACCTACTTCTCTCTTAGCATGAAAGACATGTCAGGCACAGGATTCCTGGAGTCCCTATTCCCTATATTTCGTAAGATGAGAAGCTTGCCACAAAACGCCTTTCACCACCTAGATGTCTTAAACCATACACTTAAAGCGATTGAAGCTTTAGAAGACATCCTAACCGCCCCCCCACCACTGGGCAGATAAGGGTTACATAAAGGGTAAAGAGCATCTCCTGAGGATGGCCACGCTCTTTCACGATGTTGGAAAGGTCTACTGCTTCAAGAGATTTGATGGTGAGATCAACTTTAAAGGGCACCAATTTGTAGGAGCTAAAATCGTTAGAAGCGTAAGCAAAGCTTTGCTTTTCAATGATAAGGAAAGAAAAACCTTAGTAAAGTTAGTTTTCAACCACATGATGCCTATCCTCTTCGTGAAAAGACAGAGAGAGGGAAGACCCTATGAAAGGTCATTATTAAGCTGGCTTGATAAGGTTATGGATGACGCCTGCGGTATATTTTTGATCTCTTTAGCTGATCTTGAAGCCACGAGAGGAGAAAAAACTAGCGATGAAGATAGAAACACGCTCAGTGAGATAGCTAAAAGGGCGATGCTTCACCTGAAGGATATGAAGGTTAAGCCTATATTAAATGGTAGAGAAATAATGAAAATAACTGGAATAAGTCCTGGTCCTCTTGTAGGAAACCTGAAGGAAAGGCTTCTCCACCTTCAAAAAAATGGGAAAGTTAAAGACGAAATCCGAAGCTATAAGAGCCCTTTTGGGGATAATATAGATGGGTGCTAAATCAATGAACAAGGTTAGGACTGCAGTTATAGGGGTTGGATATCTGGGGAAACACCACGCTAGGATATATAGTGAATTGGAGAGGGCGCACTTAGTGGCTGTAGCTGATATAATAGAGGAAAGAGCACAAGAGATTGCCCAAAGGTATGGCTGCGCTGCTTATACCGATTATCGCGAAATGCTAGATAAGGAAACCATCGATGCGGTAAGCGTAGCTGTCCCAACGAGCTTACACTATGAAATAGCGAGGGATTGCCTTTTAAAAGGGATAAGCGTCCTCGTAGAAAAGCCTATAGCTACGAATCTTGAACACGCAGATGAGCTCTTCAGGATATCCAGAGAAAAAGGGTTAGTGTTCCAGGTAGGGTATGTAGAAAGATTTAATCCTATAGTATCCTATCTCCCAAGGTATGTGGACGCCCCCTATGTTATAATGACTAAGAGGCTTTGCCCCTTTGTTAACAGAAACTTAGATGTAGGAGTAGTTCTTGATTTAATGGTTCACGACATAGACATAGTTCTATCGATAGTTAACAAAGAAGCAGAAGAGATTAATGCAAAGGGTATATCAGTAGTATCTATACATGAGGATATAGCATCAGCCCACATTAAGTTCAAAGATGGATGCAACGCTTATTTCGTGGTCAGCAGAGTGAGCCCTACAGGAGCAAGAAAGTTAGAGATCATCGATAGAGAAAAACGGATTATCCTTGACTATATGAAGAAAGAGCTCTTTATATTTGACCTAAACGGTTTCCGTTCTTTAGAACATATTAAACTTATGTCTTCAGAGGAACCTCTTAAGAAAGAAATTTCATTCTTCCTTGAAAATGTGATTAGTAGGTAAAAACCTTAAGGAGGATGGAAGAACCTCCTTTTATATAGCTTTAAAAATACTTGAATCTATAAGAAAGAGTGAGAGAAATGTATGACGTAATCATAGTTGGTGGGGGCCCAACGGGTATATTTTGTGCGCTAGAAATAATCAAATACTCAAACTTAAAGGTAATAATTTTAGAGAGGGGACATCCAATAGAGCAGAGACTCTGTCCAATGAGAGAAAGGGGCGGAGAATGTCGACGGTGTCCTTCATGCGCTCTTGTATCAGGATGGGGAGGAGCTGGAGCCTTTAGTGACGGCAAGCTTACGCTGAGCCTCGATGCAGGTGGAAGATTAAACGAGTTTCTTCTACCTGAAGAAATGCAAAATCTATTAGACTACGCCGATCAGATTTACTTAAGTTTTGGAAATGGAGGACATCTATTTGATCCCTCTCCTGATAAGGTTATCGAATATACGATGAAGGCTCAAAAAGCTGGGCTAAAGCTCATCCCTATGAAGATAAGGCACCTGGGTACGGAAAACTGCTATGAGATCTTGAGAGAGATGGAGAAGTTTCTCAAAGAAAGGGTTGAAATAAGGCCTCGCGCCAAGGTTGAAGAGATTCTCATAGACAAAGATGCAAGAAAAGTCAAAGGTGTTATGTTAAAAGATGGTGAGGAAATAAAAGGAAAGTATGTAATCGTTGCTCCTGGACGATCAGGAGCCAGTTGGCTCGAGGAACAGGCTCGCAAACTAAATCTTGGTCTAGAGCGCAACCCCGTTGATATAGGAGTAAGGATAGAAGTCCCTGCGGCCATTATGGAAGATCTAACAAATACATTCTACGAAGCAAAGCTCGTATATTACTCAAGGTCCTTTGATGATAAGGTAAGAACATTTTGTATGTGTCCCCATGGCGAAGTCGTTGTAGAGTGGAATGAAGAAGAGAAGGTTCTGTCCGTAAATGGACACAGCTATAGGAACAAGAAAACAGATAAAACTAACTTTGCCATTCTTGTGAGTACATCATTCACAGAACCTTTTCATGAACCAAATCTTTATGGAAGTCATGTTGCAAGACTCGCAAACATGATCAGCGGAAGCGTGATAGTACAGAGACTTGGAGACCTTTTGAATGGAAGGAGGTCAACTTATGAGAGAATAAGCAGGGGAGTCATTGAACCATCACTAAGAGAAGCGGTACCCGGTGATTTAAGTTTCGTCTTACCCTTCAGATATCTCCAAAATATAAAAGAGATGCTTGAAGCCATGGATAAACTTACCCCAGGAATATTCTCTCCCTTCACACTCCTTTATGGTGTTGAAGTAAAGTTCTATTCCTCAAAGATAAAGCTCTCTCCAGTTTTAGAAACGGAAGTCCAAAATCTCTTCGCAGGAGGAGACGGCGCTGGGATAACAAGAGGATTAATGCAGGCCTCCATTTCAGGTATTATAATAGGTCGAGAGATTTTGCGCAGGGAAGCGATTAAGCCTTAAAGAGGAAAAGAAATGCGAAGAGATATCATAATTTTCGTGATTTTTGCTTTAAGTTTAATATTCCTCCTTTACCTCTTGGTAGAGTTTTATACTCCAAATGTGGGAGATAGATTCAGGTTCATCATAGATCTCTTAGTTAAAAAACAACTTTGGAGGGAAAGCTTCCGCTAAAAAACTGGGTAAAGGTGGTGTTCCCCATAACCAAAAGGGGTAGGATAACTTTCTTTCTATTTTTACTCACCCTTTTAATCTTATCCGAAGTAGAAGGATCAATGCCATTAAAAAAGCCCTTTACCTCTTCCTGGTTTACTTCCGCCTGAGCAGATCGGCACACCAAGGACTATCAAAAGAGAGCCACAAAAAGGCCTTGGAAGAGTTTAAAAATGCTCTGGAACTCTTTTGGAACGGACGGTATGACGAAGCCCTAAATGGATTCGACAAAGTGATCAAAGCGGACCTTTACGCTTTAGAGCCATATTACTGGAAAGGGATAATTTACTTAAGAAAGGGGCTAATAGAAGAAGCCAAAAAGATGTTCCAATACTATCTTGAAGTTAAACCAGCCGAACTTAGAGCTATAAGAGCTTTAGATAGAGCAAAAAAGGATCTCTTTCCCTGTCCTAAACCTACCCGAAGCCCTTTATCCTAAATCTCATAGAGCTGTAAACCCTTTTGTAGGGCTCCGAGAGAAAAGAGGGTTCTTTGAGAGCCTAAAAGTCCATCTTTTTTTCCCTATATATAATCCATCTGCTATCGCCATAGGACCTGATGAAAATCTATACATAGCTGACTTTGGAAGTGGAAGTATACTCATAATTTCCAGAGAAGGAATTCCCATAGGATCTTGGAGAGGGCTTAAAAACCCTTCGGGCATAGCCATATCATTGGATGGGAGGGTTTATGTATCCGATTTCTCAGAGAGCAAGATCCTCGTCTTTGACTTGTCTGGCAAGCTTATCATGACATTCGGTGAAGGTGAGATACTCAATCCGCAGGGAATCAATATAGACCCCTATGGATATATATATGTCTGTGATTGGGGAAACCATCGTATCTGTAAATATACCTTGGACGGAAAACTAGTAAGAACAATAGGAGAAGGATATTTATGGGAACCTCTTGCCGTATGCATCGATGATAGAGGAGATATTTGGGTTTCTGATGGAAACGAAAGATGCATATATAAGTTTGGCTGGGATGGACTATTTAAGGGAAAGCTTCTAGAGGATGTCTTTTCAAGAGGGCTATTCGTAGATTTTAGGAGCAGAATTGGAGTTATTGACGAAGAAAGAAAAAGCCTATTTTTAATAGATAAGGACAAAGTCGTAGAAAAGATAAACCTCTCAAAGCTTTCAAGTCCTTCTTCTATTTCTAACGATAGCTTTGGAAACCTATTTTTAACTAGACTTCGACAATATCTCCCTTTATAGAATAGATACGCCTTTTCTTTCAGAAAACATTGAAATCAGAATATCCAAGATAAACCAAAAAGAAGATTCAGAAAGAGAGGTAGAAATAGAGGTATCTCAGGGGTGGTATCCCTTACCGTTAGAGCGCATCGGACTATCCAGTCGAATAATAGAGGATGACTGGATCATCGAACCAAACTCAGTAGAGGAAATAGATAAGCCCCTAATCATAGGGGTTATAATAGACCCCAATTTTGAAGGTGAAGGAGAAGATTTGCTTAACCTTCTGAAGAATAAGCTCCCAGTCGTAGACAGAGGTTTCGTAAAGGGGGCTTTTACTTCTCCAGAGCTCCCTCCGAATAGATGGAAATGGGAAAGAAATAAAGAGCCTTTTGATGGGGTTAGACTATTGCAAAACGTGATTGAAGCTTTAGTGGCAAAAGATGCAAGAAGAATCATAATCTACTGCGGAAAGCCTCCAAACATTCAAGAAGAGGAGATGAGAAGACTAGCTTATTTTGCCAGACTGCATCAGATTAGAGTGATACTTCTTACTGATGATGAACCTCCCCCACTATGGGAAAGTCTAATAGCCTATACAGGTGGAAGAGTATGGAGAATACAATACCTGAATAGTGAAATGCCTGTAACCCAACTCCTAAGGAGACATCCATTTGAATCCTATAAAATATCTTACACATCTATCTCCCCTGAGAAGAAAGGCTCAGGAAAGAGATATTTAAGGGTTTTTATAGAGACGCCTTTTGCACACTACGAAGATGAGGTTACCTATTACATTTGGGGAGAACCAGATAAGATACTCCGATGAAGGGGGGACAAAGATATGGAAATCAAGAAGGCAGTTTTTCCTGTAGCAGGACTGGGAACCAGATTTTTACCTGCTACTAAGGTTCTGCCCAAGGAAATGCTACCACTCGTAGATAAACCTTTGGTTCAATACTCCGTAGAAGAAGCTATCTCAGTAGGAATAAATCAGCTTATACTAATAACAGGTAGGGGAAAAAGGGCCATAGAGGACTACTTTGATAGATCTTTTGAGCTTGAGCACATATTGAAAGAAAGAAAAATAGGAGGATGCTCTTAAAACGATCACAGACATATCGGAAACAGCGGAATTCATATTTATTAGGCAGAAGGAACCGAAGGGGCTTGGACATGCTATACTCTGCGCTAAACCTGTGGTTGAATATGAATACTTCGCTAGTTTTTTTAGCAGATGATGTTATAATAGGAGAAAAACCAGCCATATCTTTTCTACTCGACGTTTATAAAAAGTATAAGTTTAGCGTAGTGGCTCTTGAAGAGGTAACCTGGGATGAAGTTTCAAGATATGGAATAGTTCAAGTTAAGGAAATAGAACAAGTACGTTTATGAAATAGTTGATTTGATAGAAAAACCAACTAAAGATAAAGCTCCTTCAAACCTAGCTATAATAGGAAGGTATATCCTCTCACCAAAGATATTTAGATGCATAGAGAGGATAAGCTCTGGAGTTGGAGGTGAAATCCAACTAACAGATGCTATGAAGCTTCTGCTTGAAGAAGAACCCATTTACGGTGTTAAATATAAAGGGAGAAGGTATGATTGCGGTACCATAGAGAGCTTCATAAAAGCTACAGTAGAGTTAGCCTTAGAGCACGAAAAGTTAGGCAAAGACTTCAGGTTTTTTCTTGAAAAATTGATNCAAAGGCGGTGAATAAGCTATGTGCGGAATAATAGGGTATATAGGTTATAGGAACGCAACTCCTATACTTCTTGAAGGGCTATACAGATTAGAATATAGAGGTTATGACTCTGCGGGAATAGCTATTCTCTCAGACAGTAGGATAAAGGTAGTTAAAACAGCTGGGAAGATTAAGGATTTAGAAAAACTCGTCAAAGAAGAAGATATGATAGGGAGTTCTGGAATCGGCCATACTCGCTGGGCTACTCACGGCAGTCCAACCGACGCAAACGCTCACCCTCACTTAGACAAAACTGGAAGATTTGCTATAGTCCATAACGGAATCATAGAAAACTATAAAGAACTCAAAAGCGAACTTCAAACAGAAGGAGTTCACTTCACTTCCGAAACAGATACAGAGGTTATAGTCCAGCTTATAAGCAAGTACTACAGCGGAAATCTTGAGGAAGCCGTTGCTCGCACATTAAAAAGGCTTGATGGTTCCTATGCTATTGCGGTCCTATCCACTGAAGAACCCCGAAAATTAGTAGCAGCTCGCTTAGGAAGCCCTCTCGTTCTAGGTGTAGGGGAGGGAGAAATGTTCCTCGCTTCAGATGTTCCAGCGATATTGCCTTATACTAGAAAGGTAGTATATGTGGAAGACCGCGAAATCGTAGTTATAGAAGAATCTAGCTGGTGGGTTTTTGACATCAATGGAAATTATAAGACAAAACAGATCTACTTTGTTGACTGGGACAGCTCTATGGTTTCCCGAGGCGGTTATAAACACTATATGCTTAAAGAAATAAACGAACAAGGAAGCGTCGTCAGAAACACTCTTAAAGGAAGACTGAAAGAAAACAACATAGATTTAAGCGAACTTGAAATAGAAAAGGAACTCATTCACAACATAGACAAGATTTTCATCGTAGCTTGTGGAACATCTTACCACGCTGGCCTGGTAGGGAAACATCTATTTGAAAGATGGGCAAAAATTCCCACAGAAGTTGATATTGCCTCAGAGTTCAGATACAGGGACCCTATGATATCCCCAAAAAGTTTAACCATAGCCATATCCCAATCTGGAGAGACCGCAGATACACTCGCTGGTCTGAGAGAAGCTAAAGCCAAGGGGTCTTTTTCCATAGCGCTAGCTAACGTACAGGGGAGCACTATAACCAGAGAAGCTCACAGAACCCTTTATCTTAAGGCTGGTCCTGAAATAGGCGTAGCCTCAACCAAAGCTTTTACCGCTCAGCTTTCTGCTTTATACCTTTTAGCACTTTGGTTCGCTGACGTCAGGAACACGATAAGTGAAACTCAAAAGGAAGCTATTATAAGAGAACTCTGGCAGCTTCCATATCACATCGAGGCTTGCTTAGCTTTCGCTCCCCAAGTTAAAGAGTTAGCTCAGAAATATTATCACTACAGCAACTTCTTATATCTGGCGAGAGGAATCAACTACCCAATTGCAATGGAAGGAGCTTTAAAGCTTAAGGAGATATCTTACATACACGCAGAAGCCTACGCTGCTGGGGAAATGAAGCACGGTCCTATAGCGCTTATAGACGAGCTAATGCCTGTCCTGGTGTTGGTTCCGAGGGATAGGCTCTATGCCAAAGTCCTAAGCAACATCCAAGAAGCTAAAGCGAGAAAAGCAAAGCTAATAGCAGTTGCTACAGAAGGAGATGATGCTATAAAGTCTTTTGCCACCGATATATTGTACGTTCCTGAAGTCCCTGAGGAATTTTACCCGATAGTAAACGTTATCCCGTTACAGCTCTTTGCCTATTATGTTGCCGACATATTAGGGAGAGAGATAGACCAACCAAGAAACTTAGCAAAGAGTGTTACAGTGGAGTAAACTCCAAGGCTAAGGAGGTGAGAGATATGCCAGAACTAGCCATAATAGGCGCTGGACCAGCAGGCTTAACGTCGGCTATCTATGCAGCCAGAGCCTTACTTGATGTAGAGGTGTACGAAAAGGGACTCATAGGTGGACAAGTAGCAACCGCAACGCATGTAGAGAACTATCCTGGGTTTCCCGATGGGATCGAAGGAGTTGAACTTATAGAGAAGATGAAAAAACAGGCAGAATCCTTCGGGGCCAAGATAATATTTTCAGAGATCAAGAAGATAAACTGGCAAGATAGAAAACTCATGACGACAAGGGGAGAAGTTGAAACAGAAGCATTGATAATCGCTTCTGGAACCTCTCCTCGAGAACTTGGAGTAAAAGGAGAAAGAGAATTTAAGGGGAAAGGGGTCTCCTATTGTGCTGTATGCGATGGCGCGTTTTACACCGACGAAGAGGTTGCTGTAGTCGGGGGAGGAAACACAGCTGTGGAAGAAGCCCTTTACCTAACAAAGTTCGCATCAAAAGTTTATTTGATCCATAGAAGAGATTTGCTAAGGGCAGAGCGCATCCTTCAGGAGAGGCTCTTCTCTAACCCCAAAATAGAGGTACTATGGAACACTGTAGTCAGAGAGATAAAAGGAGATAACTTCATAAAAAGCATCGTTATAGAAAACTTAGTTACTGGAGAGCTAAAAGAACTTAACATCTCTGGGATATTCATCTACATAGGGTTAAAACCCAACACATCCTTTGTAGAAGGGTTGCTAAAACTCGACAAGGATGGTTTCATCTTGACAAATGAAGACATGGAAACTTCCGTAGAGGGAATATTCGCTGCAGGCGATGTGAGATCTAAAACTCTAAGGCAAATAGCAACTGCAGTAGGAGATGGTGCTATAGCTGCAATCTCAGCTGAAAAATACATAAGAGAACAAAAACATATAGAAGAAAGCATCTTTTCTACCGGCAGAAAATACGTCTTCGTATTTGACCCATTAGATGAGCTTAATAGAAAGCTCAAGAAGAACCCTCCCTNAGAAAAGATCGTCATTCTTGATAAATATAAGCATTCTAAACTCATTTCCAAACTTGGCTTGGAAAGCTTCCCGGCCCTACTAATATTTGAAAATAACAAATTGATCTTTAAGAAAGAACCCCTGTTAAGCTGGGAAGAGGTTGAAATAAAAGACGTTTAAAGGAAAACCTTTCCTATAAAAGGAGGGAAAAGATATGAAAGCGGAACTATTTGCCCTCTTAACTGCAGCGTGTTGGGGTATCGGAAGTTTTTTTGAAAAGAAGGGACTTGCCCTTGGGAACCTTCCTCCCTTTGTCGGGGCAACAATAAGAACATCAATCTCTCTTATAATACTTCTTTTCTTAGCGTGGCCAAATATACAAGTAGCATTTAAAACGGGATGGAAACCCATCTTACTTGTCGCCTTTGGGGGAGGCTTCCTCGCAGGAGCCATGGGCATAGCTTTGTTCTACACTGCTCTTAAAGCCGGTAGCATAGGAAGGGTCCTCCCCATAGCTTTTACCTCTCCCTTGTTTGGTGTGCTAATAGGATTCCTCTTTGGCACAGAAACCCTATCTATTAAGAACCTATTAGGCATGACACTTACAATTGCTGGTATAGTTACTCTAACCCTTAAATAAAAGGAGGGGAAAGAACTGAAGAAGAAGATCCTTATCGTTTGCAGGGGTAATACCTGTAGAAGTCCGATGGCGGAAGCCTTGATGAAGAAGCTCTTATCCAACGAAAATATAGAGATAACATCTGCTGGCTTAAGCGCCATTGATGGAATGGAAGCCTCACGTTGGGCTCAAGAGGTAATGCAAGAAAGGGGAATAGACATAAGTCAACACAGAGCAAGAAACTTATCTGAAAAAGACGTTGAGGAAGCAGACCTGATATTAACAATGAGCTTATCCCAAAAGAGAGAGATAATAGAGAGATTCCCATCAGTTAAGGACAAAGTTTTTCTCATAACCGAGTTAGCTTTCCCTGGAATCTCCAGTGCTATAATGGAATATGAAAAGGCTGTTTGAGAGAATCCAACAAGAGAAGGAGCGCCTACTAAGTTTAGAAAGGGATAGGCTCGAAGCACTTAAAAGAAGATATGAAGAGCTTAAGAAAGAGTTGATGGCAACAGAGAGAGAAATCTCTTTGATACTATCGCGAATCGAAGATCAGCTCTATCCCCAACTCATGCAGCTGCGAAGGCTAGAAGAAAAACTCTCGATGTATGAGATACAGGATCCCTATGGAAAGGGAAAAGAGGTTTATGAAAAAGTAGCTCAAGATCTAGAAGATATACTAAAGTTGGTCTCTAAAAGGCTTAAGGAAGAGTGGTTTCCAAACCGATAAAATAATGGGATTGGGATGATGGGAAATGAAAGCTTATGAGCAGTATCGCCAGACGCAGATTCAAACGGCGAAACCCGAACAGCTCCTTTTAATGCTCTATGATGGGGCTATAAGTTTTCTTAAAAAAGCTAAGGTGGCCATAAAAAATAAGAATATTGAAGAAGCACACACTTTCTTAATAAGGGTTCAGGATATCCTAATAGAGCTTATGTCTTCCCTTAATATGGATGTTGGAGATATAGCAAAAAACCTTTTACAGGCTATATGAGTATATGCACTATCGTTTAGTCGAAGCGAACATCAAAAAGGATGAGAAACCTATAGATGAAGTTTTATTCATGCTTCAAGAGCTTAAAGATGCTTGGGAAACAGCTATTAAGAAGCTAAAGGAAGAAAAACCAGGAACAGCACAAACACCCCTGAAGGGGGGACTTAATATTGCAGGATAAAGAAAAGCGTATATTAGAGATACTACAAAAGGAGCTCGAACTTTACAACTCCCTTGAAGTGCTCGTCAAAGAACAAGAAAGAAAAATAGAAGAATCCGATATAGAAGGCTTATTAAAGATCATAAGTAAAAAGCAAACATTAATATCGGAACAGGAGAGATTGGACGAAGAGCTTGAAAAGATGCAAGTCAGCTTATCTAATCCAATCGAAGCTAACCGTAATAAGCTTTCCATCTTAAATCTAGTCTCCGAAGGGGTTAAGGAAGATGTAGAAAAACTAATGAACCTGATAAAAGAGAAAATCCTAAAAATCCTTGAAGCAGAAAATAAATCGACGGGAAAAACTATCCCTTGAAATCGAGAAAGTAAGAGAAGCTCTCAAAAATATTAAGAATGGGAAAAAACTAATAAACAAGTACTATGGAAATACTGGGCTTCAAGAGCCCAAATTTATAGACCAACGCAAATGACGAAATCTTGCTTCATCATAACCATTATCATCTTTATTCTGTCGTTTACCCCAGTAGTTAATGGGGAAGTTAACGAAGCCAAGCTTGGGGAAAATATATCCAAGGAAGTGGAGAAGGAGTTTCCCTTAGTTAAAGATCCCGTTAAACTATCCCGAGTAGAATNGGTAGGACAGACATTAGCGAGATACTCTACGCGCAAAGATATAGAATACAAGTTTAAACTGATATCAAAAGAGGATATAAATGCTTTTTCAATTCCTGGAGGTTATATTTATGTTTTCGCAGGCATGCTTGACTTCGTGAGAACAGACTCTGAGTTGGCTGCTGTTTTGGCACATGAAATAGCTCACATAGAAGGAAAGCATGCTCTTAAGCAAATGGCTGCCGCTCAAAGGATGANGGTATACTCCATAGCTATAGCTCTCGCTACAAGAACCGCTGCGGGTGTTTTATTGCCAGACCTATTAAGAATTGCAATTTTAAACAAATATAGCAGAGAATATGAGGAGGAAGCAGACATGAGGTCCATAGATCTTATGATAAAAGCTGGCTATAATCCAGTTGCCGCTTTAACCCTAATAGAAAGATTATATGCTACATCTCTGCGAAAACCCCCTAGAGAACACGGGATAATGATGAGCCATCCAGAGTTAAGGGAAAGGGCTAGCTATATTTTAAAATGCTTAAAAGATAAGGGGATAGAAATAGAAAGAAGAAAAGACAGCAAACTATCTACCGGTAAAGGTTGGGCAAGATGGCTTAAGCGTTTACATTGAAGATGCACTGATATTTAAAGCTTCTTCAAAGGAAAAGGCCAAAGAGTTTGCCTCAAACTTGGATAAGCATCTGAAGGTTGATGTGGAACCATTTCAGATAAGGGTAGAAGGTGGTGGTCTTTATATAAATGGCAGTTTAATCTTAACTGGAAGAGAAGAAGAGCTAAAAACTGTAAAGGAAAAGATCGTTAAAGTTATCTTGGATTTTAGAATTAGATATATGCCTTTTTAGAAAAGACTTGCAAAAAGTGGGATAAATATGTTATACTTTAAATGCAGATTCGCAAAAGAGTGGGGTTCCCCCCCGCTCTTTTGTTTTTAAAGGAGTGATTCAAATGGATTTTAAATCTATAGCCAAGAGGATCGAAAACGAGATACAAAGCACTGTAGAAAGAGAAGGAGTTGAGTTGCTTGGGGTTGAACTTGTAACCGAAGGGGGACGGAAAATCCTTAGAGTTTACATAGATTCCGAAATTGGTATCTCATTAAAAGATTGCGAAAGGGTCAGCAAAGCCATAGACCCTATATTAGAAAGAACAGATATCATAGAAGGAAGGTATTTTCTTGAGGTCTCCTCTCCGGGAATAGAAAGACCACTTTTCAAAAAGAAGGACTATGACCGATTTGCAGGAGAAAAAATTAAGATCACTACTTGCTCTCCGATAGAAGGCAGGAAAAACTTTACGGGAAAAATAAAGCTTACTAAGGAAGATAGCGTTCTTATAGAAACTAATGAGGGTGAATTTGAAATATCCTTCGATAATATAAATAAAGCCAAGCTCATACCCAAGGAGTTCGAAGAAATGCCTCAGAAAAGGAGGAAAGGCAAGCGTGAGTAAGGAGTTATCAAGAGTTATAAAACAACTGGAGAGAGAAAAAGGTATTAGCAAAGGCACGCTCATTGATATGCTAAAGGCAGCCCTTATATCCGCCTATAAGAAGCACTTTGGAAGCTCTCATAACATAGAAATAGATATAGATCCTATAACTGGAGATATAAAAGTATTTGCTATTAAAAGAGTTGTAAAAGAGGTAAGGGATCCCCGAGTAGAAATCTCGAAAGAGGATAGTATAAAATATGATGTGAACCCTGAAGAGGGATCTACGGTAAGGATCGAGATAACACCAAAGGATTTCGGAAGAATAGCAGCTCAAACTGCAAAACAAGTTATAGTTCAACGATTAAAAGAAGGCTGAACGGGAAGCAATCTATGAAGAGTTCAAAGGAAAGGTTGGGGACATAGTAAACGGAAGTATATACAGAAAAGATAAAAACCAGGTAATGGTTAACCTTGGTAAGACTGAAGGTATACTTCCAGCCCAAGAACAGATTCAAACAGAAGAATACGAGCCAGGACGCTCCTATAAGTTTTATGTTCTTGAAGTGANAAAAACTACCAAAGGACCTAAAATTGTTTTGTCGAGAACTCATCCAGGGCTTCTAAAGAGGCTCTTTGAGCTCGAGGTCCCGGAAATCCATGATGGCGTGGTGGAGATAAAAGCTGTCGTTAGAGAACCTGGAACCAGGTCAAAGGTTGCCGTATGGTCTAACGATCCTAATGTAGATCCAATAGGAGCTTGTGTTGGATCAAAGGGATCAAGGGTACAAGCAGTAAGTAGGGAGCTGTCGGGGGAGAGAATAGACATAGTTACGTGGAACCCTAACCCCTTAACCTTCATAGCTAACGCTTTAAGCCCAGCAAAGGTAATAAAGATCGAAAAGATAGAAGGGGAAGAAAAAGGAGCAAGGGTATGGGTTCCACCAGATCAGCTCTCCTTAGCCATAGGTAGAGAAGGACAAAACGCTCGTTTAGTCGCTAGATTAACGGGTTGGAGGATCGATATAAAACCTTATGAGGGGGAAATAGAGCTTGACAAGGGCTAAGCATATCCCGATCAGAACATGTATAGGTTGTGGCGAGAAAAAGCCCAAGGGAGAGCTACTGAGAATAGTTAAAACTCCCGAAGGAACCTTAACTATAGATCTGGCAGGAAAGAAAGGCGGGAGAGGAACCTACATCTGCTTCAACTTAGATTGTCTTGAAAAGGCAATTAAGAAGAAATCTTTACAGAGAAGCCTAAAAGTAAATGAAATAGATAGAGACTTGCTAGAAAGACTTAAAGAACTTCTGCCCAAAGGTCAATAAATGAAATTGAAAGCCATATTAGGCTTCGCCAGGAAGGCCAGAAAGTTTAAACCATTGGAAGGAAAGCAACCGATAAAGGCTTTGAAGAAAGGGAAAGTCCGTTTGATCTTGCTTGCTCGTGACGCAGGGAAATCTATTTGTAGGGAACTCTTAAAATATTCCCAGGAAGCAAAGATCAACGCTATTTCTATATGCTCCAAGAGAGAATTAGGAAAAGCAATAGGTAGGGAAAATTGCAGCGTCCTCGGTTTAATGGACTGGAGGATGGCACAGGAGGTGATGCTTTTTGAGCAAAATAAGGGTCTACGAGCTAGCGAGAATAACCGGGCTTTCAACAAAGGACCTGATGGAAAAACTAAAGGAACTAGGAGTAGAGGTAAAGACACACATGAGCACAATAGATAAAGAAATAGCTAAAATAATAGAAGAAACGTTAACCGAAGAAAAAAAGGAAGAAAAAAGAGAGCATCAAGAGGTAACTCAACCCATAGAGGAAAGAGAAGAAAAGAAGGCAGTGGTTTTAAAGCCAAGACCTCCTGTTGTCACGGTCATGGGGCATGTAGATCATGGTAAAACTACCCTTTTAGACACCATCAGAAAAACTAATGTTGCCGAACGCGAAGCAGGAGGGATAACGCAAAAAATAGGAGCATCGGTTGTAGAACGTGGAGGGAAGAAGATAGTTTTTATAGATACGCCAGGACATGAAGCATTTACTAAGATGAGAGCAAGAGGAGCCCAAGTTACAGATATAGCCGTATTAGTTGTCGCAGCTGATGATGGGGTTAAACCTCAAACAATTGAAGCCGTTAACCACGCAAGAGCAGCTGGAGTTCCAATAATAGTGGCTATAAACAAGATTGATAAACCTAATGCGAACGTAGAAAAAACAAAAAGAGAGTTAGCAGAGATAGGGTTGATTCCTGAAGAGTGGGGTGGAGATACAATCTGTGTTGAAGTCTCAGCAAAGAAGGGAACAGGAGTAGATGAATTACTGGACATGATAATCTTCCTCGCAGAATATATGGAGCTCAAAGCAGAAGTAGATGTTCCCGCAGAGGGATATATATTGGAATCGAGGCTAGATAAAGGTAAAGGTCCTATAGCAGACGTTATCGTTAAAAAGGGCGTTCTAAAGAGAGGAGATATAATCCTGACCAAAAGCGCTTACGGCAGAGTTAGAGCTATGTTCGATGATAAAGGAAGACAGGTAAATGAGGCAGGTCCATCCATGCCTGTGGAAGTCATAGGCCTAAACTCGCTAGCTGAAGCTGGAGATAAATTTAGAGTAATTGAAAGCGAAAAGGAAGCTAAAGAAATAGTTGAAGCTTACTTTGAGGAAATCAGAGAGAAGAAATTAGCTACAAAGCCTAAGAAACTGACCCTTGAGGAACTACTAAAACAAGTTAAAAGTGAAGAAACAAGGGAACTTAGACTAGTTGTGAAGACGAACTCCCAAGGAGAGTTAGACGCTCTTATACCTATCTTGGAAAGGCTTTCTACTGAAGAGATAAAGGTTAAGTGTATTCATGGAGGTATAGGTAACATTAATGAAAATGACGTAATGTTAGCTTCAGCATCGGAGGCAATAATAATAGGCTTTAACGTTAAGGTTGATCCCACTGCCAAACAGGAAGCTGAAAGGGAAGGCGTTCAAATAAGGCTATATCAAATAATTTACGACGTGGAAGAGGATATCAAAGCAGCTATGATAGGAATGCTTAAACCCAAATATGAAGAGGTGATATTAGGCAGAGCAGAAGTTCGAGCTGTGTTTAAAGTCAAGGGTGGGAAGGTAGCTGGGTGCTATGTGTTAGATGGAAATATCGTTAGAAACGCTCAAGCAAGGGTTAAAAGAAAGGATGCAGTCCTATTTGAGGGTAAAATATCCTCTCTTAAAAGATTTAAAGACGATGTAAAAGAAGTAGCTAAAGGTTTCGAGTGCGGCATAGGAATAGAGGGCTTCTCTGACTTTGAAGTAGGAGACATAATAGAAGCTTTTGAGGTAAGGGAAGTGAGAAGAACAACGCTTTAATTTGATTTGTACAAATATGATCGTTGGTATACTTGAGATCCATTTAAGGATCTTTTCTGCTAGAACGCTTAAAGAAAAAAGAGCTTGCATTCAAAGGATAATATCCAAGATAAGAAATAGCTTTAACGTCTCTGTCGCAGAGATAGGAGGAAACGACCAGTGGAAGGAATGCATTCTGGGTATAGCTATGATCGGAAACGAAAAGGCTTTCCTGGATAATGCCTTAAACAATATCCTTTCATTTATAGAAAAGGAAAAAAGCGTATGGATTGAAAACTGGTCTATGGAAATTCTGTAATGAACTTTGAAAAACTGGGAAGTGATGAAAGATGAGTCAACACCGCTTAAAGAGAGTTGAAAGAGAGATAAGGAGATTTGTCGGAGAGTTCATATCAAGAGATCTTAAAGATCCAAGGGTCAAAGGGGTAAGCGTAACGAAAGTAGAGGTCTCAAGGGATCTAAGATGGGCCTGGATTTACGTTAGCATATACGGGGTTCCTGACCCAACTGAAGTTATGAATGGGCTTGACAGCGCAAAAAAACTTCATAAGAAAAGAGCTTGGAAAAGAGCTAAGGTTAAGAATCATACCTGAAATAGTTTTCAAGGAAGACAAATCAATAGGATACAGTTTCTATATAGATGAGATCTTATCAAGGGTGGCGAAAAAGAATGGAGAGAAAGATAGTAAAGGAAATAAAGGATAGAATAGAGAAAGCTAACGCTATATCACTCATATCTCATGAAAGGCCCGATGGAGATGCAATAGGAAGCCTTATTGCAATGGGCTTAGGCATAGAAAGGATTGGAAAAAAGGTAAAACTCCTTAGCCCTGATGACGTTCCTGAAGTTTACAGGTTCCTAAAGGGAACCGAGAAGATAGAAAAGCTAAACCAATTATGGAATGAAAGGGCCGATATTTGCATCTTCATCGACACTGCAAACCCCTCAAGATTGGGAAACGATATAAACTTAAAGAGCTTGGGGAAGTTTATCATTAATATAGATCATCATATCGATAATAAGAGGTATGGCGACATAAACTTCGTAGACCCCACTGCCTCATCAACTGGAGAGCTCATATATGAAATCCTCTCGCAGTGGGAAAACCTTATAACCCCTGAAATCGCCGACGCTCTATACACCGCTATAGTTACGGATAGTGGAAGGTTTTCCTACGAATCCACTTCTTATAAAACCCATCTTATAGCAGCAGATCTTCTATCAAAGGGCGCTAACAAAACTATAATAAATAAGCGAATTTATGAGATAAAACCCTTCAATGTTCTCAAGCTAATAGGAGAAATGCTATCTCGCGCTCAACTTGCCTTTGGAGGTAAAGTCATCTGGAGCTTTATAACTTTAGAGAGCTTTGAAAAACACGGCGTTAACCTACTTGACTCAGAAGGCTTTCTTCAATTCCTTAGGATGGCTGAAGGGATTAAGTTGGCGATACTCTTCAGAGAGATAGAAAGAGGTAAAATAAGGGTAAGCTTGCGTTCAACGGACAAAGAAACTAAGGTCCGAGAGATAGCAACCCAATTCGGTGGTGGAGGACACGAAATGGCAGCAGGNTGCACGATAGAAGCAAACCTTGAAAGCGCAAAGGAGCTCTTATTTAAGAGCATCGAAGAGAAATACGGATGGAAGGCGTAGTAAAGGTTTATAAGCCAATTTTGGCTACATCCACGGAATGTGTCGAAGAAGTTAAAAAGGCCTTAGGCGTGAGGAAAGCTGGGCACAGTGGGACTCTCGATCCCCACGCTGAAGGATTGCTCCTAATATGCCTGAACTCCTCCACAAAGCTAATCCCGTACCTTTTAAACTTAGATAAAGAATACATAGGAGAAGCCATTCTTGGGATAAAAACAAACACAGGAGATCGTGGAGGAGTAGTGATAGAAAGCAACCTTAATCGAAAGATAAGCTATGATTCACTTTTAGAAGCAATTCAAGATTTCAAGGGGAAAATAAAGCAGATTCCCCCACTTTACTCCGCAATCAAAGTGAAAGGAAAGAGGCTTTACGAATATGCAAGAGAGGGGATTGATGATGTGGAGCTGGTCCCCAGAGAAGTAACAGTATATGACTTCGACGTTCTATACTTAATTGATGAAAACATCCAAAAGTTCGGTTTCAGGATAAGGTGTTCAAAGGGAACTTATGTTAGAAGGATAATAGAAGACCTAGGGGAAAGGCTGGGATGCGGAGCTTTNTTNTCCAAATTAAGGCGAATTAAAATAGGCCCATTCGATTTAGAAGACTCTGTAAAACCGTGGGATAAAGAGAGGTTAAACCAAGCAATTTTAAGCAATGAAGAAGTGGTTAAAAAAATAATGCCAGTTGTGGAGATCACACCGGAGGAAGAAAGCAAGATTTCCAGAGGTATTTCTATAAAGTCAAGATTCCCTCTTGAAGGAGAAGTAGGTCTATTTTTAAACAAAACTTTGGTAGCCATAGCTGAAGGAAANGATGGGGTTAATAAAACCCCTGAGGGTATTTAAAACATGAGGGCTATAGCCATAGGAGCCTTCGATGGAGTTCACCTGGGACACAAAGAAGTAATAGAAAAAGCGATTCAATTTGGCAGAACTCATAACTTAAAAACTACAATATTGACTTTCTCTCCTCACCCTGAGATATTTTTTAAAGGCGAAGAATTTAAACTTCTAACAACGGAAGAGGAAAGGGAAGAACTCCTTCTGTCTCTGGGAGTAGATGAAATAATAAAGCTTCCATTCAATGAAGAACTCGCAAACATGCCACCAGAAAGCTTCTTCAAAGACATACTTATAAGCAAGCTAAACGTGAAATTCATATCCGTCGGGTTTAACTTCACCTTCGGCAAAGAAGGAAAGGGAACACCAGCTTTACTCAAGAAGCTGTCTAACGAAAGCAAAATAACGGTAGAGATAATTCCACCCAAAGCAGTGATGGGAAGGATAGTATCGAGCACCAAGATACGTGAACTTATAAAAGATGGGAAAATAGAAGAGGCTGCTATACTTTTGGGAAGGAATTATAGTATAAAGGGATTGATATCAAGGGGGAACGGCATAGGGAGGAAAATAGGTTTTCCCACAATTAACATTTCCGTTAATCCTGAAAAACTTTTACCCCCAGATGGAGTTTACGCTACCATAGTCAACTTGGATAACAAGAACTTCCTTGGTGCCATGAACATAGGAAAAAGACCAACCATATATGACAAAGGTGAGAGACGAGTTGAAGTTTACATCTTAGACTATGAAGGAGACGTTTACGGGAAAACCGTTCGAATAGAAATAACAAATAGGATAAGGGGAGAAAAAAAGTTTAGTAGCCTTAATGAGCTAAGAGAACAAATAGAACGAGATATAAACTGGATAAGAAAACACTGCAAGATTGGATAATGAACTATGATGACTTCATAGATGGCTTTCTAATAAGAAGCATATATATGGGAGCGAAATGGGCCTTGCGCTTATGGATTCCCTCAAACCCCATGGTAGTTTTAGGGAGATTTTCCAAAGAAAGTGAAGAGATTAAAGAAGAATGCAAGCTCCCTATTAAAAGACGCTTGGGTGGAGGTTGTAGCGTAACTATTTACCCGGGAACGATAATAGTTAGCTTAGCCATAAACAGATCGCTACGCCCAGAGATCTTTCCCCGAGATTGGATTGCATTCATTAATAGATCCGTAATATCAGCGCTTGAAGCCTTAGGCCTGGACGAAATAGAAGAACAGGGATGGGGAGACATAACCTGCAAAGACAAAAAAATAAGGTGGTATATCTCTTTACTCCTCAAAAGATGTGATATTATATCAGCTTTCCCTCATTTATCACCTAGATATAGAGCTCATAGAAAGTAGCCTAAAGCACCCTCCAAGGGAACCGAATTATAGAAAAGGCAGGAATCATCGTAGCTTCTTATCCTCTATAAAAGAGATTGCTCCACGCATTTCCCAATATTCCGTTATGCAAAAGATAGAAGAAAAACTTAGAGAAGACCTATCCAAGGTGGTATAATGGTTAGTGTCAACTTATCACGGAGGTGATAAATTTGCGCAAAAAGGTAACTATACCAGATCTCTTTGATAAGAAGAAGAAAAACGAAAAGATAGTCATGATAACATCCTACGATTACCCTATGACCCAGATAGTGAGCGAAGCAGAAATAGACATTATACTTGTAGGAGATTCCCTTGGAATGGTAGTTCAGGGCAGGGACTCCACCGTACCAGTAACTATGGATGAGATGGTATATCACTGTAAGTGCGTCATGAGAGCCAATCCATCTTGCTTTGTCGTAGGAGACATGCCCTTCNTAAGCTACGAGGTTAGTGCTCAAGAAGCGGTTAAAAATAGCTGGGAGACTGATGAAAGAGGGAGGAGTGGATGGAGTAAAACTCGAGGGAGGAGTTAGAGTAGCAGATAAGGTAGAAGCTATCGTCAAGGCTGGCATCCCCGTTATGGGACATATAGGACTTACACCACAAAGCGTAAGCTTGCTTGGAGGGTTTAAGGTTCAAGGAAAAGACATAGACTCAGCGAGGAAGATAGTAGAAGATGCGATAGCGTTAGAGCAGGCTGGGGTTTTTTCCATAGTTCTTGAATGTGTACCATCAGGTCTCGCTGAGATAATAACCAAAAGGGTCTCTGTACCAACGATAGGCATAGGTGCAGGTCCCTATTGCGATGGTCAAGTTTTGGTTCTTCACGATCTTTTAGGGCTTTTCAGGAGATTTAGGCCCAAGTTTGTGAAGGCCTACATAGACCTATACGATATAATTCTTAAGACACTCATAGACTATCGCGAAGAGGTTAAGGAAGGAAAGTTCCCAACCAGTGAGCATAGCTTTTCTATGAATGAGGAAGTCCTAAAGACATTAAAGGAGGAATATCTTAAAGCATGAAAAAAATAGCTATTATCGGTGCAGGGGCTATGGGAAGCTTATATGGAGCCTGCCTATCCAAGACAGCTGAAGTCTACCTCATTGACATATGGGAAGAGCACATCAAGAAGATAAACGAAGAGGGGCTAAAGGTTGAATGGATTGATGGAACCGAAAGAGTCTTTAAATTGAAAGCCTTTAAGGATCCAAAGAAGTGTGGAAAAGTTGACCTCGTAGTGATATTCGTTAAATCCTATGCAACCGAGGAAGCGACAAAATCCTCCCTTTCACTTACGGGTGAAGAGACTCTTTTCCTCACGCTTCAAAATGGCCTAGGTAATGCTGAAAGGATAGCATCCATAGTGGGAAAAGATAGGGTTCTTTGCGGAACCACCACCTTTGGAGCTACTTTTTTAGGTCCCGGTAAGGTTAGATTTGCAGGTTCAGGTGAAACCACATTTGGCCCCTTAGGCAATATTGGGGACAAAGAGCTACTATCAATCAAAGAACTTCTTGAGAAAGCAGGATTAAACCCCTCTTTAACACACGATCCCTTAAAGAACATATGGCGCAAACTGATAATTAACATCGGGATAAATCCTATAACAGCTATCGCAAGGGTGTTAAATGGCCGAATTCCCACAGATCCAAACTTAAGACAGCTTAGCGAACTTCTCGTAGAGGAAGCTTGCCTAGTCGCAAAAGCAGAGGGTTACAACTTTGACATTGAGGAGATGAAAAGAGTTGTTCTTGAAGTAGCTGAAAAAACAGGGAGAAACCGCTCCTCAATGCTTCAGGACGTCTTGAACCGCAGAAAGACAGAGATAGATTCGATAAATGGCGAAGTCGTTTCCCGGGGAAAAAAGCTAAAGATACCTGTAGGAGGAAATGAAGCTATAACCCTCTTGATCAAGTTTATAGAAAGCGGAGGAGGGGATATTACCTGATACGGACATCTAAGCGAGGATAGGGGATCTCTATCCCCTCCTCCTTTAATCTATACCATAGGCTGAAGTTCAAATCTGACCGCACCTTTAAAAGATTGCTTTTACTTTGATCTACCCAAAAGTAAAGATCAAATAGGAGAGCGCTTTCCCCCATCTCTCTGAATATAACCATAGGTTCAGGAGCAGTGAGAACTTCGCTATGCTTACGGACCTCATCTAACATGACTTTTTTCTACCACTCTTGGATCCGAATCATAAGAAACACCTATGGTTATTTTGCTTCGAACGATGGGATCTGATTTAGTCCAATTCATAACCATATTTGAGGCTAAAAGAGAAGAAGGAAGTACAACTTCCGTTCCATCGAAGGTCCTCAACGTAACACATCTATAATCGATTTTAACAATCCTCCCTGTAATAGGAGAACTACTATTTATCTCAAGGGAGATTATGTCATTCTGTTTAAAATGTCCTTCCATAAATATTAATATTCCTCCAACGATATTCCTTGCCAAATCTTGAAGTCCCAATCCCAAACCTATGCCTAAGGTTCCCGCAAATACGGCAAGTATAGATGATCCGACCCCTAATATCCTCAAAGCTATCAATAAACCCACTATAGTTACAAGATAAAATATCACCTTTGAAAACAATCTTCTTAACTCAAGGGCCCTAACAATTACATGCCCCTTATTTTCAATAAGCTTTCGTAACACTGAAGCAGTTAAGTAGAAGAAAACCATTATCATAATAGCGTTTATTATCTGAAGAAGATGAATCCAAGAACCTCCTATTAAGGCTATTGGAAAGCTGAGCCAGGACAAAACTAAACCATATACGCCTAAGAGCTTAAGTATAACTACAAAGCTTATAAGGATCTCAAGAAATATCCACAAAAGACGTAAATCATTACTAACATAAACCAACCCTTCCTTTTTCCCAAGCTCTGCTACAATGAACTGATGAACAAAAGAAATAGCTACGATAAAGCACATAACACCTACTGCTCTCCAAAAGAGCATCTTGGAAAGCGATTCATAACCTAATATCCAAAGAATCCCAACCAAAATAGCAAAGCCCACCAGAACGAAGTAAAACTTTTCCAGAGCATGCTTAACTTTCTTATATGGACCAAAGTTAATATCAGGCAAGAGAGAAAGAATAATGTCTTTACGAAATAGGATCTGAACGATCGCCCAAAATATAGATAGCTTCAGTGCTAAATACAAAATCGCCTCAACGGAGCAACTCAACTTCAGATCTCTCACCACAACTAAGGGAAAGCTTATAAACAAAACAGGCCTCAGAACTTTATTCAGCCATAAAGACAGAGTGCGGTATTTAATCTCTATCCTAGAGCTTAAGAAAAGAATTAAACGATAAAGAAATAGGACAAGCAAAACATCCCCTATAGCTAAAGCAATAGGGTTTGAGTAACCGATTACACGAAGAATCAAGAAAGCTACACCTGCTAAAGAAGCAATCGGAAAGATCCTAGATAAAAAGAGGTACTTCTCACGTAAAAGAGGCTTGATCTTAAAAAGAGAAAAAACATAGATAACCACTAATAGAGTGAAAAATAAGGTTAAAGAATATAGTTCTTTCCCCTCAAGGGAAGAGACCAAGTCTGTAAAAGCCTTCTTTATTTCTTCAGGAACGTTAGACATCCTCAAAAAAACCTCTCCCATAACTCTTGACCCATAATCAGATTTATAAAAATCTATTGAATCTCTGAGTTTTATTA
>Ga0065718_1004991_pt1 | contig 36804 bp, 35 predicted proteins | sample GBSCel77sediment_2_FD_59105 | JGI IMG/M metagenome (GOLD analysis project Ga0065718, IMG submission 59105) | Hot spring sediment microbial communities from Great Boiling Spring, Nevada - cellulolytic enrichment CS 77C v3 (version 3) | ecosystem: Environmental > Aquatic > Thermal springs > Hot...
CGTGACTCCTTGACACTGAAAAGCAATTCAGGGTACGTATTGCTAACAGACTACCACAAAAATCGTGCATAACATTTTCAACATCAACTAGCCATACTGGTTTTGCGAGACGAGCGCAACCGCTAAATATTTTGAGGCCCAGGCTCCGAATAACACCCATTTTAAGCATTTCCTCAAAAAGGAGCTCAACCATAATTAAGGGAGGCTATTTGCTGAGGCAATCCCTAAATGAGGCGGGTTCGTGAAATGACAAAAATCCCAAATATTTAATTTCTCTCCTCCGCAAGAATAATCCTACCTCGTATGTCGAGTTGCTTTCGCCATTTTAAGGAACTAAAAAACTGCATATATCCTGCGACTTTTAGTCAATAGCAACCCACCTTGGGCCCCATGCGTTTCACCAGTTTTAAGGAGATGCTTTACAAATTAAAACGCCCGGACTTGATCTTTGGAAGGCCTGATGCAGAATCCTCACATGCCTCCACATTATGCATTTAGGAGTTGCGGTATCCCAAACCGATTTTCCGTTAAAAAGTGGCGGGCTCGGGTTATTCCAAAAGACAACCCAGATCTACCATTTCTGCGATGCCGCGACCGGTATGATACTTGTGTTTATGATTTTCTTTCAGTCCGTGGGCGTTTGGCACAACAGAAAGTTGGTCCGCCAATATTATGAACGCATGTGGGTTTTTCATTGGATTAGCCTGGCTATTGAAAATCGTGGTACGGGAATGGGTCGGTTATAAGCCTCTTCGATGGGACCTTCCCCCTGGCTCATGGTCAAACCCAGGTTACTCCCTAGTTACCGGGTATAAGATTTCCAAATGGGTTAAGTCTATTTTGGGTCTGTTAAGCCTATTCATTATTGCATTTCATTTGGTGGCCGTGCTCAATGCTGCCGCGGTTTATTTTCCAGAGGAATATAGGTTTGTATACAAAACGCACATAAAATGGCTCCCACACAGTTATGATAAAAATAGTAGCCTAAACGCATTTTTGCGGTGCGTTGCACTAGTTTTGTCGTTCTGGGGNATAAGCGACTGGGTAATGGGCATGTCAAAAAAAGAGGAGCAGAGTTATGGAAGAGGCAATTTATACCTGCCCCGATATGGGCTACCAGAAAGGGTGCGGAGAGTTATTTGGATATTAGCCACTAATGGCTTACTCCTAGCAATCGAGGGCGCAATTCAACGAGCTCTAAACTCTCCTAAACTTCTGTTCATGGTAACGCCAACTGTTCATTCTTTCACAGAGGCGGTATTTGGCCCGTTTGCCTATAGGTCCAACGCGGCCCAATACTTGAACTTAATTTGGCCCGTGGCATTAGGCATGTGGTGGGTTTATCACAGAATCCGTGGGGCATATCGGACGTCCCACCACTACTTACTTTTTGCAGCTGCAGTGATGTGCGCAGCGGTATTCATTACTGGCAGCCGCGGCGGATTTCTTGTTGCAGTAATGATATTAACCACCACACTGCTTGTTCTAGGGAGTTCCTTTGTTGTGCTAATTATAAAGAAGCGGATCTCAATGTACTCAGGATCACTTGCATTATGGCTTATAGCAGGGTTTGTAGCTGCTGTGTGTTTTATTGGTGGGGGGCTTGGCTGGAAAGTTCTTTGGCCCCGTCTTTTACAAATTGAAGACGGATTTGCAAACCGTGCGGAGTTTACCCGCTTAGCAAAACCCCTTGCACATGATTTCCCGCTGTTTGGTACCGGGCCCGGAACGTTCGAGCATGTTTTCCAATTCTACCGCCCGAGCCCAGACACCTATTGGCCCGCACAACTTCACAATGACTGGCTTGAGCTACGCGTTACAATGGGCTTGGTAGGTATAATTCCAGTGGTAGCAGGGTTGATATTGATTTTCCTGCGTTGGTTTTTACCAGGGCCAATTAGAGTTGGATGGCGGTTTGTCCTGTTTATCTGGTTGGCACTAACCGGCTGTATAATCCACGCCCAGGTTTGATTTTCCATTTCAAAATTTACTCGGTGCTTTTTGTGTTTGTGATTTGGTGTGCGATATTAAACAATCTTGGTCGGACCAGTTACCGGGCTATTTGCACCTAGCACACAAGTCTCCACTTTTCTTACGATTTCGGTGCAGCAGTTTGATAATAATCCCGGTATTTGCGGTAGTAGTAATGGTAGCCTCCCATGGTAGGGCGCAATGCATTCAATACCAACCCCAGGATTTTGGTCCCCCGAACGTTTAGCTGATCCAGAGCTGCTTTTGCAAGGCGTGCTGATGTTGTTTCGGAACGCAAAACGAAAATTACCCCATCCATTTTCGGTCCCAAGCTAGCTGCGTCATCGCTAACCAAAACAGGGACAGAATCAAACACTACAAATTCGAACTGTTCTGAGGCCTGTTGGAGAAATGAGTCACACCGGTCACTCAAAAACAATTCACTAGCATTCAATACTGACTCACCCCTCGGGATGAACCACAGATTTTGATAAGGTGTTGCAACAATCGCAGTATCCCACTGTTCTGGTCTGCATAAGACGTGCGAAAGTCCAGGGGTTGGTTCCACGCCAATCCAATCGTGAAGTCGCCCTTTTCGAAGATCTGCATCTACCAGCAAAACCTTTGCATTGGCCATAGCAAGCGTAATGGCAAGATTTGTGGCCGTTACAGATTTGCCCTCTCCTGGCAATGAACTGGTAACAAGGATGGTTTTTATCGGGCGATTACGTGTTTGGTAAATAATTGCTGAGCGGACCGTCCTATACGCTTCTATAAACGCTTGCCGGTCATCATTAACCGTGATTATCTCACCAGAATCCCCTTTTGTACGAAAGTACTTCCGATTTGGGATTTGACCCAAGAGCGGCTCGGAAAAATTGTTTACCACGTCAGAATACGAGCAAATCTTGTCATCAACTCGTTCTAATATCATAATCAGTAGGATCCCCAACAACAATCCCCCGGCCGCACCAAAACCAGCGTGAAAACCTATCCCAAACCGTGCTGGTTTAGCTTCAGAGGCATCTTCCAAAATGGTAACACTTTCAGGGGTGATCTTTAGATTTACATCTAAGTTCTGTATAGTAGCCAACAACCTATCATAAAGCACCTGGACTCGTTGAAGGTTATTTTTAATGCGCTGGTACTCGACCATTTTACCATTTACCTCGAGCGCTTTAGCATTAGCCTCCGCGGCCTCTTTCTCTAAATTTTTCAATTGAATCGCCAATGAATTTTTTCTGCTTTCAAGCTGTTCTAGTCCTTGTTGCTTGTATATTTCCAGTAAACGCTCTCTTCTGCTTATTTCTTCAGCAAGTGCAACCATTTTGGGATGTTTGGGGCGGAGGTATTGTCCGAGGTCAATTTGTTCAGCTTTTAAAAGCAACAATTGCTGTTTCACTTTCAAATACCCAGCGCTAACGCTGTCTTCTATTCGAACAGCTCGTTGCCCCATCAATTGATCGGTGATTAATGGAGTTTGTTCCCCAGTCAATATATCAAGAAATCCCGCATTTTCAGTAAGTGTACTCAGGAGGTCGTACTCAGATTTTAGGCTCGTAATCCGTTGGTTTAACTGGGCCAGGTAAGCCCCGATTGCATTCCCTTGCTCTTGCAAGAAAACAATATCGTTACTTTTCTGAAATTCCGCGAGCTCGGCTTCGTACTGTCTCAACTCTTTCTCTAATCTCAAAACCTCCTCTGTCATTCCAGCGAGCGTGACATCTGAAGTCCGACCGACCATTTCGCGTTTAAGATTGATAAATTCCTCCATACAAGCCTGCAAAAATGCTTGTACAAATTTCGGGTCACGGCCTTTCGCCTGGAGAACAAACACTGAAGCACGGGGAACAATCGTCACCTTAATTTTTGGGGGTTCTTTTTCATTTATTCCTGTTTGCGCGACAGCATGATCAAAAGCTCGCTGGATGACCCTGGGACTTTCCATTAGTGCAGCTTGAGTGCCAAGGAAGTTCCCAAGCTCCTCCGAATAAGCTGAGCCTTCCGGAATGGTCAGTTTAACGTTTACTATCATCCGACCTTCAGACACATACTTTGGTGGGGAAAGATACACAAATGCCACTCCCCCTAAACATCCCGCTATCACCATCAATAAAAGGATCCACCACCGTAACATCAGTACCCGTCTGGTGTATCCCAACAACTCCGCCAAATAATCTTTACGCGGGTAGTCGGGATACTGGTGAGGATAAGGATAATAATTTGGTGAAAGTGTAGATTGTCCATTTACCATACCCAACCCGGGCGTTTAAAAGTTAATCAGCCTAGAAGGCACTACCACAATATCATCAGGTTCTAGCGGCACGTCTTTTTCCGTCTTCCCTTGTTCCAGGATTTCAGCCATATTAAGTTCGATTATTCTTTTGCCTTCGGGTGCATTTGCTTTTATCACCCGCACTTTTTTCTTGTTCGCGAAATCAGTGAATCCACCTGCCCGTAGGATTGCTTTTCCAGCGGTTAAATTTTCTTGAACGAACATATCAATTGCCCCCTGGTTTCGGACCTCGCCCCAAACATAGACACGGCCTAGCCATTTATTTGCAGACTCGAGGGCAATTATGACAGTAGCCCTATAATATAACTCCTTTTCCAGTTGTGCTTTGATTTCCTCACTAAGTTGCTTACAGGTTTTTCCTGCGGCGGCTACCCTTCCAAGGTAGGGGATGTCAAGTTCACCGTTATCCGCTACAACCAATATTTTTGGATCCTCTCTATCCTCTATGACTTGGTAACTAACTTTATCTCCAGCTCGGAGCTTATATTTATCGTCGGGTACATACCAAAGCATTATCCGGCCAGTATTTGTGTGCTGTATACGAAGTGGCATCTCTGGCGAATCCACTAAGCCCCACTTTCGGTTGGTTTGGATTTGCCCCCAGGTCCAACCGATCATCATCCACACCAAGAAAACACTTATACAACAAATGGATGATGCCGTGCGCATACGACAAGCTAAAACCGGTAATCAATATTAATTGTAAATCTGTTCACTTGATATTTCCAGGTGGCTGTTTCTGGACTACGACTCAAATATTCCCATCCCACTCTGCCCTCGACTCTTTTTGCTACTCTCCTGGTAATGAACACCCCTACCTGAATGCGGTCGAAAGTTTCCCCCTCTAGCGCTAAACCATACACATTGTATAACCAGCGGCCGTGCTCGAAAGAAAGAGGCGTAGTGATTGCTATGTCTTTAATAACCCTCCAGCGAGGGCGTAGGTGCACAAACCAAGTTTCATATGTACTACCATAAAAGGAAACGTTTACAACGCGTCCCATGGTAGCTTCATAACTCAAAAGCTTATTGACTCTATGGCGCAGCACTATATCGGCGTAGACTGTATCACGCTCAGAATAAACCATAAAGGTCTGGTCCTTTTCGGGACAATACTTTGTATAACCGGCATGAAATTGTATTTTAAAATTGGGGTCCATAATTAGGTTGTAATAAGCACCTAAATGCCACTGGTCAGCATCCGGAATAGTTGGATCCTCAAACTGTATTAAGCTAAACCCTCCCTCAAACCCGACTTCCATATCAGGTCGGAACCTCAATCCAGCTGAGCAATACCAAGAGTCCACATTCGCATCCGACCCCACCCATAAAGCTTCGCCCTCGGTGTCATACATAACGTGGTCGTATCCCCCACAAACCACAAGCTTATTTAAATCACCTAATACAGAGATGCCCGACGCGTTATCCAAGAGTCGGTACTTACCTGTACCGACGACTGTAGGATTCTCATAAGCGGCCTCCGTGATTGAGAGCCTATCATGAATGTTAAACATAAAATCGCCCACGTATACATCCCAAGAGAACTCTGATCCAGGCCGCACAAAGAACCGACTTAAATCGTTATACTCAAGATACTGACGGTACCCTCCCTCAAAACTCAAATTAAGTGCGTTTCTTTCAGTAATGGGCCAAAGCATTCGTACCCCTCCATATGTACTACCAATCCAGTCACCCACCCTATTCGTAGCGCGAAGGAAGACATTGTCGTCATATTCACCCCCAACACCCAAATTAACCCGCCAATATGTCGGGCCCAGTTCCAAATTATAAAAATGTGGGGTTAGCAACGACAAACGACGCATTTCTGCAGCAGCTGCGCCTGCCATTGAAAGGCGAAGCGCCTCCTGGGCCCGGAGATCAGCCCCCCTCACAACAATTACCCCCACTGTGAAGAGACACAGGACTCTGCGCAGTAAATTAAGTAACCATTGCAAAGTTTTACTGCTTTTCTCCGCCATGCATTCAATATTGGCGACCTAGAATGGCCTAATTTATAATGCAATCAAAGCAAAATATTTACGCACCCTAACCATTTTATTTAATCCGGTTTCCAAAACTTTAATTTCGCAATTCAACACAATCTTATTTAAACGACTCCTCACCGGTGACGCTCCCACCGGGCTCCAATTTATAAGCGCACAACTCATTCTATGCTATGTCCACAATTCAAATATTTTTTCCATTGTAGCAAACTAAAGTTTCGGTAACCAGTTTTTGTTCGCCACGATCGGACAAAAGCTAAACGGATATATCCTGGGTATCTTTGTAACACGTACACTGAGAGTTTATCGATACACGTTTTTCGTAAGATCCGGATTGTCTGAACCTTGTATTAGTTTGCTACAGGTGTGAATCCAATGGAGCTAAGCCGTTAAAGTCTGCCTGCGATTAAGGCTTAATAGACCTTTGGGCTCTGCCTCCAAGTATTGCCAGGGAAATCAAATAATGTGGTTGTAAACGAGGTTTGCCAAGCCCATTCTAAAGTGTAACTTTTTTCCTAGTGGTGAATCTAACCGAAATGAGCTGCGGTTTTGTGGGATGTGCATCCCATAAAAACGCACGGAGAACAAAACCCGGAAATTATAATCAATGGAGACTATGAACACGACTGAACCTATGAACAATGTAGTCCAGCCTCAAAGGATACCATTAATCGGCGAACCAGCGCCTTCATTCAAAGCGGTTACAACCCAGGGTATAATTGAATTTCCAAAAGATTATCAAGGCAAATGGGTGATACTCTTTAGTCACCCGGCAGATTTTACACCCGTGTGCACGACAGAGTTCATGACATTTGCTGCAATGGAATCCGAGTTTAAGGCTCTTAACTGTGAGTTGATCGGATTGTCCATCGACAGTAATTACTCCCACATTGCCTGGCTTAGGACAATTAAAGAAAAAATCAAATACAAGGGGATGGAAGGGGTAGAAGTTAAATTCCCTGTGATTGCCGACTCTAAAATGGAGGTAGCCAGGCTTTACGGTATGGTTCACCCAGGTGCCAGTGATACCCACGCTGTTCGAGCAGTATTTATAATTGATCCCAAAGGCATAGTTCGTGCAATTCTGTACTATCCTTTGACTACAGGCCGAAACTTCAAAGAACTTAAACGCCTGCTTATTGCATTACAAACAGCGGATAAATTTGGATGTGCGACCCCAGCAGATTGGGAACCCGGCGACGACGTGATAGTACCTCCACCGGGTTCATGCGGAACGGCCAAAGATCGGGTCGAAAAGCCTGACCCAGACTTCACAGTGATAGATTGGTTTTTTACCCTCAAGAAGCTGCCAAAGGACAAATTAGGATTACCGCCAGAAGCAAAGGTCTAACCATTAACCAATCTATCCCCAAAAAAGAGTACCCCTACCATGCCCACCTAATCGCAGTGGCATGGTAGGGGGAAAGTGGTGATAATTCGTCAGTGTCATGAATATCCCAATTCACATTTTGTTACGCCCAGCTACAACTTCATATCTGGCATCTCGGAATAGGAAGCTAAAAGCCATTCATTCTATTTAGCCCACAGATCCTACACCTACCTACGCCGATAGGGAACCACATTTGCGCGATTGGATGCGCGTTACCTAAATTATAGAACAAATGTTTTCCCTCTGTATTTACTAAGACGGAACCATCACCCGAAGGCCAAAACCACGTACCAAAGCGAAAAGACAATCTTAATAATCGTTTTCTGAGACAGTTCCGAATCTCCGTTCGCGGCGGGCAAAATCCTCAAGAGCAGCAAAAAAGTGTTCCCTTCTAAAATCAGGCCAAAGCACGGGAGTGACGTACAACTCAGTATACGAGATCTGCCACAAAAAGAAGTTACTAATCCGCATTTCACCGCTAGTCCTTATAAGCAAATCCGGGTCTGGCCACTCCGAAGTTTGCAAGTGTTTTTTTATTGTTTCCTCCGTAATCTGGGTTGGATCAAGCTCGCCTGCTTTGACTCGAGCAGCAATTTCCCGGACAGCTTCGGTTATTTCCCACCTTCCGCTGTAACTGAGTGCAAGGATAACTGTCAACCCCGTGTTGCTTTTGGTCCTTTCTATAGTTTCAAGAACCACCTGACGCGTACTTTCTGGTAGTCGATCAATTTGTCCTATAACAGCAAGCCTAATGTTATTTTTCAAAAGCTCATCGCTTTCGCTTCGTAGATAGTGTTCTAAATATTGCATGAGCGTATCGACTTCAGTCTTTGGGCGATTCCAATTCTCCGTAGAAAAAGCAAACAAGGTCAAATATTTTATACCCAGTTCTGCGGCGGCTTTCACTATTTCCTTGGCTGATTGCGCTCCAGCCTTGTGCCCTTCTATTCGAGGCAAATGCCTCTTTTTCGCCCACCGTCCATTGCCATCCATAATGATGGCCACATGCATGGGCAAAGCAGCCATCGCCCTCTCAGAAAGTTGAAGCGTGTTACCAGACATTCATTAGAGAAGGATTGTTTGGTGTCGTTCCGGTCCAACAGAAACAATTGATATTGGGGCTTCCAGTAATTCTTCTAACCCGCGCAAATACCGGCGGGTATTTATAGGTAGTTCTTTCCAAGACCGCGCCCCAGAAATACCACATTTCCACCCCGCAAACTCTTTGTAAATGGGTTCGCATTTCTTGAAGACCTCTGTATCCGACGGAACAAACCTCAGGATTTGGCCCTCATACTTATATCCAACACAAACTTTGATCCGTTCGAGTGTGTCCAAACCATCTAAATTGGTAACCGCCAACTCATTTACCCCATTTACCGCTACAGCGTGCCGCGCAAGGACAGCATCAAACCAACCGCATCTACGAGGTCTGCCAGTAGTAGAGCCAAACTCGCGCCCTAAAGAGTGGAGTAAGTCCGAAATCTCTCTATTCTCTGTGGGGAAAGGCCCTTCACCTACACGGGTAGTATAAGCTTTCATAACACCGATGACCCTATGAAGGGCTTTTGGCGGAAGTCCTGTACCCGTAAATACCCCACCGACTGTAGTGTTTGAGGAGGTGACGTATGGGTATGTTCCGTGGTCGATGTCCAGAAAAGTTCCTTGGGCACCCTCGAAAAGTATCCTTTTATTTTTCCGCCAGAGCTCGTGTAGTAATACCACCGTGTTGCGCACGTACGGCTGCAAATATTTAGCTGCTTTCACATAAGGTTCTACTATCTCATCAGCTGTTATTGGAACCCCTCCAAAGCTTTGCACCAAAGAATTAACTTCCTGTAACCGCTCTTTTAGCTTTTGTGTAAACCTATCAGGATCCATCAAATCGCAGATACGAATGCCTACCCGTTCCGCCTTGTCGCCATATGCAGGGCCAATACCTCTTCGCGTAGTACCGATTTTTTTGTCGCCCTTCGCATTTTCACGCAACGCATCAAGCAACTTATGGTATGGGAGAACAACATGTGCCATGTCGCTTATTGCTAAATTCTCACTGACATACACATTGTTTCTTTTTAAAGCCTCGATTTCTTGGACCAGTTCAATTGGATCGACTACAACCCCATTACCGATGATGCATATCTTAGATTTATGCAAAATCCCTGAAGGCACGAGGTGCAAAACGAATTTTTGGCTATTTACAATGATTGTGTGTCCGGCGTTACTCCCCCCTGCATACCGAACTACTGCGTCAGCCTCCTTTACTAGAAAATCTACGATCTTGCCTTTACCTTCGTCACCCCACTGCAATCCAACAATTAATGTGTTAAGTTTTTGTGTACGAGCTTTTTTCATAATAGTGCCGACTACTTTTTTGCACCAGATTTACCATATGTGCAGTTTGTACCTTTAAGTTTTGCAATGTAGCTGACATGAGTGCAAATCCAAAGGTATTAGTGGAAAACAAAACTTATCTAGCAAGCTCGAAGATAAACCCCTTGAGGTACTCGGTTTCGGGGATCATGGGTATTACCGGATGGTCGGGCGCTTGGCTTAACATGGCAACTCGACGCAATATGCATCGCGTATCATAAGCCGCCGCCAAAATCGCGTCCAAAAACATCTGGCGGTCCACGTGATGGGAACAACAAAAAGTCGCCAAAATACCCCCTGGCTTTAAAAGCTTTTAATGCTCGGATGTGTATTTCCTTGTACCCACGCAATGCGTTAATTACACGTTCACGCGTACGCGTGAAAGATGGTGGGTCTAAAATTATTAGGTCAAACCCAGGTAAAACCGTACTATGCGCGTCTGTACTAGTACGATCACGTAACCAGTCAAACACATTAGCTACCGCCACGGAACATACATTTTCCACACCGTTAAGCTTGGCATTCTGCATGGCTGCATTCGCCGCTTCTTCCCTCTGCTCGACCATTAACACAGAAGCCGCACCAGCCTTTGCACAATGGAGGGCAAATCCACCAACAAAACTAAAACAGTCCAATACATTGGCTCCTGAGGCGTAACGCGCCACTTCCAAATAATTCAACTGCTGATCCAGATACAAACCAGTCTTGTGCCCTGTGATAAGATCCACCTCGAACTTAATATTGTTGATCTCCACCACCAAAGGCCCAAACAACTGTCCATAAAGCACACCAGCCCGCTCAGGAAGATTCTCAAATTTCCTCGCTGTAACATCGCTCCGCTCCACGATCGCCCGAGGAGAAAACAACCGTTTGAGCACATTAAGAATCATCTCCCGCCGCTGGTCCATTCCAAGAGAAGTAAACTGCACAACGAGAACGTCACCGTATTTATCCACTATCAAACCACTAAGAAAGTCACCCTCAGAATTAACCACTCGATAACACATTGCACCAGGCATATACCGGTGACGAACAGCTAGTGCAGCCTTGATTTTTCGCTCGAAAAAAGCCTCATCGATTTCTTCACGTTCATGGGAAAGTACGCGGACGATGATTTTGGACTTTGAGTTATAAAGTCCAGTCCCCAAAAAGCGTCCACGATGATCTTTTACAAATACGGCAGCACCGTCCTGTAGACCAGCCTCAACCTTTGCAATAGCTCCCTCGAAAACCCAAGGATGCCCAGCGACAATTCGGGCTTCCTCACCCTTTTTCAAGACCACTTCCGGCAATTTCCCAGGCATGTTAACTCCAAAAGAAATGTGGGTGGATGTACACCCATTTACGTAGTGAGGTACCTGTGCAAACCTAAGAGATACGTATCAAGCGGTTTCTTCTTTGTCCAAGTATCTGGGAACTTCGTAGCCTCCAGCCTGCCACTTACCTCACCTGCCATTACCCCTGTTTCCCCCGAAAGGAAGAGTTCCAAAGCAAAAGCGCCTAACTTGGTGGCAAGCGCGCGGTCGATCGCTGTCGGGCTACCACCGCGTTGTAAATATCCCAAGATTACTACTCGCAATTCATATCCCGTCAACGGCCGAAGCTTTTCAGCTAGTTTCGTGGCACCTCCAGGAAAGATCCCTTCAGCCACTACAAGTATACTGCTACGCTTCCCCCGTGCCCGACCTTCCTTCAATCGTTCTGCTACTGCTATCACATCAACAGGTTCCTCAGGCACAAGGATTTCTTCTGCACCTCCGGTTATTCCAACTAGATGGGCTATATATCCCCCATGCCGTCCCATGACTTCCACCAAAAAGATTCTTTCGTGTGAATCTGCCGTGTCCCGGATCTTATCAATCGCTTCCATTGCCGTGTTTACTGCCGTGTCAAATCCAATCGTAAAATCCGTACCATATAGGTCATTATCAATAGTACCAGGGACACCGATAATCTGACCGGGCCAGATTTTCCCCAAAGCCTCGCCACCCTTAAAGGTCCCGTCACCTCCAATCAATATTAACCCCTCAAACCCGTGTTTTTCCAAGATATCCTTAGCTTTATGCTGGCCTTCCAAAGATTCAAATTCAGGACAGCGAGTGGTTTTAAGGATGGTCCCGCCGCGTTGAATGATGTTTGAAACATCCCGCGGCCCTAAAGGAACAAAATCCTCCTCTAAAATCCCCCGAAACCCACGTCGAATCCCTATAATCTCTAATCCTCTCGCCCTGCCCACTCGGACAATGCTTCGTATAGCTGCGTTCATCCCTGGCGCATCACCACCGCTTGTTAATACACCAACCTTCCGATTCATACTGCAAAGATAATAGCATTGGCCCCACCGTAATTACATCCAAAAAAAGTAACAATCTGGTTACTGCGCTTTCTGGCCGTTCTACCACTTACACTTAGCGTTTCCNCTCCATTCTACCGAGGAAACCAACGTGGAAAGCTTATTTGAAACTGGGAGTGCTACAATTTTTCGTACTCACCTTTCCCCACTTTTTTGAGGACTGTAAACCCTGCAGCTTTTGCTTCCGAGATAGACAACGGTTTCAACTTAGTCGGGGTATTGAATAAAGAAACCACCTTTCTAACCGGTTTTTTGCACGTGGGGCATTGAGTCAACTCCGGGGCATTCACCGGTCGGAATATTACAAACCGACCACCGCAAATTGCACATTTTCCATCACATGGTTCATATTCATACAGCGGCATAGGCCGAAAAGTCCTTTCCTACTTCCAAGAATTAAAATTCCTCGGTTGGAAAACGATGTCAACGGGCCAACCGGGGCCTCCTACCCAGGAAATGCTGGTCAATCTACCTGCGCAACTGGTCGTTATCCCTCTTTAAAAGTGGGGCTAGGAGATCAATTGGCACAGGTACAAAAGTAGTGGTGTTATGTTCGCTTGCAATCTCACGCATTGTCTGAAGGAACCGAAGTTGAACAGAAATTGGTTCCTGGGCCATCATCCTTGCAGCCTGAACCATTTTTTCTGCAGCTTGATATTCACCCTCAGCGTTGACAATCTTAGCTCGCCGTTCTCGTTCAGCTTCGGCTTGTTTAGCCATCGCCCGCTTCATCCCGTCAGGTAATACAACGTCTTTGACCTCCACCGTAGTCACTTTCACACCCCATGGATCAGTATGCCGGTCTAAAATCTCCTGAAGCTGCTGATTGATTTTGTCACGGTGCGCTAACAACTCATCCAATTCAACTTGGCCGACAACACTTCGAAGGGTTGTTTGTGCAAGCAACGCAGTAGCCCGCCAGTAATTCTCCACCTTAATTATCGCCGCCACAGGATCTACTACCCTGAAATATACTACCGCATCCACTGTGACGGGAACATTATCCCGAGTCATTACCTCCTGCCTTGTAACATCAATGGTAACCACACGGAGGTCTACCTTTACCATCTTATCAATTATAGGGATTAGAATTATCAGACCAGGGCCCTTGGCACCCTTGGCGTGTAACTTCCCCAACCGGAAAATTACACCCCGTTCATACTCGCGCAGCACGCGCAACATCTGCGGTAAAATGATTACCGCCGCAATCACTATAACAACTCCCCACGGTCCGAGCTTTGCAATTAGTACATCCATAATTGCCTCCTTTGGTAATTGGTTTTACCTTGATTCTTTTTTTGGTCTAACTTTCAAAGTCAAGCCTTCAATTGCTATGATTTCAACTGTCTCGCCTTCCTGTATGGCCTCGTCACTGACAGCATTCCAGTATTCGCCTTCGATAAATACTTTACCGCCGTCTCGGTCGATTTTAGTTAAAGCCCGGGTAGTTTGCCCAATCATTGCTTCCCTACCTGTCTTAACCGGTAACAATTGAGCCTTCAGTCCTGCACCCACCACAAACAAGAAAAAGAGCACAGTGACCACAGTTGCAGGGATTATGATGCTCAAAGACAACCGAAGGAAGGGATCTGACCTATCAAACAACATCAGCGCGCCTAGGAAAAACGTTATTGCGCCACCGACTGTTAGCAACCCGTGTGATACTACAAAGAACTCGGCAATTAGCATGCCAACACCAAGCAATATTAGCACAGCCCCAGCTACATTCACAGGCAAAACTGATGCCATATAGAGCGCCAAAATTAGAGCGATTGTGCCAATTACCCCGGGGAAAATAGCACCTGGGTGATTCAACTCGGCTATTATGCCATAAATTGCAATTAAGATAAGGATGAACATGACCTCCGGCCGCATTAACTGGAATAAAACGTTCACGTAACGACATAGGGATCTGGATTATCTCGGCATTTGCCGTTTTAAGGATTTTACCAGGCCGAACTTCCCGGCCATCAAGTTGCACAAGTAAATCTTTAAGGTCATTCGCAATTAGATCGATCACGTTTATCTCAAGTGCCTTCTCAGCCGAGATTGCGGCACTTTCCGCCACGGAAGCTCGAGCCCACTCAACGTTTCGCTTTCGTCGTGCAGCTATCGTCTCTATATAACTCGCCGCAAAATTCGACAGTTTCTGCTTCATCGCGTCATCCATTTTCTCACCACCCCCAGGAAGCCCCATAGGCACAGGATGAGCCGCCCCAATACTCGTCGTGGGTGCCATGGCAGCAACGTCAGCGGCCAAAGTTATAAAACACCCAGCGCTAGCTGCATTCGCACCTTGCGGATAAACGTACACAACAATTGGCACCGGGGACGCCAGGAGCTGTTGAATGATAACTTTGGTGGATTCTAATAAACCACCAGGGGTATCCAGCAAAACAACTAAACACTCATACCCCTCTTGGGCACTGACCTTAATAGCGCGCGAGATGTATTCCGCTGTAGCCGGCACTATTGCCCCCTGAACGTTAATAACCCCAACGCGCTCCACACCCAGTAGAGAAGTAGCTATACCCCAAAATAAAATCAAAATCGCAATCAACAGCCTCTTCATTCTCGACATTAAGGATAAATCACCTCACTCCCAATGTAAATACAAACCTTGGCTTGCTGAGCGTGTAAAGTGCGGAGGAACACTTAGCTACCCACTTAAGGTTTATAGTATTTCATCGCTTCCGGGAGAAACTCCTTTATTTTCTGGATGCGTACTTCATCCAACGGATGAGTACTCAAAAACCAGATTGTGCGTCCACCACCATGTTGACGATTATACTCCGCAAAACGAGTCCAGAAATTTAGCGCTTCGCGAGGGTCGTACCCTGCCTTAGCCATTAATATTAGCCCTAAACGATCCGCTTCTAATTCCTGGGCACGGCTATAAGGCAACGAAACGCCCAACGTGGTCCCCGCCCCATAGACCACGGCAACTACCTGCGCCCATCTAGGATCGTAAGCTGATATCTGGCTGGTCAACCCCTTACCTATTGTATCTATAAGTAACGCTTGTGAAATACGTTCTGCACCATGACGGGCTATTACATGCCCCACTTCATGCGAAATCACTGTTGCTAAACCAGCTTCGTCCTTCGCAATTGGCAAAAGGCCTGTGTAAATCCCCACCTTACCGCCAGGTAGGCAAAATGCGTTTGGCTCCGGATTGACAAAAACTATAAACTCCCATTGTGCTCCCGGCACATTTGCTACTGCAGCAATTCGCTTCCCTACTTGCTGTACCAAATTGTTTACCTGAGGATCGTTCGAAATCTTACTTTGTTTTTTGAGCTTCTCAAATGAGGTAATTCCCAACTCGAGCTCCTGATCCGGTGTTATCAAAATGAGTTGTTGGCGACCAGTAATAGGCACCGTTGTGCATCCAAACCAAAAAAGCAAATACCAAAACTGGGGCCACCATTGAACAAGGCCTAAACAGCCTCCGAAACCAAAGGACAAGTTCTAAGTTTGCTGTGCCGCCCATATATTCCAACTTTAGAACTAACGCCTTTGCGTGACAAGAATCGGGAAGGCATAGGGTCACCCATGTCGACTGGAATCAATTTCTATATCTGACAAAATTCCCAAACGAATTATCAAAATCTCCCTTAAAACCCATTTTAGTCACCGCAAACAAACGAAGGCGCCCTGGCATATAACACGGTCATGAAAATTAGCTTTACGAGCGGGTAAAGCCTCGTTTTACTTGCGGGCATGAAGATCGTGCTAGCGTACTCAGGCGGTTTGGACACCTCAGTGATACTTTCTTGGCTAAAAGAGCATTATAACGCTGAGGTGATCGCTTTTTGCGCAAACATAGGTCAAGGGGAAGAATTGGAAGGCCTTGAAGAAAAAGCCCTTCGGACAGGCGCTAGTAAATGTTACATCGTGGATTTGCAAGAGGAATTCGCTCGCGATTTCATCTTCCCCATGATCCAAGCAGGAGCTGTTTATGAAGGTCAGTATTATTTAGGTACAAGCATAGCGCGACCCTTAATAGCAAAAGCCTTAGTGGAGATAGCCCGAAGGGAGAAAGCAAATGCAGTTGCCCATGGAGCCACGGGAAAAGGTAATGATCAAGTCCGATTCGAGCTTTCCGTTGCTGCTCTAGCACCCGACCTGAAAGTGATTGCCCCATGGCGCGACCCAGAATTCAGAAAGATGTTCCCCGGACGATCTGAAATGATTGCATACTGCCAAAAGAAAAACATCCCAGTCCAAGCAACAGCTAAAAAACCTTATTCCATGGATCGTAACCTGCTCCACATCTCATACGAAGCAGGGGTTTTGGAGGATCCTTGGTTCGACGCGTTTTCTCCGGAAAACAAAGACATGTTTAAGTTGACTGTTCGCCCCAGAAGATGCACCTGATGAACCCGAATACATTACATTGGACTTTGAGCGTGGCAATTGTGTTGCGGTGAACGGTAAACGCATGACACCAGCACAAGTAATGAAAACCCTAAATGCTATAGGTGGTAAACATGGCATTGGACGAGTTGACATGGTGGAAAACAGGTACGTGGGCATGAAATCGCGCGGTGTCTACGAAACGCCAGGCGGTACCATCCTTCACTTTGCTCATAGACAAATAGAATCCCTGACCATGGACCGCGAGGTCATGCATATGCGGGATATGCTTATCCCTCGGTATGCTGAGCTGGTTTACTATGGATACTGGTTTTCTCCTGAGCGAATTGCCTTGCAAGCCTTCATTACCGAAACTCAGAAAAACGTAACTGGCACAGTACGCCTGAAGCTTTATAAAGGTAACATCATGGTTGCTGGTAGGAAGTCCCCGGTCAGCCTTTACAACCCACAAATAGCTACTATGGAAGCCAGCCCTACCGACCTCTATAACCCTGACGACGCAACTGGGTTCATTCGCCTGAACGCTTTAAGGTTAAAAGGTCGCTGCCCAGGTTTTAGGTCCCATTGTTCCTATGAAAAACCACGCTAAAAGTCACTCCTAAAAAACACCACAACCGCAAATCATAAACCAACACCCACAATCAGATACACACACAACACACCTCCATGCTAAAGATTACTTAAGAAAAGTCTTGTGGTAAGGGCGAAAAATAGGACACGGTCACAACAAAACGCCTAATCCCTACGACTTTGCATTGCTGCCGCAGGAGCGAGGTTTTTGCGTCACAATTAAGGGACCTTACAGCGAGAAACCCGGACTTAAAACCTAAGAACTTGAATAGTAGCAGTAGTAAACCAAAATGGGCCTGGCAGATGGGCAAGCCCGAGCTAAAAGAATGATCGACAAAATAAAATCACTAGCATATGAACTTGGGTTTGATCTGTGTGGAATTTGCGAAGCAGTACCCCCCCCGTACTTTGATTCATTTTACGTTTGGATTCAAAAGGGTCTCCATGGATCAATGGATTACCTGGCAAGGGAACCCCGACGCCGTACAAACGCCCAACTTTTATTGCCAGGTGCTCGTTCGATTGTCTGCATAGGGGCTAGTTACTGGATGTATGATATGCTTTACAGGGAATCACTCACCCCGCCTAACTCAGGACTCGTAGCGCGTTACGCAAGATTCGAAGACTATCACAATGTACTGGGCGAGAAATTACAAACGTTCAGTGAAAAACTCCGGGAACTGGACCCAGGTTTTGAAACGACTAAGTGGTACGTGGACACCGGGCCCATTCTCGAAAGGGCATACGGTATGCAGGCCGGACTAGGTTTTATTGGCAAAAACACCTCCCTGATCAGTCCGAAGCTAGGTCCTTGGATATTTCTTGGAGAGATAATCACCACTGTGCAGCTGCCTACCGATACCCCAATGCAAGTTTCATGCGGCAAATGCACTGCCTGTATCGAGGCTTGTCCCACAAAAGCCATCATTAACCCATACGCAATTGACGCACGGAAATGTATATCGTACCTAACGATTGAGCACCGTGGCCCAATTCCAGCAGATTTCCACGACAAGATCGGCCACAGAATCTTCGGCTGTGATGAATGTATCAAGGCATGTCCATGGAACCATAATAACCGGCCGGGTAAGCTTATGCCCTCTTTCTATAAATCAGAACTGACGTGGATACCACTGGAGCAAATACTTCAAATGACATTGTCCACCTTCACTCGGGTATTTGGCAAGACGCCGCTTGCATATGCAGGCCTCCGCCGTTTGCAAAGAAACGCATGCATTGTAGCAGGGAATATAGGTACAGCTGAGCTATTACCCATCTTGCAATCGCTTTCTTGCTCAAATAACCCAATATTGGCCATGCATGCTAAACAAGCAATTGCACGAATTCATGAGCGAGAATCAAAAACATAGCCACACCGAGTTAATTACAACAAACGCGGCTAACCCAAATTTCTCATATTCCGTTTTCGATCATCCCATTGGAGGCCCGATCGCGCGTAAGCTCATTCAGAATCAACGCCTTACTGAGGATGATTGTTTAACTCTGTTTAAGTTGCGGGATCTTTGGGTACTTGCCGAACTAGTTCGGCTTGCACGTCAGCAGCGCCAAGGCGTCCGCGCTACCACCGCAACGTACGTCCTCAACCAAGTAATCCACTACACAAACATTTGCATCGGTGGTTGCAAATTCTGTTCATTTGCGCGACCACCAGGTCATCCTCAAGGATATGCCTTGACACTTGACCAAATCATTGACCAAGTCAAACGAGCAAGCGCAATAGGTTGCACAGAACTACATATTGTGGGCGGACTAAATCCCCTCTTGCCGTACGAGTTTTACTTGAAATTACTTGCAATGCTAAAGGACGCTTTCCCTGGTTTACACCTAAAAATGCTTCACAGCACCTGAAATCGCTCACTTCGCTAGGATTTCAGGTAAATCCATACCACGAATTTTGGAAGAGCTTCGGCATGCTGGTATGGATTCAATGGCAGGCGGTGGGGCCGAAATATTCAGCCCAGACACACGGTCCAAAATCGCGCCTAACAAAATATCCGGCGAGGAATACTTACAAATACACACTGCATGGCATAAACTTGGAGGCAAAAGTACGTGCACAATGCTATATGGACACATCGAAAGCATAACCGATCGAATAAATCACTTACGATTGCTGCGTGAACAACAAGATATCACTGGCGGATTTCTTGCATTCATTCCGCTTCCATTCTGTCCGGGCAATGGGAAACTAGGACTTACACACGGCCCCAGTGGCTGGGATACGCTTCGCACGATTAGCATAGCCAGATTATACCTGGACAACATAAACCACATAACTGCTTACTGGGTTGGACTTGGCCTTAAAACGGCGCAAATGGCATTGATTTACGGGGCCGATGACCTTGGAGGAACAGTAATCACTGAACACGTATTCCAAATGGCTAACGCCCCGTCTCCCCAGGCACTCGATGAATACACACTTGCTCGGTTGATTCGAGAAGCCGGATACACCCCAATCCAAAGAGATTCCTTTTTCCGCCCAATCAAAACTGCGTCCGTATAGCCCACACAAATCATCCCTAAGAAGGGCACGCATAGGTAAGCTCATCCCAGTTAAATTCACATCCAATTCCCTCCTACTCCTTCAACAGATCTGCTCCGCCTCTCCAACTGTCCAACAATCGCTACGCCGCTCCCGAATGAAATGTGTAAGCTTTACTGTGTGCTAGAATTGCCTGTAATAAAACCTGCGCAAATGGAACTACTAGATTTCACTTTTAATACTCCTGAAGAAAACTTGGCTTGCGACGAGGCAATGTTGGAAGCAGCCGAAACTGGATTGATCGGGCCTGTACTTAGGTTTTGGACCCCCCCACAACACTTCGTCGTACTCGGATATTCAAACCGGGTCACCAGTGAAGTAAAAATTAACACATGTCAAGCACTAAATATTCCCATCTACCGCAGATGCACCGGTGGAGGCACAGTGTTACAAGGACCAGGTTGCCTAAACTACTCACTCATACTCGAGATAAACTCGCAGAGCCCAACAGCTAGCGCCGATACTACGAACAGGTACGTAATGGAGCGTCATAGGGTTGCCATCGACAAGCTACTGTCAGAAACTAACCTCTTTCCTAAAGGGTCCGTTCAAATCGGAGGTATAACAGACCTTATAATCAACAACATGAAATTTTCAGGCAACGCACAACGCAGGAAGAAAAGGTTCTTGCTATTCCATGGCACATTTTTAACGGGGTTAAATTTAGACCTGGTGGAGAAAGCGCTACAACTCCCACGTAAACAACCTAAATACCGTGCCAATAGATCGCACTTGGAATTTCTAATTAATCTTCCCATTCCGGCCGAGGTGATCAAGACAGCTCTAATTCAATTGTGGCGCGCCGATTCACCGGTGAAAAACCTACCGATTGACCTAATCACTCATTTGGCGGTAACCAAATACTCCAATCCGGAGTGGACAAACAAGTTTTGGTAAATCCTAAAACATATCCATTACGTGATACGGTGGAGGAGCTTTTTGAATCGTCTCTGGCTCAAGCTCGCCACCTCATCGTGCAGCGAACCACCATGGGCGTCCATCGTCACTACCACTGGGAAGTTTTGAACCTCGATCACCCACAGAGCCTCAGCAGATCCAAACTCCTACCAAAAAATACACATCCTTGACGCGCACGACGCATTCTGCAAGCACCTGGGCGGCGCCTCCAATAGCGTGAAAATATACACACCCAAACTTCCTAAGCGCTTCGCGCGTGGCATTGCCCATTCCTCCTTTACCAATAATGCCACGCAACCTGTATCGCTCTATCACGGTTGCTTGGTAAGGTTCATGGCGAATCGAGGTTGTCGGTCCGGCTGCAATGCAACGCCATTGACCCATTTCATCTTTCAGCATCACTGGTCCACAATGGAAAATCACCCCTCCAATTAACTCTTCAGGAAGCGAAGCTGTCTGGCCTTCACATAATGCACGATGCACGGCGTCCCGACCGGTGCAAATGATTCCATTAAGCACCACCAGTTCCCCTATCTGTAACTGTCTTGCCTCTGATTCCGAGAACGGAACCTGCAGATTTTTCATAGCACTCGACTTGCTTTGATGCTTCTCAAAGTTTGCTCAAATCCAATCTACTAACTCTCCTGTTATCTTAAAAATCACACCGCGCCTCCGAAAAGCCCAACACATATAGCTTACGGTTACAAAAAAAGAGGCTGGTACTCGGGCCACTGTGCATGTTTTTACACCTAGAAGCGTTGTCCTGCCTCCAAACCCCATAGGCCCAATACCTAAACTGTTCGCCAGTTCAAACACCTCCTCTTCGAATCTAGCTAATTGTGGATCCGGGTTAATGTCGTCCAACCTGCGCAAAAGCTGCCTTTTTGCCATCTTGTAACCAATTGCCCTATCACCCCCGATACATACTCCTATCACACCAGGCGCACAGCCTTTCCCCTGAGCTCTGACAATTGCGTCAAGAACAACCTTTTTACACCCGGTCAGATCCCGGTGGGCATCCACAGCTGGGTCAGGCAAACTGTACTGCGTGCTAACATTTTCACATCCACCACCCTTTAGAAGCAAATAGACCTCCACTAATTCGGGATCTTGTTGTTGCTCGTATTCGAACTACCGGTGCACATGGTCCAATGTTGTCGGGGTAAGGGCTACCAGTCCTGGAATCCACTGTGTTGACCCTAAGATACCCAAGTTTGGTGGCTTCCCGGACAGCTTCTTTAGCAATCCCCTCAAACATCGTGTGATCGAACCCAAGTGGACACTTAACATAGAACGTCACTGTACCTGTGTCTTGGCAAATTGGGCGTGAATGAACCCGAGCAAGTTGCGCGTTGCGCAACATCGTCGTTAGAGCAAGTTGCGCCAAAGACCCAGGTGTTTCGCGTTCTATTGCCCGCCGAATTGCACCTTCAACGTCAGATGGTAGATCACACGAAGTAGCCCGAATGAGTTCCAACAACAAATCAACTAAACCTGCTGACGCTTTCATAAACAAACGACCCAGAGTTTGATATCCTCAACACCGTGATTTTTCTCGTAACCTCCACCACAAGTTATGTAGAAACACTGTGTTTGAACATTGCACGTACATCATTTTATCTGCGGCTCGCGCATAACTTTTGCAAAACCGTAAGTAGTAAGCAGGGCTGCTCTTAGGCGGCTCGCCGGTTGACCAATCCCATCCCCCACTATCTTGGATATCAACCACAAAGATTGAATGTCCTGACACAATTGGCTTATTCTCGTTCAATCGCACATTATTGACACAGCTAATCGCCTTTTCGTAAAACCTGTGGTCCCATAACAGCAGTGCCCCACCGACAACACTACACCATTATCCAACTTGTCAATTGAACTAGCCAATAAATCAAAATCAATTGCCGCGGCTCGACCTAGAACAGCCCCGTTAAACATCGGATGGTTCGTGATTATATCGTAACCAATTCCTGGATGCACCGTTAGCGGAATCCCTAATTGCCACGCACGGTTCAGAAGGCTATGTTCTTTCCAAATGTGGCGCAAATGATTTTCACCCGGCTTAATCCATCCGGACCTTATGGCACGCAATAAATCTGACCACGCTCCTACCCTATCATCTACAGGATTTTTGCCTTATTAATTCTTCCAACTCATTAGCCTGGGGGACGTTTGCACCATCATTTGCGATAAACCTGCCTAAGCTTTTGACCAAATCCCAAGCCATCCAATGCCCCAGCCATGAGGGCTAAATGTATATACCTGCCAGTCTCATCCCACGTTCCAAAAATTCCTTTTTGGATGTTTTCGCGCACACTCTCTTCCGTACAGCCAAGATAAGCAAATTCCCAATCATGGATACTCCCAGCACCATTGGTAGCCAAATGAGTAACCCAACCACCCTCAATCAACTTAATAACCACATCCATCAACCCGTTCTTAATCAAATGCGCACCATAAATAAGGATCACCGATGCCCCCATCCGACGCGCTTGGATAATTCGGCCCACCGCCTCGTCTAATATTTTCGATATCGCAGGGGAACATGGCGACGGTACTTCGTTGGGATTTAACAAAATTCTGTCTAACCGGCTTAAACTGCGCCGGCTCGCAACAGGGTAAACCCTTATCTTCGAATGATCGAACGCTTTGTCCATTTCTGCCTTTGGTTTTAAACCGGTAAAACCGCCTTATTGTAGAGTACATTAACCCACATACTCAGCAACCGAGCAATATAATAAATAAGCAACTATTCGGATCTGAACTCATTCACTCCCCTAAAACATGTCGACCCTTTAAATCAATCACCCAGGCGTTTCTCTGTTTGACGCAGGCATCCCATCAAGATACACAATCGAAGTATGGGAAACATATTTGGGCACATCTTCCGAATAATGACCTGGGGCGAATCCCACGGGCCAGCAATTGGGGTAGTAATTGACGGTTGCCCACCCAAGATCCCACTCTCAGTCGAGGATATCCAAAAAGAACTCGATCGACGCCGGCCCGGCCAATCAACAATCGTTACCCAACGAAAAGAATCTGACACCGTACAGATTCTATCTGGAGTGTTTAACGGCGTCACACTCGGCACACCAATTGCCATGCTGATAATAAATGAAGATCCGCGCCCTGAAGCCTATGAGGATTTCAAGGATAAGTTCCGACCGTCTCATGCAGACTATACTTACCAGATGAAATACGGAATTAGAGACTGGCGCGGCGGTGGCCGCGCAAGCGCCCGCGAAACAGCTGCGCGCGTAGCTGCAGGCGCCGTTGCAAAAAAATTCCTATCGATTACCTACGGGATTCAGATCCTTGCATATGTGAAGCAAGTCTACCGCATAATGGCTTCAGTCGACCCCAACACTGTCACGCCAGAACAAATCGAGTCGAATATCATTAGGTGTCCTGACCAAAAAACAGCAAAACGAATGATTAAGGCAATTGATGCAGCTCGTAAGCAGGGCGACACGCTCGGCGGCATAATCGAATGCGTGGTCCGCGGAGTCCCACCCGGATGGGGAGAACCTGTCTTCGACCGGTTGCATGCTGACCTAGCAAAAGCCATGTTAAGTATCCCAGCAGCCAAGGGATTTGAAATCGGTTCTGGTTTTGGCTGTGTCACAATGAAAGGATCCGAACATAACGACCCATTTGTCATTCGCAATGGCAGAGTCGAAACTCTGTCAAACTACTCAGGAGGTGTTCAGGGCGGGATCACCAACGGACAACCAATATATTTCCGCGTGGCATTCAAACCAGTAGCCACCATCATGAAACCCCAACAAACCGTTGATATCCATCTCCAAAATACAACCTTGCAAGCAAAGGGCCGACACGACCCTTGCGTCCTCCCGCGCGCTGTACCTGTAGTTGAAGCAATGACAGCCCTGGTACTAGCTGATCACGCCTTGCGCCACAAAACAATCTGTCAATGGGATAAATAAACTGCAAACGTAACTAAAATCCGGCCCCATTACACCTTCTCCTGCCACAATATCAATCCCCGTAATGACCCGAAAATTAAAAATCCATACCCAAACCAACGACTGATTCATCCCCCCACACGAGTTAATTTCACCTAAACTCCATCAGAATTTCCAACTTAGGCAAATACACTCCTCTAAGTTTAAATCAGATCAAACTGGTGCTAATAGGTATCGATTCATCCTCTGGTGTCAACCGGCAACAATACCATTCTGTCAAGTTTTTGGCAAATCAACCAACACTTGTTCGAGTTCACATCTAACCCCTACGAAGCCGAGCGCAAATACTGGATTTGAAGCCCAGACTCTAGTCAGGCGCGTAGGCGGCGATGGAAACTTGTTACTAAACGTTGTTCTAAGACCAGATGGGCAAATCGAGGACAACCAAGCCCAACGCCTGCTGGAAATCGGTAAACGGTTGCAACAAAATGGTGGAAGTATCTACGAAACTCGCGTCGGACCTTACACATAAAACGAGTCATTTGCAGCTACTCGTGCAGGAAACGTAAAATAACCTCCACATATTAAAATAGGCACCAGGAAACCATCAAAACTCCCACCTCTCCCAGCGCAAATTAAGCAGGCTAAGCTCCTCAACAAAACAGAAATTAGGTGTAAACTATCCCAACAAAGCATCGAAATAACCGTGCCCAAAAATCTTCAGAGACGAGGCAGATACTATCATTAAACTTGAGCTAAATCACCCCGCAATGGAGATTTCTCTCATCACACTCATCAACACTCTCAACCCTTAAATTACCCGGACTACACAGGGGGGGGGTGGATGCGACTTAATTCGTATAATTGCTTACAAAACCACGTTTGGGTGCTTGGCGATTAATTATCAGTCAGAAATTTATCGCCCTACGCACCGTAGGTCTTCATCAAGCAGACTCCTTCTTCCTCGAATCCGAATTATCATCCACAAGGTATAAACCAAAACTTCATCACGGGTGCTCCGCACAGCCAATCGCCAATACTAGGCGTCTTTAAATTTGGGCTATAACTCACAACTGCCGCGCACGATAAAATTTGTGCGGCACATTAGTTCCCGTAACATCAAAATAACGCCAAATACCGTTCGTATTTTCCATAGGACCCAGGGTAGTCCAAATTGCAGCTGGCAAGTTTGTAGCGATTTCAATTACATAGTTGCTTCCCGGTTGACCGCACATGCAAAGTTTAAAAGCCCCATTAGTCTGAAAACCGACTGGATCTAACATGTGGATTGGCAATCCTATTACTCTAATCACTATGTTTGTTTCGCCCATTGCACCTTTATTATCCGTAGCCCGGCCTGTAACCATAACCTCGCCCAGATAATCCATACACACCGCAGCTTTGCCACAACACCCATATGGGAACTCACCAACCGAAATCCCGTCAACAAGTAGTGTAAAATTGGTGATTGTACCATCAGGATCCCGAGCAGAGCCACGCATCTCAAATGTATGACATGCCAATTGATCTGGGCCGACCACCAACTGTACTGCGGGCGGTGCGTTCTCCGTTTCCAGCAAAAACCTCCTTCGGCATATACAGCACATAAATTTCTACTGGTTTAACAGTAAAATNGAATGTGCCGCTACGCACTTCGTACACCAACCCAGTAATCACAACGCCACGCCCAGGAATGAATTCATTCGTAAGTACGATTTCCAAAGTACCAGCCAAACGTGCCATGTTGGTAACTATTAGCTGGTCGTGTCCTACCCCAGGTGTAGGACCCCCAACCTCCAATTCTACTCGAGCGTTAGTTGTTTCCACATATGACCCTTCAATCCTCAGTAAACCCAGACCAAAACCGCCCGGCCTAATCTTTGAGTTATTAGTGACATCACCCCTAATAGTGTTCGTCCCCAAAAGCTCTCCACCAACTAAGTTAATCCCCTGCGAACAAATTAGGGGACCCTCGCTTACTATTGTCCTGCCAGCCGTTTGAACGAACGATCTAGCGAATCGCAAACCAGCACCACACGACTCCACCGTGCCAGCATTATAAAATGGTTCACCAATTGAACAGGTAGTTGTACTTACTCCGGACTGCACAAAACCCATATTGTAAAATGCTCCATAATCCCCGGAATCGTGGCGGATACCAGCCGTTGCGTTCGTAAAGAGAACTATCCCCGACACCAGATTTGAAATTATCGCACCGTCTGTTGTGCTAATCGTGCCTCCACGCAACAAACCAGTGTTAACAAGCCGTCCGCCCCGCAATTTAGGCACAGTCGTTGCAGAAGTAAGGATCTCACCTCCATCGCATAGGACGGTACACTCAATAATACCGGTTTCCCATCTTAGTGTGTTAGCTACGACACGGCCCAGCCCAGTCAGTTGACCACCCGTAACGTTAAGGACGTTCACCGAAATTTCACGTTGTAGGTTTACTACAGCCGAGCCGGAACATCCGAGCGTGCCATCGCCAATTGAAGTTAACTCCGGGTCCAGATCGAAAACGCCTGCGTATAAGTCCAATGTACCGCTCCCGTGTAATACAATTGTGCCCTTAAACTGGCCGCCCGATGAAAACCTTATCGTTCCAGTTTGTACAACGACGGTGCCGCCAGCCTGGTTGTAAAACAAAGTATCCACCAAGGTCTGACCCGTGCCCCCGCTTTTGCAGAATACACCTAAATTGTAGATTGGCCCGGAACCACTTGCATAGTAACTAATATCGCAATCCCCAGAGATATCGAATGTTGCCGAGGGAAGGTTGGATATCGTCGCTCCGTTGTTAGGCTCAAGGTATCCACCACTGAATTTGAGCACACCGGTGTTTACCAAGCACCCGTATCGAAGTGTTTTTGTCGCACTGCCACTGATCGTACCACCTGCGCACTGCACAACGGCATTCGTAATTGAGCCACCGCTCCAATTTTAACGGTCCAGCCAAAATCAGCTTGCCTGTTCCACCAAGTGTACCACCCGTGATTCTTAGGACAGCATTTGTATTGCCGGTACCGTTGCCAATTAAAAATGTGCCTCCTGTTACAGACACAGTCTGTGTGCCTGTGGTACCACCCAAAGTCAGTTCGCCTGCCGCAGCATTGCCACTGATGGTTACCGTATATGTGCCGCCATTCGTGATCCATACATGGTCGTTCGTAGTAGGCACTTGGTTTGGCCACCAGTTTGCTGCCGTGTTCCAAGCACCCCCTGCGATATTTGTCCACACCAAATCTACAGCAAAAAGAAATTGTCCAACACAAATAAACGCACACAAAAGCGTTACAATTTTGCACCGCTGCCTAATTAAGCCTGCACCAAGGACCGAACCATGGGCAAGATTAGAAGTGATTGCTCCGGTTCTAAAATGCCCGTACTGGCAGATGGGGTTTAAACCCCTGGGGTAACTCTTTGCTGTATTCACGACGTACCTCTTGGTTGCTAAGTAAAAAAGCCCCGAGAAAAATAAGGATTTTAGGTTTTGCCGAGTTTTATATTGAGTCCACAGCCTTGCGGGGTGGGACTGTTTAACCTCTTAGAGGTTTTGGGCCTTCCACAGCCACTTCACCATGTAAAGTGAAAGCACCATTTACACACACCGACCCTACATTTCACTGCGCAAATCCGTAAGCCTGACTCGCCGACCTCGGGCCTTTCTACTTTCTACCCTGATCTTAACTCATTTATGATGGTCGTCAACCAGTGAATTTTAAAGCCCAAATCTGGCAAAAAGACAAACACGTAAGCCATTTCGGCCTATGTGGCATTGGACTTCGGGGTTTCCAATTCTTGCTTTTGCTCTAATTATGACGTAAGACCTACACCAAAGATATTATTCCACTCACATTTTCGAGCTTGGTGTCAGCCCATCAAGACCATGGGATCTACCTTGTACTCCTCCGGGCAGTAAAGTTTGTCACGAAGTTGTGCTCGAAACACCCCGGCGGAAAATCTACGTGGTAGGTCGTTGAATTGTTTTGTAAAATCAATAAGTAGCGCCCGTACCCGAAGTATAAAAATCAGTCTACAAAAACTGGCAAAACATTGGTTACAAACAACAGCAGTTCATTTATCCTGTTCCCGCAAAAGATGGGGTATGACATCATTTGTTTAGATGACCAACTCAGCCATACTAGCTTTGCCCCTCCAAAGGGACCAAAAAGTTAAATGTACTTGGAACAGCCCGTTCGGGATGCGGATCCGTCCTTATAAGATGCCCACGAATTTTTAGAAAATCCATTCACTGCATGATCATCACGGGGACCTATCCCTAGGTGGCCAATTCATTCTTGGTCCCATACATCCTAAAGCCTATTCCGGCCAATATCCGTAAGTTGGACTCCTCGCAAATATAGGGTTGTGTTACGAATCATACCTGTTGCACTCGCGGGTTTGTCACTCCGGTGACAATGTCCCCCATTCCGCACCTTGTGTAAAGAAAGGGCGTGTAGACCAATAGGTCCACTCCAACAGGAAAGTGTTTGTGACATCGTTGTATTGTGCAAACACACTAAGCATGCNACACAGGAAGGTAAGCGTGATTTGGAAATCGCCATGGGTAGGATGGTCAATGTCAAGCCATACGCTAATAAAATCACAAAGCAAGCCACTCTGAACATCGACGCAGATATTGGTTCCAAAAAGCCTAAATTGAGCTCGTACCTCTGTGGAAGTCTCAAACAAAAGCTTCAATCGTCTTACATATCGGCCCTGCGAATGAAAACCGCTGGTATTGGCAAATAATCGGTATCCAGTATAGCGATCAAACCAATCTCTGCAGCCCCATTATTGAAAATATATTGTGAATGCAGCACCCGAGACTGCCACATTAGCGATTTTGTCAGAGAAATTGCCCTCACGCCGCATGATTACCGCTCCTTTATTGGTGACGTTGAGTGAGCGCACATTAGTCGGCAGCCATATGTAAAACAACGACAAGGCGGCTGTAGGCTGACCTGCATAAGAATCCGCCCACCACAGGCGCACATCAGGTAGAGCTAACTCGGAAGACACACTAGTCCCACTGACCATTATACGTAACCAGTCATCAGGGATTCCTACTAGTTGTGTTCCTGGGACTGTAATATCGCTCAGGACCCGTCAATTCGGCCAAGTTCGTGCTCTCCAAACTACATGACCTGCGTCCAACATACCAAAGCCCGAGTTATGACTTACTAAAAAACCCGCGCCATTGGTTACTATGCCTGGGGTCAGCAACATCAACCTGCCACGTTAAAAGAACCAGAATTTGCTACACGTCACGATAGCTCAAGGTAGGGTTTGCCTAAAAAATCAACGCGACCACGTCTAAGATGAACGCTGCTGTGTCCGAAGTTCTAGAAAAACCCGGGCTACGAACCACTCCAATAATCCGCATAATCACCGAAATAGAAAATTAAAGAATTGACTTCGCAGCCAATTGTGCTGCTAGTCAAGTGTGAGCAATTTTTAGTAACCGTTGCCGCCCGCGGGGTGCTGATACTCACAAACATGCTCCGGGTTCACTGTACTCGGCCGCGCGCCAAGCCCGTGAACCCGCACCTACAACAATCACGTTTGGGTTGTTAGCATACCCATCGTTGTCAGCTCGCGCCGGCCTTACCCAGTCATTACCCCCATGCTTGGATCATAACCATTCCTAACCACTGTGTCCAAGAAACGGTGCATTGAAAATTCCGATTTGGTCAAGCAGTGGGGGACCAGTTTGGCATTTGCCTAAACCCGCCCTCCAGCTGGGGTCTGAACTGCGAGTGTGTTAGAAGCAAATTGGTACATTTCTATAAAGCGTTTATCACCTACTAGTGCAGTGTTGGAGGTGAAGATTACCCAGCTAGGGAGTTATACAAGGGGCACCACACTAGCCATGCTACGATTGTTGTTTGCCTCAGCTGCGATTAATCCTGTAACCGAAGTCCTGCGAGTCCAGAACTCTTTTAATAAATCCATTGTTCCACCGCCGAAGGGGGGCAGCATTGGTCCGCGGGTATGAAAGTTTAATGAGGTGCCCCCTGCTCTAGCCAATTGCCAATTAGGGATGCAGGAAATCCCAGACCCGAATCTGTTATTGCAACTATAATTTCTTCAACACATGCAAAAGGCCAAGCAGCTAACACATTCAGGTGTATCCCCAGCCTCTGCCCGTCAAAGTCCTGGTTTTCAAGCGGCCATTGTGCCTCAACATACCAGCCACCCGCATATAAAAGATGAGCTAAGTATGGATCCTCGCTCCTCGATGCATATGGACCACGCAAGTCCAAAAGGCAGGGGGTAACTGGCAACTACCCCAGGCGCGGTAGCAAATTAATGCGCCAACACAACTGCCCCTATTGCGTCAGGCGCTTCCAAAATAAATACATTTGACCCAACTGACCGCGTTATTCGCAATCCACCAAAAGCAGAAGTACTATCTGCAAACCGAATCTCAAAGTTATACTGGGGTCATCGTCTAAATGAGCTTGCAGCTACTTAATCGTCGTGAATCCCTGAGGAGCCTGTTTAAAAGGTTCCCTGTGACCACCAGTAAGGGGTNAAGTGTTTTGAACACGAATACATGCTACTATTTTTTNNTAACTGATTAACCGGATGGTGTGGCAAAATGTCCCAACCCGAACCTATGCAACCCAAAGGCAAAGGCTGATAAGTTTCATTTTGCTAGCACAATACTCCACGAACCTTAATGTGACCGACTTTGGCTTGTGCTGAAGGTTGGGTTTTTGCCAGTTACAACCTCAAATGCTGTGTGTCAAATCTTGCATGGTACACCTTGAGGGCAAAATCGACACAAAGTTTGTTTTTGATGAACTCGCATTAATAGAAAATATACGCCTGCCAATTGGCAATAGTTAAGCACTGGTAAGTGAAAATCAGCCGTTGTGATTCCAAGTTCCTTCTTGAAGGTGGGAGAAACACAACTTGCAAGCGAAGAGCACTTTGCTTGACTCTGCTACTAGTTGTCTCTAGCTTTTCGTACGCGATTACGGCAAGTCCCCTTGATCGGTCAAGGGGATCAGTTAAGGTAATGCTTTATAAGTTTTGTTTTGAACCTTAATCCGAGAGATCCGTGAACATTACGATCGACAACTTAGGCGGCTGCAAAAAGCTGATTCCGCGTTGAAGTCAGCCCCGAAGAATACCAACGGGAGTTCGACTCGGTTGCCACGGAAATCCAGAAATCAGTTGCACTGCCGGGTTTCCGACCAGGCAAAACCCCAAAAAACCTAATCATAAAACGATTTGAGAAGGAAATCGCAGAAGAAGTCCGGGAAAACTTGATACGCAATTCCCTCAGACGCGCAATCGAGGAACATAAGCTGGTTATAGTTAGCCAACCTGAGTACGAAGAAGTTCAATTTGTGGCAGGCCAACCTTATCTGTTTTTGTTAAGGGTGGAAACCGCCCCAGAGTTTGAACTCCCAGAATACAAAGGTATCCCTGTCAAACGCAAATTGGCCTCCGTTACAGAACAAGACATCGAAAAAGCTCTTAACGTCCTCAGAGAAAAACAAGCAACGTATCAAACCGTTAACCGGCCGGTCGAAAAAGGCGATATCGTAGTAGTAAATTTTGTTGGTTATGTTGACTCAAAGCCTCTGACTGAGATCGCACCAAGCGCTAAAGGCTTAGCTGAACAAAAGAATTTTTGGGTCGGCACAGACCCAGAGACATTTTTGCCTGGATTTGGCGCACAGTTGCTGGGAGCATGCGCCGGTGAAAAACGGCAGGTGGCAGTGCTGTTCCCCGCTGGCTTCCAACCCCAAGAATTAGTGGGCCTTCAAGCTACCTACGAAGTAGAGGTGGTTGAAGTAAAGCAAAAGGTCCTGCCCGAACTCAACGACGAGTTTGCAAAGTCTTGGGGGGCCGAAAACCTTGAAAAATTGCGCGAAGGGGTCCGCCGTGACCTAGAACGTGAACTCCACTACACTCAGAAAAAGAACATCCAGGCACAGATCATCCAAACGCTTTTGTCCCGGGCCCAGTTTGAACTACCCGAATCTCTAGTGGCGCAAGAAACCCGTGATATCGTGTATGATATCGTGGCCGAGAACACAAGGCGGGGCGTCTCCAAAGAACTTTTGGAACAACACAAAGATGAAATCTTCCGCACCGCAATGGTAAACGCCCGTGACCGGGTGAAACTAAATTTCATTCTCTTCAAAATCGCAGAAAAAGAGGGCATTAAGGCCACACCAGAAGAAATTATGCGTCGTATCTACACTATGGCAACGCTGTACCAGATTCCCGCCGACAAATTGATTAAAGAACTGCAAAAACGAGGGGGAATCGAAGAAATCCAGGATAAGTTAATAATCGAGAAGACATTGGAGTTTTTGGAGGCCAACGCTGCAATTGAGGACGTCCCATAACCCAAACAATTTTAACAAGAGTGAGGAAATTCACTTAAGGAAAGCGGGGTAATTCGGCCTAGGTGTATAGCATTCTCTAAAAGACATTGCAGGTGCATGAAATTATGCCTGCCTCTTATACTTCATGATCACGACCAGGGAGTTGGACCCATATCCATGCTGTGGGAAAAATGGGGGTGTAACCACCAACAAAAAGAATTCCTGCACGATCGATGACTCACCAAGACCATATTCGAACTCTTTTGTCCAGGGTTTTAGTAACCACTAACCCAACCACTATCGGCCAAGGAGGGAACTTATAAACCAGCGTAAGTGCTTCATTCGAAACCCCAATCATGATTGCCCGTCAGGAGAAGGCAGCTGAAAAAACTCAAGGCCAAATAATAAGCATGAATCAAACACTACTCTCGTTCAGAGTTTAGCCGAGGGTCTTTGGAACTCGTTTTAAACAACGCCCGGGCTAGCCTCAGCTATCCAAGTTGTAAAGAATTCTAAGGCGGAACAAACCAAGTTTTACCCNATCCTATGGCTTGGGTTTACGGTTTGCACCCGGGGCAAATAAACCTGTGTGGAGGCACCTTAAAGACACCTTTAAAATTGCGGCCAATCTGTTAAGCAATTAATTTAAGGGCATGGAAAACGTGCACTGCTGCCTAGAACCAATCGCTGATCCTGGAGGCCGGTCATCAGTCGACCGTGAAAAATTTCTGAAGGCGTTTAAATACATGGTCCTAGGCCGTGTTTTAGATGAAAAGCTGGCTAGCTTGTATCGAGCAGGGAAAATTTACGGAGGCTGTTACCTTGGTCGAGGCCAAGAAGCTTTAAGTGTTGCAATCGGACTAAAACCTAAAAAAAGGCGATGTGTTCGCACCATTGATTAGGGATACCGCAGGACGCCTAGCTTTCGGGGAACCAATCCACGACGCGGTTCGAACATACCTTGGTTCTGTCCTAGGTCCGATGCGCGGCCGCGATGGTAATGTCCACCGAGGTCGAATCCACGAAGGGATTATCCCAATGATAAGTCATTTAGGAGCAATGATAGCTGTGGTAAATGGAATCCTGTTTGCCCGAAAGCTAAAGGGGATCACCGGAACCGTTGGAGTCGCATCCATCGGTGATGGCGGAACTTCAACAGGGGCTTTCCATGAGGCATTGAACCAGGCATCGGTTGAAAAATTACCCTTAGTTGTCGTAGTAGCCAACAATCAATACGCCTATTCCACACCAAATTCCCGTCAGTTTGCATGCCGAAGCTTGGCAGACCGGGCTATTGGGTACGGAATCTCCGGTTACGAAATCAATGGTACGGATCTGGAGAGCTGTTTGGACGTGCTAAAGCAAACAATAGAAGAGGCTAGATTAACAAGCACACCAAAATTAGTTGTAGCAAACCTGCTTCGGCTTTGTGGACACGGCGAACACGACGACGCAAGCTATATTGATCCCAAAATTAAGGATTCACCCATAGGACGCGACTGCATTCGGATAGCCGAGGAACGTTTACTTCAAAGAGGATGGGCTTCACAGCAGGAAATAACCATGATTTGGGAAGAGGCCAAGGTAACCGTGGATCGTGTTGTGGCGGAGGTACAATCTGAACCAGCACCAGACCCATATGCGGAGGACTGGTGCGCTCTCAAAACAAAGCATCTGGCCGATACTTTATTGTATCCCCGAGGTACCCGACCGGCCGGAAGGCGTGCTCGATCTACCATGAGTATAACTTATCTGGAGGCTATACGAGAAGCATTAGCCCGTGCCTTGGCCGAGGATCCACGAGTCTTTATCTACGGCCAAGACGTGGGACGGTTTGGTGGCGCGTTTAAAGCCACCAAAAATCTGATAGAGCAGTTTCCAGGCCGTGTTATCGATGCACCTATAAGCGAAGACGCGATCATTGGACTCGCAGTTGGTGCGGCAATAGAAGGACTTAGACCAGTCATAGAAATTCAATTTGCTGATTTCTCCTTGTTGGGGCTAAACCAAATTGTGAACCAAGCAGCTACGTTATTTTGGCGGACTGGTACCCCATGCCCTATTACAATTAGATTACCCTCTGGGGGTACTATTGGCAGTGGACCGTTCCATAGCCAATGCCTAGAAGCAATCTATGCACATTTTCCCGGCTTAATAGTTATGACCCCAGCAACCGTCGAAGACGCCTATACAATGCTGTTGGATGCAATCAAAATCGACGATCCTGTAATCTTTATTGAACACAAACTCCTTTACTATCACTTGAAAGCAGATCACCTCCACGACGAAGGATTGCCAGTTGGCAAGGCACGCATCGCCCGCGAAGGCCGAGACCTAACCATAGTCACCTACGGTGCAATGGTACATGAATCTATTGCAGCTGCCGAAGAACTCGCTTCCGAAGGATATGAAATCGAAATAGTGGACCTCAGGACCGTCAAGCCAATCGATACCGATACGGTAATAGCCTCAGTTGCACGAACCGGTCGACTGTTATGTGTGAGCGAGGCTTGGCCCTGGGGTGGAGTCGCGGCAGAAGTAATCGCCCGGGTTGTATCAGAAGGGTTTGGACTGCTAGACGCGCCCCCACTTCGGCTAAATGCAAAAGATACACCTATCCCCTTCCACCCCAATTTGTGGTCTATGCACCGCCCTACAGCCAGAACAATTGCAGACGCAGCTCGAAAAGTCCTTAGATTCTAACTCACTCGATGATCTATGCCCGAAGTACCCATAGTAATGCCACAGCTCGGTGAATCGATTGCAGAAGCAATCATCGTTAGCTTCCTTGTCAAGCCTGGGGATTATGTAACTGCAGATCAACCAATTATTGAGGTGGAAACTAACAAAGCCACAATGCAAGTAACAGCCCCGTGCAGCGGCAAGATCGTCGAATTTAAAGCAAAAGAAAATGAAAGCTATCCAGTGGGCGCAATCTTGGGAACGATCTTAGTGAGCGAGGAAGAAGCAACTAAATTGGGGTTAACCACAAAACATTCACAACCAATAGGCACCGCCGGAAAACCGGGTGCAATACCTCATAAATCCATCGAAGAAAAACCCCGTGTCCAACCCACCGTCACAGGCCTTCCAGTTCCGGCCAACCTAACTGGGGCTAGTTATATGTCCCCCCGAATGAAAGCCCGGCTTAACGAACTGGGGCTCCGAGCAGCAGACCTAGCTGGGATCCAAGGCACGGGCGCCGGTGGCCGAGTCACAATTCAAGATTTGGAACGATTTCTGGCTCAAATCGAGAAACATAAAACCACCCCTGCTTCCCCATTGAGGATAGCTGTGGCAGATGCGATGAGGCGCAGTTGGACCCGCCCCACTAGCAATGGTGGCAATGCCTGTACAACTAGATAAAATGTTGGAACACAGAAAGAATTTCCCAGAAAAACCTAGGCCCTGCTCTGTATGTTGTGCGAGCCCTGGCACTGGCCCTGGCGGAAGACAGCACCCCAGCAGGACGACTCATCGGCAACAAGATCGTGCATCCTCAATCAATCGACATCGCAGTAGCAGTAGAAGTCCCCGACGGCGTAATGGTCCCGGTGATTAGGAACGCCGACAAAAAACCACTAAGAGATCTGATTGGACCTTATCGGGAGCTTGTGAGCCTTGCCCGGGGTAAAAAACTCCCACCGGAAATGACTGGCGGATCCATTGCAACAGTCACCAACTATGGAGTATTCGGATTGACTTTTGGA
>Ga0065718_1004992_pt1 | contig 36692 bp, 32 predicted proteins | sample GBSCel77sediment_2_FD_59105 | JGI IMG/M metagenome (GOLD analysis project Ga0065718, IMG submission 59105) | Hot spring sediment microbial communities from Great Boiling Spring, Nevada - cellulolytic enrichment CS 77C v3 (version 3) | ecosystem: Environmental > Aquatic > Thermal springs > Hot...
TGCTATTCAAGCAGCTAATGATACTCAAAATGCTCAATCAAGACAAGCTATTGCTAATGAAATAGAGGGAATAATTTCAGCTATTCTTTCTCTTACTAATTCTCAGCTCGGTGAAAAATATCTTTTTGCAGGTAAAAAAACAAGTGGATATAATCCAGGAGAAAAACCCTTTGAATTAGTAAAAGAGACCTTACCAGATGGTCAAATTATAGAAAAAGTTGTTTATAATGGATCAGTAGAAGATTTAGAAGTGGGATATGATGAAAATTTATATATAAATCTTGGAGAAAATGGACAAAAGATTTTTATTGATTCAGGTCTTTTTGAAACTCTTTTAGGTTTGAAAAGGACTCTCCAAGCTAATAATACTGTGGATTACAAAAAAGAACAGTATAATATCCAAGAATTTATAGGAAAACTTGATAATGTTTACAATTATATTTCTGCTAAAAGAGGGGAAATAGGTTCTAAGATTTCCCATTTAGAAACTAAGAAAAATCTTTATCAGGACTTTAAAGAGACCCTACAAACCAATCTTGGAAACGTAGAAAGCGCCGATCTTGCAGAATTGGCAACCAAACTTCAAAGTCTTACTATAGCCTATGATGCAGCATTAAGAGCAACAGTTATGGTTAGTGATTTAAGTTTAGCAAAATACCTATAATTCAGCCCAGTCAGGAAAGATGAAATTACTTCCAGGAAGGTAAAGATAAGTTAGTGTTGAGTCTAAATGAATTAAATATAATCCCTTTCCTTCTTTTCCTTCCCCAAAAACTATAAGATAATCTCCTGTAGGAGAAAAGGCAGGGTCTTCAAGATTGCCTGAGAATTTAATTTCTTTTTGTTCTTTTGTTTTTAGGTTATAAAGATTAATTGAAGATACTCCACCTCCTTTTGAGAGAAAAAGGAGGTATTCTCCTTTTGGAGAAAATCTTGGAGAAGTATTGTAAATTCTTTTTTGAGGAATTTTATAAGGTTTTAAAATTTCTAAATCTAAAAGATAAATTTGAGGATTTCCTGCTTTTTCCCCATATACATAAGCTAAAAAATTGCCTCCAGGAGAAACACTTCCTGCCTGTAGAATACCCTTTCCTTTGATTAAGGGAGTTAATTCTTTTGTTTCTATATTAAAACGATAAAGCACCATTTCTTGTCCTTCTTCTGCAGTAATAACTAATTCTTTATCATTTGGGAACCATACAGGTGTAGAGCAGATCCCCTTAATAGTAAATTTTTCTTTTGTTGAATCTTTTAAATTATAAATTTCCAAAAAATATCTATTTTCTTCATAAACAAGATATGCAAGTTTATTTCCACTTTTAGAAAATTTTGGGAAAAGTATAAGAGGTGCTGATCTTAAAAGGCGAGGATTTTCTTTTGAAAAATCAGCTACATAAAGTTTATCTCCTTTAGAGGTTCTTTTTACAAAAACTATTTTTGTAAAAGCAATTCCTTTATAATGGGAAATACTCTCTATCAATTTATCACAAAGAGCATAAATTAAAGTTTGTGGATAATCTGAAGAACCAGAAATTTTATAAGTTTTTAAGATTTTATTTTCTAGAGTATCTCTTAATTCAGCTTTAATAAAGATTTCGTTTCCCCTTTTTTCTACATTTCCTACTAAATAATATTCTTTGGAGGGATAATTTGGAAGGGGAGGATTTTTTAAGGCTAAAATAAATAGATGGTAGTTTAAAAGTTTTCTTAAAAGAGGGGTTAGTTGGGCAGAAAGGTCTTTATCTCCCTCAAAATCGGGAATTCTTATTATAGTTTTACTAAAAGAGGTTGGTTCTACAGTAATGGTAGGTATTTCTTCACAAAAAGAATATTTAAAAAAAATAACTAAAAATAGAAAAACAAAAAAAATTTTAGACTTCATAAGATCCGTTTTCCATTTTAACTACATCTTCAAATTTTATATCCATTCCAAGAACACCAATTATTTCCTCATATTTATTTCTAACAGGAGTAGATATAGTAATACAAAGGTTAGAGGTTATTTTTGAGGTATAAAATTTAGAAGTATAAGTTTCTCCAGTTTTCATAGGGTTTATGAACCAATCCCTATTTTCAAAAGTCTCGGTTTTTAGAAGTTCCTCAAATTTTTTAATATACTCAAAATCATTAGTAAGCCCTATAATGGGTTTACCTTCAGTATCTACAACATAGATAAATTGAACATAGGGATGATCTTCTAAGAAACTTCTTAAAACCCTTTTCATCTTTTGTGGATCTAAGGAAACTATATTCGGATCTTGAGCTAAATCTTCTATATATTTTGTCATAAGATTTATTACATAATCTCTTAAGTGATCTAATTCTGATACAAAAAGTTCTGGTATATATTTTCTAACCAAGGTATACATTTCTTCATTGGAAATAGGAGTAACCCTTCCCTTTTCGTATTCTTCAAGGATCTTTTTATAAATTTTTGCCACTCCTGGATGTCTTTTATCGATTTTTTTATCCCCTTCAAGTCCAAAATGGGTATTTATCCAATAAGCAATACCTGCTGTTCCACTTTTATCTGTAATAATAATTTGAATAGGTCTTTTAAGAAGTTTTAAAGTATCAAAGGGATTATAAATTTCTTCATTTTTAATAATCCCATCGATGTGAATACCTGCTTTGGTAGCATTAAATTCTTCTCCTACAAAAGGTTGCCTAACAGGTATTTTTTCATGCAAAACATTTTTATAATAGTTTGCAATATCTGTTATTACTGTGGTATCCATTCCGTCAGCAGTTCCTCTTAAACATATATATTCAAAAACCATAGCTTCTAAAGGAGTATTTCCGGTTCTTTCTCCTATTCCAAGCAGAGAAGTATTTACATAGGTACAACCATAAAGCCAAGCAGTTGTAGCATTAATTACTGCTCTGTAAAAATCATTATGTCCATGCCATTCTAAAAGAGTTTCTGGAACTCCAGCCTCCTCTATAAGTGCTCTTATTAATTTAGGAACACTTATAGGTAAGCAAGCTTCAGAAAATGGAACAGCTACACCTAAGGTATCACAAAGCCTTATTTTTATATCTATTTTACTTTCTTCTTTTAGTTTCATAAGTTCTATAGCAAAGGGGATAACAAATCCATAAATATCTGCACGGGTTACATCTTCAAAATGACATCTTGGTCTGATTCCTAAGGAGAGGGCTTCTTTCACTATAGCTAAATAATCCTCTAAAGCTTCTTTTCTTGTTTTTTTTAATTTTAAATAAATATGATAATCAGAACAGGAAGTTAAAATTCCTGTTTCTTTAAGCCCCATTTCTTTAACAAGTTTTAGATCCTCTTTTTTTGCTCTTATCCAACCTGTGATTTCGGGATATTGATAACCTAAAGAAAGACATCTTTCTAAAGCTTCTCTGTCTCTTTTTGTATATAAAAAGAATTCAGTTTTTCTTATTATTCCTTTGGGTCCACTTAATTGGTGTAAAAATTTATAAAGGGTTTCTATTTGTTCAGGGGTATAAGGAGTCCTTGCTTGTTGACCATCTCTGAAAGTGGTATCAGTAATATAAAAATCTTTTGCAGGTTGAGGAGGAATATATTTTCCATCAAAAAAGATTCTTGGAGGTTCTATATAGGGAAAAAAATCTTTTAATAAATTAGGTTCTTCTGTTTCTTGTAAAGTATAAAATTTTCTAAGAGGTTTATACTTAAGCATATTTACCCCCCTTTTATCTACCTTTTAAAAATACTAATGGATATTTTAGTAAAATCAAGTAAGTTGATTTTTAAAATCTTTAATAAGGGGATTGACAAATAAATTTTTGGGAGAATTATAAACTTTAATTATCCTAAATAGGTTAGTAAAAATGGGAAAAGATAAAATTAAACCAGCTTTTAGGACACTTCAAGTAGAGTATGCTATAAGAGATATAGTTGAGGCTTCTGAAGAAGCAAAAAAGCGAGGAAAGGATTTAATTTATTTAAATATTGGTGACCCAGTAAAATATGGATTTAAAACTCCTAAATCTATAATTGAAGCGGTTTGTAAAGCCTTACAAAAAAATTACAATTCCTATTCTGAATCTTCTGGTATACCAGAGGCTATAAAAGCTATAGAAGCTAATGCTCTTAAAAGGGGTATAAAACCAGTTGATATTTATATTACTCAAGGAGCATCTGAAGCTATAGAATTTGCTATCTCAGCTTTGGTTAATTCTGAAGAAAATATTTTACTTCCATGCCCTTGTTATCCTTTGTATCAAGCTATTGTTTCTAAATTTAGAATAGAGGCAAGATATTATTTATTAGATGAAGATAAAAACTGGGAGCCAGATATAGAAAGTATTGAACCTTTAATAGATAAAAAAACCAGAGCTATTGTAATAATAAATCCTAATAATCCAACAGGTGCAATCTATTCAAAAGAAACTTTAGAGAGGATAGTAGAAATAGCTAAAAGATATAATTTAGTAATTCTTTCTGATGAAATCTATGATCAATATATATTAGAGGATAATTTAAAATATGTTTCTATAGCATCTTTAAGTGATGAAGTACCTGTAATTACTTTTAATGGACTTTCTAAAAATTATTTTGCTCCGGGATTTAGAATAGGTTGGGGGATTATTTCTGGTCCTAAAGATTTATTAGAAGATTATATAGAAGCAATTCATAAATTGGCAAGAACTCGTCTTTGTGCTCCACATCCCTTACAATATGCTATTCCTGTTGCTTTAAATAATGAAAATCATTATATTAAAGAGGTAATTCAAATGCTTAGAAGAAGAAGGGACATTTTAGTGGAGGGATTAAATCAAATACCCTCTATTTCGTGTGTTAAACCTTTAGGAGCTTTTTATGCCTTTCCAAGATTAGAAATTCCTCATATTGATGATCTTGAATTTACAAAAAAATTAATTTTAGAAGAAGGTGTAGTCGTAGTTCATGGAAGTGGTTTCGGACAAAAACCAGGAACCAAACATTTTCGTATTATATTTTTACCAGAAGAAAAGATCCTTGAAGAAGCTTTAGAAAGAATCGAGAGATTTATTAAAAAACTTATTTCTTAGATGCGAATTCCTTCAGTAAATGAATTAAAAGAAAAATTTTCAAAACTTTATCCTACTTATCCTATATCTTATTTTACAGAACCTTCAAGAAGAGTAGCTCAAATTATAAGAGAAAAATGGCAAAAAAAAGAACTGCAAAAACTTGAAGAATCTTACTTAGAAAACTTAATGAAAGAAGTCTTTAAAAAATATGAAAATCCATCTTTAAAAAGGGTAATAAATGCAACTGGAGTAGTAATTCATACTAATTTGGGGAGAGCTCCACTTTGTAAAAAAGCGATAGAAGAGATAACAAAGGTAGCGAAATATTATTCCAATTTAGAATTTGATTTAAAGGAAGGGAAAAGAGGAAGTAGATATGTTCATGTAGAAGAAATATTAAAAGAAATTACTCAAGCTGAAAGTGCTTTAGTAGTAAATAATAATGCAGCTGCTGTTTTAATTTCTTTAAATACCTTAGCCTATGGAAAAGAGGTTATAGTATCAAGAGGAGAGCTTGTTGAGATTGGAGGATCTTTTAGAATACCTGAAGTGATGAAATGGGCAGGGTGTATTTTAAAGGAAGTAGGAACCACCAATAAAACTCATTTATCTGATTATGAAAATGCTATCAATGAAAATACTGCTTTACTTTTAAAAGTACATAAAAGTAATTTTGAGATAATAGGTTTTACTGAAGAAGTTTCGGTAGAGGATTTGGTAAATCTTGGTAAAAAATTTGGACTTCCAGTTATGAAAGATCTTGGGAGTGGATGTTTTATCGATTTTTCCAAATATGGATTAAAAAAAGAACTTACTGTACAAGAAGTCCTGAAGGCAGGGGTTGATATTGTTACTTTTTCAGGGGACAAACTTTTAGGAGGTCCTCAAGCAGGAATTATTCTTGGAAAAAAAGAATTTATAGAAAAAATAAGAAAAAATCCCTTAAATCGTGCCTTAAGAATTGATAAGCTTACCTTAGCTGGTTTAGAAGCAACTTTAAGATTATATAGAGATGAAAACCTCGCTTTAGAGCATATTCCTGTACTTAAAATGATTTTAACTCCTAAAGAAATTTTAAAGAAAAAAGCAAGATATCTTTTAAAAAAACTTAGAAAACTTAAACTTAAAGAATTTAATTTTGAAGTGATTAAGACCATTAATAAAACAGGAGGAGGTGCTCTTCCCACTTTAGATTTAATTTCTTATGCAGTAGCTGTAAAATCTCCCCTTTCTCCCCAAAACTTACAAAAAATTCTGAGGGAAAATGAACCTCCTATAATAACAAGGATAGAAGAAGAAAGACTTTTAATTGATGTAAGGTGTCTTTTTGACGAGGACTATAAAGAAATAATTTCCGCATTTGAAAAGTTTGGAAATGATAAAAAATATACCCTCTAATATAAACTGGTTTATTCCATATTTACAAAATCTTGAAATTTTCAAAGAAATAAACTTTAAAGAAATTTTTAAATATTCTACTGAGGAACTTATAAAGAATTATAAAACTTCTAAGAATTTATTACCCTTACTTTTAGCAGAGAGATTTTTATGGGAAAATATAGAAAATAATTTTTTTTCCTATAAATTGTTAAATTTAGTTTTAAAAGAAAAAGAAGTATCCGGTTATTTATTTTTCTTTCCTCATAAAAATTTTGGAAATAAAAAAATATTTTCTGAATTTCCTTTCATAAAACTTAATGAAACTTATTATTTTTATCCCTCTGAATGGGGAAATGCCTTTAAAATTTTAATCAATTTATGGAAAGAAAAAGTAAAATTTTTTTCTGTTGAAGTGAATTTAGATAAAGAATTTTCAGAAGAATATATAAAAAATAATTTAAAACTTGCCCAAATATTAGAATTTTCTTATCTTTCTCAAAAGGCTTTGAAATCTTTGAAAAATTATTTACCAACCTTGGAAGTAAAAAAACTCTCAGAAATAACAAATAAATTTTTAAAAATAAAAGAAGGTTTTCTGATTTTATCTTCGAAAAGGGACATAAAAGAAGATTTGAAAAAGGTAGGAGCAAAAATAATAAAAAAGCTCGAAGGAGAAAATAGTCTCTTTTTGGTTAAAAATTTAGATTTAAATAAAATAACTTCTCTATATAAAGAAAATTCAACTAAAACAGGGGTTTTGTCTTGGGATGTTTGGGGGAAATTTAAAAATAAAGATTCAACTCCTTTAATTTTTCTCATAGGAGCTTTTGAACATGCAAGAAGAGTTAATCAAATAAATATAAAAGTTTTTGAGGGTTTTACCTATCACGTAATAGGAGATCTTTATTATGAATGGAAAGACCTTGGTAAAGCTCTTAAATATTATCTACTTTCAAAAGAATTCACTAAACAACCAGTTGAATTAGCCTTAAGCGAATCAGCTATTTATTATACTTTTGGAGATCTTGATAGGGCAGAAAAAATTTTAAGAAAAGAGCTTTGTGGTTGTAAAAAAGAGGACCCTTTAATTCATTACAACCTTGCTTTAATTTATTTAAAAAAGGAGAAAAAAGAAGAGGCAAAATATCATCTTTATAAAGCCCATCTTTTAGATCCGGAAAATAGTGTTTTTAGAGAAGCTTTGATAAAATATTTATGGGATTTTGAAGAATATGAAGAGTTAGGAGACTTTTTGACATCACTTAAAAACCTTTCTTTAAAAGAAAAAATTTATCTTGGTAAATTTTATTTTTATAAAAAAGAATATAAAAAGGCATTCAAATATCTAAAAGATGTTCTTACTCTTAAAGAAAGAGATGGAGAAACATTGCTTTTCCTTGCATGGTTGTATCTTTATTTCAATAAAGAAAAAGAAATATCTCAGGCATTATTAAAAGAAGCACAGGAAATACTTTCTCCTGAAGAAATTGAAAAAATTAAAAAAGAGTTTGGATTGGATATTTGATGAAAATTTTTGTTCTTGGATCTGGAACAGGCTGGATTCGTTTGGATAGGAATTCTCCAGGTTATTTAATAGAAGCAGATGATTTTTTTCTTCTTCTTGATTTAGGCCCGGGGATTTTAAGGCAAATTTTAAAAATTGGAAAAAAGCTTGAAGACATCTCAGCGATTTTTATATCCCATTTCCATCCAGATCATGTAACAGACCTTATTCCTTTTCTTTTTGCAACAAGATATAGTTTAGGCTATAAAAGAATATTACCCATAAGTTTATATGTTTCTGAAGATTTCTCTCAATTTTATAATACTTTAAAGATAGCTTTTAGAGACTGGATTGAACCACCAAAAGGATTATTAAACATCAATCTTCTTCCTAAGCAAAAAAAATATAGATTTTTTATAGGACCTTTTAAAGCTTATACTACACCAGTAAAACACAATCCTGAGAGTTTAGCTATAAGACTTGAACATGAAGGGAGGAGTCTTGTTTATTCAGGAGATACAGGTTATTGTGAAGAATTGATAGAGCTTTCAGAAGGGGCAGATTTATTAATAATAGAATGCTCCAATTCTAAAGAATTCTATGTAGAACATCATTTAGCTCCAGAAGATATTGCACTTATTTCAGAAAGGGCTAAAGTAAAAAGAATAATTCTTTCCCATTTTTATCCCCATAGCGAAAATGTAGATTTAGATATAATAAAAGAAAAATTTAAGGGGGAAATATTTTTAGCCCAGGATCTTATGGAGATTGAGATATAAAAAATTTAAAAAGAGGTGGATAATTTTGGAGGGAATAGATCCTAAAATTTTAAATAAATTAAAAGAAAAGGTTCAGAAAGAACTTATTCAAAAAGAAAAAGAGACTTTAGAATATTGGATGAATGAGCTAATAAAGGTTTATCAGAAGAATCATCAAACCTTGGCAGAATTTAAAGCAGATATAAGAAAATATATAGATAGAATGAAAAATAGGTTAGAAGTGATTAAAACTAAAGGATTTTAGAATTATGAAGTACATAAGTACTCGCGGAGAAATGCCTAAAATTTCTTTTAAAGACACAGTTTTTGAAGGACTTGCTCCTGATGGTGGTTTAATTGTACCTGAAAGGGTACCAAAACTTTCAGAAAAGGAGATAGAAGAATTAAGAAAATTAAATTATCAAGAATTGGCATTTAAAATTTTTAAATACTATGTTTCTGATATAGAAGAAAAGGATCTGAAAGAGCTTATAGAAAAAGCTTATAAAACTTTTAGGGCAAAAGATATAACTCCGGTAGTAAAAGTAGGAGATATCTATATATTAGAACTTTTTCACGGACCTACTTGGGCTTTTAAAGATATAGCTTTACAATTTTTAGGAGTATTGTTTGAGAAACTACTCTTAGAAACAAACAAAAAAATTAATATCTTAGGAGCAACTTCAGGAGATACAGGCTCAGCAGCTATTTATGGAGTAAGAGGGAAAAAAAATATAGCTATATTTATTTTACATCCCCATAAAAAAGTTTCTGAAGTTCAAGCTTTAATGATGACAACTGTAACCGATCCCAATGTTTATAATATTGCTATAGAAGGAACCTTTGATGATTGTCAAGCTATAGTTAAAAGTTTATTTATGGATTTAGAATTTAAAAGAAAATATAGATTAACTACAGTTAATTCTATAAATTGGGCAAGAATAATGGCACAGATGGTTTATTATTTTTGGGCTTATTTTAGAGTTTCTGAAAAAGAGAATTGTGAAAGCATTAGAATTTCAGTTCCCACAGGGAATTTCGGAGACATATTTGCAGGATATTTGACAAAGCTAATGTTGGGGGAAGAAAGGATAGAAAGACTTATTTTAGCCACCAATGAAAATGATATACTCTGTAGATTTGTTAATAATGGAGATTATTCTGTAAGAGAGGTAAAACCAACTATAAGTCCCTCAATGGATATCCAGGTAGCAAGCAATTTTGAAAGATATATTTATTATTTTTATCATGAAGATGCAAAAAAAACTAAAGAGATTATGGAAAAATTTGCTAAAGAAAAAGCTATTAAATTTTCAGAAGAAGAGGTAAAAAGAGTTCAAAAAGATTTTCTTTCTGCCTCTGTTAATGAAGAAGAAACCTTAGAAACAATAAAGGAATTTTATAAAGAAACAGGTTATATACTTGACCCTCATACTGCAGTAGGAGTAAAGGCAGGATTAAAGTTTAAATATAAATACCCTTTAATTTGTTTAGCAACTGCTCATCCCGCTAAATTTCCTGAAACAGTAAGTAAAGCTTTAGGTTTTTCTATTAAATTACCTGAAGAAATCGAAAAACTTTATAAGCTTCCTCAAAAATTTGAAATCCTTCCTAAGGATGTAGAAAAGGTTAAAACTTTCATAAGTGAAAAAGCAATTTAAAAAAGCATTTAACTTTAAGTTATTTTAAGATGAAAAGAAGTAGAATTTTTTTGTTGATAATTTTGATAGTAATTTTGAGTGGAGCATGGTATTTTATTAAAGGAACTAATCTTTTTAACGAAATTATTGGTTTTACATTTTCTTCCTTTTTAGAAGGTGCTACTTACTCAGGAGGTAAAACAAGGAATTTTTTTCAGGATTATCTATATTTAGTAGATCTTAAAAAAGAAAATGAAAGATTAAAAGAAGAAATTCTTCTTTTAAAGTCACAACTTGCTTATTATAAAGAAAGAGAAAGAATTTACAAAGAATTAGAAGAATTTTATAAACTTTCTACAAATATTAATTATCCAAAGATTGCAGCTAAAATTATTTACAACCCCATGGATCCCTTTTCAGGGATAGTTTTTATAGATAAAGGAAGTAAAGATGGTCTTTTACCACAAATGCCTGTTCTTGCAAGTGTTAGTGGTGAAGGTGTAGCTTTGGTGGGTCAGGTAGCAGAGGTTTATAGAAATTGGAGCAAAGTAATATTAATTACAGATCCCTCTTTTTCGGCAGATGTTAAAATAGAAAGAACAGGAGATAGAGGTATATTAGTAGGGAAGGCTGAAAAATACTGTAATTTACAATATTTACCATCTGCTTCCCAAGTAAAAGAAGGAGATGAAGTTCTAACATCTGGACAAGATGCCTTTTTTCCTCCTGGATTATTAATAGGAAGAGTAATAGCTGTTAATCGCGATCCTATTCAAGGAATGTTTAAATATGCAGAAATTGAACCTTCAGTAAATCTCCATAATCTTGATTTGGTTTTTGTATTATTAAAATTGCCTGAAATACCTTTGTAATATGGGATTAACTATAAACATTAAAGAGCTTTTAAGGATCATATTACCACTTTTAATTTTAGCTTTATTTATTAAATCTTTTATGTCAAGTTTTTTTCTTTTTTACCCGGGAGATATTATATTTGCTTTTACCTTAGCAATTTTGACTTTCCGAAATTCTGGAATTTTACTTTATATTTTTTTGTTTTTTTTAGGTTTATTAGAATCTTTAGATTTTTTAGGTATAGAAATTTTTTTATCTACTTATTTTATTTTTTTAGGGATCCTTTTAAATCATTTCAGAAAATATTTTGCTTTTGAAAGACTTGAATCTAAAATAGCTGTCTGGTTTTTAAGTATTTTCTCATTTCTTATTTTAAGATTTGCAATTTATTTTTATAAACTTAATACTTTTGTTGATTGGTTATTTATTTTAAACTTAGCTTTAAAAAGTTTTTTTTATATAAGTACCACCTTTCTTTGGGTATTAGTTTTTTATAAAATTTTAGGCCTTTTTCTTTATAAAGAAGCATGAAAAAATTTAACGAAAATGCTTTTTTTATAAGGGACTTTTTAAAAACAAAACAAAAAATATTAAAAGGACTTTTTTGGGAAAGAAGGCTATTTTGGGCAAAAATTTTAATTGTATTTTCCTTTGTTATTTTATGGTTAAGATTTTTTCATCTTCAAGTTATTAAATACTCATATTATCTAAAAAAAGCTAAAGAAAGATCAGTAGTAAGTTATATAATAAGAGCTCCGAGAGGAGAAATTATAACTTCAGATGGAGTAGTAGTGGCAACAAATAGAGCGGTATTTCAGCTTTATTTAGATCCTGAATTAATAAAAGATAAAGAAGACGAAATTTTATATAGGCTAAGTAGAATTTTGGGAGAAGAGATTGGAAGTTTGAAAGAAAGATATTATTTAGCAAAAAAAACTTCCTTAGGAAGGGTTCTAATAAAGAGAAATTTAAGTTGGGATGAGGTAGCTAAAATAATGGTTAGAAGATATTATCTTCCCGGAGTGAAAGTAGAAGTAGAATCAGAAAGATTTTATCCCTATGGAGAAATTTATTTCCACCTTTTAGGGTATATTTCAAAAATAACACTTGAGGAATATAAAAATTTGAAAGAAAAAGGTTATTCCATAGAGGATTATATTGGAAGAATGGGAATAGAGAGGGCTTATGAAAACATATTAAAAGGAAAAAATGGAGTTATAGAAATTGAAAGAGATGCTTACGGGCGTTTAGGAAAAGTAATTAATAGAATACCACCTACTCCAGGAGAAGATTTGTTGATAACAGTAAATCATAATTTACAAGTAAAGGCTTATGAGCTTTTAAAAGATAAAAAAGGAGCTATAATTGCCCTTTCTCCTCAAGATGGTTCTATTTTAGCTATGGTTAGTACTCCTTCTATAGATCCCCAAAAATTTATTGATGGCTTTACAGAGGAAGAATGGGAAAGAATAAACTCAAGTCCAGATAAACCCTTTTTAAATCGTGCTTTACAGGCTTATCCTCCCGGTTCTACTTATAAGATAATTACAGCTATTGCTGCTCTTAAAGCTGGTATTATAAATAGTGTTAATAATTCAGTTTTTTGTCCAGGTTATTTTAAATTAGGATCTCATGTATTTAGATGTTGGGAACCTAAAGGGCATGGGACTGTCAATTTTATTAAGGCTATAGCATATTCTTGTGATGTTTATTTTTATACTCTTGCTTCTAAACTTGATATTGATTATTTAGCAGAGGTATCAAAAGAATGGGGCCTTGGTAAAACTACAGGTTTAGGATGGAGTGAAGAAAAAGAGGGTTTTGTGCCTGACAGGGCATGGAAAGAAAAGACTTTTAAAGAATCTTGGTATCAAGGAGAAACTGTAGTAATGGGAATAGGACAAGGTTATTTACTTGTTACACCTTTACAAATGGCAAGAATTTATATGGCAATAGCTAACGGAGGTTATCTTTATAAACCTTACATAGTAAAAAAAATAAAAAGCCTTAACGGCAATACAATTGATATAGATCCTCACATAGAAAAAAAACTAAATTTAGATCCACAACATTTAGAATGGATAAGAGAAGGTCTTTCAGAAGTAGTTAAAATAGGTACAGGTAGAGCAGCTTTTGTTCCGGGAGTTAATGTAGCAGGAAAAACCGGAACTGCTCAAGTTGTTAGCTTAGCTCTTAAAAAAATTAAATCCTTAGAACATCATGCTTGGTTCGTAAGTTATGCTGGAATGTCCTCTCCTCAAATAGTTTCAGCTATATTATTAGAACATGGAGGGCATGGAGGATCAGCTGCAGCTCCTCTTGCACGGGAATTATACAAGACCTATTTTGGTATTAAAGAATCAAAAAGTACTATTCCAGAAGTTAATGAACAAGATTTGACAAATGAAAACTAATAATATAAGAGAAATTTTTAGAGAAAATTTTTGGGGATTATTTGTAGTTTTTATTCTTGCAATTTTGGGGGTCGTAAATCAATGGATAATTGCAGAAACAGCTTCTATATTTTGGAAAAATTTATTTTGGCATTTAGCTGGCTTAATTTGTTTAATTTTTATATCCCTTTTATTAGATTATAGAAAAATTCCTTTTAATATAGTTTGGTACTCCTACTTAATTTTAATTTTCATTCTCTTTATATTGTTCTTTTTTAAAAAAAGATGGATTAATTTCGGATTTATTAGTTTTCAACCCTCAGAATTTATAAAACCTATTTTAGTACTGTTAATCAGTTTGGTAGCTTCTAAGGAACCTAATCCTTATTTAAAATTAAAAACCTTGGCTAAACTTTTTTTAATAACTTTTATTCCTTTGATACTCATCCTTCCTACAGATTTGGATTATGCTTTTATAATGGGCATTATGTTTATAAGTTTTCTGATTTTTATAGGAATTCCAAGAAAAATTTTGCTTTTTTTATTTTTAGTGGGATTAATAGTTATTTTATTAGTTTTTCCTATAATTTGGGAGAAACTTAAACCTTATCAAAAGGGTAGAATTTATGGTTATTTAAATCCTGAAAAATATGCTCAAACTTGGGGTTATCAACTTAATCAATCTCTTATTGCTATAGGATCTGGTGGTATTTGGGGGCAAGGAATTAAAGGGGGGTGGTCTACAAGACTTCATTATCTTCCAGCTAAATATACAGATCTTGCATTTGCAGTATGGGCAGAAACATGGGGTTTTATAGGTGTAAGTTTAGTTTTATTTTTATATGGATATTTACTCTGTTTTTGTATAAAAATTTCTTCAACTGCTAAAGATTGGTTAGGGAAATATCTTTCCTTGGGGGTAGGATTGGTTTTATTTTGGCAAGCTCTATTTAACTTGGGTGGTTGCTCTGGTATTCTTCCTATGACCAGTATACCTTTTCCTTTTTTAAGTTATGGTGGATCTATAACAATTTCACTTTATTTTTTACTTTCTTTAATGTTTAATGTTGCTTTTAAAAGATATTTCTTTAAATAATTTTAATTTTTATAACTTTTTATAACTTGACTTTTTAAAAATTTATAATACAAATGTAGCAATACAAATTTAGTATTTAAAAAAAAATTCAAAAAATGGGGTTAAGAGATGATCAAATTTGATATTACTTTATTTATCCAAATTGCTGAAGCTTTAATAATGACTTTTGTTCTTTACTATATTCTGGTTAAACCTGTTATGTCATATATAAGAGAAAGAGAATCTCATTTTCAAACTTTAGAAAAAGAAACCCAAGAATTGATAGCTTTAGCTGAAGAAGCTATTAAAAAATATCATGAAGAATTAAATAAAGCGAGATCTGAAGGAATTCAAAAAAGAGAACTTTTGAAGGAAGAGGCTCGAAAGATAGAAAAAGAAATATTATCCAAAGTTATGAAAGAAATGGAGGAATACAAAGCTAAATGGGCTGAGCAATTTTCTAAGCAATTAGAAGAGGTAAGAAAAGAATTGATGGGTAGCGTAGAATATTTTGCTTCTCTTATGGTTGAAAGATTATTAGGGAGGAAAGTATGAAAAATTTAAAAGGAATAGGAAGCTTAATTTTCTTTTTTATTATAACTACCGTTTCTTTAGTTTTTGGAGCTGAGGCAGGTGGTGAGCACCATGGAGTTACTTCTACTCAATTAAAAAATTTACTTTGGTTTACTCTTAATTTTATAGTTTTATGTTTGATTTTATATAAATTTCTTAAAAAACCTATTGTAGATATGTTTAAGGCTCGACAAGAGAATATACTTAAACAATACAATGAATTATTAGAAAAGAAAAAGGAAGCAGAGGCAAAATATGTGGAACTTCAAGAGAAGATTAAAAATTTAGAAAAGGAAGCTCAGGAAATTTATCAAAATTATGTAGAACAAGGTATAAAAGAGAAAGAAAGGATTATAGCTGAAGCTAATGCTCAAGCTGAAAGAATTAAACAGCAAGCACAGCTTTATATTCAGCATGAAATGGAAAAAGCTAAAGCTATATTAAGGGAGGAAATTGCTGAAGCATCTGTTAAATTAGCTGAAGAAATTTTAAAGAAAAACATAACCGAAGAAGATCAAAAAAGAATGATTAAAGATTTTATAAATGAAATTAAAGGGAGGGTGCTACATTGAGAGCAATGGCGATAGCATTTAAATACGCTAAAGGTCTTTTTAGTGTAGGAAAAGAATTAGGTAAAATAAAAGAATTTGGAGAAGAGTTAAAGCAAATAAAGGAACTTTTAATTTCCATGCCAGAAGTTTTGTCAGCCTTACAAAATCCTATTTATCCACCAGATCTTAAAATGGAAATTATAGGTGAGATTTTGAAAGTTATAAAAGTAGATCCTGAGATTGAGAGATTTCTTAAGCTTTTAGTAGAAAGAAGAAGAATTCAATATATTAAGGAAATAGTTGCTATGTATCAAGAATTATTAGATGAGGAATTTAATATTGCTCGTGGAGAAGTTATTACAGCTTATCCGATTAGTGAAGAAGAGAAAAAAGAGATAGAAAATGTTTTAAAAGAATATCTAAAAAAAGAAGTTATATTAGAATCTAAGGTAGATGAAGGAATTATAGGAGGAATTAAAATAAAGATAGGGGATTTAATATTTGATGGAACTTTAAAAACTCAATTAGGAAAGTTTAAAGAAATAATAAAAGGGGAGGTGTTATAAATGGAAGCCATAAAAGCACAAGAACTTAGTGATCTAATTAAAAAAAGAATTGAGGAGTTTGAGAAAAAAATAGATCTTGATGAAATGGGAGTTGTTATATCAGTTGCAGATGGTATTGCTCGTGTATTTGGTTTAAGGAATTGCGAATATATGGAACTTATTGAATTTCCAGAAAGTGGAGAAGTAGGGATTGCTTTAAACTTGGAATTTGATAATGTTGGTATTCCCATAATGGGAGATTATTCCAAAATCTTAGAAGGACACATAGCTAAAAGAACAGGAAGAGTTGCTTCTATTCCTGTAGGAGAAGCAGTTATTGGAAGAGTAATTGATCCAGTAGGAAGACCCTTAGATGGGAAAGGGCCAATTGAAGCAAAAGAATATAGAAGAATTGAAATAAAAGCTCCAGGAATTATTAAGAGAAAACCTGTTCATGAACCTATGTATACTGGAATTAAAGCAATAGATGCTATGACCCCTATTGGAAGAGGGCAGAGAGAATTAATTCTTGGTGACAGACAGACTGGAAAGACTGCTATAGCTATAGATGCTATTTTAGCTCAAAAAGATACAGATGTTTATTGTATTTATTGTGCTATAGGTCAGAAAAAATCTACTGTTGCTCAAATTATAGAGACTTTACGTAGATATGGAGCTATGGAATATACTACAGTAGTGGCAGCTTGTGCTTCTGATTCAGCTGCTTTACAATGGATTGCACCTTATTCAGCTTGTGCTATAGGAGAATATTTTAGAGACACAGGAAGACATGCTTTAGTTATATACGATGACCTTTCAAAACAAGCAGCAGAATATCGTGAAATTTCACTCCTTTTAAGAAGACCTCCTGGAAGAGAAGCTTATCCTGGAGACATTTTTTATAACCATTCAAGACTTTTAGAAAGGGCAGCTAAATTAGATGATGCTTATGGTGGAGGTTCTTTAACAGCTTTACCTATTGTAGAAACTCAGCAAGGTGACGTTTCAGCTTATATTCCTACAAATGTTATCTCCATTACAGATGGACAAATTTACTTAGAGCCTGGCTTATTCTTTGCAGGTATTCGTCCAGCTATTAACGTTGGGCTTTCTGTATCTAGAGTTGGTGGAGCAGCTCAAATTAAAGCTATGAGACAGGTTGCAGGTAGATTAAGACTGGAACTTGCTCAATATAGAGAATTAGCAGCTTTTGCCCAATTTGGTTCTGAACTCGATAGAGCTACCCAAAGAGTTTTACATAGAGGAGCAAGACTTGTTGAAATTCTTAAACAACCTCAATATCAACCTCTTCCAGTTGAAAAACAGGTTTGTATATTATTTGCAGGAACAAGAGGATTTTTAGATGAAATGCCTTTAGAAGTTTTAGCTCAATATGAAAAAGAGCTTTATGAATTTATAGAAAGTAAATATCCAGAAATTTACAAAGAAATAAGAGAAAAAAAAGAAATTAGTCCAGAATTAGAAGAAAAAATGAAGCAAGTATTTAGAGAATTTAATGAAGAATTTAAGAAGAGAAATAATATAGAACCTGTTCCAGTACCATAAAAAACTAAAGGTGGTACGTTTAGAGGAGGATAAAACATGCCAGCTTTACGAGATATTAGAAGAAAGATAGAAGCTGTTAAAAGAATTGGTCAAATCACTAAAGCTATGAATATGGTTGCTTCAGCTAAATTACGTACTTTACAGCAGAGATTAGAGGGTTTCCGTCCTTATAGAAGAAAATTTGAAGAAGCAATTGATAATGTATTAAGTGCAGGTGGGATAAATATTCAAAAAATTCCCTTTTTACAAAAAAGAGAAGTAAAAAAGGTAGGGATAATTTTAATAACTGCAGATAAAGGATTATGTGGAGCTTTTAATTCAAATTTAATAAAAGAAGCAGAAAAGGCTATAGATAGATTTAAAAAAGAAGGAAAAGAGGTTGAACTTATTTGTGTAGGTAAGAAAGGGTTCACTTATTTTAGAAAAAAGGTTGCTATTAGAGAGGGTTATCCTAATATAATGAGCAAAATTTTAATGCAAGATGCTCGTAAAATTGCCCGTTCTGCTATGATGGCCTATCTTGCAGGTGAATGGGATGAGGTATATATTATATATGGATATTTTGTGAATGTAGTAAGACAAATTCCTAAAATGGAAAAACTACTTCCTTTGAGCTTTGACAAACCTTTAGAACCGGGAGAGAAAAAGATTTCATATGCCTATATTTATGAACCGGAGGAGGAAGAACTTTTATCTCAAATTTTACCTCTTTATATAAATACTCTTGTATTTTCAGCTATGCTTGAGACTGCAGTAAGTGAGCAAGCAGCGCGTATGACAGCTATGGACAATGCTAACAAAGCTTGTGGAGATATGGTAAAACAGTTGACCTTATTTTATAATAAGGTTAGACAAGCAACTATTACTAAAGAATTAATGGATATTGTAGGGGGAGCAGAAGCACTTATGAAAGGTTAAATATAAAAGAAAAGAACTTAAAAGAATTTAAGTAAAGGGGGTTAAAATATGGCTGAAGAGAAAGTAATAGGTAGGATAGTTCAAATTATGGGATGTGTAGTTGATGTGGAGTTCCCTCCTGGTAAAGTTCCTAAGCTTCTTGAATGTCTTAGGGCTACTAATCCTATGATAGATGATAGAGAGTGGAATTTGGTATTAGAGGTAGCTCAACAATTAGGAGATAATATAGTACGTTGTGTAGCTATGGAATATACTGACGGATTAAAAAGAGGTGATCCAGTATTAGCTACAGGAGCACCTATAATGGTTCCTGTTGGTAAAGCAACCTTAGGAAGAATTATGAATGCTACAGGAGATCCTGTTGATGAAGCTGGCCCTATTGTTTCTGATAAATATTATCCTATTTTTAGACCAGCACCTGCTTTAACTGAATTAGATACGAGTATTAGAGTTTTAGAAACAGGAATTAAAGTATTTGATCTTCTTATTCCATTTCCTCGTGGTGGCAAGATGGGAACTTTCGGTGGAGCCGGAGTTGGGAAAACAGTAGTTATGATGGAAATGATTCATAATATTGCTATGGAGCACGGAGGAATTTCCGTTTTTTGTGGAGCTGGAGAAAGAACCCGTGAAGGAAACGAACTTTATTTAGAAATGAAGCGTTCAGGAGTTTTGGATAAAGCTGCTCTTGTTTATGGCCAAATGAATGAAACTCCTGGGCATCGTGCAAGGGTTGCTCATACTGGAGTTACAATAGCCGAGTATTTTAGAGATGAAGAAGGGCAGGATGTGCTTTTCTTTATAGATAATATTTATCGTTTCACTCAAGCAAACCAAGAAGTTTCAGCACTTTTAGGAAGAATGCCCTCAGCAGTTGGATATCAGCCTACTCTTGCTACAGANATCGGNGCTTTGCAAGAAAGAATTTGTTCTACCACTAAAGGTTCTATTACCTCAGTTCAATGTATTTATGTTCCTGCAGATGACTTAACAGACCCTGCACCTGCAACTACATTTGCACATCTTGATGGAACAGTCGTTCTTTCCCGTCAAATTGCAGAGCTTGGAATTTATCCAGCTGTTGACCCCTTAGATTCTCAATCTCGTATTTTAGATCCTAATATAATTGGATGGGAGCATTATACAGTTGCTCGTCAAGTTCAGCAAGTCCTTCAAAGATATAAAGATCTTCAGGATATCATTGCAATTCTTGGAGTAGAGGAACTTTCTGAAGAAGACAAAATAATAGTTGCTCGTGCTAGAAAGATTCAGAGATTCTTGTCTCAGCCTTTCCATGTAGCAGAACATTTTACTGGAACACCTGGTAGATATGTAAAACTTGAAGATACTATTAGAGGATTTAAAGAAATTTTAGAAGGAAAACATGATGAACTCCCTGAGCCAGCATTTTATATGGTTGGAACAATAGAAGAAGCTGTAGAAAAGGCTAAGAAAATAATGGAGGGCTAAATGGCTAAGATTCTTCTTGAAGTAGTGACGCCAGATAGAGTAGTTGTTAGTGAAGAGGTTGATATAGTTACAGCACCAGGAGTTGAAGGAGAATTTGGAGTACTTGCTAATCACGCTCCAATGATAGCAGCAGTTAAAATTGGCCCTCTTCATTATAGAGTAGGAGATAAAGAGGAATGGGTAGCTATAAGTGGAGGTTTTTGCGAAGTTTCAAGAAATAAAATTACTTTTTTGGTTGAGGCAGCAGAAAGAGCATACGAAATAGATGTAGAAAGGGCTTTAAGAGCAAAGGAAAGAGCTGAAAAAAGGATTCAAGCTTATTTAGCCCGAACAGAAGAAATAGATTACGCAAGAGCAAGAGCTGCTTTACAAAGGGCTTTAACAAGACTCTATGTAGCAGAAAAAGCCAAAAGAGGAGTTCCCAGATAACCTTAAATAGCCCCCTTTTCAGGGGGCTATTTTTATGGAAAATTTTTCTAAATCTCAGATAAGATTCTATATTTTCCAACTTAGGAAAAAATATTCCTCAGAAATTTTAAAAAATTTTAGTCTTGAGATTTGCAAATTAATAGAACCCATACCTTTATATAAAAAAAGTCAAAAAATAGCCTTTTATTTTGCAAAAGATAAAGAGGTATCCTTAGAATATTTAATAGGAAAAGCTTTTTTAGAAAGAAAAAAGGTTTATTTACCAAAAACTTGGCTTAAAGAAAAAACTCTAACCTTTCATCAAATTTTTAGTTTTTCAGATCTTAGACCAGGTCCTTTTGGATTATTGGAGCCCCCTTTTGAAAATCCTGAATTAAAGCCAGAAAATTTTGAAATAATATTCGTTCCTGGTATTGCTTTTGATCTTAAAAAGGGAAGAATAGGTTATGGGGGAGGATTTTATGATAAAATATTAAAAAAAACAAAAGCTTTTAAAATTGGAGTAGCTTTTTCCTTTCAAATATTTGAAAAATTACCTTTAGAAAAACACGATCAAAAAGTAGATATAATTATTACAGAAAAAGGAATTATTAATGGATTGGGAAACTTTACTTAAAGAAAATTATTTCAAAATATTAGAAAATATCCAAAGGGCCTGTGAAAAATCAAGAAGGAAACTTGAAGAAATAAAAATTTTGGGAGCTTCGAAAAAACAGACTTCTGAAAAAATAAAAATAGCCTTTAAGCTGGGGATTAAATTGTTTGGAGAAAATTATGTTCAAGAGGCTGAAAAAAAGATTTTTGAACTTAAAGATTTTCCTATAGAATGGCATTTTATAGGAAGACTTCAGACAAATAAAGTAAAAAAAGCCTTAAATTTATTTTCCATGATTCAAACCTTAGATAGAATAAACTTAGCTCAAGAAATTCAAAAACAAGCAGAAAAAAGGGATTTAATAGTTCCTGTGTTAGTTGAGGTAAATATTGGTAAAGAGCCTACTAAGGGAGGGGTATATCCAGAAAAATTAGAGGAATTTATTGGAGAAGTTAAAAATTTTAATAGAATAAAAATTAAAGGTCTTATGTGTTTGCCACCTTATGAAGAAAATCCTGAAAAAGTACGTCCCTATTTTATAAAAATGCAAAAAATTTTTGAAAAAATTAAAACTTACATGAATTCAGAATTTAAGGAACTTTCTATGGGTACAAGCAATGACTACACAATTGCTATAGAAGAAGGGGCAACTATTATAAGAATTGGAGAAGCACTATTTGGTAAAAGAAGCTAAAACACCTATATTTATATTTACCTCCTCTTTTATTTTAGGATTTTTTCTCAGTTTTTATAAATTTCCCTTTTTAATTTTAATTTTTTTTATTTTAGGATATTTTGTTTTTCTTTTTTATAAAAATCGTCATTTTTTAAGTTTATGGTTAGGATTTTTGCTTATTTTTTATTTAATAGGCTATTTTCATTTTAAAAATCTTAAAAATTCTTATTTAGATCGATACAGAACAGAGGAAATAGAACTTTTAGCTACCATTGAAAAAGTAGAACCATATTATTATGGATATTTAAATACTGCATCGAGCTCTTCTGTAGGAAAATTTATATTTAAAACAGATAAAAAATATTTTTTCCCTGGACAAAGGTGTCTTATAACTTTTCAAAATAAAGAATATCAAGGATATTTTAATCCTTTTTCTTTTGAAAGGGAAACTTCGCTTTTAGTAAAAGGTATAGAAGGGGAGTTAAAATTTTTAAAAGAAAAAGGTTTTATTTGTGAAGAGAATAAAAATTTTAATTTAGAGAAGATTAGATATAAGCTTTTTGATTTTTCTGAAAAATTATCTGGAATAGCAAAAGGACTTATTCAGGCGTTAGTTTTAGGAGTTGAATATAATTTTCCAGAAGAATATAAAGAAAAATTGAAAGATCAAGGGCTTTATCATCAATTAGCTATTTCTGGCTTTAATTTAGCTGTTCTTTTTGGTATTTTTTATCAAATATTTTATCATCTTTTAAAATTTACACCTTTAATAAGAATAGGCTATCCTTTACAAAATATTTCTTATTTATTGGCTTTACCTTCAGCATTCTTAATTTTACTTCTTTCTGGATTTTGTCCCTCAGCTTTTAGAGCATTTATATTTTTGTCTCTTTTTATAATAAGTAAGCTATTTTTTAGAAATACCTCATCTTTAATATTACTTTTTCTCACTGCATCCTTAATTTTAATTTTTCAGCCCTATTTAATTGGAAATCTTTCCTTTCAGCTTTCTTTTGTAGCAACCTTAGGATTAATAATAGGTGATAGAATATTTAAAACCTATTTTAAAAAACTTATTCCTACTTCGAATACTATTTTAAAAAGTATTAACTATTTTTTCTATCTATTTTTACTTTCTTTTATAGTTAGTCTGTTTGTATTTCCTTTTATAATTTACATTAACGGAACCTTTCCTTTATCAACTCCTATTAATAACCTTATAGCTACATTTTTCTGGAGCTTTATTTTTATTCCTTTATCTATTTTTATAGCTCTTTTATCTTTTTTAAATGAAAATATTGCTTTAAATTTAGCCCATATTTTAGCTAATATTTTTGATTATTATATTAAAATTCCTTTTTTTGAATGGACCTATAAATTTAAATTACCTATTAATTTGGTCATCCTTTCTACAATTTTTAGCTTATTAATTTTTATCTTCTTGGGTCACTTTATAAAAAATTATAAAAAATATCTTTTATGGTGCTTAATTAGTTTTATTTTTTATTTATCAATCTATTATTTTTATGAAAAAACTTTTTACATTTTAATTTTTGATGTAGGAAGAGCAAGTGCCAATTTAATAAAAAATAAGGATTCTTTTATTTTAATTGATACAGGACCAAATTATTTAAAAGACTTTAATTGGACAAAAGTCTACTTGTTACCAGTTTTAAATAAACTTGGTGTAGAAGTAATAGATCTTGCAATTATTTCCCATCCTGATCTGGATCATAGTGGAGGATTAGAAACCTTGAAAAGAAATTTTTATGTGAAAAAAGTAATTTCAGGAAATTTTGATTCTGAAGATTGGAAAAAAACAAATATTTTAATTTTGCCAGATCCTATCAAAAATCCTGAAGCTTTAAAAATAAAAGATGCAGAAATTTTTCTTTTTCCTGGTAAAATGCCCTATGAAGATCTAAACCGAGAAAGTTTAGTTGTTTATATAGAATATAAAGGATTAACTACTCTTTTTCCTGGAGATATAGATAAAATAAGGTTTTATCGTATGAAAGAAAAAAGGGAAATATTTCCTGTAGAAATTTTGATTTCTCCACATCATGGATCGAAATACAGTATAAATGAAGATATTATAAATTGGTTAAATCCAAAAGTTGTTTTAACTTCAGGTAGAGGAATTAATTTCCCTCATCAAGAGTATTTAAGAGTTTTAGAAAGATTTAATAAACCGCAATTTTCTACAGAAAGGGCAGGAGCAATTTTTATTTTTCCAAAAGATGATTATTATTTAATATGCTTTGAAAAGGAGAAGAGAAAAAATTTTTTATTTTCAGCTCTTTTTCCTTTTATTCCTTTGTATTTTGAAGGAGAGTTTTGTAAAAAATTTGAATACCATAAAAATTTATAAAAAGATAAAATTTTGGAGGATTCTAATATGACTAAATTTGAAACTTTTGAACATGGTGCGGACATAGGGATAAGAGGATATGGAGAAACTCTTTCTGAAGCTTTTTCAAATATTTTAAAAGCTTTAGCAACTTTATTGGTCGAAAATTTAAATTGGAAAGATTTGAGCTTAAATAAAAAATATCCCATAGAAATTGAGTCTGAATTTTTGGATGAATTGTTGGTAGTATTTATAAATAAAGTTTTAAGCCTTTTTTATCTTGAAAAGATTCTTTTTTTTGAATTTAAGGGAGAAATAAAAGAAAAAAATGAAAAATATATTCTAAAAGGTGAATTATTAGGTGAAATCTATTTACATGAAAAATTTGGTTACGGAGTAGAAGTAAAAGGAGCAACTTTTACTATGGCTGAAGTAAAAAAAGAAAATAATTTATGGATAGTTCAATGTGTAGTGGATGTGTAATATGTTCAAAGTTGCCATTGTAGGAAGACCAAATGTAGGAAAATCTACCCTTTTTAATACCTTAATAGGTGAAAGAAAAGCTATTGTAGAAAAAACTCCAGGGATTACAAGAGACATAATCGAAGGCTATGTGGAATTAGAAGATAAAAAGGGTATCCTTCTTATCGATACAGGAGGTATTAATTGGGGTGGAAAGGATTTTTTTAATAAAACTATCATTGAATTGGTTGACAAGTCTTTAGCTGAGGCAGATCTTGTATTATTAGTAGTTGATGCCAAAGAGGGACTTACAAGTGAAGATTTAGTAACTGCTGAATATTTAAGAAAGAAGGATAAGAAAGTCATTTTAGTAGTTAATAAGGTAGAAGGAAAAGAAGACGAAGAAAGGGCTATAGAATTTTACAAGTTAGGTTTTGAGGATATAGTTTTTATATCTGCTAAGAATCAAAAAAATATTGCCCAATTAAAAGATCTAATAAAAAAATATGCTAAAGATCATTTAGAAGAGATACCAGAGATTGAGGTTATTAAAATTGCAATAATAGGAAGACCAAATGTAGGAAAAAGCACTTTACTCAATAGACTTTTAGGTTATGAAAGAATGATTGTTTCTGAAATACCAGGAACTACAAGAGATTGTGTAGATGTTTTTTTAACTTTACCAGATGGGAGAAAATATCTCTTGATTGATACCCCAGGAATAAGAAGGAGAACTAAAATTGATAAGAGAGCAGAGAAATTTAGTGTAGATAAAGCCTTAGAAACCATTAAAAAAGTAGATATAGTTCTTTTTATGATAACTGCTGAAGAAGGGATAACCAATCAAGATCAAAGATTATTAAGACAGATACAGAAAAATTATAAAGCATGTATCCTTCTTGTTAATAAATGGGATTTATTTGATACTAAAAGAGAGGCAGGAAATCTTATGTTAGAAAATATAAAATATGGCATCAGATTTATTTCTTGGGTTCCTATTTTAACGATTTCTGCAAAAACCGGAAGAAGGGTTAATCAAATTTTCCCCTTAATTGAAGAGGTTTATCAGCAATACAATAAAAGAGTAAATACCGCTTTGGTAAATAAAATTTTAGAAGATTTGAAAAAAAATTATACTTTTAATGTAAAAGGTAAAAGAATTAAATTTTATTATGCTACTCAAGTTGAAGTAAGACCTCCTACATTTGTAATTTTTATTAATATTAATCCTGATGAGGTTCCTAAGCATATAGAAAAATTTATGGAAAATAGCTTTCGAAAATTTTTAGAATTTAATAAGGTTCCAGTTAAAGTAGTTTTTAGGTTAAGAGATTAATGAAAATTATTTTTTTATTCCTTAGGGAGAGAAGTAGATTCTTGGAATTTAACTACCAAAGTGATTCTTCTATTTCTTGGGTCTAAAGGATTATCTTTAAATAATGGGAAATTATCTGCATATCCAACAACAGATAATATTTTTTCAGGAGGAACTCCATTTCTTTCTAATTCTAACATAGCAGAAAGAGCCCTTGCAGTTGATAATTCCCAATTCCCTATTTTTCCTCTCCTTGAAGGAACCGCATCAGTATGTCCTTCTACTTCAATTGTTACAGGTCTTTCTGCTAACTCCTTTGCAAAGAATGCCAATATTTTTTTTGCATCTGGTGTTAATTCAGCACTTCCACTATAAAATAAAGGTTTATTAACAAGTTCTATTATTTCTAAACGAAGAACTTTTTTTTCTTCCTCTATATTTATAAGAACATGTTCTCTAAGAGATTTCAAACGAGTTTCTATAATTCTTTTAAAATGTTCAGCCTCTCCTTTTATTGGTGGAATTTCTGTGGAAAGGGTCTGTAATTTTTGAGAACTTATTTTCCCACTTCTATAATATTCCATAAGCATACTTATTCCTGCTTTTTGAAAAATATTAAATTTTTTAAAATAAGCAGCTATTTGAGCTTTTTGTTTGGGTTCCATAATGGTAATTAACCACATAAGAAGGAAAAAAGTCATCATTCCAGCTAAAAAGTCAGCATAAGCTACTTTCCAAGAACCTCCATGATGTCCTGCAACTATTTTTTTAACCTTTTTGATAATGATGGGAGGTGTGCTCATTTATTATTTTTTTCCTCTGATTAAACTTTCTAATTCTTCAAAAGAGGGTCTTAGATGGGGAGATATATTTCTTCTTGCAAACTCAACTGCTATTTGTGGTGCTCCACCTCCAATAAAATGAACAATAGCTATTTTAATTACATTTAAGTATTCTCTATGCTGTTCACAAAAAAATTCCATTTTTTGAGCAAGAGGTGCCATAATTCCATAGCAAGTTAGTATTCCAAAGAAAGTTCCAGCAAGAGCTATAGAAAGATGATGCCCCAATACTTCAGGAGGTTCATCAATCTTTCCCATAGTTAAAATAATTCCTAAAACTGCAGCGACTAAACCAAGTCCTGGCATTGAGTCAGCTAATTTTTCTAATCTTTCCACAGGATTTTTAAATTCCTGATGGATTATTTCTATTTCATTTTCTAAAAGAGCATCCAATTCAAAATGAGTAATATTAGTAGTCAAAATAGATCTAAAAGTATTTTTTATAAAATCAATCGCTATATGATTGTTTAATATTTTAGGATAGGCTGAAAAAATTCTACTTGCCTCTGGATTTTCTATATCTTGTTCAATAGAAATTAACCCCTCTTTTTTAATTTTTCTAAAAATTTCATTTAAAAGAAGAAGGAGTTCAATAAAATCTTGTTTTGTATATATTTGAGGTTTAATTAAAGCTTGAACTGCTCCTTGAAAGACACCCTTTAATGCAGTACTTGATGAAGCAGTAAATAAGGCTCCAAAAGCAGCTCCAAATATGATCATCCATTCAACAGGTTGGATTATTACTGAAAAGTTACCACGTTCAAGAGCATAACCTCCAAAAACACATACTAATACTATAAGTAATCCTACTGCAGAAGGCATTATTCGGACCTCAATTCTCTAATGAATTCCCTTTCTTTACAAAAGATAAAATAGCTGATTTTTTCCTTTATATCCTTAGGAAGGTTAATAAATTTTATTGCTACTTCATAATAATTTTCTTTTTTTTCACATCTTAAAACTTCGCCATAAAGATAAAATCCTAAGGGTTGATAAATATCAATTACAGTTTTAATTTCAACGAAATCTCCAATTTCATAAGGGGTTTCAGATGGGAATCTAATTCCTTTTTCACTTATATTGATCTTTTGAAAAGGAAGATCATTAAAACCTTCTTTTTCTCTTGTCAAAACACTTATTAAATAATCTAATTTAGCATTGATTAATTTAAGCCAGGCATTTAAACTTTCATCTATGGTATCTTTTAAAGGAATATAAGAAAAAAAAGGAATATCTCCTATAATTCGAGCAATTTTATTTTTTACTTCTTCAGAAGATATTTTTTCTGCTTTAAAAGGTAGGATCACGTCTATTCTAACAGCTTCTCTTTCCATTGTTTTATCTATTATCTGCTATAAAATTCGGAAAAAATAAAAAAAACTTTAATTAAGAGGCTTAACTTAAAATTTTTGGAAAAAATTAATTTTTATAAAATTATAAAGGAAAATTTAAATCTTGACAAGATAAAAAGATAATTAATAATAAATTTTAACTTTTTTTAAAGACATTTAAAAAAAATAAACTTAGGAGGTGTAATATGGAACATGTAATTTATGTAGTTGGTCACAAGAAACCTGATACAGATTCTGTTTGCTCTGCTATTGTATTTGCTTATCTTTTGAATGAGTGGAAAAAGTCAGGTTGTAAAATTATGAAAGTTGATAAAGAAGCAGTTCCTGTAATTCAAGGAGAACCTAATGCAGAAACCAAATTTGTATTGGAAAAATTTGGTGCTAAGGTTCCTGAAATTATGACTGATGGTGAAGGTAAAACAGTTGCTTTAGTTGATCATTCAGATAAGGTTCAGAGTTTAGACAATATTGATAAAGCTGAAATTGTAGCAGTAGTTGATCATCACAAAATTGGAGATGTAACAACCCCTAATCCTATACTTTTTGTAAACTTTCCTGTGGGATGTACAGCAACTGTTTTGAAATTTCTCTTCGACAAAACAGGAGTTGCTCTTCCTAAGGATTTAGCAGGACTTCTTTTAGCTTCAATTTTAAGTGATACTGTAGTATTTAAATCAGCTACTACTACCCCTATGGATAAAGAAGTGGCAGAAGAACTTGCTAAAATTGTGGGTATAGATGATATAATTAAATTTGGTGTGGAAGTTAAATCTAAACTTTCTGATGTATCTGGAATGACAGCAAAAGACATAATTATGAGAGACTTTAAAGATTATAATATGAGTGGTAAAAAAGTAGGAGTAGGACAAATTGAACTTATAGATTTAGCAATGGTAGAAGGAAGATTAGAAGAAATTTATAATGAATTAAATAAAATCAAAAGCGAAGGAGCCTATCATACTGTAGTTCTTATGCTTACAGATATTATGAAAGAGGGAACAGAATTAATGGTTATAACTGATGAACCTAAGATTATAGAGATTACTTTTGGTAAGAAATTAGAAGGTAAAAGTGTTTGGTTGCCTGGAATAATGAGTAGAAAGAAAGAAGTTGTCCCTCCTCTTGAAAAAACCTTTGCTAATCTCTAAAAAATAAGAGGGGGCTTTAAAGCCCCCTCTATTTTTTTTAATAACTATAAATTGACTCAATCTTTAGACTTATATCTACAGCTTTGACTGAATGAGTTAAAGCCCCAGAAGAAATATAATCTACTCCTGTTTTTGCAATTGATTCTATATTTTCAAGAGTTATCCCTCCTGAAACTTCAATTTTTATATGGGGTTTAATAGATTTTATCATATTTACTGCTTCTTTAAGTTTTTCAGCAGGAAAGTTATCTAAAAGAATTATGTCAACTGGAGCTTCAGAATTCAAAAGAATTTCCAGTTCTTCAAAGGATTTAATTTCTATTTCAACTTTGAGATAATGAGGAATATTTTTTAGTTTTTTAATAACTTCCTTTATTCCACCTAAGGCTTTAATATGATTATCTTTTATTAATATCCCATCTGAGAGAGAAAATCTATGATTTTTACCTCCTCCAACTCTTACAGCATATTTTTGAAGAATTTTTAATCCAGGAAGAGTTTTTCTGGTATCAAGAATTATAGTACAATAGGGAGCTAATTTTTGAACAATTTTTCGGGTATATGTAGCAATACCGCAGAGATGTTGAAAAAAATTAAGAGCTACTCTTTCACCCTTTAGAATACTTTTTATATTCCCCTCAACAAAACCTAATTTAGTTTGAGCAGGGGCTTCGCTTCCTTCTTCAACTTGCCAAATAATTTTTATTTCTGGATCTATTAGATTAAAAACTTCTTCAACAACAGGTTTACCACACACAACAAGTTTTTCCTTTGCTAAAAAAAAGGCTTTACCATAAAGTTTTGAAGGAATTAAAATTTCAGAAGTTATATCTCCAAAAGGCAGATCTTCTTTAAGTGCAGATTTTACAATTTCTCTAATTTTCCATTTTTCTAACATTTTTTCATTTATACCTCTGGAAAAATAAAATATAAGTCTTAATTTTTATCATAACTTAAAGAGTTAAAAAGTAAAGTTTTTTGGGGGTTTTTGGTAATGGAAGAATCGGTAAAAGAAACTCAAGTCAGTACTGAAAATAAGGAACTTCAAGAGGAAATACAAAAAGAAGAACAATTAAAACAAAAAGAGGAAGAAATTAAATATTGGAAAGATCTTGCTTTACGATATGCTGCTGAACTTGAGAATTTAAAAAAAGCTTTTAAAAGAGAAAAAGAAGAATATTATAAATTTGCTTTAGAGACAGTATTTAAAGAACTTTTACCAAGTATTGATAATTTAGAAAGGGCTTTAGAAGCTTTTGAAAAATCCGAAAATAAAGAAGCTCTAAAAGAGGGAGTAGAATTAACTTTGAGAGCTATAATTCAAACCTTAGAAAAATTTGGATTACAACAATTTGTACCTTCTATAGGAGAGCCCTTTAAGCCTTATTTACACGAAGCTTTATCTACAGAAGAACATCCTGAGATACCTAATGGTGGTATAACTAAGGTTTATCAAAAAGGATATAAACTTCATGATAAAATTATAAGACCTGCACTTGTATGTGTGTGTACAGGTAAAAAAGAAGTTAAAGAAGAACCAACTCAGGGAGAGGAAGAAAATGTAATAGAAAATGAATAAATTTATTTAAAGGAGGGGAGAAAAAATGGCAGGAAAAACACCAATTGTTGGGATTGATTTAGGAACTACCAATTCTTGTGTAGCTATTCTTGAGGGAGGAGAACCTAAAGTAATCCCTAATCGCGAAGGGACAAGAACTACACCTTCTGTGGTAGCATTTCAAGAAAATGGAGAAATCTTAGTAGGACTTCCAGCTAAGAGACAAGCTATAATAAATGCTGAAAATACAATTTATGGCATTAAAAGACTCATGGGAAGAAAATTTAATGATCCTGTAGTGCAGGAATGGAGAAAAAGAGTTCCTTATAAAATTGTAGAAGCACCTAATGGAGATGCCCATGTAGAAATAAGAGGAAAAAGGTATAGTCCTCCAGAAATTTCTGCTATGATTTTAAGAAAAATTAAACAGGATTTAGAGGAATATCTTGGACAGGAAGTTAAAGATGTTGTTATTACTGTTCCAGCTTATTTTGATGATACTCAAAGACAAGCTACTAAAGATGCAGGAAGGATTGCAGGGCTTAATGTCATAAGAATAATTAATGAACCTACAGCAGCATGTTTAGCTTATGGTCTTGAAAAGAAAAAAGAGGGATTAGTTGCTGTTTTTGATCTTGGAGGAGGAACTTTTGATATCTCCATTTTAGAAATTGGAGAGGGAGTTTTTGAAGTAAAAGCAACCTCAGGAGATACATTCTTAGGTGGAGAAGATTTTGATATGAGAATTGTAGACTATATTGCAGAAGAGTTTAAAAAAGAACATGGTATAGATTTAAGAAAAGATAAAATGGCCTTACAAAGATTAAAAGAAGCTGCAGAAAAAGCTAAAATTGAGCTTTCAAGCACTTTAGAAACAGAAATTAATCTTCCTTTTATTACAGCAGATGCTTCTGGTCCAAAACATTTAATAATGAAACTTACCAGAGCTAAACTTGAAAGTTTAGTTGAAGACCTTATTGATAAGCTTGAAGAACCTTGTCGTATTGCTATGCAAGATGCAGGGGTTACTCCTAAGGATATAAGTGAGGTAATTCTTGTTGGCGGGATGACACGTATGCCAAAGGTTCAGCAAAAGGTAAAAGAAATTTTTGGAAAAGAACCTGTTAAAGGAGTGAATCCAGATGAAGTAGTGGCTATGGGTGCAGCTATTCAAGCTGGTGTATTAAAAGGAGAGGTTAAAGATATCCTACTCTTAGATGTTACTCCTCTTTCTCTTGGTATCGAAACTCTTGGAGGAGTGTTTACAGTTATAATTCCCAGAGGAACCACTATTCCTACAAGAAGAAGTCAAATTTTTACTACAGCTACAGATAATCAAACTGCAGTTACTATTCATGTATTACAAGGTGAAAGACCTATGGCAAAAGATAATAAAAGTATTGCTCGTTTTGACCTTGTAGGAATACCTCCTGCACCAAGAGGAGTTCCTCAGATTGAAGTTACTTTTGACATAGATGCTGATGGTATTTTACATGTTACGGCAAAAGATCTTGGAACAGGAAAAGAACAATCGATTGTAGTAAGACCATCCTCTGGTTTGACAGAAGAAGAAATTCAAAGAATAATAAAAGAAGCTGAGCAATTTGCTGAAGAGGATAGAAGAAAGAAAGAACTTGCCGAGGCTCGTAATCAGGCCGATAGTTTAATTTACTCTGTAGAAAAAACTTTAAGAGAACTTGGAGATAAAGTGCCTGAAAGCTTAAGAAAAGAAGTTGAAGAAAAAATAGCAGGACTTAAAAAAGTAATGGAAGGAGAGGATATAAATGCTATTCGTAAAGCAAGTGATGAATTAACACAGGCATCTTATAGACTTGCTGAAATGCTTTATAGAGAAAAGGCACATAAAGCTACAGGTACTGCAGAAGAAACTGGAGGTTCTTCAAAAGGGAAAGGTAAAGATGATGTAATTGATGCTGATTTTGAAGAGATGAAATAAATATTTTATGAAATTTTTTAAGATAGCTATTTCAATGGGATGTCCTGCAGGAATTGGTCCTGAAATTATTGTGAAAACTCTTGATTATTTTAAAAGAGAAAATCCCTCTATTTTAAAAAATATAGTAATATTAGGAGATAAAAAGGTTCTTTTAAATACTTCTAATAATCTTGGATTGTCCATTCCTAAGGAAGTGGAAATAGATTCTCTTTCTCATCTGGATATAATTCCTGGTAAACCAGATTTAGAAGGTTATAAAGCTATGGCTAATTATTTTAAAAAAGCTATAGAATTAGCTAAAAATAAAGAAATTCAAGCTATTGTTACAGCCCCTATTAGTAAAGAGGGCCTTAATAAAATAGGAATTAATTATTCAGGACATACAGATTGGTTAGCTAAGGAGTTTAATGTAGATAAATATGTAATGACTTTTTATGGAGAGAAAATGATAATTTCCTTAGTAACCATACATATCCCTTTAAAGGAGGTTTCTCAAAATATAGATATTGAAAAAATAGTTAATACTGCAAAACTTTCTTACGAATTTCTAAAAAAACTTAAAGTTGAGAATCCTAAAATGGCTATTTGTGGACTAAATCCTCATGCCGGAGAAGGTGGAATTTTGGGTGACGAAGAAAAAACTATTATAGAAAAAGCTGTAGAAATTTGTAAAAACCAAAATATTCCCCTTTATGGACCCTATCCTTCAGATAGTTTATTTTATTGGGCTTATAAAGGAAAATTTGATTTAATTATTGCTCTCTACCATGATCAAGGCTTAATTCCTTTTAAACTCATTCATTTTGAAGATGGGGTAAATGTTACCTTAGGACTTCCAATTATTAGGACCTCTCCCTGTCATGGCACAGCTTATGATATTGCTGGGAAAGGAATAGCTAACCCTAAAAGCTTTATCTCAGCAATAAATCTATCTCTAAAACTTCTTTCTAATTAAAAATAACTCTTGCCTCTTTCAATAAAGTAAGATAAAATTTTTCAAATTATGTTTAAAAAAGTTGCCTTTATTTTTTTAGGATTTTTTCTTTTTTTAATTTCAAGTTTTTTCTTAATAATTTTAAACCTTAATTATCTTTTAAATAATTCCCAAATTAAAAACAGGCTCTCAAATTTTTTAAAAGAAAACTATAAAATAGAATTAAATTATGATGAAATTGAGGTTAAAATTTTACAAAAGAAAGCCTTTATTAAAAATCTATCCTTTAAATCTTCTCAATATGAGCTATTTTTGCCAGAGGGGAACTTTATTTTTTCTTTTCCTAAAATTTTAAAATTTAATTTTATTCCAAAAGAAATAGATACTAAAAATGCCTATTTAAAAATTTACAAGACCGAAAAGCCCTTTCGTTTAAAAGACCTTGTGGAAACTTTTTCTAATGTATACCCTTTATATATAAATGCAAATAATATAAATTTGGATTATGAAACACCTTCAGGGTGGGTCAAATTTAGAAATTTAAATTTAAAACTCAGAGTGGATAAAAATCAAGCTTTATATGAACTAACTTCTAAAGCAGACCTATTTGAAAGCGTAAATTTTAAAGGAAGATTTAATTATAGAAATCTTTTTTCTGAAAACTCCTTAGAGATCAAAAATTTAAATCTTTCTAATTTAAAGAAATTAGCTGAATATGGAATTTTAGAAACATCTTTAGACATTAAAAGTGAAATAGTTTTTGAAAAGGATACCCTTAATTTAGCCTTTGTCATATCAAATCCTTATGTATTTTTAAAAAGAGCTCCCTCTGAAAAATTATTAGGTGGTTATATAGAGGGATTGATAATTTCTAATAAAGATCAAACAAAGATTAATCTTAATCCTTTAATAATAAATTATCCTAAAATAAATAGTTCCCTTGATTTAGTCAAAGATAAAAAAGGATATAAGGTTTTGGTAAATGCTAAGGAGCTTAATTTTTCAAATATTGAAAACCTTTTACTTAAAATTTTTCCTGAAAATAAGGATGTAAAGAAATTCTTAACTATTCTTAGGGGAGGGGAATTTTACCATATAAAAATAGAAACTTCAGGGAAAAATATAGAAAATATTTTTCAAATAAAAAATTTAATTTTAAAAGCAAATTTTGATAAAGGAAAAATTAGAATCTCAGAACTTCCTTTTGATTTTGAGGATATTCAAGGAGAAGTTAGCTTAGAAAAAGGTGTTTTAAATTTTAAAGGAAATGCCTCAATAAATAAAGATGTTACTTTAAAAATAAAGGCTTTAAATTTAGATTTTAACAAAAAAAATCTAGATTTATTTGTAGAGGGGAATTTTTACAGTTCTGCTAAAGATTTCATAGAAATTTTGTCTCTTTTTATGGAAAATCGTGAATATTTTAAAGAATATGAATTTAATGGAAGATTAGAGGGAGCTATAAAACTAAAGGGTGAAATAACAAATATAAAAGGAGAAATCGGTCTTTTTCTGAACAATCTTTTAGTTAAAATCCCCTATTATAAAAAAGAAATTCTAATAGAAAAAGGAAACTTAGTTTATGATTTCAACAAAATCTTTGCTAAAAACATTTTTCTTTCTTCTGAAGATGCATATGTAAAAGATTTAACAGGAGAGCTCTATTTAAAAAATTTAGATATAGATATGCTTGCTAAGGAAGTATGGATTTCTCAAGAATTTATTGAAGAACTTAGTAAGAAAAACGAAAAAATAAAGGATCTCATTTCTAAATATAATGTTTCTTTTGAGGGGATATATTTTGATTATCTTAAATATAAAGACAATTTAAATTTTCTTAAAAACAAAGATTCTTCAGAAGTGGATTTTTTAAATAAAGATCTTATAGCTAAAGGTAATGTTAAAAATATTTCCTTTCAAGTTCCCTATAAAAAGGAAATCTTTGATTTAAAAATAGAAAACCTTCCTTTCCAGTATGAAAAAGGAGAACTTACTTTTGATAATACCTTAGTTAAAATGGAGGATTCATTTTTTAAAGTTAAAGGAAAAATCAATAATAAAAAATTTATTGTAGAAGGAAATGGGGAACTAAATAAAGATTTAAAAAATAAGCTCGAAAAGCTTTCAAACATATTTTCAGAAGTTTCTATAAAAACTCCAGTTAGATTTAAAAATTTTAAAGTCATTTATGATAATGGCACATTTTCTTATTTAGGGGATCATGAAATATCTGGACATAATCTCAGTTTAGATTTAAATCAGAAAAAGAATTATTTAAGCCTAAATACTTTATTTTTAGACCAAACTTCAGATTTAAAGATTCAAATAAAGAGGCAAGCCAATCAAACAGATATAAAAGCAGATGGTAAACTTGAACTTAAAGATTTATCAGAGGTTTTTGATCTAAAAAAACATAGCTTTTCTGGAAAATTAGAAACATCTTTAAATTTAAGCATCCCTAATAATTTAGAAACTAAAAATATTAAAAGTTTATTTGATTTTTATTTAACTTCTCATTTAATTTCTCAAGATAGTTATTTAAAACTTGATAACCTTAAATACTTTTATAATGGTACCCCCATTTTTTCTGTAGATTTTATAGGGAATTTTACTGAGGAAAAGTTAAAAATAGGTGATTTTGCTCTAAAATGGGATAGTCATCAGATAAAAGGAGATTTTACACTTAGTAAGAAAAAGAATTATCTTTATTTAAGCGGAAATTTATCTGGTAAAGATGCAGATTTAAGAAAACTTATCAAAAAAGAAAAACCTTCAGAAAAACCTAAAGATATTTTTCAAATTTTGGATGGAATTCCTTTAGTGGTTAATATAAGTG
>Ga0065718_1004993_pt1 | contig 36600 bp, 41 predicted proteins | sample GBSCel77sediment_2_FD_59105 | JGI IMG/M metagenome (GOLD analysis project Ga0065718, IMG submission 59105) | Hot spring sediment microbial communities from Great Boiling Spring, Nevada - cellulolytic enrichment CS 77C v3 (version 3) | ecosystem: Environmental > Aquatic > Thermal springs > Hot...
GGTTGTTATATTTAATCTTGAAAGAACTGAATGAGAGGTTAAACTCAAGGAAGTTAAGAGGGTTTAATGAAATTGAATTGGGGAACTACCATGCCTTTCCCGGAAAAATTTTTACACAATAAAAGGGAAACTATGCTGTTAGAGGACGACGAATTTTTCTTCAAATGGTATTTTTAAAAATTCCTATTTGCTTAAACATAAAAAAAATTTTAAAGAAAAATATTATTAATTAGTAGTCATCTCACTAATTGTGTAAAGACTTGAAAAGTATGAAAGTTTTTGCGTAGCTTCCCCAATGCTTTATAAACCGAAATCTGTCAGAAAGATAACAAAAGGCCAGTTTATCAAGTTTTAAGGAATAAAGCTTGATAAAAGAAGTGATATACTTTGAATTTTGTATATTACACTTTAAATAAAGTGTAGTAAAAGATAGATCTTTAGTTAATAAGGCAGTTTATTTACACGACCAATCAGGTTGAAAGATTAGCGAAGGAAAGGAAGAGGGGAACGAAAGCAATAAAGGTGTTTCCACAACATCAGTAGCAGTGGCTGGCAGTTTACTTTTTTGCTCTTTTGAGTATGTAAAGAGATTTCTAATGGAATATAATCTCTCCGATACATGCAATACCCCAAATCATACGAAACAAACTAAAGGAAATCTCTCCTGAGCCAGACCCATCAGACATCAAAAACAGCCCCAAAAAAATAGAAATATCACAAGCATTACAATTGTTATCTCTGAAGCTAATGGAAATGGTCGAACAGAGGCAATTTTACACTGATTGTTCATTTCTCCCACCACCTTTCAAGATTTTCTATTTTTCTCATGGTTATAGTCTCACCTAAATTTATTATGGCTTCGTAGCCTTCTGGTATCAAATAGGACTTATTTATAATATTGTCGGTAAATTCAACTTCTCCTTCTATTACCGAAATTTTTATAATGTTCCCATCTTCTCTTTCCACAACGAATTCAGTTCCTCTGGGTGTGGTAACAGCATCAGTAGGTACTTTACTACAATTCGGCCTCCCTACAGTAATCTTACATAATTCAATTCTAAGTTTTTTTATGGATTTTTGAATCTCCTTTTTTAATTCTTCTATCTTCTCATCCGTCCATTCCTTGATAGTTTTCAAATCTTCTTTGTATTTCTGAATATATTCATTTATCTTTTTTGAATTTTCACCTGTTTTTTCTACTTTTATATAGACTTTTCCCTGAGCTACTTCAAAATTATCTTCATCTGCTGATTTTTTTTCCTTTATCAAGACATTAGAATTTGGCCCTACAGTAATGTTACCTTGTCCACCTAAGATTTTTAATACCACTTGCCCATCAGATGAGGTGATTATTTCGTCTCCTACGCTTATTGGCATGTAAGAAGAGCAGACATCTTCTAATTTATTGCCTTGCAATTTGATAATCTTTACATTGCCTGAACATTCTTTTATTAAGCCTGCTGGATTAGGTGCCGAGGTAATTTTAGAATATAGCTCTCTTAGCTTTATTTCTTTCTGTTCAATTTGTGTTTTTTGCCATTCTAATTTCATTTTCTGTTCTTTAAGTTTTTTCTGAGTTGTTTTTGCAGTTTTTAAAGCTTCTTCGGCATGCGGTTTGGCTTGTCGTGCCTCCATTCTTTGCCTTTCGTCTCCTTCAATCATTGCCCTTTGTATCTTTGCAAGAAGTTCATTTATTTGGCGTATCTTTCTTTCATTTTGGTCGATTTGTAAATTGATTTGTAGAATTTTCTCCTCTATTTTTGATTTTAATTCCTGAAGTTCAAAAAACGCAATCAACCATAAATGGTCTCTCTTTCTGATGCCCTTGGACCTATTATTGTATAACTTCCAAATGACCCGCTTCCAATTCTAACTTGAGAAAGTATATCCTGCCCTGCCCTTTGTCTGCTTTCCGCTTCCATGCGAGCCTGTTCCTGTGCATCTTTTAGATGCTTATTCCATGCTTCAAGGGCTTTTCTCTTAGCTTCTTCCTGTTGTTTTCTAAGTGCTTCTTCCTGTTGTTTTCTCAAAGCGTCTTCATAGGATGTGCAGGTGGGGCAAATAAACTGCTGAAATCGAAAAGGCTGTTAAAAAAGGGCTGCAAGATTGACTGAAACATCTGAAGCTGCATCTGCTGGGAGGGGCTGAGACCAGAAGGGGTTTTTGGGGCAGAGCTACTTCTTGGAGTGCAAACAGGTCTTGAATTTGGGCTTGGGCAGTAACAATTATGCGTAGCCATGTAGTTTCTCAAACTACTATCTGCTTTCCATGCTTCAAGAGTGCCATAGCAATCTGGGGTCATGCTTTGTGAAAATACAAGACTGGGGAAAGCACTCCCCACAAAAATACCTAATAAACCCGTGCTTATTAGTTTTTTATTCATATTTCCCCCTTTGTTATAATTTATTATCTGTTATAACTAATGTCAAACACTTTGGTGGGAGTTTTAAAAATCCGAAGGATTAGCAAGACCATAAACAACCTCCATTGCCCACTGTGTAACTTGCCTTAGAAAATCTATGTTTAGTTTTTCAATTGTATCTTCTACTGTATGATAATATGGATATTCCTTTTCCAACTTCTGTGCAGCTGTAACATTTATTGCATAATAATATCCTCTACTCATATCTACGTCTTCTTTATTTTCTAAATCAATCCCCCATCCCCAAAAACTTGAGTAATCTCCATGACCAACTAAATTTTCGATGTCTTCTATTATAGGATATACAAAATTTTCTCTGCCAGCAATTTTACTTACAAAAAGAACGCCTTCTTCTAAAAATGAAGCTGATATTTTTGCTGTAATCAGTTCAAGCTTACCATCTCCTCCATCCCATCCTACCATATCAAAATTTATTACTCCAATTATTTCATCTTTATTAATTAAAGCATGGCGGACATATGCCTGGCTTCCATTTAAATCCTTTTCTTCATAATCAAAGAAAACTATCTCTATTGTATACTCCAACGGAATCCTCTCTTCTTTTAAAATTCGTGCTATCTCCAAAAGAACTGCTACACCACTACCGTTGTCCTCTGCTCCTGGAGGAATTACGGAATCGTAATGCGCAGTAAGAACAATTTTTTTCTCGGGATGGATTGTTCCTGGAATAGTAGCTACAATATTTCTTATCGGGCGCTTTTGCGTATCCAATTCTGAATCATGGTATTCTATCATTTTTGTATCTATTTTTAAATTGGTAAGAAAATTATAAATATACTTTCCTGCTTGGTCGTTGAAAAAGGGATAACTTAAACTAGAATTGCTTAGTTTTAAATCTTGGATTGTCTTTATATGGTTATATAAACTTTCTTTTGAAACCTTCTCTCCTGCACTTTTTATGATAGCTCTATCGTAATCGCTAAGCTCGTGCATTTTAAATTCCGAAGTATGATAAGTAAAGAATTGGGGTAATTCAATATTATTATTTCTCATTGAGAGTAAGCAAATATTTGCTTTTAAAGCAATATCTTCAAAAAGTGCTGTTAGATATAATTTTTCAAATAAATTGACAGCTGTCTGAATGAAATTACTATTCTTTATTTTATGTTCAATAACAAACTGACATAAAGCTTTAACTACTCTCAAGCCGTTTTCATATGTAAAATTAGGATCATAATCAAGTATATCTTTATTTAGCAAATCAATAACTTTTTCTGCTGCATTTATCCGTTTTTCAAGATCTTGAGTTGACTCATCAACCATTATTTTATAGGCTTCAAGTAACTCTACTTGGAAAAAAGTTGTTGACTTGGATAAATATTGAGGATCTATGAGTGGAAAATAGTGGTTTTCAACAAGCTTGCTTATAGATTGGGATAGATACTGCGGTTGATTTTCTGTTTCTACAGCAAAGACATTAACGTTGATGATTTGGAAGATGACTAAAATACACAAGCTTAAAAAAGGTATTCTTCTATTTGAAATGTCTTTTTTGTCCGTAGATTCTCTATGGATGGTCTTCAGGAAAGTCTTTAAATACGCAAACATGATTTCTTTAACATTTTATTTTATAAACTACGCACTTGCCACTTTTGTCAGGACAGCATCTTTCACACCAGTGCCTTCCTTTTTTGTCACAACAGCAAACCCTTTCATAGCAACCATTTTCTTGAAGATTCCATGGAGTGCAGTTTACTTCTGCTGCAAGAAGGGCATTGTTTCTTGAATTAATATCGCAAGGGTTTGACCGCTTGAAGGAATTTATTGTTTTAGTTTGTAATGCAGGCTTTTGTTCTACAATGTCTAAACTTAATTCGCTTATTGTTATTAAAAAAGAAACCACAACACCTATTAAACCTATCTTTATGAAGTTCTTCATATTACACCTCTTTCTTTAGAAGTTTTTAAAATATTCTTCACAATATTTAGTTTTTGTATATCAACATTAAGCTGCCTTAATTTTTACATAACTCTTCACATTCTTTAAGATTTTGCCAATAAAAATCAAACTTCTTTTTAATCTCTTCATATCTACTTTTCATCTTATCGGTTAATAAAATATATGTATCTGCTTCTTTTTCTAACAAATATGCTTTAACCAAATAATAAGAGGGATCAATTAGCGAGGAAAGACGAAGCAAGTATGGAGTGTATTTGCTTATTACATGTGTGTAGTCCTTTCGCAATTCTTCAATTATTTCTTCAATTTTCGAAAAACTTAAAAGTAACATCAGTTCTTGAGTTTCTTCAGAAGAAGGTATCTTTTCTATTTCCCTTTCAAGTTCTTGCAAATGTTTCTCAAATTCTTCCAAAGATTCGTTTATGTATTTGTAATCATGTAGTCTGCCTTTTGCATATTCAAAACATTTCGACCAAGTTTCATAATTCCATTTTACAGATTTTGTTGCAATTTCCACTTCAACTTTATCAAGTTTATATTTATCAAGTCTCGCTCCGATATAACCACCCAAATTTCTTAGATAATCTCCATGCATGTAAATCTGTGCTTTTAAATTGGGGTTTTTTATTTTTAAGGCAATCTCTTGAAAGAATTTTCCCAGTTTTCCAACAATTAAATTACTTTTTTGTAGTAAATTAATTGACTCAAACATTAAAAGTTCCGTTAATAATTTGCGTGCCTCTTGATGGGCTTTCATGCCTTCTTCTATTATCTCTTCTTGCCTTTTATATAGCTCTTCTCCTTCTTTTACTAAGTGTTTAAATGCCATTTTATGTATTTCAACTTGCTTCCTGTAATAAGCACATAAATCGTTTAAACTGGTATAATTATTTTTTCTCCATCAATTGAAGAATTTCTTTCATTTTTATAATTTCATTTTCTGCTTGTTCTTTGTTTTTCCTATATTTATTTATTGTTTCTTGTGCCTTTCTTGCTGCTTCTTCAGCTATCTGACCAGCTTCTACATCTCCTCTTGTCCTTGCAAGCAGTATTATTTCCTGTGCTTTCATAAGAATCTTCTTGTTTTCCATTATTCCTCTCTCTGCATCGTCACGGATTTTTTGTAAATTAATAAGTCTTTCCTTCAATTCAGGCCTACCTATCTCTTTATTACAAACATTTTGCGCTAAAATTTTTGAAGAAAAAAACAAGAGGTAAAATAATATAACTTGAAAAGTAAAAAGTTTATTGACCATTTTTAACCTTACTTTTAAAACCTGTAATATCATTTTTTATCTAATCTTTTTTATCTAATAACTGTCCTTTCAATTGAACCAATTTATTCTCAATTTCCTGTTTTTCCTTTAATAGTTTCTCTTCATTTTTCAGAACTTCTTGATATTTATTTTTTGCTTCTTGAAGTAAAGCCTGTGCTTCTGCTAAAAGCGAATTATATTCTCTTTTCTTTTTTGGATCTTTGGTTTCTTTGATTTTCTTTTTTAAATTTTGTAATTTATTTTCAATTTTTGCTGTATTTTCTTGAATTTCTTTCTTTTTTTCCTGATTTAATTTAAATTCTTCAAAACTTGCCTGTATCTCAAGAAACAAATCTAACACCGACTGAGTTATCTCTTTATAATTTTTATAGATAGGATCTTCTTCTATAGACATCTTTGGTTCTGGAATTGTAAATTCCAAATTTTTAGGACATTTCGTAGAAACTTTATCATCAAAACCTTCTCCTGCTTTTTCTCTTATCCTTTCTAAATCAGTTAGCAAATTTTCAGATATTTCAAAATTTCCTTTTAATGCCATCTCTGAAACTTGAATTAAATTATAGGCTGTACAATGTGCTTGATTTAAAGTCTTTCTATATGCCTCTTTTTGTGAATGTGATATGGGCGGAGGAGATGTTTTCATCTGATATGAAAGTGATTTGAGTCTTTGTATTTCTTGTATTCGCTTTTGTTCTAATTCGCGCAAATATTGTTCTTTTTGTAGCTGACTTTCTTGTTGCTCTAATATTAGTTCCTGCCTGTATCTTTCTATTTCTTCTTGATAGTTAGGTTGTTGAGGTTGAGTATATGAACTCGCTGGTTTTTCATCATATCCTACACATCTTGTTTTTCTTTGCCAGTGTATATCATTTGGTAGAATTTTTTTTCGAGCACTTTCACACTCTAAATAAGTATTAAACTTGCCTACCAGCGAAGGTGCACTACAAGCTTTATATTCTCTAACTGTATTACATAGAAAATTGTTAAACTCAGACTGATCTATCTGCCAATAGGCATAGGATGAAGTAGATAAAACATTAAAAAACCCAAAAAATATTAAAAATTTAGCTAAAATTTTACATTTTGACACAGGTTGCCCTCCTATTTAATTTTATAATAAACCCTAGGATCCTCCCATATACGATATTCTTCATCTATTTCCAGCATTACTTCCCTTACACGTACATCCTTAACTTCATCGAAATCCAATTTATGTGAGGATATTATCTCATATGCATTGTTCTTTGCTTCTTCAAAACTGTTAAACCTTTTTCCAGTGCTACGGAACAAATTTATAGTTTTTAAACGAAAAGAATCTAAATACAATTCACCTTTCATTAAATATAATATTACATAAAAAAGACTACCTTGCTTAGTAAAGTACCTCTCAATAGTAAAATATCTGACTTCGAAGTATCGTCCATCGAATTTAACAGGAAAAGAAGATACATTATTTATGTAATCATATGGAATCCAAGAGGGTACTCCACTTCTTCCTGTATAACCAGCTTTTTTTAATCTTCTTACATAATCCCAATAAGGATTGATCATTACAATTTGATTTGATTTGTCTCGCTTAAATATAGGTGGAACTAGATGAGGTGGCCGTCCTTTTTCAATGATTAACTCCCCATCTACCATTCTTTCTTTCATATATTCTAATTTCTCAAGATTTTTTTTATTTTCCTTAATTTTGGAAATTATATTTTTAGATTCAACAGAATTCCTATCTTTTACAAGATCTAAATATTTAGAAAAATTTTCTATAGCTTTATCGTAATAAGTTAGTTCTTCATATATCATCCCCAAATTGTAATATAAATCTGCCCATTCTGGGGATATTGCCTTTGCTATTTCAAATAACCGTGCAACTGCTTTTAGATCTTCTCTTGATGATATATTTTGTAACTGTGCCAATGCTTTATCAAAATAAATTTGAGCGTTGTTTTCTATTATTTCAAAAAAAATATCCAATCTCGAAGTGGAAGATAACTCAGTAATATTAGCTGTAGTAGTAATTTTCCTTCCTTCTCTAATTAATGTAATTTTACAGAAACCAACCGGTAAAATTTTTAAATATTCAACAAACTCTTTTTCTACATCTTTGTTATTTGATTCATAAAATATTTTGTCATTTATGGAATATATTATATCTCCTTCCTTAATGCCCGCTTTATCAGCTGCAGAATCGTTTAAAACTCCTGTTATTAAAATGGAATATTTAGTGTTTTTCTGAATATCTGGAAATTCAAGAGTTGGTAACATCAAGCTAGATATAGATTTCTCCTCAAGAGCAGCTTTGACAATGTTTGGTCGATTAAAAATCTTCTTGAAATTTTCAATATTATAAACTTTATTCCCAATCTTTACATTAAGGTATTTTTCTGCATTCGGACTTGCATTGTAGTAGCCTTCTGGAGTAAGAATAATCCATTCCCCATCTTTAAAAACATAAAATCTGGCAACTTCTTTATTATCTGATGCTCTAATTAAACTTGTTATTTTTCTGTCATGATGTGTAATGATTTTTGCAATTAATTTTCCATCTTTTGAAACCTGACTTTTATCGGTAACATATATATATTTGTTATCGTATTTTAAGCCATAGGAATACTTTGAAAGATAATAATTTTTATTAACCTCAAAAGCATTTGAAGGAACTATAGTTTCTAATGAGGCATTTTTAATATCCCAAATAATAAATACAGTGTATGAGTAGAGAATTAACCAATTACTAAAATTCCCTGAAACAAAGTAATCTTGATTTTGAATATCTTCATTGTTTTTAGCAGGTATAAAAACCTCAGGTTTTTCTACTGCACTTACAATTGACCAATGGAGAAAAATAAAAGAAATTAATAGTATGAAAATTCTAAGCATATTGTTCATGAATTGACCTCCAGAAGTTTTTACTCTTTATTTATCTCAGCTAAATATACATAGTAATTAGGAATAAAACCAAAGTATTCTCTTTTGTAAACTAAACATAAGCTTACTTTATATTTTTTTCCTACCTGTATTTTTTCTAACACGTCTCTTCTTATACCTGCTACGTGATAAAAAGGACCTGATTTTGTCATACCTTTAACATTGACAATATCCCCTACAGAAATTTTTTTATCTACAATAATTTCAGTTTGTTTAGCTCTGCAAGGATATATAGGACCAAAAGATAAATTAATCAAATCTTCAAAATTAGGTTTTGCACCTCCAAAATCTTCTGGTATTTGGAAGTCCTCATCTTTTATCTGTTTAATTTTATGCAATTCATTTTCTAATTTTTTAACCTTTTCTACCTCACTGCTTTTTTTATACCTTTTTATTTCTTGTTGTATAGAATAAATAGTTGCATTTTTTATATCACGTCTTATATCTGTAATCATTTCTTGAATAGCACCACGAATGAATTCTCCTTGCTCTCCTTTAATTATTTCTTCTTGAACTTCTTCTTTTACTTTTACTATCGTAAAATAAGGATCATCTTTCGTGAAAGGTATTACAGGATTATTGACTTTTAAAGTGTAAGGTATCTCAATGTTAAAATCTTTTTTTAAATCATATTCAATAACCTCTCCATCTGGTAGAAAAGCCTTACAATTATCTGCCTTTTCTCTTACAAAAGTTATTTCATAATCTGGAACTTTTGGATCTATCTTTGAAGATTTTTTAATAATAACATTAATTGAGTTTTTATCAGTGCAACCATTAGTGTTTACTCTTATTTTTATTTTATGATTCTCTATGGATAAAGAACGTAAAACTAATAAACCTTTTTCCTCAGCGAAAAATGAGTAATGTGGTGATTTTACGTCAGATTTATCAGAAGTTTTTAAAATTCCTCCCCATTCTACTACACTAAACCCTTTTCTTGCAGGTATTTTAATAGTTGGTTCTTTTAATTTTTCTTTATTATCGTAAGTCCCTTCAAAATAAAAGATAACTCTAATAAAAGTATCTGGTTTTGGATTTATTTTTACTGCCATATTTTCATCTAAAAAGTCTTGACTTAACAACCTAATTTTATAATAAGGATATCCTTTTAGTTCATTAAGCCAATATTCTTTAAAGTCTTTAATTTCTTTATGACTAAGTCCTAGTTTAGGAAGATTATTATTAAACCAATTTTCTAAGTCTGAAGTTTTAACTATCCAACCTTCTTTTGGCAAACTGATAGAATCTAATTCTACTTCATAAAAAAGATAGGGATATTTATTATCTATTAAACCATTCGGGCTAGCACTGACAATCCATTTATCTTTATATTTAGGAATAGTTTTTGTGATTCTTCCTTTAGGCAGCAAAACTACTTTTACTTTTTGATTTGTAGTTGGATAAAGATAAAGAGCTGGCTTTTTTACCACGGGTAAAGGATATTTTATATCTGCTTCTTCACAGGTCAATAATTTTATTTCTTTGTTTTCATCTCTTACTAAGGTAAAGCAAAGCATTTCTAATTTGGTTGGACAACAAGAAGGATCGGTTTCTCTATGGGTAAGAAGTGATAAATATATTGAGTCTCTCTCTCTATCACGAAAAGTAACAAATCCTGGCTGAAATTTTAAATCTTTTACTACCACTCTATCTCCAAGTTTTATTGAATTAGTTTGCACGATTTTGCCATTTTCATTTACAAGTGCGGTTATTTCAAAAAAAACACCACTTCCCCCAAAATTTTCAGAAAGTATAACTATAGCAAACGGTAATGAAAAGTTTGGTTTAAAAATACCATATTTTTCTATTTTTACGCTGATGTAATTTTTGATATCTTCTTCATTACCAGGTCTCAATTGAGTTTTATACTCCCCATTTTTTAATGTCACTATTTGCCCTGAATACTTTAAATGATATCTAAAGTTCTTAATGGTTTCTTCATTTAGAGTATCAGGGCTTTCTGAAGCTATAGCTGGTTGTACCATAAGTAAGAAAATACATATAATTAGATATTTAAAAGTTTTCATAATTATATCTCCTTATAAAAGGTTTTAAGTCTTGTTTTTTTTATGTGTATATAGATAATTATTTCTATCAAAAGCACTGCAATTGCACTCAATAAAAACATTATCACACTACTTTCAAAAGATGAAACAATGTTTTTCTGTATTAATAAATTATTAACTATTTTTGTTAGCAATATTAAAATTGGCAAAGATGAAATAGATAAGATGAGATAAAAAATTTTCTTCCCATTTATCTTTACAGAATTTATTATTGCTAATAAATAAAACACAAAAGAAGCAATATAAATTATTACTCCTAATTCAGGCAATCCAAACATAAATATACCTCCTTTCTCTTAGTTTATCTTTTTATTCCACGCCCATTTCTTCAAAAGTCACTTTTCTATCACCAACAGTCACATCCAACAACAAAACAAGTCCAACCATATTTATGTCTTTTTGCTTCTTTTTCACAATCAGCATAAACTTCTTCAGGTGACTTATAACATCCCCAAAAGGTTCCATCATCAATAGCAAAACCCCCACTAGGGGAATAACATTCAGCTCTCCAATAACAGGTCAACTGTTTACAATCACTGTCTTTCTTTTCTTCTTCATTTTTCCTCCCTACATCTTTCTTCATACTTTGTGCAAACTTTATATAATGCACATATTTGTCTATCAGGAAAAACCGGATCTGGTCGACAATCTCTCCTTTCTTCCCATTGTACACATACCTTTTCACATTTTTTAGTAGATTCTCTATCTTTGTTTGATTGATAATCCTCTGCTAAAACAACACTAACTAATAACAGAGAAAAGATAAATGTATTTACTAACTTTTTCATGACTCTTTACCTCCTCCATTTATTTTTAAAGACTTATTCTACTCCTGCATCGGGGTTCATAACTCTTCCCATGAACAAAATAGTATTAGTCTCAATATCACGAATCAAAAAGATAAAAGGATGGTCAGCCTTAAATATTACAGATTCTTCAATAATTAGTGATTTTGTATTCATTATGATAGCAGTAGCTGCCGCGGCTTCTGTTCCTTCTTCGTTCACTTCTACAAATGCTTGATGAATTACTTTACCTATATAAAGATCATAATTGCCATTAATTCCTGAAAAGTTAGCTCTCCTACTAAAAGCATCTTTCATACCCATATTAGACAAAACTTCACTTAAATTATATCTGAGTGTAAATTTAAACTTGGGAATATATGCTTTTACTTCTCTTTTTGTTGTGCTATTTAACCACTCTTGTAATTTCTTCTCATTCATATTATTTTCAACAGTCTCCAATTTGCCGGTTTTTGGTAAGATTATAACCATTGAAACTTTGTTACCCTTATAAGGCATTTCCAATAATTGAAGATCGTTGTTTTCATAATAATTAAACCAGTTTTTTTGATACATCATCTTAACTTTAGTTTTTTGTCCGTTAATTAAATAAAAATCTTCGTCTCGAGTAAACTGTTTATCAAACTTTGTTAGCCACTTTCCTTTAAAATAAATAGCATTTGTAAGCACTAATCTTGTATCTATTGTAATATCTTCTGGCTTTAATATATTATCAATTTTTCCTTTTGTTTCTTTTGAAACCCAATCATTAATTTTTTCACAAGCATCTTTATGATTTTTAATATAATCTACTTCGTAAAATCCACCTTTATAATACTTTCCTATTGTATCAAGAAATTCTTTAAGGAGTTTATAATCCTTTTGCAACCACAAGGCATTGGCAATACTGAGTTCATAATCCTTAGCAGATTTTAAATTCTCAATTAATTTAGAATAAGCTGAATGAAGACGCTCTTGAGGAAGTGTAAAATGTAATACATCAGCCATCTGTTTTTCTGTATCTCCTCTCGCTCCAGCATAAGCCATCACGAAGGCTATTGATATGCTGGTAGGTGAATAGAATAAATTTTGGTCTTTATATTCCTTTTTTAGATTTTTATACAAATCAAAACCAAACTTATTTATCCCATGTGATACAACTTTTAAATCCTCATTATCATCTGCCCAGGAATTGTTGCTAAACAAAATTATTACAATTATTAAAGTCAATATACTAATTAACTTTTTCATAGAATTGCCCCCTGCAATTTTTAATAAACCTTTACTCACAATTGAAATTTATAGAAGCATTAATTACAACAGTTGTTTTTTCCTTTTTAGGTTCAGGTGCTGCTACCGATTTCTCCTCTTTTACAGCACCTTTTAAGAATATGTCCCTAAAGAACGGAGGTTCATACCGATTGACTTTATAGTTTATGCTTGTTATACTGCAAGTCTTGTTTAGTCTTTTTGAAATCTCCTTTGCAAAGTTTTGTGCTTTATCAATAATAGTGAATTTCAACTCTTCTTCTACTCTTTCCATTGTTTCTTTAGAGACATCCCAAACAGGTTCAGAAACATTAAAGTGTAATTCTTTATATTTTTTACTGAGGCTATCCAATTTATCAAAAATCAAATTTTGTTGAGTAAAATCTTTTAATTCAAATACATAAACAATTTCACCGTTGAAGCCCTCACATACTTTTTCATTGTAATACCACCAGCAATTTTCACGTACAGAGTATTGTCCACCTTTATACTCTAAGCCAAGTTTTCTTATATTTTTATCAACTTCTCCTAGAACATTTATTGCATCAGTTTCTTTTTTTGTCTGTAGATAAACTTCTACTTTTACCTTGAAAACATCAGGTATGATATCTCTTTTGTCTTCAATATCTACATAAACCTTTGTTGCACCTTTATTTTCTTCCGCTAAAGCTATCTTTGTATTCAACATCAAAAAAAAAAGCACAAAAATAACATAACACTTAAAATTTCTTTCATCTTCGACCTCCTACTTTAAAATTTAGAGACCTTAAAGTGTTGGTCCCTCATCACATCTTTCCTCGTACTCAACACAAACTGGTATTAGCACACAGATCTGGCCTTCAGGAATTTTAGGTTTGCATTCTTCCTTATATTCCCATTTTATGCATACCTTTTTGCAGTGGTTACGGGGAGGTTCCTTTTGAGAAATTTCATCAGCAACACTAATACTTGAATTAGCTAAAAAGATAATAAAGCTCAGAGTAACGATTAGTTTTTTTATGATTTTCCTTCTATACATTATTTTGCCCTTCCATATTTTCCTTTTTTATCAATGTTCGGAACTGGATATTTTGGAGAATTATTAACTCTCGGATTTTCCTTGCGTTCTTTTTCAGCTTCCTTAGCAGCTTTTTGCCACTCCTCATACTTTAAACTTTTTTCTGTCTCAGAGGATTTATTAACCTCAAAATTTTCTGTGGATTTATTTACTTCATACATCGAATTATAAGCTTTCATCTTGAGTTTTTTTCATAAATTGATCTCCCTATTAATTTTGGTTTGCCTCTTTGTCAACTTTTGGATTTGGCATTGGAATATATTCCATACCACCCCCACTTAAATTTGAACTTCTATTTGTATCAAACCCTTGACCTGCTCTTTCTCGGGCATCTTCGTCAGAAAATCCATGTGTAGCATGATAACTGTCTCCTGATGTACCACTTGCTTGGTCTATTGCAGATTCGGAATAAGAATAGATATTTCCTGCAAAAATAAAAAGACTTACTCCTAATGCTAAAATTACTTTCTTCATGTAACACCTCCTATAAGATTTTATTTTGTGCTACTAACTGTAAACCTCAAACAAAACGTCCTCAAGAGTTTTGAATTCTCTCTCAGCATTTAAAATAAACATCCTCGGGATCACCATTTTTTTATTATGAAGAATAGAACAAAGGCTAAGGTATTGTTCAGAATTATATGGTATTTTACGAGTTGCACTTTAAAGTCAGAAGAAATTACTGTTGTGTTTTCTTGCAGTTGGACTTGTTTTGGGCCAAAACTTATAAAGTATTGAAAGTTGTGAAAAAGTTTTAGAAAAATTGTGTCAGCTAAGCTGACTTGGCAAAGTATTAGAAAGTTTAAAAAAAGTTGGAATATAATCTTTTTTCACTCTAAGCTTTTTTAAAAAAAATTATAATAATTAATATTTTAAAAAAGTCAAGCGGCGAATTGCCTCTGTGGTTACTATTTTAAAATGTCATATTTAATTCCTATTTTGAAATATCACATTGGTAAGGTATCTTATGAAATAAATCAAATTTTTACTCTTAAATTTTAATTTTATTATAAGAAAAAGACACAAAATTATTGACAACTTCCATCTTCACTACCTTAGCCCTCTTTAGCAGCAATTACACCCTTCTCAACATTATTAATATCCCACTACCAGTCACCATATATTTTAAATAACCCTTTTTCTAATCCCTTTACCACCCCACTTTCTAAAGAAATCTTCCCACCCACTCACTCTCCAATCATCCCACTTTCTATCGTAATACCATTCCTCAATTTTTTCTTCAAACACTTCTGGCTGCGCCATTAATTCATACTGCCCTTGCTTCCACTCTTTACACACCATATACACCGCACCGGCAACGCCATCAGCAATATCCTTCGTCATCTGCGGTGGATGGTCTACCTTCTTGCCATCCCACTCTAACGCAAACAACTCCCTCCTATATACCATATTCTCCACATGCTTTATCCTTCTTTCCAAATACAAAGTTACCAAATTCCTATACGCCTCATCTGTTTTATCCACCGACAACCTCTCCACTTGAAACCCTCTTCTTTGCAAAAGCTGGATCATATCAACTGACTGGAAGCTATCGAATGTCACTTTTACAATATTAACACCACTATCTTTCAACCATATCAAAAACTCTCTTATCTTCCACAGCGGCACTTCATCATCCACATACCGCCTATTCGGCTCTATACCCACCATCCACTCCACCTCCACAATAGGCAAACCTCCTAAATCCGTCTTCTTTATGCCTATCACTTTGGCGCATGCCATCCCGGTCCTATCTCCTTTTATACCCAAGTCAACATGAACATATCTGGGCACATCTCTATCAGTTATCAAATCCAATCTAAACATATCCTGAAGCCTCACATCATCTTTACTACTCAACTGGACTACATCATCTTTAAACAATCTTGGTTTCTGCACTATTGCCTCATCATACGCCAACATTGACCTAAACAACTTATTCTCCCCTCCTACACTCATCCCAAGAACATCTTTCAACGCCCTATAAATATCCTCCTCAAACGCCCTCCTAAAATCAATTGGCACCTCTTTAAAATAATCTCTATACTCCAGCGGCACCACATTCCTAACCGAATATCTCACAGGATATTTCCTTACTTCTTCAATAATATTACTATCTACCCTAAACCACCCCAACACCTCTACCAAATCCTCTACTGTATCAACTACCTTAGGTCTGCAAAACTCTGTTCCTACAAACACCACAAAACTATCACTACTATAATGGAACCTTTTCAGCTCATATCCCACCACTGACACTACCAACACATCATCCACACCACTCACTTTCTTTATCCTTTCCTCTACAAAACTACTTGGCTCTTCTGCTGAACTTACTAACACAGACAATCCTCTATCCTTACCATCCACCACAAACCTGCTCTTTCTCCTTTCAATTATCGCCGTATATAGAGTTCTTGCTTTCTCAAGGGGATCTTTTGTTTTCAGAAAGTTAGCCTCATCCAATACCGCACCAAGCAACGCCAAACCAAGTTGATGCGCAAACTCACTACCAGTATAGAGAGATATCCGTGGAAATCTTATTTCTGAATTTATCTTGCTATCCCTTTTGAACTCTTCCTGAAAATATGGTGTCGCATCTATCATATCTCTCAACATCGCAAATCCAGTTCTTTCTGCCTGGCGCAATGTCACTGTGAAATACATAAAAGCTATCTTAGTTTCTGGCATCAACCCAAACAACGCCGCTGGGTATTCATAGCAACTCAACTCATACAGCTTTCTCATCAACAACGCATTAGCAAACGTTGTCTTACCGCCTCCTATACTACCTATCACTATTACCTCATTCACTTCTCTCTCAAACACTTCTTTTATCTTTTCTTTCCAGAAGTCATACATCCTGCAGACAGGTCCAGCGTAATATTCGTTTTCTAACCACATATCAATAGGAATTATTTCTCTTATCTGTTTTATTGCTACATTTTTCTTTTCCTTTTTGTCATATATTCCCAAAATTATGTCATCTCGCTTTTTCTTTTTTGAAGTACCCATATTTTCTCCTTCCTATTTTTTACACCTTTCCTTTTCCTCTCCCTTTCTTTTTAATTAAAAATCTATCTTTTAAAAAAGTACAAATAGGAAGTTCTCCTCTTTTTCACAACTTTTCTTTCCCTTTCTATTTCTACTTTTCCACTTTTATAACATTTTTAACAAAATACCTACCTTTTCTTTCCCTCCCTACTAAACCTTTATTTTTTAAAAGATATAACGCATGCCTTACTTGATCAGAAGTTTTTCCTAAAATTAACGCAAGCTCTTTCACGGTTCCTTCTCCACCAATATCTATCAAAGCTTTCAAAACACTAACTTGCACAGGACCTAAATCTACTCTCATTTTTTGTATGCTTCTATCTTCCTCTATTAACAACTTTTCATTTTGTTCTTTTATAAATTTCTCCCTCCTTTCTTCTATAGATTCTATCATCCATTCCTTAAACTTTTCTAATGCTCTAAATTGATATTTTTCAGGAAGACAAAAAACAAGGTCCACACATCATAACTTTTCTTCTCTTCTAAGCTTATAGATCGTAATCTTTTTATTCTCTCCCAATGTGCCTTCTCCAAATTAAGAGTAGTCTCCTCAATCTTTAAAAGGTACATATACAATTGTACTATTTCTATCAATCCATTTTTATCTGTTTCTAATTCCTCCAACCTTTTTTTTATTCTTCTTACTATTCTTTCTAATACTTCTTCTTTACACTTCATTATTGTTTTTAAAGTCCATCCAGCTGGAAGTACAATGATAGAGGGGTCACCAATATTTATTACTACTGGTTTTCTTTCTCTTCTTTTATTTTTTTTCTCTAAAGTTCATTTTTTTTTTCACTTCTTATTTTTTCTATTAATTTCCCATCAAGCTCACCGCACTTATTTTCTCTTTAAAATATAAAATTAGCTTTCTCTTTTTACTTATATTTTTGTAACAAAAGTAAAGAATTTTTTTAGGTGATTGATAAGGTCTTAAAGAACTAATATTTATAAGGTCAAATAAAGCAAACCTTCCTATATTATAACCTATATATATACTTTGGTAAACAAAAACTTTAAGAATAGGTAAAGCTTAATATAATCCAGAAAGTTTTAGGTCTTGCTTTAATTCTACAAAAATATGCTGAAACACTCCTAAAGAAGATTAAGAGCCTGTTTGGAATTAAAAAAATTTTAGGAAAACCAATTAGGGTTTGGGGAAATTGCACAGAAATTAGACTCGTATTTGGCTTAGAATAAAGGAAAGGTGTATAAATTTTCTTTGTTTTTCATTTAAGCTCTTTTAGAGAAAATGTGAGGGTTGGTTTTGGGTAGAAATAGTTAATAGTGATGCGACGCAATGCATGCTAGAGGTATAAATAGATAGTGAGGAGCTTCTTGGATAAAAAATGGGATAAATTTGTATGCCTCGTTTTATATTTATATGTTTTATATTTATATAAACCAAAAAGATTGGGGATAGGAGAATGAAAAATAGGAATTCTTGTAAAGCTAAGGTAATTATAAAGCCTCTAAAAGATCTAAAAGAGCGCTTCAATAAGATAGCTAAAATAGAAGGTTTAAACCTCAGTGCTGTTATGAAAAATTTTTAAAAAATAAATCTTTAATCTCCCGTTGCTGGAAAATAAATCTGTCACAAGAAAAGGATATCTTTAATATTGAGATAATATTTTTTAAAAAAAGGTAGCACTTTTGAAATACAAAAAAGTTGTTTTCTTAATTTTATATTTTAGATAAAAGGAGAATGAAACTTTGATGGAAGAGGTGGAAGTATGAAAGAATTATATAGCTCTTCAAAAGAATTTGAGAAGATTGGAAAAGATTTAAAAGAAAATCTGAAAAAAAATAAGGAAAATTTGCAGAAAGTAATTAACTCCTCTTCTTATCTTAAACATGTGAATACTGAAAAGGTTGTTTTAACTTTTATTGAATTTTATAAAGCCAAAGGATTAAAAGTTAAGTCATTTTACAAGGGTTGGTTAATTATATGCCCCTTTCATAGTGATACAGATCCAAGTTTAGGAGTTTATAAAGACGGGGGCTGTTGGTGTTTTGCTTGTAGAAAACTTTATAAGATGGAGGCAGTGTTGAGGGCATATAAGTTTTGGTTAGGCGAAATACCTACTGATTCTATTTTAGAACCTAAAATTAGTATTAGTAAAGAATCTAATTACAAAATTGTTGATTTAAGGCATTATTTTTATACAGATGGGAAAAAAAGTTATCTACGAGCCCGAATAGATTATGAAGAAATTGAAACAAGAAAGAGAACCAAAGAGTTTTACTTTTATCAGCCAGTGTTTAAAGAAGGGAAACAAGAATTAGAGCTTGTTACAGGATATGTTCCTTTATTTCTTTATCATCTTTTGGAATTACAAAATAAAGAAACAGTTTTTTACGTTGAAGGAGAAAAATGTGCTGATGCGCTTTGGGATTTAGGACTTCCTGCCACAACTCTTCCTATTGGAGCTACTCCTAAAATTACAAAAGACATCATTAAAGCTTTACTTCCTTTGCAAGGGAAAACCGTTTTTGTTCTTCCTGACAATGACGAAATTGGATGGAGTTATGCAAGGGCAATTACTCAAGCGTTAGAGAAAATAGGGGCAGTTGCAAAGATAGTTAAAGTTCCTGAATTAGGAGAAAAGAGCGATGTAGAGGATTACATTGAGTTGTTGAAAATAAAAGGGCTAACAGAAGAGGAAATAAGACAGGAAATTTTGTCATTAATAGAAGAAGAGGAAACTGTGCCTTTTGATAAAGTTTCTCCAAAGCCAATTGACTGGTGTATTCCTGATTGGATTGTTAATGGACAGCTTAATCTTATTGCAGGTGCTCCTGATGTTGGAAAAACAAGATTAGCAATGGTTTTAGCAAGTATAAAAGCAAATGGAGGAAGTGTTTGGACAGCAGAAGGATTTAAGGAGGTAGTACCTGGTAAAGTTATTTACTACTCGGTAGAAGATGCAAAGGAAAGCTTAGCTTATTGGTGTGATAAAGTGGGAATAAATAGAGCAAATATGAAGATTAACGATATGCCTTCGTTTTTTGGGATACTTGAGGAGGTAAAAAAGGGAAAAACCAGACCTAATAATTATTGACCCAGCAAACTATTTGGTAAAGGGGGATTTAAATTTAGCGAAAGATATACAGGCATTTTTGAGACCGCTTTTAAATTTGGCTAAAAAACACAATATAGCCATTCTTCTCGTCTGGCATTTAAATAAGAGGGAGACAAAGGATCCATTTAAAGCGATTCTCGGAAGCTCAGTTCTATCTGCGGTTGTTAAAAGGGGCCTTGTTTTGGAAAAACAAGAAGATAAGAAGACCATAGTCCATTTTAGAAAAACCACAAATACTGAGCCTGTAGCATTTATTGTTGATGAAAGTACTTTTGAATGGATAAAAGAAAAGATAGATGAGGAATTCGGGTCACATATTTCTAAAGGAAAAGAAATAGCTGATTTAATTTTAGAGGCTTTAAATGATGCAAAAGAAAAAGGACTTTCTTACAATCAAATTTTAAAAGTTGTAGAACCTTATGGAATTACAAAAGAAAATTTGAAAAAAATCTTTCAGCGTTATTTAAGAGGCAAAATAAGAAAGGAAAGGACAAGAGATAAGAACGGAACCTTTAAAGAATGGAGATATTTTTTAACCAGTAGGACAAATTTAAAGTGTCTCTCTGGAGAAAATGTGGAAAAATCAAGCACTCCATCCAGAGGGACACATTCTTATTCTTTAGGGATAGAAAAAATTGATCCTCCTCAATCCCTTGAAAAATCTAAGATAGAAGAAGGGGAAATTTCAGATACCCCTAAAAATAAAAAAGTGTCCCAATGGATAAAAAGTAGAAATGAAGAGGGTTTTATCCAGAGGGACACCTTTAAAACTGTCCCTCTGGATAAAAATGAGAAAAATCAAGAATTTGATAAGTTTTATATTTTTAAAGGTTGGAAAGAAAATGAAGAGCCTATTGTCTGCGCTTGTGGATGTGATGACCTAAAGAGCTACGAAAATCCAAAACAGCTAATAAGGAGTGATAATTCAGTTATAGTGGAATGTGTAAATTGCGGAAAAAGATTATCTGTGAGATTAAGTAGAATCCAAGTTATAGTCTTCCTAGATAATCCTTTATCAGAACAAATGATTGATTGGGATTTAGAGAAATAAAATGCGATATTGAAGATGAAGGTTTTGGGAATGATTGAAAATGATCATAAAATGATAGATGAATTATTAAATACAAAGCAAGTTTGTGAACCTCTAAAAATAAACCGAAGGACTTTATTTAATTGGAGAATAAAAGGTAAACTTCCCTTCGTTAAGCTTTCAAAGAAAACAATTAGATTCAGAAAAAGCGATATTCTGAACTTAATAATAAATAACACTATTATAATAACTGAAACAAACAAAGAAATTGAAAGGAGAGCAGATGAAATCCTTGCTAAAATTTTTAAAAAGTGATAACATTTCTTTAGTAAATTTTTTAGTAAATCTGCTCTTTGACAAGCTGGGCATACAAGCCATAGAAAGGAGGTCTTTCTATGGGCTTGTATAAAAGAGGAAACATATGGTGGGGCTGTATTTCGCACAATGGTAAACAATACAGATTTTCTTTAAAAACAACTGACAAGAAAGAAGCTCAAAAAATTTTTGCTTTGGTCTTACTTAAATTAAAAGGTGCAGAGCCTCAAGGGATTACGTACCAACCTAAAATACTCTCCACATCTCAACCTTTAAAAACTGACTTAACCTTTGAGGTTTTTTATAGAGATTACTACCTACCCTGGTGTTACAAAAGACAGGCATATTATGAGACCCTAAAAAAGTATCTTCTTAACAAGCTTCCTGAGTGGTTTAAAAAGTTAAAATTAAACGAGATCGGAGTAAGAGAATTAGAACTCATTCAGACACATCTTTTAAATGAGGGAAAATCAATTGCAACCTGTAATAGGTACGTATCCGTGATAAAAGCTTCTTTTACTAAAGCTTACGAGTGGGGTTTTATAACTGAAGAAAGACTTAAAATAGTGAGAAGAGTTAAAAAGTTAAAGGGAGAAGTAAGTAGACTAAGATTTCTTAGCCAAGAAGAAATTGAGGCTCTTTTTGCTAACTGTGACCCTCATCTTTATCCAATTGTATTTATGGCACTAAATACAGGCATGAGAAAATCTGAAATTCTTAATCTCAAGTGGAGCAACGTTGACCTAAAACACGACCTCATTTTACTTGAGAAAACTAAAAATAATGAAAGAAGGGAAATTCCAATTAATCAAGCCTTAAAGAGAGTTCTTTTGAATTTATTTACAAAACGAAGACTTGATACAGACTACGTTTTTATCAATCCAGAGACAGGAAAGAGATACACAAACTTAAAAAGAAGTTTTCACACAGCTTGCAAAAAAAAAGCAGGAATAAAAGATTTTAGATTTCACGATTTAAGACATACCTTTGCTTCTCATCTTGTTATGTCTGGAGTAGATTTAAAAACCGTTCAGGAACTCTTAGGGCACAAAGACATATCAATGACTTTGAGATATTCCCACTTAAGTCAGGCTCATAAAAGAGAAGCTGTGAAAACATTAGAAAAAGTGATTTATCACAATTCTATCACAATTTTATCACAGTGAAAGTAGTTGGAAGCTTGAAACCCTTGAAAATACAATCGGGGCGAGAGGATTTGAACCTCCGACCCCCTGCTCCCAAGGCAGGTGCGCTTCCAGGCTGCGCTACGCCCCGTATTTCTTATAATTATAATCTATTCTTATTATTTTACAACCACTTTTTCTAAACTTTATCCTTGACTTTCTATAAAACCTAATGCTCTCTTTAATCTCTTTTCAACTCTTTCCTTTCCTAAAACTTTCATTATTTCAAAAAGAGAAGGACTAACCGTTTTTCCTGTTAAAGCAATTCTAACAGCTTGAGCAATATTTTTTAACTTAATACCTGACTTTTCAGAAAGTTCTCTAAAATACTCTTCAAATTTCTTTTCATTTTCTAAAGGAATTTCTTCTAAATCCTCAACTATTTTTTGAAGTAAAGGTTTAATTTCTGAAACTAAAAATTTTTTAGCTCCGTCTAAATCATAACTTACTTCTTCTACTAAGTAAAATTCTATCATTTTGGCCATCTCAACCAAGGTTTTGCTTCTTGTTTTTACCGTTTCTATAGCAGAAAGAAGATATTCCTCAGAAAACTTATCTAAATCATAAGACTTGAGAAAATATTTAAGATGTTCTAAAAGATATTTATTATCGCTATTCTTTATCCAATAAGCATTTATGGCTAAAAGTTTATCTTGATCAAATCTTGCAGGAGAGAGATTTACATTTCTAAGATCAAATTTTTCAATTAGTTCTTCTACTGTAAAATATTCTTGATCTCCATATCCCCAACCAAGACGAGCTAAATAATTAATAAGTGCCTTAGGCAAAAAACCAGCCTCTTTATATTCAAGAATAGATTTAGCTCCATGTCTTTTAGACAATCTTGCTCCATCAGACCCAAGAACCATAGGGATATGTGCAAATTCTGGAGGATTAGCTCCAAGGGCATTATAAATAATGATTTGTTTAGGGGTATTAGAAATATGATCGTCTCCTCTTATTACATGGGTTATTCCCATAGTTATATCATCTATTACTACTGCAAAATGATATGTAGGTGTTCCATCTGAACGCATTATTATAAAATCATCTATTTCTTCTGCAGGAAAAACGATCTTTCCTCTTAAAAGGTCTTCAAAAACAATTTCTTTAATTTCTGGCACCTTAATTCTTAATGCCCTACCCTCACCTGGACCTAAATTTTTATCTCTGCAAGTTCCATCATATCTTGGTTTAAGCCCTCTTTTTAACATTTCCTCTTTCTTTTTTTCTAAAACCTCTTTAGAGCATTCGCAATAATATGCTTTGCCCTCTTCAAAAAGCTTTTTTGCATAGTTTTGGTATATTTCTATTCTTTCACTTTGAAAATATGGACCTTCGTCCCATTCAAGCCCAAGCCATTTTAAAGCAGATATTATAGAATCCACATACTCAGGTTTTGATCTTTCTTTATCTGTATCTTCAAAACGAAGAATAAATTTTCCTTTATTGTGTCTTGCGAAAAAGCCAATTAAAAAGCGCTGTTCTTGCTCCCCCAAGATGTAAATGTCCTGTTGGACTTGGAGGAAACCTAGTTACAACCATTTGTTAAAATTCCCCCTTATTTAATAAATAATTATTCCTCCATATCCAACTACAGAAGAATAATCCTTTATTATATCTCCTGAAGTTTGATATTCTATAAGTTCAGCTTTACTTGCTCCGAGATTTTTACAAGCATTAATAGTAACAGCTATAGGAATATACCCACAGGCACTTATTCTTTCTTCATAAATAACTTTAAGAAAATCTTCTTCTGAAAGCTTTAATATTTCTTTTATAGCCATTAAATCCTTTTTCTTAGCTACTTCATGAGGTACATAATGACTAAAATCACTACTCCCAACAATTAAAATATATTTATCAGAATGTTTTTTTATAACCTCAGCTATACCTTTTCCTAACTCTTTAACCTCTTCTAAACTAAGTTTACTTAAACATATAGGAACTATTTTTACTTTAGGATTTATGTATTGTAAAAAAGGAACTTGAACTTCTATAGAATGTTCATGTAGATGTGCCATAACATCTCTTGATAAAAGTGGAACTGATTTTATTAAATCTTCTGAAAGCTCTCTATCAACCGAAACCTCACCTAAGGGTGTTATAAATGCTTCTCCAGGAAATAGGGATATTCTTTCACCTAATCCTGTATGGTTTGTTCCAATTATTATAGCAGTATCAGGGGGTATTATGCATCCATAAACTTTGCCTGCTACCCATCCAGAATACATATATCCTGCATGAGGGACAATTATCCCTTTAGCTTTGATTTTATTTTCTCTAAATTTAATAAGAGTTGATAGATGAAACTTAAGTTCTCGGGAATTGTCACTATAAAAATATCCTGCAACTGCTGGTTCTCTTTTCATAGCTCTTCCTCTTTTAAAGTTTTTATATATTCCAAATCTTCAGGAGTATCAACTTCTGGAACCTCTTTTGGTACTACTGTTACAGCTATTTTATAACCATATTCTAAAGCTCTTAATTGCTCAAGTTTTTCAGAAGATTCTAAATCTCCAGGAGGAAGATTTATAAATTTATCTAAAAACCCTTTTGTATAAGCATAAACTCCTATATGTTTTAAATAAAGTGGTTCTTTACCTGAAGGAACAAAATAGGGAATAGAAGATCTGGAAAAATAAAGTGCCCTACCCTCTTTATCTAAAACTACTTTTACTCTATTAGGATTTTCAAGATCTTTTAAATTTTTTATAGGTGTTGCAAGGGTACTTATATGAATATCAGATGAAAATAATAAGGGTTTTATGAGTAAGGAAAAATATTCAGAAGGGAAAAGGGGTTGATCAGCTTGCAAATTTATTATTAGGTCTTCTTCATCAAGTCCTAAAATATTAACTGCTTCAGCAACTCTTTCGGTACCACAAGTATGTTCTTTACTTGTTAAAATTGCTTTTCCTCCAAAACTTATTACTTCATTAAAGATTCTTTCATCATCAGTTGCCACATATATTTCTTCTATTTCTGAAGCTAAGGCTCTTTCATAAACATGACGAATAATAGTTTTACCCCAAAGCAAAGCTAAAGGTTTACCAGGAAATCTTGTAGATCCATATCTTGCAGGAATAATGATTACCTTTCTCATTAAATTTTAATTTAATCTAATTTTTTCAAATTAAAAGAAGCTCTTGAATTTTCTTACTTTAAGATTAAACTTATTTAAACTTAATTTTTAAAAATTTTTAAAGAATTAAAAATTTTAAAATCAGGTGGTTAATGGCTAAAATAAAAGTTGTAGAATTAGCTAAAGAATTAAATTTAGATCCTAAGGAGCTTCTTAAAGAACTTCAAGAAAAGGGTTACACTGTAAAAACAATAGCCTCTTCTGTTAGTGAAGAAGAAGCTCAAAAAATAAGAGAACACTATAGTATAAAATCTAATTTTATTATTATAAGAAAAGAAGATATAGAAAAACATCAAGTTGAGCTTTCAGAAAGTGTCTTTGCTGAAATTTTAAGCCCTGAAGCTTTAGAAGCACCAAAGAAGAAAAAGCTAGTTATAAAAAAGATTAAAAAAGAAGAGCCCGAGATTGAAAAGCCTGAAGCTGAAAAGCTGGAAGTTGAAAAGCCTGAAGCTTTAGTTACTCCAGAAAAAGAAGTTTTAGAAAAAGAAAGCATTAAATTAGAAGAAACAATCAAAGAAGAAAAACCTTTAGAAGAACCTGAAAGAGAAATAAAAGTTTCTCATGAAAAAAGAGTAGTTACTGATTTTAGACCAAGAAAAGAAAAACCTTTTAAGCCAAGAGAAGTCCCTTCAGCACCTATCCCCAGGGAGGAACCTGAAACAATACCAAGACCAGAAAAAGAAGAGATAAAGAGAAAGAAAAAAGAAAGAGAGCTTGAATTAAAGGAAAAGAAAAAGAGCAAGAAAAAACCAGGAGTATTTAAAAAAGAAAGGAGAGAATTAGAAACTTTTGAAGAATTCTTTTTAGAGGAACCAGAAATTCTTTTTGAAGAAAAAGAAGAACTTGTAGAAGAAAAACCTAAAAAAATAAAAGAAAAAGTAGAAAAAGTTCCAGAAAGACCACCTACCCTTCCTCCAAAAGAGAAAAAAATTAAAATTTATGAAACTATTCAAGTTAGTGAACTTGCTAAATTGATGGGAGTAAAAGTAGGAGAACTCATTAAAAAATCTTTACAAATGGGAATGCCTGTAACTGCTAATCAATCTATAGATGCTGATACTGCAGCTATTTTAGCTGACGAATTTGGTTATCAAGTAGAAAAAGCACCTATTGAGGAAGAAATTCTTTTACAATATACCCCTCCATCTCCAGAGGAGCTAAAACCAAGACCACCTGTAGTTACAGTTATGGGACATGTTGATCATGGGAAAACAACACTTCTTGATGCTATAAGAAAAACCGATGTTGCAAGTAAAGAAGCAGGAGGAATTACTCAACATATAGGTGCTTATACAGTGAAATTGGAAGATGGAAGAATTATAACCTTTATTGATACTCCTGGACATGAAGCTTTTACTTCTATGAGAGCAAGGGGAGCTCAAGTAACTGATATAGTAATCCTTGTAGTTGCTGCTGATGATGGGGTTATGGAACAAACTAAAGAAGCTATAGAACATGCAAAAGCTGCTAAAGTTCCGATTGTAGTTGCTATAAACAAAATTGATAAACCTGATGCTAATCCTGAAAGAGTTAAATCCCAATTAGCAGAATTAGGGCTTGTCCCAGAGGAATGGGGAGGAGATACTTTAGTAGCTAATATCTCTGCAAAAAAAAGAATAGGAATAGAGGAGCTTTTAGAGCTTGTTCTTTTACAAGCAGAAATGCTTGATCTTAAAGCTGCTTATGATAGACCTGCAAGAGGAAGAATTATTGAAAGTAAACTTGATAAAGGTAGAGGACCTGTAGCTACTGTTATTATTCAAGAAGGAACCCTCAAAGAGGGAGATGTTTTTGTAGCTGGGCTTACCTATGGAAGAGTAAGAGCTATGTTTGATAGTTATGGAAATAGAATAAAAACTGCTACACCTTCAATTCCTGTAGAAATAATTGGATTTGAAGACGTTCCCCAAGCCGGAGATGACTTTATAGTAGTTGATGAAGAAGAAAAAGCAAGAAAAATAGCAGAATATCGTCAAAGAAAAGCCCGTGAAGCTGAAGCTGCTAAAGAAGTTAAAATCTCTTTAGAAAAACTTTTTGAAAAACTTAAAGAAGGAGAAATAAAAGAATTAAATATTGTTTTAAAAGCAGATACTCAAGGAACTTTGGAAGCATTAAAAAGTTCTTTATCAAAACTTTCTACCGATAAAGTAAAAATTAATATTATACGTGCTGGAATTGGAGCCATTTCAGAAAGTGATGTAATGCTTGCCTCAGCTTCTAATGCAATAGTGGTTGGTTTTAATGTAAAACCCACTCCTAATGCCAAAAATGTTGCTAAGGAAGAAAGGGTTGAAATAAAATTTTATGATGTCATATATCAGCTCATAGATGACATTAAAAAAGCCATGGTAGGTCTTCTTGAACCTAAACTTGTAGAAAATATTACAGGCGTTGCTGAAGTAAGGGCTACTTTTAAAATCCCCAAAATTGGTATAGTTGCCGGTTGTTATGTAAAGGAAGGAACAATCAGTAGAAATAATAAAGTAAGGGTTATTAGAGATGGAGTAGTAATCTTTACAGGAAATATTGCTTCTCTAAAACGTTTTAAAGAAGATGTAAAAGAAGTTGCAGCAGGATATGAATGTGGATTGAGAATAGAAAACTTTCAAGATATTAAAGAAGGAGACATTATTGAGGCTTTCGAAATAAAAGAAGTTGCTCCGGAGCTTTAAAATGGTAGTAGGGATAGCCAAAATTGAAATCTTTTTTCCTGAGCCAAATTCTTTAAAATCAAAAAGAAAAATATTAAAAGCTCTTATCCATAAATTAGAGTCTCAATTTAAAAAAATATCCTTAGCTGAAGTTGATGGTCATGATCTTTGGCAAAAAACAACTCTTGGTATAAGTATAGTTGGAAAAGATCAAAAATTTGTGGATAGCAAACTTACTTCTATTTTAAATTTTATAAAAAATGACGGAAATATCGAAATTATTAAAGCTGAAATAGATTTTATTTCCTATTAAAAACTTCAATGTCCTATAGATCTAAAAAAGTAGCCAGTCTTTTACAAGAAGTCATCTCAGAAATAATTATGCATGAATTAAATGACCCTGCATTAAAACAATTTATCACTATCACTGAAGTAAAAATCGGTGAAGATCTGAAAAAAGCAACCATTTATTTTACGGTTTATGAAGGAGAAATAAAAGAAGTAGAAAAGGCTTTAAATAGAGCAAAAGGTTATATAAAAAAACTTTTAGGAAAAAAAATAACTCTTAAATACCTTCCAGATATTGAATTTCGTCAAGATGACAAATTAGAAAAAGAAAAAAGACTTGAAGAACTATTTGCTAAAATTTCAAAGAAATTATAAAAATGGATGAAAATTTAAAAAAATTTTTTAATATTTTGGAATCTTTTGAAAATTTTATATTAATTACCCATTTAAATCCAGATGCAGATGGAATATCTTCTATGCTTGCTTTACACAATCTTTTAAAATTACTTAATAAAAATTCTTTTCCCCTTTTAGAAAATATTCCAGAAAATATAAAATTTTTACCTCATTCAGAAGACCTTATTTTGATAGATAATTTTAATAATCTTCCTCAAAAATTTGCTACTATTATTTTAGATGCCCACAGTCCAGAAAGGATATTTGAAAAAATTTACGAAAAGATTTTAAATTCCGAAGTTTTTATTATTATAGATCATCACCAGATTGAAAAAAATAAAAAACTCTTTTTTGAAAATGAAATTACAATAATTGATCCCTTAGCACCTTCAACCACTTTTTTAATATATAAAATTCTCAAAAACAAAAATTTTATTATTACTCCTGAGATGGCACAAAATTTATTAGCCGGTCTTTATTTTGATACAGGTTGTTTTAAATATGAAAATGTAGATGAAAAAACTTTTTTGATAGCAAGTGAACTTTGTGAATTAGGAGCAAAACCTCATTTAATAGCTTCTCACCTTTTTGAGAATATATCTCTTAAAGAATTGGAAACTCTTAAAGTAATTTTAAACAGACTTGAATTTCTTGAAAATGGAATTATAGCTATTTCTTATTTAACTTATGAAGATATTCAAAATTTAGGCATTAAAAATTTAAACGATTTTTCTAATTTTTTAAGAAGTATAAAAGGAGTTAAAATTTCTGCTCTTATAAAAGAGTTTGAAAAAAACATGGTTAGTGTAAGCCTTAGAAGTAGATCACCTGTTGAAGTACTTGATTTGGCTAAAACCTTCGGTGGTGGAGGACATAAGTATGCCTGCGGTTTTAAAATGAAAATTGAAAATTTTTATGAGTTTTTAAAAAAATTTAAAGAAATTCTAAAGAACTACTATGGAAGCTAAAGCCTCCTTATTAAATGGAATTTTAGTAATAGATAAGCCTCAAGGATTGACTTCTACTGAAACATTAGAACAGGTTAAAAAAATTTTAAAGATTAAAAAAGCTGGGCATGGAGGAACGCTTGATCCTATTGCAACCGGAGTTTTACCAATTTTTTTAAATAATACTACTAAGCTTGCAGAAATCTTTTTAGAGGGAGATAAAATATATGAAGGTGAATTTCAATTAGGGATAACTACTGATACTTATGATATTACAGGAGAAATATTAAATAAAGCAGAAGTTCCAGATATAAGCATAGAAGAGATTCAAAAAATAGCCAATTCCTTTTTAGGAGAAATTGAGCAAATCCCTCCTCCCTTTTCTGCTACTAAATATAAAGGAAAACCACTTTATAAATATGCCAGAAATGGGATATTTATTCCTAAGAAGCCAAAAAAAATTAAAATTAGCGAATTTAAAATTCTTGGAAAAGAGGATTCTAAAATCCGTTTTTATCTTCATTGTTCTAAAGGAACTTATGTAAGGTCCTTAGTTCATGATTTGGGGAAAAAGCTAAGTTGTGGAGCTGTTCTTGTAAATTTAAGAAGATTACAAAAGAGTATCTTTACTTTAGATCAAGCAATAACTTTAGAAAAACTAAAAGAGCTTTATTCTCAAGGATTAGACAATTTGATGCCTTTTATTATCCCTCCAGAATCTGCTCTTGAATTTTTACCTAAGGTTATTGTTAGTGAAGACCTTTCACAAAGGATAAAAGACGGTCGACAGATTCATACATCTTCTTTTCTCTCTTTCATAAAATTTCAAAAACTTGTTATTTCTCCTACAGAAAAATGGATAAGGGTTGTTACTACAAGAGGAAAATTAGTAGCTATTATAGAAAATCCACTCCTAAATCCCTCAGCTACTTATATTAAATATTTTCGAGTATTTAAGGATTGAAGGATTAAAATGAAAAAACTTAAATCCTATTTCCTCTTTTTTCTCAGAATTTTTATTACCTTTTCTATACTTTATATTCTTTTTAAAAAAAGCGATTTTGAAAAACTAAAAAACATTTTTAAAGGAATTACTTTACCCTATTATCTTTTAGCTTTAATAAGTTTTAATACTTTTCAGATATTAGTAGCTCTTAGGTGGAAGATTATATGTGAAAGTTGGAATTTTAAAACTAAATATCTATTTTATTTGAAAACTTATCTGATGGGCTTTTCTCTAAATACTATCTTTCCTGGAATTATAGGAAGCGACATTTTAAGAACCCTTTTTCTTACTAAAGAGGGGTTAAATTGGAAAAAGGCAAGTTTAAGTGTCTTTTTCGATAGAATATTTGGTTTATTAGGTATTTTTCTGATTCTTTTTTGGTCTTTACCTCTTTTTGGAAATTTTCTTCCTCATAAATTTTATTCATTTCTTATATATTTAGTTTATGGAACTTTATTGATGGCAATTTTGGGAAATATGATAATTAAAAAATATTACTCTCCGGAATATTTAAAACCTGTTATTTTCCCTTACAATATAAAACCCTTATTTTTAGGTTTTACTATTCAAGTTCTTTTTGTTTTGCAATTTGTTTTTCTAAGTAAAGCTTTGCATCTTAATTTAAAATTTTTTCATCTCTTTGTAATTATACCCGTAGTTAGTTTTCTTGCAGCTCTACCTTTAAGTATTTCAGGATTAGGAGTAAGAGAAGGAACTTTAAGTTATTTTCTTTCTCTTCTACATTATTCCTTAGAATATGGAATTTCTTTAGGACTCTTAGGATACTCCATCATTCTCATTTCTTCTCTACCAGGACTTTATTTTTATTTAAGAGGGAAACATTTATGGAAACAGGCTTCTTAATTAAAAGTTTTCTAACCCTTTTTACTATTATTGATCCTATAGGAGGTGTCCCTTTCTTTTTAAGCATTTCTGCAGGATATTCTGAAGAAGAGCGCAAAAAAATTGCCTTAAGAGCTTCTTTAACAGCTTGTTTAACCTTGTTATTTTTTTTATGGATAGGAAAATATTTATTATCCTTTTTTCAAATTTCTGTTTCTTCTTTTAGGATAGCTGGAGGTATACTTCTTTTTCTTATCTCTATGGAAATGCTTTTTGGAAAAACTACACAAGTAAAAACAACTGAAAGAGAGACCTTAAAAGTAAAAGAAAAAGAAGATGTTTCTATAGTTCCTCTTGGTATCCCATATTTAGCTGGTCCTGGTGCTATAACTACTACTATAATATTGGGTGAAACTTCTACTTTATATATTAAATTGGGGTTATCTTTAATAATTTTTTTAGTTTTACTAATTACTTTTTTAATTTTTAGTTATTCTTCTAAAATTTCTAAACTTTTAGGAGAATTAGGAACAAAAGCTATAGTTAGGATTCTTGGACTTATTCTTGCAAGTATAGCAATTGAATATATTACTACTGGATTAAAAGAAATTTTTTAGTATAATTATGGTTTAATTATGAACCTTTTTAGAAAAAAACCTTTGAATCTTGCTGAAAAAATCGATTCTAAATTAAAAAGAGAACTTCGTTTATGGGATATAGTTTTTATAGGAATAGGGGCTGTTGTTGGGGCAGGAATCTTCGTTATTACAGGACAAGCAGCAGCTTCTTATGCTGGTCCTGCTATTGTACTCTCTTTTATATTGGCAGGAATTGGAATAGGAATAACAGCCCTTGTTTATGCTGAACTTTGTTCTGCCTTTCCTCTTGCAGGAGGTGCATACAATTATACTTATTTTGTTTTGGGAGAATTTTTTGCTTGGTTAGTAGGGTGGAATATACTTCTTGAATATGGAGTTGCTACAGCTGCGGTTGCAACTGGTTGGTCAGGATATTTAAGGGCTTTTTTAAAAAATAATTTTAATTTTGTTCTACCAACTGCTCTCTCAGGACCTATAAATCCTCAACAGGGCACCTTTATAGATCTTTTTGCTTTTATAGGGGTTATTTTAATATTCTTACTTGTAACTATAGGGATTAGAAAAAGTGCTTTAGTAAATAATTTTATAGTAATTTTAAAACTAATTGTTCTTATTCTCTTCGTAATTATAGGAAGTAAATATGTAAATTGGGAAAATTTTAAAAATTTTATGCCCTATGGATGGAAAGGTGTTTGGAGTGGAGCCTCCCTTATAGTTTTTGCTTATCTTGGCTTTGATGCCCTTGCTACTCTTGCTGAAGAAACAAAGGAAGTTAAGAAAACCCTTCCTAAAGGACTTATTCTTTCTTTAATTATTATAACTTTTCTTTATATAATAGTTTCTTTTACCTTGGTGGGAATGCTTCCTTATTGGGAATATGAAGGAAAACCAGATGCTCTTGCCTATGCTATGTATAAAGTTAATGAAAAATGGGTAGCAAATTTTATTTCCTTAGGAGCAGTAATAACTATTACCTCAGTAATGCTTGTTATGGCTATAGGTTTTACAAGGGTTCTATATGCTCTTGCAAGAGACGGATTAATTTTTAAAGCTTTTTCTGAGGTTCATTATAAGTATTTTACTCCTTATAAGGCTTCTCTTTTTGGTGCTTTATTTTTATCCTTATTTGCAGGATTTTTACCCTTAAAATTACTTGCAGAATTGATAAATATTGGAACTCTTTTTGCTTATTTCATCATAGGAGTAGCTGTAATATTATTAAGAAAAAATAAAGATTATAATCCTGCCTTTAAAGTTCCTCTCCCTGAACTTTTTCTTCCTATAAATTTATTTTTTCTTTTATTTATAATGCTTGGGCTTCCTATCGAAACTTGGATTAGATTTGGTGTATGGACTATTATAGGAATTCTAATTTACTTACTTTATGGATATAAACATAGTTTACTTAAACTTGAACCTTAAAAAATTCATCTTGACAGTTATTCAATTTGAAATAAAATTAAGTAAGTACTTACATAGGATTAAATTATGAAAAAATATTTAATAAGTTTTTTTGTTATCTTATTTTCAGGATTTTATTCTAATCTTTGGGGAATTCAAACTCTTTCTTTAGAAGATGTTATCTTAATAGGAATTAAAAATAATCCCCAAATTCATATTACAGAAAAAATAAAGGAACAGTATTACTACCAGAAAAATATAGTTAGAGCTGGTTTTTTTCCTTATTTATATTTTGAATATAGTTTTCAGAGATGGGATCGTGGAAAAGATGAACCTACTGTAGACTACCAAAGATGGGGTTCTTATCTGTATTGGAATATATTTTCTGGATTTTCAACCTGGCATAGTTATAAAGAAGCACTTTTACTAATCTCCTCTCAGGATGAAAATATAAAAGCTACTATTTTAAATATATCTCTTAATATCATACAGGCTTATTTAGACTACTTTAAACAAAAAGCACTTTATGAATCAGCTTTGGCAGATTTAGAAGACGCAAAAACCCTACTTAAACTTGCTCAAAAAAGATATGAAGTAGGGCTTTCTCCCTATGCAGATGTTCTTGATGCCCAGGCAAGGGTTAAAGAGGCAGAATTTAATGTAACCAATTATAAATACACTGCGGAAATTGCTAAAGCTAATGTTCTTACTTTAATAAATTACGATCTTACAAGAATAGGTGAATTTGAATTTTTACCAGTTGAAGAAAAAGCCTTTAAGATTAAAGAACTTACAGAATATATAAAAATAGGACTTATTAATAGACCAGAATTAAAAGCTAAAGAAAAAGAAATCCTTGCTCAAGAAGAAAGAGTAAAAAGTGTAAAAGGAGAATTTTATCCTTCTGTTGATGTTTTCAGTAGTTACTACAAATATGAAAATTTACCTCCTCAAGATGAAGAATTTGTAGCAGGGATAAAAATAACCCTTCCTATCTTTTTAGGTTTTTCAAGAATTGCTAAATTAGGAAAAGAAAGAGCTTTTTTGGAACAGAAGAATTTTGAAAAAATTTCTACAGAACTTAACATAAAACAAGAAATTTTTACTAATTATAAAAATTGGCAAACCACAAAAGAAAATTATGAATCTGCTCTTGCTTGGTTAAAAAGTATAGAAGAAGATTATAGGATTATTCAGAAAAAATATGAGGAAGGTTTAGCAAGTATTGTTGATGTAACCACCCTTCTTGCAAGGCTTTCTCAAGCAAGAGCTAAAGTAGCAATATCTAAATACGATTGGATATATCAATATTATAAACTTCAGAAATCTATAGGTCTTATTCCTGAAATAGAGAAATGAAAAAATTTATTTTCCTTTTCCTTCTCTTTCTTTTCCTTTTTACAGGATGTAAAAAAAGGGAGGGCAAAAATCCTCTACCTAAGGAATCTGTTAAAGTAAAAAGAGGAACTATTTTTTTAGAAGTTAGTGCAACAGGTGCAATTAAACCACAAGTTGGAGCTGAAGTTAAAGTAGGAGCAAGAATTTCAGGTAAAGTTGAGAAACTTTTTGTAACTCAAGGAGATAAAGTTAAGGCTGGACAACTAATTGCTGTTATTGAACACAAAGACTTACAAGATGAAGTAGATAGAGCCTATGCAAATTATAAAGATGCTTTAGCTAATATGGAAAAAATCAAAAGAGTGTATCCAGATAAGATTTCTGCTCAGAAAAAAAGAGTGGAAGCCCTTAAGATACAATTAGAACAAATAGAAAGGGAATTGAAAAGATATGAAGCCTTATATAAAGATGGATTAATCTCCCTAACTGATTTAGAGAGAATGGAAAGAGACTATAAGGTAAAGAAAGCTGAGCTTGAATCTGAAAAATCAACTCTTTCTGCTTTAATTTCTGAATATGAAAAAGAACTTGAAAGAGCCCAAGCTCAAATTTCTGCCTCTAAAAATGCATGGGAAGAAGCAAAAGTAAAACTTAGTTATGCCTTTGTCTATGCACCTATTTCTGGAGTAGTTTCTCAAGTAACAACTCAACAAGGAGAAACAGTAGTCGCAGGTCTTAATGCTCCTACCTTTATAACTGTTATTGATCTCTCAAAACTTCAAGTAGAATGTTATGTTGACGAAACAGATATAGGAAAGATAAAAGAAGGGCAAGAGGCTACTTTTACAGTAGATTCTTATCCTGACAGAATCTTTAGAGCAAGAGTTAGAACTATTTATCCAGGTGCTATTATAAAAAATAATGTGGTTTTTTATGATGTAGTTTTAGATATTTTAGATCCCTATGAAAATATTCTCCGTCCTGAAATGACAGCTCATGTTACTATAATCGCAGGGAAAAAAGAAAATGTTTTGATAGTTCCTTCTCAAGCTGTAAAAATAGATTCTCAAGGTAATTATTATGTAATGGTTAAAATGGGCGATAAATGGGAAAAAAGAATAGTGAAGGTAGGATGGGAATCCGGAGGAAAAATTGAAATTATTTCCGGTCTTAAAGAGGGTGAGGAAGTAGGTTTGTGGTAAAAAAACTTGTAATTCTTAAAAATATCACCAAAACTTATAAAACCGGTAATATAGCTCATCAGGTTTTAAAAGGAATTGATTTGGAAGTAGAAGAAAAAGAATTTTTAGCTATAATGGGTGCTTCTGGAAGTGGAAAAACTACCCTTTTGAATATTATAGGTCTTCTTGATAAACCCGACTCAGGAACTTATATACTTGATGGGCAGGAGGTAAGTAAATTAAATAAAAGTGAACTTGCTTATATAAGAAATAGAAAAATAGGTTTTGTATTTCAAGCTTTCCATTTGGTTCCGTGGGCTACAGCCCTTGAAAATGTTTTAATGCCTCTTTTATACAGAGGAAGTTTTAAAAAAGAAGACGAAGATAGGGCTTTACAGCTTTTAACTCGTT
>Ga0065718_1005113_pt1 | contig 36308 bp, 43 predicted proteins | sample GBSCel77sediment_2_FD_59105 | JGI IMG/M metagenome (GOLD analysis project Ga0065718, IMG submission 59105) | Hot spring sediment microbial communities from Great Boiling Spring, Nevada - cellulolytic enrichment CS 77C v3 (version 3) | ecosystem: Environmental > Aquatic > Thermal springs > Hot...
AGAATCCAGTAGCATGGGATACTAACCTTCTGACACTTAATGGCTATGATGGGGAGAAGGACTACATAATAGACTTGAAGAATGTATACACCACCCATAGAACTTATGAGCTTAAAAGAAGGAGTCTTCAAAAGCTTCCTGCAAAGACGAGAAAGAAGCTCCTCCAAAAATATCGTTTAAGGGAGAGGAACAAGGTTAACGANGCTCTTCATAAAATTGCAAAGCAGTTAGCAAGTAGGACGAACATCTTTGAAGACTTAACTAACTTTAAGGAGAGAATTGCTAATACAAGAAGTAGGAGCTTAAATAGACAGAACTCGAAGCACGACTACATCAAGCTGCAAAAATATGTTGAATACAAGTCAGCTTGGAACGGCTACCTAACACTATACGTTAACCCTAAGCTAACATCCAAGACCTGCTCCAGATGCGGGTATGTAAATAAAGACCTAAGAGGAGCAGGAACGTTCAGATGCCCAGAATGCGGGCTGAGAATCGATAGACAGAAGAACGCATCGAGAAACATATGGAATAACTTCCTTAAGATGTGGGGACAGGGGTTTGCCCCGAAAGGAGCCAAGCTCGATGACACGCTCCCGATGAACCCAGAGGGAGATAAGGGCGGTGAGGCTCAAGGGCTAGGCATTGGATCTATACAAATCAATACCTAGCTCAAAACCCTTCAATGAGCTGGCTGAAAGGCTTAAAAAATTCGATGAAGGGGCGGAATTTCAAGGGGTCATTCTTCAGCCCATGATTTTAAAGAAAAATTATGAACTTCTGCTGGGCTCCAAGAAGGATCCCCAATTTGGCGCAGTTATAGCTTTTGGAGCTGGGGGAACTAGCGCGGAGCTGACGCAAGACCTGAGCGTAGGTCTTCCCCCACTAAATCAGGTGCTTGCAAGGCGGCTTATAGAGGGGACTAGAATCTATAAAATTGCCCAAGAAAGCCCATTCCGTTCAAGTTTTCAGCTTCTTGAGGAAATACTCGTCAAGTTTTCCCAGATTGTCATAGACTTTCCAGAAATTAGGGAGATGGAAATAAATCCCTTAATAGTGAATGAAAATGGAGTTGTCGCCGTAGACGCCAGAATAGTAATAGACCCCAATGCAGTTTTAGGGGAAACTAAACCCTATGAGCACCTAGTCATATCACCATACCCGAAGAAGTATATTACAAGGTTCACTCTGAAAAATGGGGTTGAAGTCACCCTGCGACCGATAAAGCCTGAAGATGAAAACCTGCTCCGCAAGTTTTATTGTTCCCCTTCAGAGGAAACCATAAGACCTCGATTCTTCCAAGTTTTCAGAGAGGTTCCCCGTGAAACCCTGATAAGGCATTGCCACCTAGACTATAATAGGGAAATGGCCATAATCGCCGAGAGGGAGAGAGAAAGTGAAAGAAGGATCATTGGCATAAGTATGCTGACGGCGGATCCCGGACGGAAAAGCGGCGAATTCGCTGTTGTTGTTGGAGATCAATGGCAAGGTTTAGGTTTAGGATCAAGGCTGACCGATTGCATTATAGAGATCGGCAGGGAAATGGGATTGGAGCGAATCTACGCCTTTATAAGTTCAGACAACTCAAGAATGATCAATTTATGCACAAAGAAGGGCTTTAAATTCGAAAAGATAAACGGGGAGCTCGTAAAGGCCGGTCTAAACATAATTTAAGGAGACAAAAGACCCTTAACATTTGCACATTTAAATCTAGGGAAACAATTAAAAGCGGGACCAAGCATCTGTTTTAAAATTCACCATTACGGATGTCGGTAATTTGGGATTGATTAACCCCCTCGTAGCCGTCATCGTAGTCTTTTCCATACTGGGGATTATGTTATATAGGCATGTGAAAATTGGAATAGCCTTAAACTCTACGGCCATTCTGCTGGCCCTACTTGCCGTAGACTGGGCTAAAATTCCTGAAATTGTATGGACAAGCGTTAATCCCTTAACCCTAGAGGGACAGCTAACCCTCTCCATAGTTTTTTCAACCTTTGGGGTTATGTGGATGAGTCAACTCTACAAGGACACTGGCGCCTTACAAGAGCTTAGCGAAAGCCTAGGCAAAATGATCAGGAATCCGAAAATTATTTTAGGCGTTCTCCCAGCAGTGGTTGGGCTTCTCCCCGTTCCAGGAGGGGCCCTAATGTCCGCCCCAATAGTGGATTCAGAGGCTGAGAGGCTGAAATTAAGCGCTGAGAAGAAGGTTTATGCTAATCTATGGTTTAGGCATATAACTTTGCCGATCTATCCCCTAAGTCCAGTTTTCATAATAACTGTTGCATTAACAGGGATAACTGCCGCTTCGCTGGTTGGGCTGCAAATACCAATAGTCGTGACCATGTTGCTAGTGGGATATGTAACCAGTTTCTGGGGCGTTCCCTCTCCGGAACCCCCTGATAATGGTTCAAAAAGGCTGACGAATTCCAACTTGAAGGCTTTCCTCAAATCCTTTACGCCCATCCTGGCCACAATCGTCGGAGCCATAAGCATAGGACTGGCATGGCGCGACCTATCTAGGAGGGGCATAGATATCCTGGTAGCCACGGCCATGGGAATAACAATCCTAGCGGCAATATCGAAGGCTCGCCCTAGAACTGTTGTAAACTCCCTTAGAAGCAGAATGATTTATGACATAACCCTAGCAACTTACGGAGCGTTCCTCCTCAGGGGCGTCGTAAACGCCTCAGGTTTTTCAGAGGTTTTTAAAAACCTAGTAGTAAACGGAAACATTGACATTTTATGGCTTATGATCGCCATTCCAACGATCTTCAGCTTTCTTACAGGCTCCCCCTCAAGTGGTGTTATCATATGTGCATCCATGCTTGGGGGAATTTTAAGCTTCACAACAAAAGCCGTAGTACTAATCTACATGGGCGCATACCTCGGATACATGATAGCGCCAACCCATCTATGCTTTACATTCACCGCAGAATATTTCAAGACGCCTCTTGGAAGAGCCTATAGACAGCTCATTCCATCCTTCATATTGTCCTTTGCAGCAGTCCTGATCCTTTATTTCCTTCCATTCTAAAATGGAAACCTTTAAAAGCCCTGAAATTCCCAAGCCTTTAACGGGGTTTCCTTTGACCCTCAGCGCGGACACTATCTACAGCTTGGGTTTAGCTCTAATGTTTTTAGGCATACTCATAACAGCAGTGGCTGTTCTAATGCTTTTTATTGCAGGCCTCAAAGGAAAGGTCAAAGCTCGGGGAGGAGGAGCCGTAATAATCGGCCCATTCCCAATAATATTTGGAACAGATAAAGAATCCCTCAGGGATGTTCTGATTCTTTCAATGGTTCTCATAGCCATTCTTATGGCGCTTACTGTCTTGCTACACTTCCTATACGCTAGGTGAGTGGAAAATGAGCTCAAAAGACAGCGGCCAAAATGGAGGCGCGACGTTTAAAGGCTTTTCAATCCTATTCCTTTTAGGATTCCTCGTAATATTGATTGGCATGACGCTTATAATCGCCGCTACAATACTTCTCGGAGGACAAGGTAGCTCTTGGGGCGTTAGCGGAGTGATATTTATTGGACCCTTCCCGATAGTTTTTGGAGCCGGTCCTGAGGTTCACTGGCTTGTTTTTATTGCAATTATTCTGGCTATCCTAAGCATTGTAATGCTTATTCTGATGCGCAGATATGCCTTAAGAAATCTCTAACTTGCCCTTGTCCCCTTCTCCTCTTTTCCATAAATTATGTAAAGGAATATCAAAACCAAAGCGATGAAAGTTACAGTCATAAGTATGTATTTCAGCGTTTCGAAGTATGCGCCTATTTCCAAACCTGACGTCTCTCCTTTAATTCAGCATAATTTAAACTCATAATATTTAAACAGTTGGTTTCTTCCACTCCCTCATCAATGCATCATATAGCTCATCTTCACTTTCCACGGTTTCGTACCAGCCCAAGGCCCTGGCTATTTTCTGGGCTATAAGATGGTAGCATAAATGCACCTTCCTATCTAGAACTCTAAAGTAGAAGTCGTCGCATGTGCAGAAATCCACGTCGGGCATTATCAGGTAGTCCCTCCCCCTTCCTACAACAATCCACACTGTTCTGCCGCTTGGCTTAAACGTGTACTTTTTCACTTTGCCCTCCTTAAGGGCTTCAAAGGCCCTTGCAAAACGCTGCCCGAAAAACTCATATAACTTGTTCAAGTTTTCGCCTGTCAGCCTTCCAGTTGCCCTAGCTTCTTTACAGACAGCTTCTATAACATCATCTTCGAAGCTGGATTCCATAAAAATGTAGGGTTCCTTTTTAGCCTATGAAGGCTTTTCCGTTCATTCTATTTTGATAGGCTCACCCTTCGGTTTTGTCTCTTTTATTTTCGGCAGCCTAATTTCCAAAACGCCGTTCTTGTATTGGGTTTTCGCCTCTTTAACGTTGACCTTCGCCGGCAGACTTATCTCTTTATAGTATTTACGCTGGGGATTGTCAACACTTATGACCAAGGAATCCTCTGTACCGTGGAGCTTAATCTCCTCCTTCTCAACGCCTGGAAGCTCAGCCACCACCTGGATTTCATTGTCTGTTTCAACTATATCCACTAGGGGTTCACGTTCTTCCTTAACCTTCGGCCCAAACCTACTTGGCTTAACGTTTCCAAACTCGCGGATTTCAGGCTTACCGTCAGGACCTATCTTTATGCTATATCCATATACAAAGGGCCCCCACTCCCTCACAACGGAGCCGTCTGGAAGCTTTCGTTCTTTAACGTAATCCTTTGGAACCCTTGAAGTAAACATCTTAAATTCCTCCTCCATCATCCTCTCCATTTCTCGGAACATTCTATCGATGTCTTCGAAGATCCAGCTTCCGAAGAAGGGTGAGCGCCTACGCCTAAACCATTCAGGGAACCATTCCTCATCCTCAGAAGGCATGCATCCCACCTCAGGTATAAAGAATTGTAGGCAATCTATAAGCTTTATGTTAAATGCTAAATGTGGTTTTAAGTTGTTTTAGGTTTCCCAGGAACGTGCCGTCTAGAAGGTATATCTCCGCGTTTCCCATATCAACGGCCCCAGAGCGAAGGATTGGCCCCAGAGCCTCTTCGCTTTCCCCGCTATACGCCACCTCATCGTTTAGGGGTTTACCCCCGAGAAAGTCATTGAAAGAGGGCATTATAAAAATTTGAGAGATTTTAGGCTTAATCCCACGCTTGGCCAAAGACCCTCTGATGGATCCCTCAAATTTTATGCCTTGCCTTTGCAGCAGGGCTTCCGCCAGCCTAGCCGCGTCGCATTTGGCTTTCACCCAAACCTGCCTAGTTATCCTGAAACCTGCCGGATCGCGGAGGGCTATGACGGGGTGGATATGGCCCATAACAAGAACCTTGCAATTCAGCAGCTCTGGGGGAGGCCACCGATGACCATGGAAAAGTCCAACATCACCTATAATCGTGCCTGCGGATGGTAAAAGCTTTATGTTTTCAGGTAAGAGGGGCTCAAGGTTTCCATCGTGATTTCCAAGGATTATCTCTATTTCCTTCACGCTTTCCTTCAATTCCTTAAAGAACCATGGAACATCCTGCCATTCGCTTAGCTCAGCCATGGCTATCGTATGCTTCACGTCGCCAACAATCAGGAGCCTTTCAGGATTGTATTCGCCTATTATGGCTTTTAGTCTTTGTAAAAGCTTTGGGGTTTGGGTTGGAACATGAATGCCCTTCTCCGAGAGGGCTACCTCCCAGCCTATATGGAGATCCGAGATAACCAGCGCTCTGGTTTTTCCAGCCTTTACGAGGGCAGCGGGGTACGGCACCACCGGGGCTATCATGCGCCTTCCGCATTTCAAGCCTTAATATGATCCAGTATAATTTTGTGAAGCCTTTCGTTCCCAGCGGCCACGAAGGTCACCCTCTCCCTTGGATCAAGCCTAGCATTTAGAGGCCCACCTGTAGGTGTTGTTATCTTCGCCCCAGCCTCGTTCACTATTAACCATGCGGCCGCAGTGTCCGTTACCCTAAGTTTTCCACGGATATCTATGAAAGCATCAGTGGTTCCATCCGCTACATAACACAATTCCAGGGAGTTTGCGCCTAGATGACGTATATGCTTGGCTTTCGCCAGAAGCCCGGTAATTCTAGGCGCGATTTCACGAACCTTATATGTGTTTAAGTCTACGCCTATAACAACCTCATCTAGAGAATCCTCGGTTGAGGGATATATTCTCCGTCCGTCCCGATGGGCGCCACAGCCCCTCTCCGCAGTATATGTTACGTTATGAAATAAGTCGGAGACTAGAGCCGCGTGGACGAATTGCATTTCCGGTTTTGTAGACACCGCTATGGACGTGGCGTAGAAGGGTATACCCCTCGTCAGGTTCGTGGTTCCATCTATCGGATCCACAACAACATAGCTTTCTTCTGGTTTATCGCCATACCTCATAATTCCGGATTCCTCGCTTATCAAGGTGAAAGAGATTTCATGCGCCAGCAAAGTATCCACTACGGCCCTTTCAGCGGCCAAATCCACCTGCCTCATAGGGTCCCCGCCTGCGCCTATGCCAAAGCTTAGGCCTGGCTTATTTGCGTTTCTTATAAGCGGAGCTATATTCCTACCAACATTCCGTGCGCATTCGAGGAGGATTGGCATCCATTCCATTGCCATTCTTTCCCATCTTTCATTAACTTCTAGCTTGATAAAGACTTTGCTAAGTCAACTATCACCAAACACGGTCATCCTGTATTTTTAGCCATCATGCGAAGTTTTCTGAAAATTAGCCTCGACGATAAGATGATGAAGACCAGCAGTGTTGCAAGGGAGGCCAATAAATAGTTTCCAACACCCACGGTTAGGCCTATGGCCGCCGTCACCCAGAGGCTTGCCGCGGTGGTTATTCCAACAACCCTTTCCCGTTCAGCGATTATTGCGCCTGCGCCTATGAAGCCTATCCCGGTAACTATGCCCGCAGCTAACCTTGCAGGGTCAACATTAAATTTATGCACCGAAATAATTGTGAATAGGCATGAACCCATGCTGACAAGCATGTGGGTTCTCAGCCCCGCAGGCTTATGGGTTATTTCACGCTCTATCCCAATAATGCCGCCAAGTAAAACAGCCAAGATGAGACTCAAAAATTCTTCAAGCATATTTACGCAACCTTAATCTTTATAATAAATATTATGACTATTACATAAAAAAGTAATGCCCAAATTTGTTAGTGCTTATATAGGTGAACAACAAGCAAATACGGAGACTTCATAGGTTAGGCAACAAACGCTTTAGGATGCAAACGTGACCGGATATGATCCTGGTATTATTGACCCTTGCTGTAGGGCTGTTTGCCATGCTTATGGTTGGCTACTTAGCCCACATTGTAAATAGGGAACCCCCTGGAACGGATGAAATGATAATGGTTGCGAATTATATCATAGAGAGCGCCGACGCCTTCATAAGGAGAATGTACAAGAGCATAGCCATCTTCGTGGTTCTTATGGTGATCCTGCTAGCCATTATCTTCAGAAGTTTTGTGGTTGTGGGCGTATTTGTCTTAGGCGTGTTTCTGTCCCTAACCGCGGCCTTCATAGGTCTTCATGTCGCCGTGAAGGCTGGCTTAAAAACGGTTAGCGCCGCCAGAACCTCAGCTGAGAGGGCCTTTGTAATAGCCTTCTATGGCGGGGCTGTTATGGGACTGTCGGTTATAGGCTTAAGTCTAATAGGCGCAAGCATCCTCTTCCTATTGCTTAGGAACCCGCAGTTGTTCGTGGGTTTTGGCTTTGGAGTGAGCCTAGCCGCCTTATTCGCCCAGCTTGGCGGGGGAATATTCACTAAAGCCGCTGACATAGGCGCTGACCTTGTCGGAAAGATTGAGAAGCGCATTCCAGAGGATGACCCCCGAAACCCAGCGGCCATAGCGGATTTGGTTGGCGATAATGTCGGGGACTGCGCAGGCAGGGGTGCGGACATCTTCGAATCTATAAGCGATGACTACATAACCGCAATGATCCTCGGCTCCATGCTTATGGGCTCTTTGGGAGAAAACGTTCTCGTGTATCCGCTAGTTGTTGGAGCCGCAGGGGTGCTGGCCACAATTTTGGGATTATACGCCGTAAAATTGCTTAAAAAGAGGAAGCCAAACATAGCCTTCAACATAACCCTAATCACAACCGCGGCATTGTGCATTGTTGGCGCCTACCTCTGTGCAGTGGCTCTACTCAACAATATAACGGTTTTTTATGCCATGCTCAGCGGTTTGCTGGTAACCCTCGCCGTCGGCCTCGTTGTGCAATATTATACTGGAATAGGCAGGAGACCCGTAAAGGTTATAGCTGAAACCTCTAAACGCGGAGCCGCCCTCAACATTATAACAGGCCTAGCATATGCGCTTCAAACACCATTCTTCCCAATAGCTCTTGTTTTGGCCTCAGCCCTCTTTTCCTATTTTATATGCAGCGAGCCGCTTTATGGGATAGTTGCCGCAAACATTGGAACAGACCTCCTAGCCGGCATAATAATGTCAAGCGACACCTTCGGCCCAATATGCGACAACGCCGCCGGAATAGCTGAAATGGCTAAGGTTAGAACCAAAAATGGATTATCCCTTGCTGAGCTTGACGCCCTTGGCAATACAACTAAGGCCTACACGAAGGCCTATGCCTCCACATCCTGCACAATATCAACCATCGTCCTCTTCCTGACATATGGCGAGCTTGCGGGACTAAGGCAGGCCAGTGCAGGCCTGCTGGATTTGAAAATCATCGCCGGCCTCATCTTGGGAGCCACAGTTCCCTTCATTTTCTCATCCATGGCTATAGGAGCCGTAAGCAAAACAGCCTACAAAATTGTAGACGAAGTGCGTAGGCAGTTCAGAGAAAAACCAGCCATCCTTGAGGGTAAGGCAAGACCCAATTACGCACGCTGCGTAGACATAGGAACAAAAAACGCATTAAAGAACATGATAACGCCAACGGTGCTAACACTGGTTTCACCCATAATAATAGGCTTCATCCTAGGCAAGTATGCACTGGGCGCCATGCTACTAGGAAGCCTCACTACCTCCGCGCTTCTAGCAACAATGTTCACCACGGGCGGAGGACTATGGGACAACGCCAAAAAATATGTTGAAAGAAGATTCTGGATGAAGGGAACACCCCTCCACGAGGCAGTAGTTACAGGCGACACCGTCGGAGACCCGCTGAAAGACACGGCTGGACCCTCCCTAAACATTTTCATGAAACTAATGAACATGACAGCATTGCTGATTCTACCATTCTTAGCCATGGCCTAAGTCAAACGGGTCTATCCCTTTTGTGCAGGCCATGCAGGCGAGCTCTTAGGGGGATATTAAAATTTAGATAACCTAGCTTTTGAATGCCCAATTTGGCTTACTCGAAAATAAGCTTTATTAAATCAACTTCTCCAAGCCGCCTTTTATCATCCAAGTAGACTTCGTATACGTCGTATCGCTCCATGATAGTAACGTTCAGTTCATCGTTAAAATCGATATATATCTGCATGTGATTTGCAACAAAAAGAGCCTTTAATTTGGCTTATTTATTTCAAGTACATGTAAAAAGCTGTCTGGGGTTAGCTAAAAGGGCTTTTCTGCCGGGATGGGAAATAATACAGCCATAATTGTAATAAGCTGACAAGTAGAACTTCAAAGACAGGTTGTAGTTAAAGGGGGAGATGCGACATTACAACCGTCTCATTAAAATAATGAACTTGGCACTACACCTTCACAACTCAGCCATCTTAGGAAGGCAGATAACCGTAGATTCATTATTTTAATGATCCTATGATGTTTAGACATGCACCATCAAGATAAGAATACTGATAAATTGATGCGGGGGGTGGGATTTGAACCCACGAACCCCTACGGGACAGCCGCCTCAGGGCTGCGCCTTTGGCCAGGCTTGGCAACCCCCGCATTGGCCCAGTTTTTATTATCTTATAGTCGAAAAATTAAGTTTTCTTATGCCATGCTTTAGGTTTTGCATATACTTTAGAATTTTANTCTGGAATCCTCTTTTACAACGTTTAACACAACGTTTGTAACGGTTCTTTTCACGTAGGGTAGGCTTACCAGGCTTTTTATGAATTTGTTTAGGCCGTCTCTATCTTTGAATCTGGCTATGACTGCGATGTCGAATTCTCCTGTTATGTCGTATACTGAGGTTACATTGTCTATTTTTGCTATTTCGCTTTCAACCTCTGTTAGGTGTTTTCCCTCAGCTTGGACTAATATTAGGGCTGTTAATCCGTAGCCTACCTTGTCTGGATCCACAATAATTGTATAGTCTTTAATGATGCCCCTTTCCTCAAGGTTTTTTATGCGGTTGTAGGCTGTTCCAACGGATATTCCAAGCTTTTCGGCAATTTTGTTGTAGGAAAGGCGGGAGTCTTCCTGAAGCAACTTTATTATCTTAATGTCCAGATCGTCTATTGCTAACTCTTTTTCCTCCAAATTCAAGCCCCGACTGTTGAACGTTTATTCATTTTTTTTGAAATTATATAAAAATTTTTCTTATTTTCAGAAAGATTTATATAGCTTTATTGCATAAATGGGCTAAATTGTTGAATGAATGGTGAAAGCATGGCGGATAAGGAAGCCATTATAAAGGCTATTGAACTGCTTAAAGCGAATAGGGTCAGATGGGTCCACTCAACATTTATTGATATCCGCGGTTTACTATACGACATACTTGCACCAGCGAGGGAGTACACTGAAGGAAACGCCTTCACAGCTGGCCTAGGCTTTGACGGGTCGTCCGTAAGAGGTTTCAAGTCCATTGAAGAGTCCGATATGACCCTCATCCCTGATCCCAGAACCTTGGCTATACTTCCATGGACAAAGGAGGCAGACCAAAAAAGCGCAATAGTCATAGGCGATGTCCATGAAGCCTTCGGCGGGGGACCATCGGAAGTATGCCCAAGGGGATATGTTGCAAGGAGAGCTGAAAAAGCGGCGGAAAACATGGGTTATAGGGCATACTTCGCCCCGGAGCTGGAATACTTCCTTTTCACCTCCATAGATCCCACAAAGCTTACCTGGGATTTATGGGTAAGCCCAAAGGGGGGAGAAGGTGACTCATGGGGGGCCCCAAGGATTGTTCCACAATCACCTGAAATTACCCCTGGAAACTTTGTCCTTAGACCAAAGGAGGCATGCTTCAAGCCTCCCCCAGAGGACACAACCATAGATTATCGCAATGAAGTGGCCTCGATTCTTGAAGATTACTTTGGCTTTAAAATCGAGAAGCACCATCACGAAGTGGCAACGGCAGGGCAGGTTGAAATTGACTTCACGTATGGGCAATTGCTTGAAACTGCCGACAGAACGATGTACTACAAATTTGTGGCGAAAAATGTGGCCAAAAAATATGGGCTGATCGCCACATTTATGCCGAAGCCGCTTTATCTTGACAATGCAAGCGGAATGCATACACACGTATCCCTTTGGAGGGGTTCAAGAAACGAGATGTACGACGAAAGTGATGATTATGCGGAGCTAAGCCAAACCGGAAGATACTTCATAGGTGGACTTCTAGAACATGCTAGGGCTTTAACTGCGGTATGCTGTCCAACGGTGAACTCCTATAAACGGCTTGTTCCAGGATTTGAGGCACCCATTTACATTATGTGGTCCCGCCGCAATAGATCAGCCCTGGTGCGCATCCCAGTTTACTATAGGGGCCCAGAATATGCCCATCAGAAGCGTGTAGAGTATCGCGGCGCAGACCCTTCATGCAATCCATACCTAGCCTTTGCATGCATATTAACGTGTGGACTTGACGGGGTGAAACATAAAATTGATCCAGGCGACCCTGTGGATGAAGATGTTTACAAGATGACCCTTGAAAGGCGTCGGGCGCTTGGCATAAAAGAACTGCCCACAACACTTAAAGATGCTTTAGAGGAAATGAAAAGCGATGAGGTTATCCATCAAACCTTGGGAAGCCATATATTCGATGCATTCATTGAATATAAAATGAATGACTGGAATCAATACTGCCTCTATGTGACGCCCTGGGAAATTATGAAATACTTGGATTACTAAAATATGTGGTGAGGAAATATGGTGAGGGCTTATATATTCATAAATACAAAACCCGGAACATCGGAAGATGTTGTCAAGAGGATAAAAAGCACGGTTAAAGAGGTTGTTCAGGCGGATTCCATCTATGGAAGGTTCGACGCCATAGTGATCATCGAAGCTCCAAGGCTTGAAGACCTGAATGAGATATTATACAAGGTTATTGAAAGGGATCCAAACATAACCCACACGGAAACCTCACTTGCCCTTTCGGGTTAGATGCAAAAGGAGAGCATCAAATGACCCCAGAAAGGGATCTTCGGAGGAAACTATTAAGAGCCTTTGTGCTGGTCACCATGAAGCCGGGTACATCAGAGGAGATTGTTAGATCCCGTAGGATAAAGGGAGTTAAATTGGCAAACTCGGTTCTTGGAAGGTATGATGCCATCATCATTATAGAGGCGGAAAGCCTAGATGAGCTTAAAAAGATAATTTATGAGATGATAGAACAGCATCCCAACGTCGTCCATACTGAAACCTTAATATCCATATTCCATCCACCACAGCCAACACCGCCATAAAGAGCAAAAACAAAATCAGATTTAGAGCCTTAAACTTTGGGTTTGGATGATAATTCCCAAGCCTTCGCATTTCTTAATTTATTAATATGTCTCACAAGTTCATCCACAACCGTTTCAAAGACCCTCCTACCCTTCTCAGCGGCTGCTGTTGTAGACTTTCCCCAAACTCCTGATAGGCTATAGTCGGCTGTCTCCAGGGGTAGGAATAGGCCCGCCCCTCCATTGGATGTTTTGATGCTGTTTCATCAACGGCCTTGCTCATGTCCACGAGATGGGGATACAACACCAAATTCACTGAGGTTTCCTCAGCTGAGGCATGCAGCCGCTCCTCCGGCTTGAAAAAGTCGGGTAAAAGCTTCTTAGCGGCTGTCCACCACTGGAAGATTGAAACGAAAATTCCCTTCTCTCTAAGATCTCTGGCCAGCTCATCTAAAGCGTTTAGGTTTCCACCATGCCCATTAACGATGACAATCTTCTTAACATCGTAATCTCCTAATGCTAAACATACCTCCTCCACATAGTTTTTAAGCGTACCGCTTGAGATGCTTATGGTACCCCAAAAATGCCTATGGTGGACGCTCACCCCAAACGGTATAACCTGCAGGCATACAACCCCCGCGCGTTTAGCCGCCTCTTCAGCTATGGCTTTGGCTATAAAATGATCTGTACCTAGGGGATTTTGGGGTCCATGCTGCTCGTTGGAGCCTACAGGAATTATGGCGATATCATTTCTGCTAAAGTACTCTTTGGCTTCTGGCCAACTCATTTCATGAAGCAAAACTTTCATAATACAGCCCTCATTATGAAGCCATTTATTAGGATTAAACCTGTATACCAGAAATATAAATTTGCCCAACTATAATATCAGCTGGAGGAAGCTTAAATGACGCCTAACCGCAGGCTTTTCGGAACTAATGGAATACGCGGCCTCGTGAATAAGGAGTTAACCGTAGAGATGGCGGCTACTATTGGAGGTGCCATAGGCACATTTTTTAAGGGGGGAAAATTGGTTGTCGGATATGATGCCAGAACAAGCAGTCCAATGCTTGCAAATGCGGTAATTTCAGGCCTGATCGCCGCTGGCTGCAATGTACTATTTGCCGGGATGGCGCCCACGCCAACACTGCAGTATACAGTGAAAGACTGCAAAGCAGACGGGGGAGTCATTATAACAGCATCCCACAACCCGCCTGAATATAACGGGATAAAAGTTCTATGGAGCGACGGAATAGAGATCTCGAGGGAGCAAGAAATAGAGATTGAGAACATATTCTTTGATGGGAAGTTAAGTTACGCTGAATGGAACAGCCTCGGCAGAATTAAGCCGCTTCCCGAAATAATTGACAGATACATCGAAGCCGTCAAAAGGCATGTAGATACGGCAAAAATAGCCAGCAAAAGCTTTCACGTCGTAGTTGACGCTGCAAATAGTGTAGCCTCACTTACCATACCGAGACTGTTGAGGGAGATAGGCTGCAAAGTCACAACGATAAACGCCAATATTGACGGCACCTTTCCGGGAAGACTGCCTGAACCCCGCCCAGAAAACCTGAAAGAGTTATCGCTGGCCGTGAGGGCTTTAGACGCAGATTTAGGGATAGCCTTCGACGGTGATGGAGACCGCTCAATATTCGTCGATGAACAGGGTGAGATTCACTGGGGTGATAAAACCTTCGCTTTGGTGGCGAAGCATTTTCTAAAAGAAAATCCAGGCGAGAAAATAGTGACCCCTGTAAGTTCGTCAACTTTAATCAAGGACGTCGCAGAGGCATATGGCGGCGAGATAGTTTGGACAAAGGTTGGAAGCGTAGTGGTTTCTCACACCATGAAGGCATTGAATGCGAAGCTCGGCGGAGAGGAAAATGGCGGAATCTTCTATGGACCCCATTTGGCAGTGAGAGACGGGGGCATGGCCACAGCCCTCATTCTAGATATAATGGCCAAGGAGGGGCAACCCCTTTCAAAAATGCTTGGGGAATTACCAAGGTACTTCATTGAGAAAAGCAAAGTGGAATGCCCCGAACATCTAAAGAACATGGTTTTGGAGAAACTCATCGAGAAAGTTAAAGGTTCAAACTTTAGCACGATTGATGGTGTTAAAGTCTGGTTTGAAGATAAAAGTTCTATCCTCGCAAGGCCAAGCGGAACCGAACCGCTTTACAGGCTTTACGCTGAGGCAAAAACTGCTGAAAAGGCAAGGAAACTTATCCTTGAATATGAGACCATAATTAAAGGCATAATCGACAGCTTAAAAAGCAGTTGAGACTACTAATTTCTGGCCTTCACGGAGAAAAAACGATGGCAAATGCAGCGTGCATAAAGCTTGAGGATATAGAAAATCCTGCAAAGCGGGGAAATTATGTAGTCTGCATTATAGGTTGTAGCCGATTAGGTCTCCTTCATGCATGCCTCTTTGCTGAGGCCGGCTTTAACGTTATATGCACTGATGTCAATCAAGCCATAACAGACGCCCTTTCCAAGGGAAAAGTTTCCCACCTTAGAAGTATGGTGGAGCCCATAATTAGGAAGCATATGCATGAGGGAAAATTAAGGGTCAATAACGACCTAAAAGCTGCTGTTTCCCAGAGCGAAATTTTAGTCATAGCAGTTCCGGTTGATGTGGATGAGAAAGGTGAAGTCAATTACTCTGGCCTTGGGCGTGTTTTAAAAAATGTTGGGCTAGGCATTAGAAAGGGAACCCTAGTGGTTGTCGTCAGCACTTTAACTTTAGGCGCCACAGAGAAGGTCGTGAAAGAAACTTTGGAAAGCACTTCCGGTTTTAAGGCTGACTTGGACTTCTTTTTGGCTTATAGCCCAGTTATCTTCCCAGAAAGTCAAACTCTGGAAACTCTGGTTAATTATAAGCGGGTTGTGGCAGCCTCTGGAGGAATTAGCCTAAAGGCAGCTTCAACAATTTTAAAAACCATAGGCAAAGCCGGGATCATAGAAACTAATGATCTAAAAGCAGCTGAAGCCCTAGCCCTTTTTGAAACATCAAAGGATGCCATAATCGCAGCCTTCGCTAAGGAGTTTGCCTCCCTCTGTGAGCACATAGGCGTTGATTATTTTACGGTTCAAAGCCTAGCTAGAATGAAGGAGGGAAGCTGGTTTCTAAATTCGTCCCCTATATACCAAGATGGCTGCGCTTTTTTGGATTTCCTATTAAATGAGGCTGAAGGTCTGGATTTAAAACTGAAAGTTTCCGTTGCCGCCGTTAAGGTAAACTCAGAAACTATAAAACATGCTGTTCGCTTAGTTAAGGAGGCATTAAAAAGCTGCGGGAAAACGTTGCGTAGAGCTGAAATTTCGATTATTGGGGTGTCCCAAACACCCAACGCATCAGATGTTCCTAAAAGTTTCGTAAAGAAGCTTATGGAAGCCTTGGAGGCCAAGGGGGCTAACATAAAAGTCTATGATCCATACCTATCCAGCAAGATGTTAGCGGATTTGAAGCCATTTAACGTCAAAAAGGGCTTAGCGGAAGCTGTTGAGGGTGCAGACTGCATTATAATCTCTGCTGGACATGAACAATTCAGGAAACTAGACCTGGCGAAACTGAAGCTCATGGTGAAGATGCCCGCAGCCATAGTTGACTTTGAAGGGTTAATTGAGCCCCAAAAAGCTGAGGTGGAGGGCTTTAAATATAGGGGTTTCGGAAGGGGAGCACATTAAATGGACAGGTTAGGCGTCGCCGTAATCGGCGCGGGATTTTGGGGAAGAAACCATGCAAGGGTTTTCAAGGAAATAGAGGAAACAAGGCTGGTGGCGGTCTGCGACATAGACCCGGGGAAGGCCAAAAATGCTGCAAGACAATTCGGCGTTAAAGCCTACACAAACTCCGGAAGGATGCTTCGTAGATCCGACATAGAAGCAGTCAGCATATGCACATGGTCCACAAGCCTTGCGAAGGAAACACTCAAGGCGCTTAAGGCTGGAAAGCATGTGCTAGTTGAGAAACCCATGGCTGCAAATTCAAAGCAGGCTGAAGCCGTTTTGAAAATGGCTGAAAAGCAGGGATTACAGCTAACAGTAGGCTTTCTGATGCGCTTCATACCCAGCGTGCAGTATCTAAAAAGCTCCCTTACGAAGGGATCTTTCGGAAAAGTAGTCTCCGCCACAGCTAAGCGGGTTTCAGAATGGCCGGAGAGAATTGGGGACGTGGGGGTTGTTAAGGATCTAGCAATTCATGATATAGATATGATGAGATACCTCTTCGAAGATGAGCCCCTGGCAGTATATGCCAAAGCAGGACGCTTGAAGCACAAGAGATTTGAAGACTACGCGCATATAATGCTAACATTCTGCGACGAAAAAAACGCATTCATCGAAGCTAACTGGCTGACCCCATACAAGACAAGGGTGCTCACGATAACGGGAAGCCAAGCCATAATAAAGCTTGATTACATAACACAGGAGCTAACCATAGAAAGCGCCAAAGAGACGCTGCAACCACGAATCCCATGGCAGGAGCCGCTAAAACTTGAACTACAACACTTTGTAAAATCCATTCTGAGTAAAGAGAAACCTCTGGTAAGCGGGCTGGATGGTTTAATGGCGATAAAAATAGCTGAAGCAGCCCTTAAATCTTCAAGAACNGGCAGGGTGGTGAAAATTAAATAGAGGGCTACGCCTTCTTGCCTAGGTTGAAGGGTTTTCCCTCATTCAAAATTCTCTCAGGAATTTTATCCTTCCACTTTTTTAAAAATGGCAGATCCTCATTNTCNTTCCTCAGCTCNTCTGGAAGCATCTCNGGGATCTCGTCCCTTATNGGATACCACCTTAAACACTTAGGACAGACGATTAGGCCTTCAACAATTTCATCCTTCTCCTCGAAAACATATAGTTCCAGCGGATAATATTTGTCAATGGGGCAGGCCAATATCTCCATAAGCTTCCTTTTCATTTCCCTCAGCCACTCTTCATACTACACGTGCAAACTTTATTAATTTTGTTGAGTTTGTCTACCCTTAACAAGGATGTCTAAGACCACCTGATACCAGTTCGGTCCTGTGGATCTTACAATACGACTGAAAGGAAACTCAAATTCGACGCCTAGGCTTGAGAGCCTATGGGAAACTTTCTCTTTAACCTTATCAATGACATCCTCATTTCTGTAAGCGTGTTCAAAATCGTAGTAATGTATCCATCCGCAATTATTCTTTAAGGCTGATACTGCATAGGGCAGATATTGAAGGGCTTTCTCCGGCAATGGCATGAGAACCCTATCAACTTTTTGGCGGAAGCTCTGTTCAATGACCTCTTTTGCATCACCCATTATCGGAATAACCCTTCCATAAACTCCATTTAGCCTTATATTCTTGCACATAAACTTTACAGCGTCTGGATTTATGTCCACCGAGTAAACTTTCGCTGCTCTTGAGTGCTTCGCCACGACAATGGAGAAGCAGCCAACCCCCGCGAACATGTTTAGAACCAGTTCACCGTCCCTAACCAGCCTGGCGATACGTAACCTCTCGTAAAAGAGCCTTGGAGAGAAATAGCACGTATTTAGGTCTACAGCGAAAAGGCAGCCGGACTCTTTATGAACCGTCACCGTCCTATTTTCCCCTGCAAGATGCTTCAACCTTCTAAGCCTAAAATCCCCTTGAACGCCTCCTATCTGCCCTAAAACAGTCTTTATGTTTTTATGAACTTTCATAATTGCCTCAGCAATTATTTTTCCATGCCTTTCGGAACGTTCGTTTAGATGTATAATGGCTATGTCGCCTACAAGATCGTAAGAATTATAGACAAATTCAAGGTCCTCATCTGGGATTAGACCCTGAAGGACTTTTCTTAACCACCTCTTCAATTACATCCCATATGGAATATGAGCGGAAACATTTAAAAGCAGATATAGCCTCTTCAGTAGGGCGAGGAACAATCATGGGCAAGGTAGCCCCAGAAATAGTGTATGAGTGCATAAGATGCGGCGCTAGGGTTTCAACTGGAGATTTAGAGCTCCGTGGCGGCGAAATAAAATGTACGGTATGCGGCTATAGGGTTCTGAGGAAAATAAGGCCACCGATCGTGAAGCGGGTTAAAGCCATCTAGTACTTTGCTCTCCGTGATTATCAGAAGAGTTCCCTTTCGCCTATTTTACGGAGAGCCCTTCCGCGGAGTTTTATGGCTGGTCCAACAACCTCCTCAGGGGGCCTTTCAGATGTTTTCCTTTTGATTGTTTCTCCGCATATCCCTCCTGGGAGGAGACGCCTTTTAACGCATAACGCATAGGAACAGTTGGCGATTTGGCATCTGTCTTCAGTCCATCTGCACCATACTTCGTCACGACGGTGAACCGCTGCGTTTTTGCCGCATTTAAACAAGCTACATTTGGGAAAACATTTCTTTGCTTGCGACAAGACCGATACGACCCTTAAAATTTATTGCCGACCTCACACTTGCACTTATCTAAGTCTTGTGTAAACATAATTTGATATAAAGTTTTTCCCATAGAGCTTCTAAACATAATAAGCACTTCGAATTATAGACTGTTGAAAGCGCTTTAAGCTTTTATAGGGCTGTATCCTCCTCTATCCTTGAGCGAGCACCATGAGTTTAGCTCCATCCTCGCTGATCAGCGTCTTAAAAAGACAAAGGTATCATATTGTTGGACGCCATTCCGCTGTTAAGAGGTGTAGATGGCTATATGAAGCGCTAATCAACGATAGACCATGCTATAAGCAGAAGTTCTATGGGATAAAGAGCCACCAGTGCATACAGATGACGCCGGTGCTTTACCATTGTACCCAACGGTGCCTATTCTGCTGGAGGGCGCAAAGTGGCGACCTTCAAATTTTTTGGGACGAAACCAAACTGCCCCAATGGGATTCCCCAGAGGAAATCGTTGAGGGCTGTATAAATGCACAGCTTCAAATTTTAAGCGGATACAAGGGAAACCCCAAAGCGAATCCTCAGAAATTTAAAGAGGCGCTGATACCCAGGCATGTGGCTATCAGCCTCACCGGAGAGCCTACCCTCTATGAGCCCATTGGCGATCTTATTGGGGCTTTCCATAAAAGGGGATTCACAACTTTTCTTGTTTCCAACGGAACGGTGCCCTCGGCTTTGGCGAAGCTAAGCCATGAACCAACACAACTTTACATTTCACTATGCGCGCCTAACGAGGAAATTTATAATAAAGTTTGCCGTCCCCTTCAGCCTGATTCCTGGAGGAAGTTAAACGAGACGTTGGAGCTTTTGAATAGCTTTAAGTGCCCGACAGTGATTCGAATAACTGCCGTGCGCAACCTAAATATGGAGCCTATAAGCGATTATGCCAAAATTATTGAAAAAGCAAACCCAACATATATTGAACCTAAAGCCTACATGCACGTAGGATTTTCCAGGCTGCGCCTCGGCTATGAAAACATGCCAAGCCACCGAGAAATACGCGAATTCGCACTTCAACTGGCAAAGGAATTAAGCTACAATTTTGTGGATGAGTCTGAAGACAGCCGCGTAGTTCTACTGAGTAGGCTTAAAAGCCCAATTAAATTCTCAAAGTGATTATTTTCCATGCTAAACCGGCGTAAAGGTTAAAAATAGCATGGCATTTATTGTCTGCAACTTGAAAGCTGCGCCGAGGAATAAGGAATGGTTAGTGAGGGAAGAGGTAGACTATTCAGGAGGAAGGATGGAAAATTCCTGATATATTTGCCGAAAGACTTAGCTGAGGACAGCATGTTCCCATTCAAGGTTTCAGATTCAATGTTTGTCAAGGTAAGCTTCAAAATAGGCGAAGACAAGCTTATCGTAGAACGATGGTCACAGCAGGATAAAAACAACAGCAACAAGAACGTGCAGCCCAGCGGCAATTAACGACGACACCGAATAGTTTAATTTTTCCCTAATTTCTGAACCTTAGTGAAGGTTAAAAGTGAAATTTATGCCACTTTCCGAATTTAAAGGATCATTTTCGATAGAAAGGCTGCATGAAGTCCAGTTGCTACTGTCGAAGAGTGTTATTTTGGAAGACATGCTGCCGTCGAAAATCCGCTATGTTGCAGGGGTGGATGTTGCCTATGGAAATGATTGGGCTATAGGCGCCATTGCCGTTATGGAATATGATTCTTTAAATCTTGTTGAAGCGCAAACAGCTTGGCGTAAAGTTACTTTTCCATACATTCCCACCCTTCTTGCATTTCGAGAAGTGCCTCCGGCTGTACTCTGTTTTAAGAAACTTAAGATTCAACCCGACGTGCTTTTAGTGGACGGNCATGGCCGCGCTCATCCCTATCGCTGTGGCTTTGCAAGTCACNTGGGCGTAGTCCTAGGCAAACCAGCCATAGGGGTCGCAAANAGTAAGCTTATCGGCGAGTTTGAAAATTTTGAAGGAGACTTTGCTTATCTAAAGCATAACGGAGAAATTATCGGCGCGATGGTAAGAATTATTCCAGCGAGAAAGCCCGTATATGTTAGCATCGGCCATATGGTGTCGCTGGAAACAGCATTAAGGATTGTTAAAAATTGCATAAGAAACAGCAACAGCCCTGAACCATTAAGAAAGGCGCATCAAATAGCCTCGGAGGAGAAAAGGAAAATTCAAAGCACCAATTAAAAATTAAAATTTTAAAGTTTATATAGTAAAGAGCGGAGAGATAGCCTATTCGCTGTCTCAGATGTGAGGACGTTTGCTTCACCCGGAGCTTAAGCTTCTGGTTTATAAGATCCGTAACAGAGACCTGAGGAGAAAGGTTATAGAGCTTCTTAAAAATCCCGTCTTTGAAATCGACGGAAAGGTATATTCAGGTTTACCCTTAGAAATTTCGCCAGCCGGACTATCTCACCACCACTCCTACCCAGGAGGCTTTATTGAGCATGTTGTTTCCTCAACGAGGTTGGCGCTGGCAATTTGCGATTCCGTGGAGAAGGTTTACCATGGAAAGGTGAACCGTGATCTGGTTATTGCTGGAACAATACTCCACGACATTTTTAAGCCATTAACCTATGCTGTGGGAGAGAATGGAAGCATAACATCCACAGATCTGGCCGATTACATGGATCACCTTTCAATAGTCATCTCGGAACTTGTTCGAAGGGGCTTCCCCCTAGAATTAATTCACGTGGTTTCCGCCCATCACGGCGAAAATAGCCCCATTAAACCCCATACCATCGAAGCGCTGATCTGCCACCTGGCTGATCTTGTTGATTCAAAGCTGAACAACGAGATTCTAAGGGCCGCCTCCTTTCTAGCAAGGAAAGCCGTTGGCGAGGATCTTCAGGGATTAAATTCTAGGGAGGCTTTCGAAATAATTCTAGCGAAGGCCGAAGAGGGCTGGGAGGGTGTGAAGGAAGCCGTTAAGAAAATAAAGCAAGATAGAGAAAAGATGTGTAAAGGTTAAAAAGAGAAATAAACTATAAACGAAAGGAGTGATGCCCCTATGGAAATCACTTTTGAAGAGTTTCAAAAGTTAGATATGCGTGTTGGTAAAATTGTGGAAGCAAATCAAATTCCAGGATCCAGGAATTTGATAAGGATGATTGTGGACTTTGGATCGGAGAAAAGGCAAGCTGTCGCTGGGCTTCTCCAATGGTATAAACCGGAAGAGCTTGTGGGCAAAAAGTGCGCCTTCATCCTGAATCTTCAGCGAAGAAAATTCATGGGAGTTGAATCCCAATGCATGATTTTGGCAGCTGAGGATGACAAGGGTAACGTGGTCATTCTACAGCCGGAAAAAGACATAATTGAAGGAAGTAGAATACATTAGCCGCCTATTAACGCTTTTATTTCCTCAGCCCTTTCCTTATTTTCAGCCAAGTACTCTATCATTTCAGGAGTTAAATCAAGCCACTTCGCAATTCCAGCGGCCATTTTAGGGTTATTCTTAAAGATTATTTGAAGGTAGGGGATTATCTCCTTCGAAGCCCTTACGGCTGAGATATGGCACTTACGCTTTATTTTATGCCCGATCTCCAGCTGAAGGCTTCTTTCCTCCTTGGATCTTGAAAGCATTTGCACCCGTGCCGGAAAATGGAACGGCGTCCAACCGGAGGGTTTAGAGCCCGCTCTAGCCATGGCTACGCCCGCGGTCATCAAGTCGATAACATATCGTGTTAAGCTCCAGTCTTGACTGCGCCTTATCCTGCCCCTGTAAACGTCTGCCAGCGAGAGGGCGTCCATAGCCCTTGCCAAGTCATGAGGGTCTTTAAAATGGTTTGGAACATTTTCATATATCCACTCAAAAAGCATGTTAACATCAACATCCGCCATGCTTGCGGCACGCTTTGCACCATCGCATGTCTTGCCATACATGATCATCTTCAAAACGGTGAATATGTTCTCCTGCCTGTCTCTATAGCCCAGCCACGCCACATCATCATACGTTAATTTTTTCTTCCCCTGGGATAATGCTTGGAGGTCTATAACCGCCGAGCGGATGTCGCCTTCTGAGCGGCGTGCAATGAAACTTAGAGCGCTTTCTTCGGCTTGAATGCCTTCTTTAAGGCATATGGCTTTCAGATGGCTTAAAACCTCGTTTACTGCCGGCTTTTTGAACTCTATGAGGAGACAGTAATTTCTAAGAAACGAGAAACGCGGATCATAGGCGTTGTTGGATATCAATACTATAGGACATTGAGCTACCTTTACGATTTCAGTTATAGCCTTGACGCCGCCCTTATCAGCCGTTCCTGTAAGCCCATCAAGCTCATCGAAGAGAATTATCCTCTTTTTACCAAACAAAGAGCCATACTGGGAGGCTAAACCGGCGAAACGCTTCACATTTTCCTCTGTTCGATAGTCACTGGCATTTTTCTCGATGAGCTCCATATTAAAGTCATTAGCCAAAGCTTCCACTGTAACTGTTTTGCCAACTCCAGGGGGGCCATAAATGAAGGCTGCCCTCTGCTGGGGAGGGCCAAAATCCCAAGATTTCACCCACTCTACAAGCTTTTGTATTGCCTCCTTATTTCCCACAACCTCCCTCAAGGATTTTGGCTTGTGCTTAACAGTCCAAGGCTGGTACACGCTTTACACCTTTTTGACATTCTTCATTTCATAGGCTGCCTCAACGAGCCGGGCTAATAAAGCGCTAAGCTGTATTTCCTCATCCGCACCTTCAACAAGCCTATAATCTATTTCGCCAACAATTTCTGCAAGCTTTATCTTCCAGAGTTCAGGAATTCCCAGCCTGAAAATTTCTGTGTGAACTTGGCGGATTATATCGCTTCCAGCCACGCCATACTTCTGAATCATCTCGCGAAGCTGCTTCCTCGCCTCTATAAAATTGCCATTCATGGCAGTTTCAATCATTTTTTGAACATCAGCTGGGTTCGCCCTGCCAGCAATAGAATAGACAACTTTAGAATCTATGGGTTTGCCCAGCGAGGCTGCAGCTTGTAGGGTGTTGATGGCCCTTCTTAAGTCCCCACCGCATACTTCGAAGATGGCGTCTAACCCATCCCTTAGTAGAGTTATCCCCTCCTTTTTAGCTATGTACTGCAAATACTTGTCATGCTCGTCCCTTGGAAGATATGTAAACCGGAAAGGGGCACATCTAGACTGAATTGGCTCTATAATTTTGCCGCTATAATTGGCGCATAATATGAAACGACAGGTTTCCGTGTAACGTTCCATAGTTCGCCTTAGGGCTTGCTGGGCGTCAGCGGTCATATTATCCGCCTCATCGAGGATCATTATTTTAAACGGGATTTCTCCGATAGCCTTAACCCGCGCAAAGGTCTTCACGGTCTCCCTTACAACGTCTATTCCCCTCTCATCGCTGGCGTTTAACTCCATAATATAATCACGGTAATTCTCGCCGTAGAGATCCCTAGCCAAACATAGCGCAGCCGTAGTCTTTCCCGTTCCCGGAGGCCCTGCAAAAATGCAGTGGGGGACATTTTTTGCCTTGACGAAGCTTTTTAGCCTTTCAACTATCTCTTTCTGGTTCACCATGTCATCCAGCGTTTTCGGCCGGTACTTTTCAGCCCACATTTCAAAACTCAAAAGGTAATCCTCCCTATCATGGCTAATAGTAAGCATAAAGTTCGATTTAAAATAAGTTTTGCACCCTTTTCCAGACTTTTCGTTACTTTAGGGAAAGCTCAAAATATTTCATGAATAATAATCCGGAAGGTTGCATTTAAAATGCAAAATCATGGATTATTTGCTAAACAGTTTTAGACCTATAGCTTTTTATCTCACTTGCCGGTAACCCGTAGAGGGTGTTAGAGTGCACTCTAGAATCTCAAACAATATTAAAACGTTGGATTTCATGTTTGAGAATGAACCCGTAAAAGTCATCGCTAACGCTGATCTTCCCGAAATTAAGTTAGTAGGCTTGGTTGTTGGACCCTTTGAGGAGGGTAACTCTTACGAGGTTCCCTTCTGGGTTGCCCAGAAACTTGAAAGGCAGGGCATTATACGCTTTCGAGATGAAGATCTGCTGGACTCTGCCAAACTTTATAAGATTCAGTGGAAGGAGCGCCTTCAAACAGCGATTCAGCTGTCGGAATTTCCTAAGGATTTTTACCCAAAACTTCGCAGGTATCTTTCAAAACTCAAAAAAGAGGCGATTAAAAGCCCGGAAAAGATGAGGGAGTATGAGAAGGCGAAATACTTGGCTGTTGACATTATAAACCTTAGGTTAAGGAAAATTGTTTCTCTGGCTTCCACCTCAGTGCATGCAGCTCATGTCCTGAAAAATGTCACGAACGAGGAAAGGTTCCTCTATGAGAGGATTTCAAAAATCATCGAAGAATGGAAAAAACAGCTGTTAACCCATGAAAATTTGGAGGAAAATGAATGACTGAGCTAGAGGCCATAGATCCACAAGAGCGATTTCTTGAATTCTTCAAACTTGAAAAGTACCGTGAGAGAATCTCTCAACTTGCAGTTTCCGGAAAGAGTTCGCTAATAGTTGATTTCATAGACCTTCTAACATTCGATCAAAATCTCGCCAACGCATTGCTCGAGCGGCCAATTGAGTATTTAAAGTACGCAGATAACGCGGCCCAAACCCAGCTTGAGATAGAGGCATCCGACTACGCGGAGAAACAGAGGGTAACGGTTAGAATTGTAAAGCTGCTTGAGGCCACGCCCATACGGAGGTTGGGTGCAGCACATATCGGAAAGCTAGTTATGGTTGAGGGCATTGTTGTACGCGCTACATCTGTACGTCCAATGGTAATGAGGGCTGCTTTCAAGTGTAAAGGATGCGAAAATATAACATATGTTGACCAAGCAGGCCCATTTCTTAAAGCCCCCTTCGCATGTTCGAATCCGTCATGCCGAAGGAAAGGGCCCTTCGAGTTCATGCAGGACGAGTCAACATTCGTGGATTCGCAGGATATCCGCCTACAAGAGAGGCCGGAAGATCTTCCGCCAGGGCAGTTACCGAGAACCTTGCATGTCAAGCTTGTAGGAAGCGATATCGTTGATGTTGCAAGGCCTGGAGATCACGTTTCCATCGTGGGCACGGTTCGCGCAGCAGCCCCTTCCCTCCCAAAGGCAGGTAAACTACGAACTTTTGTGCTTCACTTGGACGCGAACTCGGTAGAGGTTCTTGGGAAAGAGCCGGAGACCACTCCTCCATCTCCAGAAGAGGAAAAACAAATTCTAGAGCTGGCAAAGGATCCGTGGATTCATAGGAAAATAATCGCATCCATAGCTCCTTCAATATACGGATATGAGCATATAAAAGAGGCTATAATGTACCTTCTCTTTGGCGGTGTTTCAAAATCCCTGCCAGACATTAACATAAGGGGAGAGCTGAATATTCTGCTGGTCGGAGATCCCGGCACAGCGAAATCTCAGCTTCTACAGTATGTTGCGAGGATAGCGCCAAGGGGATTATACACCTCCGGGAGGGGAACCACAGCGGCAGGTTTAACAGCGGCTGTCATACGCGAGAAGGGGGGAGGAATGAGTCTTGAAGCTGGAGCCCTCGTGCTGGCGGACAAGGGAATAGCATGCATTGACGAGATAGATAAAATGCGTCCCGAAGACCGTGTTGCAATTCATGAGGCTATGGAGCAGCACACGGTTTCCGTGGCTAAAGGTGGAATTGTGGCAACGCTAAACGCGAGGACAGCTATTCTTGCCGCCGCAAACCCTGCCCTCGGGAGATATGAACCTCACCGTACAATAGCCGAAAACATCTCCCTACCAGTGACAATACTCTCGAGGTTCGATTTGATATTTGTTTTAAGGGATGTCCCAAACAAAGAGGTAGACAGCAAAATGTCAGAGCATATCCTTGAAATCCATAGGAAAGGGCTAAGCCCCACAGAGCCGCCAATCCCCCCGGATCTCCTGCGAAAATACATAAGCTATGCAAAGAGCATAAGGCCTGTACTGACGACGGAGGCATTACAGCGCCTAAAGGATTTCTACTTAGCCATGCGTTTAGCAAGCGAAACAGAGGGGTCGCCCATAGCGATAACAGCCCGTCAACTTGAATCTCTAGTACGTATAGCCGAGGCCAGAGCCCGTGTTGCCCTACGAAAAGAGGTTTTAGCTGAAGATGCGGAGGCGGCTATAAGCATAATGAAGCGCTCCCTTGAAGAGGTTGGAATAGACCTCTCCTCATATAAGTTCGACATAGACCTAATAATGACTGGAAAGCCTAAAAGCCTGAGGGATAAACTGCAAGTGGTGCTTTCACTTTTAGCTGAAATGGAGCGAGAAACAGGGCTTGTAGATAAAATGGCTCTTATAAATAGGCTGGAGGCTGAATATAAAATACAGAGAAATGAGGCTGAACGCCTAATAAGTCAGCTGCAACGGGAGGGCACAATATACGAGCCAAGGGAGGGATTTCTAAAGAAAACTTAGAATTGCCAGAAGCATTTCTGGCCTTGCAGTCATCTATGAAATGTATGTTATCTTTTTGTCTTCCAATCTCCTGAGCTCTTCTGCCTCTAAAGCCCTTTTCTCCTCAACTTTTTGCAAACGAGTCATCATGCTTTCCGCTTTAGCTATTTCCTCATCCATTCCTGAGAGATCCAGCTCTATTCTCAAAAGTTTAGCCAAAACTTCCAGAATGCTTTTTGCTGCTTTAGGATCGGGTAGGTAACCCCTTGTCTCGCCTAGAAGGCAAATGGCTTCCAGCCCCCTTAATGGCGCTAACCCTAAAATCAGCCCAGCCACTCCCACAATCGGGCTTCCCACGGGGCTTACTATGGCGTCTGCCCTTAATGCTTTTTCAAGGGCTGCTTGGCTACTGGAGGCCGCTATTACTTTAGGCTTATCCTTTGTTTCCATTCTATAGCCGCCAAGGGTTACAACCAATTTTACCCCGTATTTCTCCGCAAAATCCAGTATCTTGTTGGAGATTTCATACTGCCCCTCTATAGTTTGTGCTTGGCTGTCTCCCGTGAATAGTATGAGATCGTTCTCCCCCTTTTCGTTTATCCAATAGTAAAAGGCACCCCTCAAAAGTCTGACACTTCCATGCCTGTTTACCAGCACGAAATATGGAAAATGCGGTGAATAGAGATACGCGAGCTTTTGAGCCTTAAGCTGCTTAATCAAGTAGCGTACGGCTATTTTCCCAACGAGGCCTAGACCAGGTAAACCTTCTATTAAAACCGGATTTTTCAATTCGACTTTTTTAAGCTCCTTTATTATGGTTTCCTTCATTTTCAGTTCCCCTTTTCAACGCCATCCTATATTTCAAATATTTATCATGGGGAGAGAACTTGGGAGGATGCGGAATGCGGACAGCCCCACCACAGTAAGTACATTTATCCCTGTTAAGTGTATATCTCCCACAGTTTGTACATTTTCTTAAAAGCCAAGTCATTTATTTTCCCTTTTGAAAGCTCCCTGCCCGCCGGCTTTGACAATATACGATACAACGGCGTCGGCTATCCTTTGCAGGGTTGCCTCAGCCTGTTTATAGTTGCCAGCTGAGACTTCAATACCGTATCTTGGCGCCGCTATTACATAAAATTGGACTTTTGCATCCTTTATTTTCTCGAGTTTTTTCGCGTTTAGGAAAGCCTCTTTTATCGCCTCTACCCCATCAGGCTTCAGACAGCGAAGTTCAACTACCCCCTTTACCTTGACAGTTGGTGGGCTTATTCTCTCCTTTGCAACCTCGGCGAAGACTTTCGCTAGATCTTCTGGCACGCCAATTTTTGTTAGGACTTCAGGGCCTTTTTCTGCGACCTTCTCAAAGCCTTCGTATAGCCCATATTCCTTTTCAATTAGAGTCCCGGCTTTTTCGTAAACTTCCTCTATGGATAGGCCAACCCTCTCCGCAACGCTCCGAAGAAGGGATTCAGCTTTCCTCTCTTTTTTCCAAGAAAGCATCTTCTCTATTCTTTCCCTTTTTGTAACCCTTCTTAGGGATAGGTCTACATGGCCCTTCTCCGGATCTACGCGTAAAACTTTGAGGACTACCTTCTGCCCCTCACGAACGTAATCTCGAATATTTCTGATCCACGATGAAGCTATTTCTGAAATATGTAGGAGCCCGGTTTTGCCATACTCGTCAAGCCTTACGTAGGCCCCATAATCTGTCACAGTTTCCACTGTGGCGATTACTAAGTCGCCGACTTCGGGCCATTCCTGCTTTATCAAAACCATTTTTATCTCACTCGAGGATTGCGACAATTTCGCCCTTAATTATTGCCTTTCCACCTGAGGGCTCTGCAAGTTCAGCGCCGCAAACATTGCACGAAACCCTATTTACGGCATGGCTGAATACTATCTGCTCGTTACCGCACTTTGGACACTTAACCCTTAGGAAACGACTTCTCGGTTGGGGTATTAAGCTTCCCCATTCAGTCATTAAATAGTCACCAACCTAGGCTATAACCAGTTTCCTTAGGCGTATTCCCTTCTTATGCCTGATATAGCCGCAAACTTTGCACTTAAGCTTCAAAGTCTGCTTTTTAGTAGTTTTGGAGAACTTCCGCTGTAGGGGATACTTTTGCCCTCCATAGCCCTTCTTCTCCCTCTCGTGGTGACGTTCGCCCTTAGCCAATGCCCTCCGCTTTCCAGCCTTATACAGCGAAACTGTATGGACTTGATAGACTTTACACCTGGGACAGTAGGTTTTAATCTCTTTAGGAACATTCATTTTGAGCTCACTCTGTTAGCTTTGCATAAAAATTAGAAAGCCCACTCATATACTTTTTCACATCATAAAAGGAATTAAATTTCAATGGTTACCGCCAGTCCTTGTTTAACCAAAATTTTAGCGTTCTCGGATGGTAAATTCCCCACGTCTTCACATTTAAATGGTCCGTATGTCTTCATGTCTGCGCCTATTATTGAGGGAACATCTTTTAAGAAGCGAAGTAAAACCATTTTGCGGGAAATTTGGGCAGTTAAGTCCGGCAGATTTCCCTGCAGTATGTTCCTCGCAAAAATTTGGAATGTCTCCGCTAGGGTTAGGCTTCCCGAGAGGATTTTTTCCTCCTGAGGCGTCAAAAAGTCTGGAGGCGGCTTTTTTCCTTTTGCCAGCATGCGGATGAATTTTTTATATCTTATCTTTATTATTTCAAGGATCATTCGCTTGGCTTTGTCTTTCTCTTCCATCAAAAGTTTAGCCTTCAACGTTTTCCTATCCAGCATCCGCTCTTCTTCTTTCAGTCTTCCCACATATTCGGCGAGTTGTATGTAAAAGTCTGAGGGAAGTTTTGTTGGATCTGAACTTTCATGCTCCTTCTTCCATATCTCAAATAATTCGTTATATGTTATCATTCGATAACCTCTGCGCGTTCCCTGCAGATAAGAAGTAAAGCCGCAGCTGTTGGTAATTCAACTTTTCTGTTCCTGTAGGGCCCGAAGGTTTGGTCGCATATTCTAAATTTTGGGGCGCTTGAAACTTTTACTGTAAGGGTGCCCGATTTGAAAGCTAAGGCTTCCTTAAAGGGGTCAAACTTGTCGATTTCTGAAATTGGCACTTCTGCCTTTTTAAAGCCTGTTTTGCTGTTTAAGGTGTTTGGAAGCCTAATTAGACGATGAACATCCGTGGTTACGACAGTGTCAATCTTTGCGGACTGCAAGCCTGCAACGTGCTTCATAATCCTTAGCCATGTTCCAGCTCCAACACCCTTTGGCGTGAATAATACCCCCAGTTCCACTAAGCCCTTTAGAAGGACATCCTTGTTCTGCATTAGAATTTCAGCTGTTTCCTTTCTTAATCCAATCCTTTCCAAGTCCTCCTCCTTCGCAGAGGCTAAGAAAATCCGTATCCCCCTCAATAGACGCTGGGACCAGCCGAAACTTGAGAATTTTGCATCCTTTCCAATTTCTATGCCTTTCTTGGTTTTCCTTATGACTGGAGCGTGGAATGTCACATCTAATCCCATGCCAGATATATAATCGACTATTTCCTTGCGAGCCATGGCGTCCAATTCTTGAACAGCCTCGCCCTCTACATGGATATGGTAACCCCTATTTCCAGAGAAGAAAAGGCGTATTTCATCCTTTGAAAATCCAAAGTCAAATATTAAAAAGTCTAAAAGCTTGATTGTCTCATCCTTTGCGGAAGCCAAGCAATTCTCGCAAGGCCATGTCTTAACGTCAAATTTTTCGCTGCCGCATATTGGACACTTTTCTGGAATGATGCCCTTACCCTCAAATTTACAGTTTACGCATACCCATTCGTCATGGATCCTATCGCAGGCTGTTGGAATATGATCTGCGTCTATGTCAAAAATTAGGTCCGCGCCAAGCCAGCCCTTCTTCTCCATCTCAAAATCAGGATGCTCATAATAGGCACATGAGTAATAGGCATCAGCTGGAACATTAGCCTCTAAAAAGGCTTTGAGTTCATCAAAAGTTTCAAACCTCTTATGGCGAACAACAACCCCCTCAGAGAAGAGGGCAAACCCGAACTCCCGCCTACTCATCTTATTTGGAAAACCATCTAGGTGAAAGTCCCTGCAATAGTATTCATGAAACAGGTTATAGACTATTGAACTCTTCACCTAAGCCCCAAATATAATATCGGCGAAGATTTAAGAATAAAGATTACCAAACAACATAGAATCCAAATGAATGAAAGGTGTAACCAGCTTACCATTTCCAAACGCGACCACAAATTCATTTGATTGTTTACAGCTTTCAATTAACTCTTTAACCCAATTATAGACTTTGTCTCCGACTTTTTCTTAAGCTCATGTAGAAACGTTTTTCGCTCCATTCAGTTGGCGGGTGAGGTTTTTGATGGGGAATAGCTTTTCGTGAAGGCCCTTTTCTTCAATAATTCTTTTTAGTTCAAGAATTTCGATGTGATGCTCGACGACCATCTTTTCAGCCTCGACCTTGAGAACTGGGAGCGGTAGGGCTAGGCTAAAGCTGCTCCACGGAACGTACCATGAAAAGTTCAAAGGGATGAAGGTTGGCCAGGCTTGGCTTGTGAAGAATGAAGACGATTCTACTTGAAGGTTGTGTTTTCCAGAGCCGTTGAGTTGACTGAAGTGAATGGTAAAGCGATCGCTGTGGACATAAACGAGAACAACGTCGCCTTCGGCTCCGAGGAGCATGTTAGCAATATTAAGAGCGGAGAGAAGGTTATAAGGACAGCCTATTTCCTCAAACGTAGAAGGCTCCAATCCAAGCCTAGGCTGAACGAGAAAACCCTGCTGGCGAAGTATAGAGGCAGGGAACACAGAAGAATAGAACAGATCTACCACAAGCTCGCCAACCAGATAATCGAGGAGGCAAAGGAGTTGAAAGCTTCAACCATCGCACTAGAAGAGCTTACAAACATAAGGAAGAGAATTAATCGCTCAAAAGAGCTCAACGGTAGACTGAATAGATGGAGCTTCAGGAAACTTCAAAACATCATAGAGTATAAGGCTAGACTCGCAGGCCTAAACGTGAAGTATTTTAATGCCAAAGGGACTTCAAGCCTGTGCCCAAAATGTAGGGGGTAGGCTAAGCCCGAACGGGTATAGGCGAATGAAATGCCTTAAGTGCGGTCTGGAAGAGGATAGAGATATTGTAGCCGTAAAAAACCTGCTTAGAAGATGCAAGATAGATGTGGGGGCTTCACCCGTTCACCCCGAAAGCCCTCCCATGACACCCCTCGAGCCCAGCATTGACTTCTACTTGTTCCAGCTTCCGCCATCTATGACGCCGAGGTCCCTTCAAACCCTCGAAAATTTCATAACAAAAACTGACCTTGGCAACAGGTTCGCCCTTGAAGTTAGAAACATGAAATGGTTCGACAAAGCCTACATTCAATGGGCTTCAAAGCTTAATACAACATGGGTAAGCGTCGACTCGCCGGACTTCCCCCTCGACATATACAATACAAATGGCATAGTCTACGAGAGGATGCACGGCAGAACAGCATGGTATTCCCACTACTACACAGACCAGGAGCTAAAAGACGTAGCCAACAGAATCAGAAAGGCAAACCCGGAAAAAGTCTACGTATTCTTCAACAACAATCATGCAATGCTTGAAAATGCAAGAAGAATGCTACAAATACTGTCAGCCTAAAACTAACTGTTTTTCGCCGTAAACAACATGGCTGCGGATTCTCTCCAAATCATAGCCAAAAACGCTAAACAATGTTTCTCCAGCTTCCAGAAGCATTTCCAAGTACTTCTGAGCGTCAAACCGCTGCCTTCCATTTAAAAGTTCTGCAGCCTTAACCCTATTGTTAGGACTCCTATTATCAGCGTCAACAATCAAATACCGTACAGTCTGCCCAGGATAAACGTCAAAACCGGCGGCTAAAAGCTGTTTAGCAGCAACAGCCTGAAAAACATCATGAGCATAATCCTGAGGATGCTTAGACAAACGCTTAGAAACAAGCAGCTCCTCAACGCTTATATCCCCACGCAAAAGTTTTTCCGCATACCCTCTCAAAACTTGTAGGGCGGCGGGAATCCTCTTAACAAAGTCTTCATAGCTAAAAGCACCACTCAATACTTTAATCATCTCTAACTGAGCCTTTTTAATGAGCTCTGGCGTATCTGTCCGCCTTGCCTCTATGCCCCGCATCTTAATCCTGCCATCCTCAAAAACACCATAATAACGGTTCAAGACTGGAACCTCAGGAAGGATTTTTGATGGTAGAAAAACAATCCATCGGTATTTGCCCTCAACATTTAAAGGCACCCCAACAAGGCTTGAGGCTTCACGACAAAAATCAGCAACCTCTCTTGGCGTGACACCAGCCTTTTTAATCCACAAAGAATCGACAATCCCATGCACAACCTCAAAGCCGTGTTCCTCAGCTAAACGGGCGGTTTTTAAAAGAGCGTCCCTAGCAAAAGCACAAACAGCAATATGCGCATCCACCTTTCCAAAACGGGCGTTCCTATAACCCAAATATCCAAAACAGGTCACCAAAATCCATTTTAAGGCTGACTGGCGCAAGTCATAAGCTTGTCTAAGCCTCACATCAGATGTTTCCTTCATTAAACTCTTGTATTTTAGGCGCTTCTTCAAAAGCAGGTCAAGGGTTTTAGGAACGATTCCTTTCCTCTTTTCGCAAATATTATAGCCGAGTTCAGGAACCCTAATTTTTGAATCCGGACAACACTTGCACAAAACAGTTTCAGCTGAAATGTTCCTCGTAAGCATTAGCATGGGGAACATCGAAGTGAAATCAACTTCAACAACATCCATGTGAAAGCCAAGCTTAGGCTCAAAAATGAAGCCTCCACGATCAGCTACAAGAAGCTCCCACCCCGTCTTGAAAGATTCAGGCTCCCTCTTCTTCCATGGAATAAGAATATCGTCCTTCCAAGCCGTGTAAAGCTGTAAAGAAGACATTATGCTGCCTATGGATGCCCGTGCAGCCCTATGTAGGGGCACACGGCAAGTCCTCGAAACTTCAAATAAGCCCTCCAAACCACAAGCAGAATAAATGAAGTATTATTCACGTCTATGTGTATACGTCCATAAAGCCTACGCAGAGGAGCCTTATAATAAACCTACCATAAGAGAAGAAGCTACGCCCACGGCTTCTTTTAGCCTTTAATGGAACATCCTCTCTACTTAAAACAAACTTGTCTAAAATACCATTCGCAAAAGCTCTATAAGCCAAATACGGGAAAAGAAAAGAATCCCCACCTCGCGTAAAAACCAAGTCAGGGTCAACGTCCCTAATAGTTTTCACAAGCTCTAAAATCTTGTCAGCCTCATCCCCCTGGCCTATAACAACAGTCTCATTATCCATTTCTAAGGATATGCTACCAATTTTATCCGAAAAGCTTGTCACAGCTCCCCTCTTTCCACGTCGACATTAATCCACATGGAACGTAAACGTGGAACCTCATAATCGCAGCTTTCAACAGAATCCAAAAGCTCATAGCCAAGCCTATTTCCAGATTCAAAAACCAGAACATGGGCTAAGGGGAAAACATCCCTCTCATAAAGGTATGCCTGAGCTACAGGCACATCCACATTATATAGTTGAAAGTTTTCGTAACCTCCTAAACGGAGAACCTTCCTCGCGAAAAAGGATGTCCGCCCATAATCCCTCATATCAATTTCTAAGACCCTCTTCCGTGAAGCCTCCATGAAATCCGCATATTTCTCGACGAAACGGAAACCCGCCACAGACTTGCTATCCCTAATTTTTTCAGCTAAATTCTTAAGAAGCAGATAATCTCCAGCAACATAAATTCTATGCGTGTAATTGTCAACAAGCCTTAAACGCTCCCCATTTTCACCTATAAGCCACACCGTCACCTGGCTTGGTCCAGACGGGTAAACATCCAAAATCCAGCATTTAAACGCGTTAAGCCTTCTGAAGTTGTTTTTCCAGTTGCTCAAGTCGTTCCCTAATCTCCATCAACTCTTTCTGTTGACTTAGTAGAATACACATGAACATGGCTTCAGCCAAAACAGCCCTTGTGGCCATGCCGCCGGCAGAAGCATAAGCCCTACAAGCATTCATCATCCTGTCAAAGGCTTCAAGCTCTTTACCTCTCAAAGCCTTTCGAAAGCCTTCCCATCTTGCAATCTCAGCCTCTAACGCTTGTCTATAAGACGGAACGGTCCTACCCAACCGTTCACACCTCCATAAAACTTGTTAAAGGAACATTATCCGATGGAAAATCTACACGGAAAGGCTTAAGCCTCGGATGATCCTGCAAAACAAAACTTAACGTCTTCCCACGCTTCTCAAACTTAACCAACACGCTAGAACGTCCAAACAAGACAGCCTCAAAAAACAATCCAAGCTTAGATCTCCTCTCCGGTTTGTAAGTAGCCAAAACAATCCAATCCTTATTATTGGCGATGTTTGAAAGCTTAGCACAAACCTTAACAAACAAATCCTTAGCCTCAGTTTTAGGAATATCCCTATCCAAAAACAATAACATAATATCAGAAACCAAAATCAAGCCTGCACGCTTAGCATTCACAAACTGCTCAAGCTTCTCAAGAACTAACGCAGAAAACTGATAGGCGGTAAAAGCCCTCGAAACATAAATACGCCCTAAAGCCTCAAGCGGATCAAAACCATAACTCCGAGCAATATCGCTAATCAAATAAGGAGAAAAAGAGTTACCACCACCAACAAAAACCACAGAAGAACCAAAACCACACCTATCCCGAGGCAAAACACAGCGAACGCACAAAACAAAACTCATAAACAAAGCATCGTCACCATACAAAACAACAAAATCACCGTTTTCAAAACCTGGAAAAACATCATCCACGACTCACATAAAATATGATACGGCTATTACTGGGGCTTATCACCGTATTGCTGAGCGTAGGGGTAGGAAGGTTGCGTTGGTGGCTACTGCCCGCCGGCTCCTCCTCTGCTGCTATTCCGTCTTGAAGAATCGTAAGCCTTACAGGCCTT
>Ga0065718_1000293_pt1 | contig 35870 bp, 41 predicted proteins | sample GBSCel77sediment_2_FD_59105 | JGI IMG/M metagenome (GOLD analysis project Ga0065718, IMG submission 59105) | Hot spring sediment microbial communities from Great Boiling Spring, Nevada - cellulolytic enrichment CS 77C v3 (version 3) | ecosystem: Environmental > Aquatic > Thermal springs > Hot...
CTTAAAAAGAGAAAAAACATAGATAACCACTAATAGAGTGAAAAATAAGGTTAAAGAATATAGTTCTTTCCCCTCAAGGGAAGAGACCAAGTCTGTAAAAGCCTTCTTTATTTCTTCAGGAACGNTAGACANCCTCAAAAAAACCTCTCCCATAACTCTTGACCCATAATCAGATTTATAAAAATCTATTGAATCTCTGAGTTTTATTATANCATGAACTTTCAAAAAGATGCTTTAACAGAAAAGAAAGCTCTCATCTTCATATCACCCTAGCAAGAGAGTATTGACAAAAACAAAAACATGTGTCATCATTTTTTATAGTATAAGGGCGGGAATATGCACTTTTTAAAAGGAGGGGTTGTGCATGGAAGTTTTGAAGGTTTCGGCTCAGTCTAGACCTAAATCAGTTGCGGGTGCTTTGGCTGCGGTTTTAAGGGAGAAGGGATGTGCGGAGCTTCAAGCCATAGGGGCGGGCGCTGTAAACCAAGCTGTTAAAGCAATAGCTATTGCAAGAGGTTATGTAGCTCCTAATGGAATTGACATAGTATGCATTCCCGCTTTTACAAAGGTTGAAATTGAGGGAGAGGAAAGAACTGCAATTAAGTTCGTGGTGGAATCCCGCTAAGTTAATCCCCGCCCAAGGAGGTTTTCTCCTAATACTGAGAGCTGAACCTGCTTGCCTAAATAAGAGGGCAAGCAGGTTCTTTTTCGGCTTTTTAAGGAAAGGGNGAAGAAGCATGGAGATAACTGCTCCACGAGGAGTGAGAGATATACTACCGGGTGAAACTGAAAAAATGGAGATTTGTTGAAGGTGTAGCTTATAACCTTGCTAAAAGGTATAATTATAGAGAGATAATAATCCCTATCTTTGAACATACAGAGCTATTCTCAAGAGGTATAGGAGAAGCCACAGACATAGTCAGTAAAGAAATGTACACCTTCGAAGATAGGGGAGGAAGAAGTTTAACTCTAAGGCCGGAAGCAACCGCATCTATAGTGAGAGCTTATTTAGAACACCATTTTGAGCAAAAGCCCCAACCTCAGAAATTTTACTTTTTCGGTCCTATGTTCAGGTATGAAAGACCACAAGCTGGAAGATATAGACAGTTTTGGCAAATAGACTTCGAAGCCCTGGGATCTCCAGATCCTCTTTTGGATGTTGAAGTNATAGCCTTAGCTTGGGATTTAATGTTTTCCCTAGGAATAAAGAACTTGGAGATCCAGATAAATAGCATCGGATGCCCTAAATGCAAGGAAGGCTATAAAATCGCTCTGAAAGAATACCTTGCGGATAAACTAAACCTTCTTTGTGAAGACTGTCAAAGAAGATATGAAACAAATGTCCTGAGGATCCTGGATTGCAAGAGGGAAAGCTGTAGATCCATAGTGGAAGGTGCTCCAAAAATCACAGATTATTTATGTGCTGATTGTAAAAATCACTTTGAAGAGGTAAAAGAAGGGTTAGATCTTCTGTCTTTACCGTACATTTTAAATCCTTATCTTGTAAGAGGCTTAGACTACTACACTAGAACAACCTTTGAGATAATATCCTATAAATTAGGAGCTCAAAATGCTTTATGTGGCGGAGGGAGATATGATCTACTCGCCTTTGAAATAGGCGGTTCTATGGTTCCTGGCGTGGGATTTGCAGCAGGTTTAGAAAGGATAGTGATGGTTCTCGAAGAAGAAGGTTTACTCCAAGACACAGAAAAGGGTATAGATATATTCATCGTTTCAATAGGAGAAGAAGCTAAAAAAGCAAGCCTTTTAAGCTTCTGCATATATTAAGAAGAGAGGGAATATCTGCAGATATGGATTATACCAATAAGAACTTAAAAGCCCAGATGAAAATCGCAAACCAAAAGAAAGCAGCAAAGGTGCTTATAATTGGTGAAGATGAACTTTCGGTCGGAATGGTAAAAATTAGAGATATGGATAGTGGTAAACAGGAGGAAGTTTCCTTAAGCGACGTTCTCTCTTATCTTAGGAGGTGGAAAAAATAATGGAGCTCCTAGGAGATTGGAAAAGGACAAATTACTGTGGTGAACTCTCTGAAATAGATATAGGGAAAAAAGTAACCCTTATGGGTTGGGTAAACAGAGAGCGAGATCATGGTGGACTTACCTTCATAGATATTCGAGATAGGACTGGTATTGTTCAGCTCGTATTTGGTCCAGAAATAAACCCAAGAGCTCATGAAAAGGCGAAGAAAGTCCGTTCAGAATACGTTATAGCCATAAGAGGAGAGGTAAAAAGAAGGCCACCTGGAACGGAAAACCAAGCTTTAAAAACCGGAAATATAGAAGTCTGGTGCGAAGAAATTAAGATACTAAACGAGTCTTTGCCCCCTCCCTTCCCTATAGATGACGACTCTTACATTGAAGAAAACGTTAGACTAAAATATAGATATCTTGATCTAAGGAGACCCAAGATGCAAAGAAACATCATCCTTAGGCATAAAGCAGCATTATGGGTAAGAAACTTTCTATCCTCTGAAGGCTTTCTTGAAATAGAAACTCCTTTCTTAACCAAGAGCACTCCGGAAGGAGCGAGGGACTATCTTGTTCCAAGCAGGGTTAACCCGGGATGCTTTTACGCCTTACCCCAATCTCCTCAGCTATTTAAGCAAATCTTCATGATATCTGGTTTTGATAGATACTTCCAAATAGTCAGGTGCTTTAGAGATGAAGACCTAAGGGCAGATAGGCAACCTGAGTTCACGCAGATAGATATGGAGATGAGCTTCCCTCATGAAGAGGATATATTCAATATAAGCGAGAGGCTAATCGCTGGCCTATTTACCGAGCTTCTTGGCATAGAGATTAAAACCCCTTTCCCTAGGCTAACTTACCAAGAAGCAATGCTTAGATATGGAAGCGATAAACCAGACCTAAGGTTCGGTTTAGAGATACAAGATATAACCGACATCTTCAGAAGTACAAATGTAAAGGTATTTAGGGAAATTATAGATAGGGGAGGAAGAATAAGAGCGATAAGGATACCCGAAGGACATAAGCTATCCCGCAAGGATTTTGATGATCTAACCGAAGTAGCTAAGACCTTTGGAGCAAAAGGGCTCACATGGTTTACCCTTACCTCAGAGGGAGTGAAATCTCCTCTAGCTAAGTTCTTAGGACAAGACGAGCTAGCAAAACTGAAGGAAGCCCTTCTCTCAAAAGAGGGAGACTTAATACTTGTGGGAGCCGATGAGAACGAGGAAAAGCTCGCAGAATTTATGGGAAGAGTTAGATTAGCCCTTCCGGAAAAGCTTGGCATAAAACTTGAAGGGTATAAGTTCTTATGGATAGTGGACTTCCCGCTACTTCAGTGGAACGAAGAAGAAGGAAGATACGAAGCAGTTCACCATCCCTTTACATCTCCAAAGGAGGAGGATATACCCTTGCTCGATACCGAACCGCTTAAGGTAAGAGCAAGGGCATATGACATGGTGCTTAACGGAATAGAGCTCGGAGGGGGAAGCATAAGAATACACAACAAAGATCTTCAGGCTAAGATTTTCAAACTACTAAACATTAGTGAGGAAGATGCCAAACAAAAGTTTGGATTTCTCTTAGATGCTCTCTCCTATGGGGCTCCACCTCATGGGGGTATAGCCTTTGGATTTGATAGAATCATCATGCTTCTAGCGGGAGAGAGTAGCATTAGAGACGTAATAGCTTTTCCAAAAACGCAAAAAGCCGTCTGTTTAATGACAGGAGCTCCGTCACCGGTCACTCCAAAACAGCTTAAGGAGCTCCACATAGAGGTGAAGATATAGCTGGCGATAATAGGCATAGGAGTAGACATAATTCGAATCAGTAGATTCAAAAGCTTAAGCGAAAAGGTGTTAGAAAGAATTTTTACTGCTGAAGAAAGAGGTATATTTATGCAGAAAAGGATAGAAAGCCTAGCTGCAAACTTCGCCGCTAAGGAAGCTTTAATCAAAGCGATGGGTAAGCTATTTAGTTGGAAAGAGATAGAAGTCCTTAGAGACCGTGAAGGAAAACCTTACTTAAGATTAAGCGGAAAGACCCTAAAATTTATAAAGGATAAAGGTATTGGGAATATTCATCTTTCCTTATCACATGAGGGAGAATATGCTATTGCCTTCCTCATACTGGAAGGAGGATTATAAATGAAACTGGTAACTGCAGATGAAATGAGAGAGATAGATAGATATGCTATAGAAGAGCTTGGTATTCCAAGCATTGTGCTTATGGAAAACGCTGGACTCAGAACCCTAATAGGAATGATGGAAGCAATCCCAAACCTTCTAGATAAAAGAACCTTAGTGGTAGCAGGTAAGGGAAATAACGCAGGAGACGGTTTTGTCGTTGCCAGACACCTATTTAACTCTGGAGGAACAGTTAGAATAGCCCTTTGCTCACCTTCCTCGGAAATAAAAGGTGATGCCAAAGTAAACTTAGAGATCGCAAGGAAAACTGGCATTGATGTGTTTGAAGTAAGCGATGTAGAGAAGCTAAGGGATCTATTAGCTTGGAGTGACATAATTGTAGATGCGATCTTAGGAACCGGAATAAAAGGCAGGGTTGAAGGGTTCTTAGGCGAGGTCATAGAAGAGGTCAATCTCTCAAGAAAACCCGTAGTAGCTATAGATTTACCGTCAGGACTTGAAGCTTCCACAGGGAAGGTCTACGGCCCTTGTATTAAGGCTAACTGGACATTCACTATGTGCTTACCTAAGCTTGGGCTCTGGCTCTACCCAGGAGCCTACTATACCGGTAAAATCTTCGTGGTCGATATAGGCATACCCTCCTGGGTCTGGGAGGAAAAGTTCAATATTAAAAGAGAATTATTGACCATTCCTTATGTAAAAAGCATTTTTCCTTCCAAGAGAGACCCCCAATCGCACAAGGGAGATTTTGGCAGGGTACTTATTATCGCAGGATCGCGGGGATTCACAGGAGCAGCAGCTTTAACCTCATTGGGAGCCCTGAGAATTGGCGCAGGCTTGGTTTATTTAGCTGTACCTGAATCTCTAATCGATATATTAGAGGCAAAGCTAACAGAAGTTATAAAGATCCCTGTTTCAGAAAGCGATGGGGCTTTCGATATAAAATCTTTCTTGGATCTTAAGGAGCACATCGAGAGGAGTGATGTCGTCGTCCTTGGCCCTGGAATAGGAACATCACTGCCAACAAAGGTCTTCGTTCATGAACTTTTAGAAAAAATAGACAAACCAATAGTTATAGACGCTGACGGATTAAACTGCCTTTTGGGAAACCTTGACCTTCTTAAAAAGTATAAAGGAAGCATTGTAATAACACCTCACCCTGGAGAGATGGCAAGATTAATGGGAATAAAAACCTCAGAAGTTCAAGAAAATAGACTTGACATAGCAGAAAGATTTTCATCTGAGTACAATGTCACACTAGTCCTTAAGGGAGCAAGAACCATAATATCATCGCCAGATGGTAGAACTTACATAAACCCAACAGGTAACCCTGGTATGGCTACAGGAGGAACGGGGGACGTCCTAACAGGGATGATTGGAGGGTTAATGGCACAAGGATTAGATCCGGTAGAGGCAAGCTGCATAGCGGTCTTTTTGCACGGTTTAAGCGGTGACATAGTATCTTCCAAGAAGGGAGAACTTCCTCTAATCGCATCCGATTTACTAGACTTCATCTCAGAAGCTATTAGAGAGGTGTATTAATCCTGAAGTGGGAAAAGAGAAAGCACCGTTTAGAGGAAAGCAAAAAAAGATTNNAAAACATCTATAAGAAGAACATCAAGATATACATAATGAGTCTTGTATTTATGACCTTAATGTTACTCTTAGCTAAAAGGCTAAATCCTGGTATAGACATAAGCAACCCAATTAAAGTTTTAATAGCTCTCATAGGAGGGTGGGTGATAATATTAGTTTTAACTTCGCTAAGAAAATAAAGGTTCACACTTGCTCTGAAAGGGAAACAGAGCACTTGGGAAATATAATAGCATCTTGTTTAGAAGGGAAAGAGATCATCTTTCTGATTGGAGATTTGGGGAGTGGCAAAACGGTTCTTACAAGGGGTATAGCTATAGGAAGCGGAGTATATAAGAAGATAAGAAGCTCAAGTTTCGTTTTGTTAAGTCAATACAAGGGAGAACGATTCCAAATTTACCACGTTGATCTATACAGAGCATCAAAAGAAGATCTCCTCGACATTGGTTTTGATGAGCTCGTCGATAACGGTATCATCATAGTAGAGTGGGGAGACAAAGCAGGTGATCTATTAAAACCCTCTATCATGATCAGCATAGATATTTCCGGAGAAAGAGATAGAAACCTTATTATAGAAGGCGAGGACAGGATAATAAACTGTCTGGAGGGAAGGATAAGAAAGGATGCTCATCTTAGCGATAGATACATCTTGGTTTAAAAGGAGGAATAGGATTATTTGAGGACTGAAACCCCCCTCTTCTATATTACCTTCCCGGAAGAAAGAAAGCATGCTATTTATCTCCCTCTTTATGTTCAAAAAGGTGTTAAAACGAATCTAGAAAAAAAATTGGAAGATATATCTCTGATATCTGTAGCCCTCGGTCCTGGTTCCTTTACTGGATTAAGGGTGGGAATATCCCTAAGTAAGGGGTTATCTTATACCTTAAACATACCTATTAAGGGTGTAGGGTCATTAGAAGCGATCGCTACTAATTTTAAAGGACAAAGAGTTTTACCTACAGTGAGGCTAAGAAAAGACTTTTACGTCGGCCGCAATATTCGAAGGTGGGGTTCCTCCATATANGCTCTCGGAAATTCTCTCGGGAAATCTCTCCTTCTTCAAAAACAAAGAGGGTGTCCCTTTTAATATCAGAATCCGAACAAAATTACCCTTTCTTAATCCTTAGAGGAATTGCTAGGCTGAGTAAATATCTCTTTGAAATGAATGGAAGTGACAACCCATTAACCTTATCCCCAATATATATCGGAGGAGGACAACCGACGTGAATAAAACCCTCGTGAAGTTCCTTTTAATATACGCCACCATAATTGGAAACATTGCTCTATTTTTTCCATTTGTTTTCAGTGCCCTATTAGCTACTATTGCTATAGTTATCCTATTGGAACCCTTATCTCTAAGGTTAAGTAAAAAGCTTAAGATATCAAGGCCAATCTCACATGCTATAGCGCTAATAGTCCTTTTCCTCTCTCTTACCACAATTCTTGTCTTTTTAATACCACCACTTATAAAAGAAACAGCCAACTTCTACGAAATGGTAGCCAAGTTTTTCGAAGGAAAAGAGTGGGAAAAGGTTTTATCTCCCACTCTGGCAACCAGGATAAGTCAGATAGTTTCTCTACTCGAACCAAAGCTATTAAGATTTTTCGAAAGTATGGTCTCAGCTATAACAAAAACGCTTCCTCAGATCTTCACATTTCTATTTTATGTAATCTTGGGTTCAGTATATCTAACCTACTATTTCCCATCGCTAGAAAAAAAACGTCCCCTACCTCTTTCCCAAAAGTTGCAGAAAAGAAGCAATGTTTTTCCTGAGGGACGCTTACATTCAACTAAGGCAATACATCTTTTCCGTAACAATAGTAGCTATACTAGTTGGAATCCTAATTGGATTATTACTTTGGATTTTGAAAACAAAATATGTGGTCCTACTAGGCTTTTGGGCAACCTTCACCAACTTTATTCCCATAATCGGCGTTTTCCTTGAACTTATACCTTTATTTTTAATGACCTTTTCTCTAGGGCTTAAGTCAAATATTGCACTAGCTATAGGCGTAACTATAATACACATTGTAGCATTTTTGATATTTTTGAAACTTATGGAAGGATATATAAAAATAAATCCTGTTTCCATAATATTCATAATCATGCTCTTTAGTAGCGCATTAGGTATCTTAGGAGCCTTGATAGCGGTACCCTCAGCCATTATTTTCAAGGCCTTTTGGTTAAGATTCATAGCACCCTTTCTCAACTCCAAGTAGATAAAAGAAGTATTTACATTGCGATGGTAATTTTGTAAAATATATATAAAAAACTACTACGTGCGTTAAAGGAGGGGGGACGATGGCACGGTATTTAGCAGCACACTCAGAGGCCTGCAGTGGCTGCAAAACCTGTCAACTTATCTGTGCCCTAATTCACTTTAAAGGAAAATAACCCTAAAAAGGGAGCGATCATCGTCAAGTCTAACTTACCTGAACCTGGGTTTAAGATAACAACTTGTACGCAATGCGGAGTTTGTGCAAGCGTATGTCCAGTAGAAGCTATATATGAAGAGAATGGAGTCTACAAAATAGACAGAGGGAAATGCATAGGCTGTTACGCTTGTGTAAGCGCTTGCCCAGAGGAAGCCATGGTAAGGCATCCTGCGGAAACTGCTCCTATAAAGTGCGACCTATGTGGAGAGTGCATTCCCTACTGTGGGCTTAACGTCCTTTACATAGCTCAGGTATAAGGGGGGGAAGTTAAATATGTTAGGAGGATATATGAATAAGGTATTAAGGATAAATCTAACAACTGGAGAAATAAGAACAGAACCCCTTGATCTTAACATGGCAAGAAAGTTCTTAGGTGGAAGAGGTTTTGCCTCTTATACCCTTTACAAGGAGTTAAAAAAGGGAATAGATCCATTAGGCCCAGAAAATAAGCTGATAATGGCATCTGGCCCTCTTGCAGGTTTATTCCATCCTTGCAGCAGCAAGATCACATTCGCAGCAAAGTCTCCTCTAACTGGAATCTACGGAGATAGTAATATGGGAGGTCATCTAGCAGCGGAGCTTAAATACGCTGGTTATGATATGGTAATATTCGAGGGATCCTCAAACAAGCCCGTTTATATAGTTATAGATGACGATAAGGTTGAAATTAGGGATGCTTCCCATCTCTGGGGTAAGGGGACAATTGAAACAGAAAAGCAGCTTAAGGATGAGCTTGGAGATGATTTCCAAATAGCAGTCATAGGACCAGCGGGAGAAAATTTAGTTAAGGTGGCTATAATAAGACACGATTTCGGTAGAGAATCAGGAAGGACTGGTGTGGGTGCAGTTATGGGGTCCAAAAAAATAAAAGCTATAGCGGTTCGAGGCACTAAAAGCATACCAGTAGCTGATTTCGATGAATACCTTAGGATTGGTAAAGAGATGTTCAAATCTTTAATGTCAAGTCCTATATTCCCAGAATTTCAAAGGTATGGAACCACAATGGTTGTAGATTGGGTAAATGAAATAGGAGCATTCCCAACAAGGAACTTCGCTACAGGCTATCATGAAAATTACAAAGAGCTAAATGGAACCGCAATGAAGGAAAGAGTCTGGATCCATGACAAGGCTTGTGGTTTCTGCCCCATAGCTTGCGGAAACTACTCTCGAGTGGAGTATAAAGGAAAAACGTATTACGTAGAGGGACCCGAATATGAAACCATAGGTATGATTGGCGGATGCTGTGTGATGCCATCCATATACGAGGTAACTTACGGAAATTATGTTTGTGATAACCTCGGCTTAGATACTATTTCCACAGGTGCGATAATAGCCTTCGCTTACGAATGTTACGAAAAGGGAATAATAACTAAAAATGATACCAATGGGCTCGAATTGAGATGGGGAGATATAGAATCCTTTGCAAAGCTTGCTGAGATGATCGCAAAGAGAGAGGGAATAGGAAACATATTAGCTGAAGGAGTTAAGAAGGCCGCNGAAAGTTTCGGTAAAGACTCTATAAAATTCGCCATGCAAGTAAAGGGTATGGAAATAAGCGCTTATGAATCCCACTGGGCACCTGCTATGCTCCTAGCATACGCTACATGCGATATTGGAGCACATCATAATAGAGCTTGGGCTATAACATATGATATAGAAGTAGGAAGAGAGAAGATCACAAAGGACAAAGCTGAAAGGGTTGTGTTCCTGCAACATGCAAGGCCCATGTTCGATGCTCTCGGGGTGTGCAGGCTGACATGGGTCGAATGCGGATTAAACCTGGAATATTATGCTAAAATCTACAGTGCAGTAACTGGATGGGAAACTACTTTAAACGACCTCCTTAAATGCGCTGAGAGAGCCTGGAACCAAAACAGGCTATTTGCCATAAGAGAGATTCCCGATTTCGGAAGGAAATATGATTACCCACCAGCAAGGTGGATGGAAGAACCAGCCATAAGCGGACCAACGAAGGGCAGGCTCATTCCTAAAGAAGACGTAGATAAACTACTTGACTTCTACTACGAAGTTAGAGGTTGGGATAAATATGGTAGACCTACTCCTGAAAAAATAAAAGAGTTAGAACTGGAGGTGACAGAGTAATGGGAAGGGGAAAAAACCCCTTCCCATTACATTAACATGGCGATAAAGATTAGAACTGGAGGGCTAACTCTTAAAAGATATATCCCAGATATCTATTATGTAGATATAGATTCGCCCCTTACCGTTAGAGATCTACTCACTAAACTTGGCATACCTGAAGGACTAATCGCTGGGGTAATCATAGATGGTAAAATAGTAGATAAGTCATACGAGATTAAGGATGGACAGGAAATCGTTCTAATGCCGCCTATCTCAGGAGGTTAAACAGTATTGAGAAGTTCCGCGGAAGCGGTTATCATCGGTGGAGGAGTTCAAGGCTGCTCACTGGCTTATAACCTCGCTAAAAGGGGATGCAAGAACGTAGTTTTAGTTGAACAAAAATTCTTAGCCTACGGAGGAACGGGAAGATCGGGCGGGGGAGTAAGACATCAATTTGGAACAGAGATAAATTGCAGACTTGCTATCTATAACGTGAAGTGTTTCGAATACTTACAAGATGAATTAGGTTACAAGGAAAGCATAGAGTTTGAACAGGGAGGTTATCTTTGGATAGCTTATACTGAGCGCCAGCTGGAACAGCTTAGAAAAAACGTTAAGCTCCAGAATAGCTTAGGTATACCCTCCATGCTCTTATCTCCCACAGATATAAAAGAATTAATCCCCCAAATCAACCTGGATGGGATAATAGGAGGCAGCTTCTGTGAAAAGGATGGACATATAAATCCATTCCATGTCACATTAGCTTACGCTGAAGCTGCAAAAAGGCTCGGTGTTGAGATAAACACTTACACTAAAGTTATAGGAATAAAACTAAAGGGAAATACAATAGATGGGGTATATACTGACAAAGGATTTATATCTACCCCCATAGTTGTTAACTGCGCTGGTCCCTGGGGTAAGGAAATAGCCAAACAGATTGGTATCGAAATTCCCCTATATTCTGAAAGACACCAAATACTAGTCACAGAACCAGTAGAAAGAACGCTAAGAAGCCTTATACTATGTTTAGACGATGGATCTTACTGGAAGCAAACACCGCATGGTAACTTTATGCTCGGGATAGGAAACCCAAACGAGGCTAAGGGCTTCAACATGAGTTCGAGTTGGCAATTTCTTGAAGAAGCTTCAAGGAAAATAGTGAAAAAGATGCCAATATTATCAAACCTCAGGGTTATAAGACAATGGGCAGGCCTATACGACATAACTCCTGACTCTCAAGCTATTTTAGGACCAACTAAGATAAATGGATTTTACCTTAATCTTGGATGGAGTGGTCATGGCCTTCAGTTCGCTCCATCCATAGGAAGGGCTTTATCTGAGCTTATACTTGGCGAAAAACCTTTCATTGATATAAGTCCATTTTACATTGAAAGATTTGAAAACGGAAAGCTCATTCCTGAACCTGCTTGCATCTAGGGGTGATATGATTTTAACAAGAGGTGATGCATTTGCTTATCATTAGGAAGTCAGACATTGAAAAAGCCATAACGATGAGTGATGCTATTAAAGCCATAAGAAGAGGATTTGCAACCTTCTCCAAAGGGAGAGCAATTGTTCCATTAAGGATACCCATAAGCATAGAAAAGAATACCGTTCTATTTATGCCAGGAGCCCTAACGGACGAGAAAAAAGTTGGTATTAAGGTCGTTTCTGTATATCCCCAGAATATAGAGAGCAACTTACCCCTGATACATGCAGCAATCCTTCTCATAGATGGGGAAAAAGGCATACCTAAGGCTTTAATAGAAGGAGGTTACGTTACAGCTATAAGAACAGGAGCTGCAGGCGGTGTCGCAGCTGACCTTCTAGCGGAGAAAAGATGCAGAGGTCGCTTTCGTTTTTGGAGCTGGTGTTCAAGGAAGAAGCCAGCTCGAAGCTTTATGTGCTGTTAGGAACATAAAGCTCGCTTATGTATACGACATAGATTCGACTAAAGCTAAAATCTATGAAACAGAGATGAAAGAAAAGCTTGGAATAGAAGTAAGGTTCGTTAAAAACTATGAGCGATTCATTCCCGAAGCTGACATTATAGTCACCGCAACACCCATCCAGAGAACCTTTTTTTAAAAGGTTGAGCTTCTCAAAGAGGGAGTTCACATAAACGCCATAGGTTCTCACACAACAGATATGAGCGAACTAGACACGAGTGTCTTCAAAAGAGCCTCGATTATAGCGGTCGACTCAAAAGAAGCAGTTCTTAAAGAAGCAGGGGAAGTTATAAATGCTATTAAAGCCTCTGTAATTAGAGAAAAAGACTTAATCGAAATCGGAGAGATAATAAACGACCCATCTAAGTCTAGGAAGCATGAAAGGGAAATAACTATTTTTAAGACCGTAGGTATAGCTATAGAAGATGTAGTAGTTGGAGAGCTTATATATGAAAAAGCCAAAGAAAAGAGCGTTGGAATAGAAATAAAGGACTTTTTCTGATCAAGACCCAACCCAGCAGTTTAACAGACTAGCCAAAGGAGTGATTTCCATTGAAGCTTAAAGAGGTTATGAACACCCTAGAAGCTAAAATCTACACTGGGGGAAGAGCTTCTTGAAAGAGAAATCAGTTTTGGTTGTGCATCAGATATGATAAGTGATATTCTAGCATTAGCTAAACCTGGTTCACTTTTGCTTACAGGTATAATCGCCCCCCAGATAATAAGGATAGCGAAAATACTAGATCTATCTGGAATAGTTATTGTTAGGGGTAAAGAGCCCATGGAAGAAACAATAGCTAAAGCAAAAGAAGAAAGGGTTCCCCTCTTAGGAACTAAATTTCTTTTATTTGATGCTTGTGGAAAACTTTACGAGAAAGGGCTAAGGGGTACATGAGCGAGATAGAGCTTGATTTAATAAGCCACCTAAGCGAATATAAAAGGATCTTTAGCTTCTTGACCGCAGAAGATATAATGAAAAAAGAGCTAATAACCTTAACTCCAGAGAACTATCTCTCTGAAGCAAGAGTTATAATGCGCGACAAGAGAATCTCAGGCATACCTATAGTAGATAAAGAAGGTAAACTTGTTGGTTTAGTTAGCACAGAGCGTATAATAAGAGCTCTCGAGGAAGGGATAATAAGCAATAAGATAAAGGAATACATGACCCCCCGAGAGAAGATCGTATACTTCAGTCCGAAAGATACCTTCGAAAAAATCGTAGAAACCTTTGAAAGATATAGATACGGCAGATATCCTGTGATAGACGAGCATAACAAACTTTTAGGCCTTATAACCAAGCACGACATCTTAAGGGCTATCCTAAAACAGTTTCATTCAATATATATTCACGACAGAAGGAGAGAAGAGTATCTAAATAGGGAAGTTTCCATTCTTGCAAGTGATAAGTTTATAGAAGACAAGGCCTCTTTCAGATATGATATAAATACCCAATCCATATCAGAAGCAGGAGAGGGAACAGCCCTTCTAAAGAAGGTATTGGAAAAAAGAGGATATCATAGAGATTTCATCAGAAGAGTAAGCATAGGGACATATGAAGCAGAGGTAAATGTAGTGATACACGCGGGAGGAAAGGGCTTGATATTAGCTTTTTTTGAAGAAGATGGTGTTGTAGTTTTTGTCAGGGACTGGGGGCCAGGAATAGAAGATATAGATTTAGCGATGAAAGAAGGTTTCTCAACCGCACCAGATCATATAAGGGAGCTGGGCTTTGGGGCTGGTATGGGATTACCAAATATGAGAAGAGCTGCTGACAGACTTGTAATACTATCGCAAAGTGGGAAAGGGACTAGAGTAGAAATGGTATTCAACCTAAAGGAGGGAAGAGATTGAAAGTAAGGGAGATCATTGAGATTTTAGATTGCGAGGTCCTAACCGGAAACGTAAAATCTAGAGGAAGAAGTAAAATACGGTTACACAAGTGACCTTCTAAGCGAAGTTATAGGCAAAGCACATCCAGACTCGGTTTGGATTACTATACAAAGTCACCTAAACATCGTTGCTGTAGCAGTATTGGTAGGTATAAAGGCAATTGTAGTCTGTGAGGGGAAAACAGTAGATCCCAAAGTAGTAGAAAAAGCTATTCAAGAAAAGGTAGCTATAATAACTACAAGAGAAAACTCATTCAGAACTTCTGGAAAGCTATACGAAGCTGGACTAAGATAAAGCTTCTATGTTATAATTTAGCAGGATGTGGTATAAAGCTGACCTCCACGTTCATACGGTGCTTTCAGCCTGTGCGGACTGGGAAATGACCCCAACCAACATAGTGCACAGAGCCAAGGAGGTAGGGTTAAACATATTAGCTATTACTGATCACAATACNGTTAAGAATGTGGGAGCAGGCATTAGAGTAGGTCAAAGAGAAAACATCTTGGTTATACCAGGTGTGGAGATACAAACGAAAGAAGAAGTCCATATAATAGCTCTTTTCCCCTCTGAAGAAAAAGCCCTCGCGTTTGAAGAATGGTTAAAACCCCTCTTGCCTAATTTAAACAATGATGAGGATCTCTTTGGAGTCCAAGTTGTAGTAGATGAAGAAGACAACGTAGTAGAGATAGATAAGAGATTACTCCAAATCTCTGCTAATGCTTCAATAGAGGAAGTTATGCTTAAAGTGAAGCAACTGGATGGAGTGGCTTATCCAGCTCACATAAACAGAGATTTTTGTGGAATTATACCCACCCTAGGTTTTATTCCCCCTGATCTCCCATTTAAAATACTCGAAATTAACCATAACACTGATCTTTCATCTTTCCTCAAAACCCATCCAGAGTTAAACGATTACGTAATATTAATTTCATCAGATGCACATTTTCTATCATCTATAGGAAACTCAAGAACGGCCATATACCTACGAAATTTAAGCTCCAGCGAGTTAATTGAAGCAATTCAAGACAAAAGGAGGGTTAAAGTATGGTAAAATTATCAAAAGAGAAGCTTGATAAAGTTGAAACCATATTGGATCGCTTTCCTAAAGGGCAGTCATCGTTAATAGGGGCTCTTCATGCAATACAGCTTGAAATAGGTTATCTTCCAGAGGAAGTCCAAAAGCTTGTGGCTGAAAAACTTGAAATTCCAGAAAGCACCGTCTACGGTGTTGTAACATTTTACAACTTTTTCCGTAAAGAACCCGTCGGAAAGTATATAATAACCGCTTGTCAGGGAACAGCTTGTCACGTGAGGGGAGCAGGAAGCGTAATCGAAGCTTTACGAAAAAACCCTAGGAATAAAGGTAGGGCATACAACACCAGATGGAAAGTTTACGCTTGACATAGCAAGATGTTTCGGCGCATGTGGATTAGCACCTGTTGTTATGGTCAATAACGATATATATGGAAGGATGAGCCCAAAGAAGGTAGAAGAAGTAATAGCAAAATACAGAGATTAATGGAGGAACTATCTCTACACCTAATAGACTTAATTGAAAACTCTATAAGCGCTAAAGCCTCTTTAATAAAGATCCTTATCGAAGTAAGTAAATCAAACGATCTAATAAAGATAGTTATAGAAGATAACGGAGAGGGTATGAATGAAGAGGAAATCGAAAAGGCAAAAGATCCATTCTTCACAACCAAAAAGAACAAAAAAGTTAGGTTTAGGTATTCCTATATTTGCTCAAATTGTTGAGTCTTGCGGAGGAAGATTTGAAATCGTTAGCCAAAAGGGGAAGGGAACAAAAGTCAACGCTGAGATGAAGCTTAGTCACATAGATCGCCCCCCATTGGGAGATCTCGCTTCAACCTTATTCACATCTATAATAGGGCACCCTGATGTAGACTTTTTAATAAAGATAAAGACTGATGAAGGAATCGTTGAGATCAACACAGCAGAAATTAAAGAGTTTTTGGGGGAAAGCTCCTTCAACCATCCTGAGGTTATAATCTTTTTAAGAGAGAACATTGATAGAGAAATAAAAGGCATACTGAAAGGAGGTATATAAATGAAGATTGAGGAGCTCAGGAAACTCAGAGAAAAGGTGAGGGAAGACCTTAAATTAAGGGAAGGAATAGAACCTAGAGTAAAGATTATAGTTAGCATGGGGACATCTGGAATAGCTGCAGGAGCAAGAGAGGTATTAAAAGCCTTGTTAGACGAGGTAGCAAAGAGGGAATTAAAGGATGTGATTGTACTACAAACGGGAGAAAAGGGATTAGCATCAGCTGAACCAATAGTAGAGGTTGTTACTAAAGAGGCTACAATAACCTACGGTAGAGTAACACCAGAAATCGCGAGAAAGATTGTTATTGAGCATGTGATAAACGGAAGGGTTCTATCCGAATATGTAATATAACATGACCCTTAAAGGAGGCGGTGAGAAATTGCCTAAGAGAACTGACCTTCTAATATGTTTGGGAGCGGGTTGCGTTTCCTCGGGCAGTGAGCTTATAAAGAAAAAGCTTGAAGAAAAAATAAGAGAAAAAGGACTTGAGAATGAAGTAAGAATTATAGGTACAGGTTGCATGGGTCCTTGTGAAAGGGGACCCGTTATAATGATATACCCAGAGGGGGTATTTTACCAGAGGATAACCTTAGAAGATGTCGACACTATCGTTGAACAGCATCTGCTTAAAGGGAAGATCGTTGAAAAGCTTCTCCCCAAGGAAGAATTAGCCCCAAGCATTAAAGAAAAAGAAATTCCATTCTTCACCAAACAGAAGAAGATAGTTTTATCTAACTGCGGTATTATAGATCCAGAGAAGATAGAAGAATACATAGCGGTAAACGGATACGAAGCTTTAGCCCGCGTTCTTGAAGGCATGACTCCAGAGCAAGTTATAGCAGAAATAGAAAAGTCTGGATTAAGAGGCAGAGGTGGCGCCGGATTTCCTACAGGAGCTAAATGGAAGTTTGTGAGAAACGCCCAAGGCAAGCCTAAATTCGTCGTATGTAACGCTGACGAAGGAGACCCGGGTGCCTTTATGGACAGAGCGGTATTGGAAGGAGACCCTCACGCTGTCTTAGAGGGAATGCTTATCGCCGCTTATGCCGTAGGAGCGGAGCAAGGGTACATCTACGTGAGAGCTGAGTATCCCTTAGCCATAAAGAGGCTTCAAATAGCTATAGACCAAGCTCGTAAGTACGGATTCTTAGGGAAGAACATACTGGATACGGACTTCTCCTTTGATATAGAGCTCAGAATCGGAGCTGGAGCTTTCGTCTGTGGAGAGGAAACAGCTTTACTTGCCTCCATAGAGGGTAAAAGAGGCATGCCAAGATCAAAGCCTCCATTTCCAGCAACTCATGGACTTTGGGGTAAACCTACCTTGATAAACAACGTAGAAACCTATGCCAACGTGAGGCATATTATACTTAACGGTGCAGACTGGTTTAGAAGTTTTGGAACCCCATCATCTCCTGGAACAAAAGTATTCGCCCTATCTGGAAAGGTTAGGAACACAGGCTTAATAGAAGTTCCCATGGGGGACAACTCTTGGAGAGATTGTTTTCGACATAGGGGGCGGAATAATAGGAGATAGAAAGTTTAAGGCTGCACAAACGGGAGGTCCTTCAGGAGGTTGCTTGACTGTTAAGCACCTTAACCTACCGTTAGATTATGAATCTGTGAAAGAAGCAGGAGCAATAGTTGGCTCAGGCGGACTCATAGTCGTCGATGAAACTACATGCATGGTTGAACTTGCTCGTTACTTTCTAGAATTCTGTCAAGAAGAATCCTGTGGCAAATGTACACCATGCAGAGTAGGAACTAAAAAGATGCTCGAGATCCTTGAAAGAATAATTCATGGAAAAGGAACACTTGAAGACTTAGATAGGCTTGAGGAAATTGGAATGTGGGTTCAGCAAACCGCTCTCTGTGGATTAGGGCAAACGGCTCCCAACCCAGTCCTAAGCACTCTTAAATACTTCAGAGACGAATATGAAGCACATATTATAGATAAAAGATGTCCAGCTGGGGTCTGTGCCGACCTATTTATAGCTCCTTGCGAAAACGCTTGCCCAGCTCACGTGGACGTCCCAGCCTACATAGCTCACATCTCAGAAGGGAGATTCAAGGAGGCCTTCTACGTACACATAAAGAATAATCCGTTCCCATCGGTATGCGGTAGAGCTTGTCCAGCACGCTGTGAAAGCTATTGTAGAAGACTTCAGGTAGATGAATCCATAGCGATAAGACAGCTCAAGAGATTTATGGCAGATAAGGCTATTGAGGAAAAGTGGGAGCTTCCTAAACCTGAAAGATATAACGGCAAGAAAGTGGCCATAGTTGGAGCTGGTCCTGCAGGATTAAGCGCAGCTTACTTCCTCAACCTTAAAGGATATAAGGTCACCGTCTTCGAAGCCCTTCCTGAACCTGGAGGAACCCCTACTCACTATATCCCTGAATATCGTCTACCAAAGGAAATAATCCTGGAAGAGGTAAGAAGAATAGAGAGATCTGGAGTCGAGATAAGGGTCAATCACCCAATAACTGATTTAGAAGCCCTTAGAAAAGACTATGACGCAGTTTTCTTAGCGTGTGGAAGCATGAAAGAGACGAAGCTTAACGTTCCTGGAGAGAACCTGAAGGGAGTCCTAAGTGGCATGGAATTCCTAGGTAAAGTCAAGAAGGGAGAGAAGCCAGATATAGGCAAGAAAGTAGTAGTCATAGGAGGAGGAAACACAGCTATCGATGCTGCAAGAACGGCTTGGAGATTGGGAGCAGACGTTCATGTTATCTATAGAAGAACGAGAGATGAAATGCCAGCCCTTCATGAAGAAATAGAGGAAGCAGAAAGAGAGGGAATAAAGTTCACGTTCCTTGCAACACCAGTTAAGTTCCTAGAGGAAGATGGAAGGGTTAGAGCTGTTAGATGTATAAGCATGAAACTTGGAGAGTTTGACTCAACTGGTAGAAGAAAACCCAATACCGACTAGAAAACTCGGAATTACGATGTAGAAGCTACAAGCGTCATAGTAGCAGTTGGACAAAGAGCTGACCTCGCGTTTAAGGTAGATGGTCTTGAACTAACCAGTTGGGGAACTATAAAGGTTGACCTAAGAACGCTTAAAACCTCCTTGGAAGGGGTCTTCGCAGGCGGAGATGTTGTTCGTGGACCTTCAACAATCGTAGAAGCTGTAGCTGATGGAAGGTTAGCAGCTTCAATGATAGACAAATACCTTGGTGGAGATGGTATACTATGGTACGAAAGTAGGGAATCAGTGAAAACCACATATAATGAGGAAGAATATCTCAAAACCCAGCCAAGGAGAAAGCCTGTTATCCTACCAGTAGATAGAAGAAGGANCTTCGCTGAGGTAGAAAAAACTTTCTTTGAAGGACAAGCTGTGGAAGAAGCAAGAAGATGTTTACACTGTGACATAAAAGAGGAGGTCTTATTAGAAGAGGGGTGATTAAAGCATGATTGGAGAGATCCTGAAGAGGTTCGAGCCGAGGAGAGAGAATCTATTGGATATACTTCATGCCATGCAAGAAGCATCACCCACCAACAGCCTTTCAAAAGAAGACATAGAAGCTGTTGCTAAGTATGTCGGTATAACACCAGCAGAAGTCTGGGGAACCGCTACATTTTACTCCATGTTCTCTGTCAAACCTAGAGGAAAGTACGTAATAAGGGTCTGTACCTCACCAGCTTGTCATCTATTAGGAGGAGAAAGCGTCTTAGAAGCACTTAAAAGGGAACTGGGAATCGATGTAGGAGAAACGACGAAGGACGGAGTTTTCACACTGGAAACCTCGAGCTGCTTAGGAATTTGCGGTGTAGCTCCGGCTATGATGATAGATGAAATAGCATATGGGAACCTCACCCCTGAGAAAATTAAAGAGATAATTCTTAGCTATAGAAAGAGGGGAGAAGAATCATGATAAGAATAGAAAGGGCGCATATTCTCGTCGGCATAGATCAGGGCTCGATCTTAGCTGGAGCAAGGGACGTNCAAAAAAAGCTCGAGGAAGAGATTAAAAAGCGCGGTCTTGAAACCGAAATAAGAGTCCTTGAAACGGGAAGCCTTGGAATAACAGGAAGGGGAGTCGTTCTTCTAGTTTACCCCGAAGGCGTATATTACGTTAACGTAAAAGTTGAGGATGTTCCAGAAATAGTGGAAGAACACCTGCTTAAGGGCAGATTCGTTAAACGTCTCATGCTCGAACCTCAACTGGCAGAAATCCTCGCTAAAAGGAGAGTTTCCTAAAAAACTCTCAAAAGCAAAAAAGGGTGGTTCTTCAAAATGCAGGTGTTATAAATCCAGACAGCATAGAAGAATACATTGCTGTTGGAGGATACGAAGCTTTAGCTAAGGCTCTTGAGTCATCTCCAGAGTGGGTTATAAACGAAATAGATAACTCAGGCTTAAGAGGCAGAGGTGGTGCTGGATTCCCAACAGGGAAGAAATGGAAGTTCACTGCTGAAGTTAAAGCTCCTCAGAAGTTCATAATATGTAATGCAGATGAAGGAGAACCAGGTACTTTCAAAGATAGGCTTATACTTGAAGGTGATCCTCACAAGGTCCTTGAAGGCATGGCCATCGCAGGCTACGCAGTAGGTGCAAACAAGGGCTATCTCTATATAAGAGGTGAATATGACCTGTCTATTCGTAGGATAAGCAAAGCTATAGAAGATGCTTATAAGATGGGATTACTTGGTGATAACGTATTGGATAGCGGCTTTTCCTTCCATGTGGAAATTAAGAAGGGAGCAGGTGCCTATGTATGCGGAGAGGAAACGGCCTTAATAGAGTCTATAGAGGGGAAGAGGGGAAATCCTCGTCCCAAACCACCTTACTACCCTGGTATAAAGGGACTTTGGGGGTATCCTACAGTGGTAAATAACGTTGAAACCTTAGCTAATGTCCCTCCAATAATACTGAACGGAGCAAGTTGGTTTAAGAGTATGGGAACGAAGGAATCCCCAGGCACCAAGGTTTACACCATCTTAGGACATGTTAAAGAACCAGGGTTAATAGAAGTAGAAATGGGAACAACGCTTAGAGAAGTTATCTTTGAGTTTGGTAAGGGAATGAGAAATAATAGAGAATTCAAAGCTGCACTAATAGGGGGAGCGGCGGGAGCTTTCTTAGGGAAAGAAGCCCTTGATATCCCTCTATCCTATGAAGGTCTTAGGGAGTATGGGGGAGGTCTTAGGATCAGGAGCTATCCTTGTGCTTGATGACTCGACATCAATCACCGATATGCTACAAAACGTGATATCCTTCTTCAAACATGAAAGTTGCGGGAAGTGTGTCCCGTGCCGAGTAGGAATTACTAAGCTACTTGAAAGGATGGAGAAAGGTACCCTACTTGAAAAAGATCTCAAGGAAATGATAGAGATATCAGAAAAGATGGCCGATACAGCACTTTGTGCTTTAGGCCAATCGTTAATTCTTCCCGTATCAAGTGCAGTCCGTTTCTTCAAAGAAGAACTTACAGCATAGGAGGTGTTTAATACTGTGAGAGAGGTAAAACTCAAGATAGACGGAAAGGAAGTTATAGCAACAGAAGGCATGACAATACTTGAAGCAGCAAGAAAGGCTGGTTTTGAAATTCCTACTCTTTGCTATCACGATGGATTATCTGCACATGGTGGATGCAGACTCTGTGTAGTCGAAGTTAAAGGTTCTCCAAGGCTTCTAACAAGCTGTACCACCCCTGTAACCAACGGAATGGAGGTATCTATAAACACAGACCGTGTTAAAGAGGCTCGTAAATTCGTAATGAACCTTATAATGACCGAAAGAAACCACTTCTGCATGTTCTGCGAAAAAAGCGGAAGATACGAAGAAACCGATTGTGAACTTCAAAAGAGAGCTTACGAAGTCCAGATAGAACACTTCCCGTTCCCAGTATATGTTAATAAATATCCAATAGACACAACGTCACCAGTTATGGTAATGGACCACAACCGTTGCATACTCTGTGGCAGATGTGTTAGAGTCTGTTCGGAAGTCGTAGCTAACTCAACCTTAGACTTCAGCTTCAGAGGTTCAAAAGCCTTGATAGCTTCAGATACAGGCTTGAACAGGGGGGAATCAAGCTGCATATCCTGTGGAGCTTGCATGCAAGTATGTCCTGCGGGAGCGTTGTTCAGCAAGTTTGGAGGATATAAAGGAAAGAAGAGCTTGTGCGAAAAGATAGAAACATTCTGCCCCATATGTGGTGTCGGTTGTGAAACAACCAACTATGTGCGTTATAACAACATAGTTGAGATAGAGGGAAGCGGTCTGGCTAAGGGAAACTTAGATGGAGGGCAGCTCTGCGAAAAAGGAAGATACGGTCCCTTGATGGAAACGAGGAACAGGATATCTCTTCCGCTCCTTAGGGATTCCAGAGGAAGATTTGTAGAAAGTAGCTACCAGGAAGCAATAAACAAAAGTATACAGCTGCTTAAAGCCTATTCCCCAGACAAGATAGTCTTCAGAGTCTCTTCCTTCCTACCAGCGGAAGACCTAGCCTACATAAAAGGGTTCGCTCTCAAGCTTGGAGTAAAAGATATAGACACCTTCGATGGAGAAATATATAGGAATTTGATATCTTTCGATTACCCTAAAGCGAACTACGAAGACATCCTTAACTCAGACCTAATCATACTTGTGGGTGGCGACATTGTGAAAGAACATGGAGTGGTTGGATCTTACATAAGGAGAGCCGTTAGGAATAAAGGCGCTGAATTAATCATAATCTCTCCAGCAGAAAGCAAGATGGATAGATTCTCCAAGGAGGTAAGGAGAGTTGCGGAAGGCAGTGAAGGTTCAGTCGTCAAAGAATATGAGGAGAAAATAAGGAAAGCTTCTAACCCAGTGATAATTCTTGAGGGCGCTTATCTTCTTAAAAACAGGGAAGCAATAGAATCATGGCTTAAATTCGCTGAAGCGTCAAAGGTTAAAACTCTACCTCTACCCCCCCACAGGTAACAGCTTAGCAGCTTGGAAGCTAGGTATATCGTCTAAATCCAANGAGAATACAGAATCCGGAAAACTTCTTTTCCTCATCCTCGGAGATATAGATTCTAGCTACTCACCCGCATCCTTAGCTGAGCTAGGCTTCGAAGCAATAATACTCCATGGAGCTTATATAGACCCGATGATGAAGCTAGCTGATGTCGTTTTGCCTGGAAAAAGTTGGCTTGAAAATGAAGGAACATATAAGCTAATAAGCGGAGAANTTAAGAAGTTTACGCCTATACTCCGGGCAGAAAAGGATGCGAAGAGCCCAAGGGAGCTACTTTCTGAGCTTGCAGACGCCTTAAGATTAGGTAAAATTGATATAGATAGTTTAATTACAAGTTTGTAATCATTTAAGGAGGAGATTAAGTTGGCTAAGGTAAGGGTTGCCACTACATGGCTCGAGTGTTGTTCAGGATGTCACATGTCCATTCTAGACTTGGATGAAAAATTAGTTGACTTACTATCCAAGATAGAGTTCGATGCAAGTCCAATAACAGATATAAAAGAGTTTGGCGAAGTAGATGTGGGAATAGTAGAGGGTTCTGTCGGAAATGAAGAACAACTTGAGGTGCTGAAGAAGATACGCGAAAAGGCCAAAATCCTTATAGCCCTTGGTGATTGTGCTTGTTTCGGAGGCATACCTGCCATGAGGAATTTCTTCAACAAAGATGAGGTGCTAAAGAGGGTCTACATCGAAACTGAAAGCACTGTTAACCCAAGCAAGGTTATACCAAGCTTAGATGTTCCTAAGATATTTCCAAGCGTTAAATCTATAGATCAATTTGTTAAGGTTGACGTTTATNTACCCGGATGCCCACCAGACCCAAGAGCTATAGAATACGCTATAAAGGAGCTCCTTGAAGGCAAGATACCCGTATTACCGCCAGAGCTCTTATCGTATGAATGAGGAGGTGCTTGTTCTGTGGAACAAAGGATAGAAGTTTTTTCCCGTAACCAGAGTCGAGGGACATGGAAAGATAACAATTCATTTAAATGAATCAGGAAAAGTAGAAAAGACCTTCTTCCATGTAACCCAAATAAGAGGGTTCGAGAAGTTCTGCGAGGGAAGGGTCTTCTGGGAAATGCCTGTAATGACACAAAGAGCTTGTGGAATCTGTCCTGTAAGTCACCATCTTGNCTCAGCTAAGGCTACAGATAAGATCCTAGGAGTAGAGATACCACCGACAGCTAAAAAGCTCAGAGAGCTTATGCATATGGGGCAGTTAGTTCAATCTCATTCATTACACTTCTTCCATTTAGCAAGCCCAGATCTCTTACTGGGAATGGATGCTGATCCTAAAATAAGAAATATCGTAGGAGTGATAGAAAAACACCCCGATCTTGCTGTAAGAGGAGTTAAACTAAGAAAGTATGGACAAGAAGTAATAAAGACCCTTAGTGGGAAAAGGATTCATCCGCGCTTCGCTATACCAGGTGGGGTTAACAAAGGACTTTCCATAGAAGAAAGAGATATGCTTTTGAGAGACATAGATTGGGTAATAGATAGCCTTAGAGACACGGTTAAGCTTATCAAAAATCTCGCTGAGAATTGGGGAGAAAGGTTCAGAAGGTTTGCTTCCTTCCCTTCTTTCTATATGGGGCTCGTTGATGAAAATGGGAATCTAGACCTATATCATGGCAAGATAAGGCTTTGTGACCATCGTGGAAGAATTATAGATGAGTTCAGCGAGGATAACTACCTTGAAAAGATAGGTGAATGGGTTGAGCCTTGGTCTTACATGAAGTTTCCATTCTATAAAGAGCTTGGCTACCCAGAGGGAAGCTACAGAGTAGGTCCATTGGCAAGACTAAATTGCTGTGATGATATTTCCACTCCCTTAGCTAAAGAGGAACTAACAGCCTTTCGCCAAATGATAGGAGACAAGGTAGCAGAAGGGTCGCTATTCTACCACTATGCAAGAATGATAGAAGCTTTACATGCTGCTGAACGTTTAAAGGAACTCCTAGAAGACCCAGATATAACTGGGACAGAACTTCGAGCAGTAAGTAGAGAGTTCAAACCCGAGGGTATAGGAGTTTTAGAGGCACCCAGAGGAACCCTAATTCATCATTATAAGGTGAACGAAAACGGCGAAATATTAAAGGCCAACCTAATAGTAGCGACGGTTCATAACAACCACGCCATGAACAAGGCCGTTGAACTTATAGCAAAAGAGTACATTAAGGGACCGGAGATAAAGGAAGGATTCCTAAACATGCTTGAGGTAGCGATAAGATGCTATGACCCTATGCCTTTCATGCGCCACTCATGCTCTTGGAAAGATGCCTCTTCAGGTTATCATCTACGATGCTGAAGGTAATAAGGTTAACGAGCTGGTGAGAAATCACTGATTGCAGTAGTAGGATATGGAAACTACTTGAGAAAAGACGATGGCATAGGTCTGTGGCTTGGAAGCAGGTTAAGGCTAAAGTTTAAACAAAAAGTAAGAGTTTACCTTTTGCATCAGTTGGTACCTGAAATCGTTGAGGAGCTCAAGGAAGCCGATCACATAATATTCATAGATGCTTCATCTTCAAATGAAGAGTGGTCATTAAGAAGGCTCAGTTTAGGGGAGGAAGAGTTTCAACCTCCCCTAAATTGTGATTTTCATACCTTCTATCCGGAAGAGCTGGCTTATCTACTAAAAAGACTTTATGGGAAGAAGCCGGAAATCTGGATATTAAGCGTGAAAGGTGAGAATTTTTCTTTTGGGGCTGGCTTAAGCTTAAATGCACGAAGATTGGCAAAGGAAGCAGAAAACCTGCTTGAGGGATTGATAAGGGTGAAACTAAAAGATGCATGAGTTTTCTATCGCAGAGTCTTTAATGGAAATAGTTTTAGAGGAAGCAACAAAACACAGAGCTTCGAAAATACTCAGGGTAAAAATAAGAGCTGGAAAGCTGATGGGAATAGTTCCTGACCTCTTAACCTTCGCATTTAAATCCCTCTCAGAGGAAACTATAGCTGAAGGGGCTGAACTTGAAATAGAAGAAATCCCTTTCCAGGGGAAATGCCGCAATTGTGGTTTCTTCTTTAGCATAGGTGATTTCTTTGGTATATGTCCCCAATGTGGAAGCGATAACTTGGAAATAGAAGGGGGCAATGATTTAGAATTAGTCGGACTTGAGATCGAAAGGAGTGAAAATTAGTTGGAAATAAAGGTCATAAGAAAGATACTTGAAGCAGGTTCGAAAGTAGCAGAAACGAATAGAAAGATTTTGAAGGAAAAGGGAATTATTTCATTTAACTTCATTGGAGCTCCGGGAAGCGGAAAAACCTCTCTTCTATTAAGAATAATAGAAGCCTTAAGTGATAAATACAAGATAGGCGTAATCGAAGGAGACTTGGCAACAACTAAAGATGCTGAGCTCATACACGAAACCGGGGTTCCCGTAGTTCAAATAAATACCGACGGAGGCTGCCACCTTGATGCAAATCTAGTAGGAAAAGCACTGGAGGAGCTACCTCTTGACAGGATAGATGTATTAATAATAGAAAACGTTGGCAACCTTGTATGCCCAACAGCCTTTGATTTAGGTGAAGACTATAAAGTAGGGGTCCTTAGCGTTCCGGAGGGAGATGACAAGCCAGAAAAATACCCTGTGATAGTCAAGGTATCCAAAGCCATAGTCTTAAATAAGATAGATATGCTACCTTACTTCAGATTTGACAAAGAGAAGTTCTACCAGCCTATAAAAAGGATTTCTCCAAATACCCCCGTCTTTGAGGTCTCTTGTGAGACAAAAGAAGGTATAAGTAGCTTCGTAAACTGGATGATTTCAAAAATAAACCAAAAGGGGGGCGAGGGGAAATGAACAAGAGGATTCTTATCATCGTGGGGGATTTTGTAGAAGACTATGAGGCTATGGTTCCATATCAGATGCTTCTCATGCTCGGATATAACGTAGATACGGTCTGCCCAGGTAAGAAAGCAGGGGAAAGGGTTAAAACCGCAATACATGACTTCGAGGGAGACCAAACCTATAGTGAGAAACCTGGTCATCTTTTCGCCATAACCAAGGATTTCGACAGCGTAAAAGTCGAGGATTACGACGGATTAGTTATCCCTGGTGGGCGAGCTCCTGAATATCTCAGGACCAATCCGAAGGTCATCGAACTCGTAAAGAAGTTCGCAGACGCTAAGAAACCCATAGCGGCAATATGCCATGGCCCACAACTTCTAACAGCAGCAAGAATCATAAGCGGAAAGAAAATCTGTGCTTACCCTGCAGTGGGAGCTGAAGTAGAACTTGCAGGGGCAACATATGTACCTCCAAATGAAACCTTCTCAAACGCTGTGGTAGACGGGATATTCGTAACAGCACCAGCCTGGCCGGCACATCCGGAGTGGATCAGAAAATTCGTAGAGTTACTCGGGGCTAAGATAGAGATATAGAGGCCAACGGCGTTGGAAGAAAGAGCCGCTAGTAAGCTCTTTCTTCCAACCCAAACAGATTTAAGCTTCAAAGACATGAACGGCAGTAGCCTTAAATCCAGCAAAGAGTTTCTTGCCTGGCTGTATGCCAATTTCAACTGCTGAGGAACGCGTTACCAAGGCTTTGAGTGTTAACCCTCCAACATCCAAGGTAACCTTAAATAAACCTCCAATATCCATAACATCTACTACAGTAGCCTCAAGCATATTTCTAAGCGAGCTCCTAAAAGGCTCTTCGGATAGAATTATATCCTCAGAGCGAACAGCTATCCTAACTCTACCAAAGTACCTCGTGGGAAGCACTATCCTGACTCCATTGGCTTCAAGAAGTTCACCGTTAGCCATACCCTCGATTATGTTCTCAAAACCCAAAAAGGAGGCAATATTCTCATCCCTAGGGTTAGAAAAGACTTCCTTCACACTTCCAACCTGAGACATCCTTCCATCTAACATTACCCCCACTCTATCTCCAAGAAGCAGAGCCTCCTCGAAGGAATGGGTAACATGTATCACAGTTAAGCCAAGCTCTCGTTTCCAAACCTTCATCTCAAGGATCAACCTAGAAGTAGTTGATGGATCAAGGTTAGCGAAGGGCTCATCTAAAAGCAAAAACTTACTACCAATAGCTAAACCTCTAGCAATAGCAACGCGCTGCGCTTCGCCTCCGCTTAGCGTTGAAGGCCTTCTTTCAAGAAGGTGCTCTATGTTAAGTACTGACGCTATATTTTTAACTACGTTTGAAATCTTATCTTCGGAGAGTTTTCTAATCTCAAGCCCATAGGCTATATTTTCATAAACGGTCATATGGGGGAAGAGGGCATAGTTTTGAGGAACATAGGCAAAGCCCCTTTTTTCCGGTCTCAAGAAACGTGATATCCTTCCCCTTCCATATTATCCTTCCCCTATAGGGGAAAAATATACCAGCTATAATCTCAAGTAATAAAGTTTTACCGGCCCCGCTTGGTCCAAGAACTATAAAATAATCCCCTTCGTAAACCTTGAAAGACACATCGTTAAGACTAAAATCTTTCCAACTTCTATATACACTTTGAAGCTCAAGCACTCTTACTTAACCTCCCTATCAATGCCCTAAGTAAAGCAAAGGCTCCTAAGCTTAATCCCATAAGTATTACGGCAATGGGTCTTGACGCAGCAAGACCATAGTTGTTGAAATACTCCATAACAACCACCTGCGCGGTCTTAGGATAATAAGCTACCACCATTATCGCTCCAACCTCGCTCACTGCCCTCGCCCAAGCCATTACCCCCCCAGTTGCTATAGAATGAAAGGCGATAGGGAGAGAAACAGTAAAGAAAACTCTAATTTTAGAGGCACCAAGGCTCCGCGCCACATACTCAAGCTTAGGATCAACAGCCAAGAACCCATCTCGGGAGGAGTTAACTACAAAAGAAACGGACACAAATAACATAACCATGATTATCCCCGTGTAACTGTCAAGGATTCTCCTAGAAAAAGCAAGTAAAAGCATTATACCTACCACTGAATGGGGGATAACTACTGGGAGATCCACTATACCCTGAACTAAAGCTTTACCCTTAAATTCCCTTTTAGCCAAAAGATATCCTAAAGGAACCCCAAGGATCAAGGCCAGGAAGGTGGAGATTAGAGAGGTAAACAGAGTATTTCTTAATGCTTCAAGAACAACTTCATCGCGAAAAGCTTTAAGTAAGCTACCTATATCTACAATCTGCTCACCAAAAAGGGTTAATATAGGGTAAAGGACATAAGCTATTAAAACGCTTCCTATGCCTGCAAAAAGATAGTCGAAATAATCCCGCTTAGATTTATTCACCTTACCTCCACCAACCTCTCTATCTCCTTGGGAACTTCTCCAAAGGCAATGGGCTTTTCCAGAAAATCATGATAATTATCTATGAAAGCCCTTCTACCCTCACTAAGCATATAGCTTATAAAGTCAAGAGCAAGATCCCTATTGGGAGCATCCCTAAGCATAGCAATACCATAGACCACAGGGATTCCTTTTATTTTACTCCCGATATATTCAAGAAAAACAATAGTCCTCTCATAGATGTTATCGAAAGAAATGTTTCCCAAGTTTATCTCAGAAGGCAGCTCAACATAGCCCAAACCATGTTGCTTTGCAACGCTTTTATAGATGAAAAGGTAGTCCAGGGCACCACTTTTTACCTAACCCAGCCAGATCTACTTCCTTCGGTCTTATAACTATCTTTCTTGAATTAACCTTTATAATTTTAGGTAACGTGTATCTCACAGTTTAAAGAAGTTATATTAGTATTAGAAGCAATCAAAGAATTAAATACCGGTTTACCGTAATAGAACTCAGAAAGCTTGATAACCATTAGGCTTCTATATCCACAGGGATCCTGATTAGGATCACCAAATCCAAAAGAAACACCTTCTTTAGATAGAACATCATACCAATTTTGAGAGTTTATACTATCCCTATACTTACTTTTCTCAGAGTAGGCCAGCACTATCTCATTAGTTGCAAAAAGAATGTAGAAAGAGGCATGTTTAGGAAAGAGAAGCTGAGGAATTAAAGCATAGTCAGCAACGGCTATTATATCACCCCTTTTACCAAGATCAGTCACCTTTCTTATCGCCTCAATGCTTCCAGATATCTCACTTCTAAAAGACACTTCTTCCCCGAACCTTTCCATATAGTAACTCTTAAAACTCTCCTGAAGCGCTTTAAACGGGATGCTTAAGGAGCCTGCGTGAAACATGATGAGTTCTTTACTCCTCACACTTGATAGAAAGCTTGAGGTTAAAAGCAAAACCAGTAAGAAGAATATCGATACCTTCTTACATGGCAAGTTAAACATGGTTCATCCCGTTAAGTTAAAAATTAAAGTTCCTTTCACAAAGCTAAGCAAGGGAAGCATCTTTCGATCATAGACGACCTTTAAAATTATAACATATCTTCAGGGCTTATCTATAAGCGATTGACCAAGTCTTGGAATTGGGAGTATAATTCAAGTAACTGTTTTTATTTTTACTAAAGGAGGTGAAAAAATGACTAAGAATAGATTTATAACACTTGATATTTGTCTATTAATATTCTTACTATTAGCCTTAGCTGAAAGATCGGAAGCGCAAAGCATTTATTATAAGGAGATACTCACAGACGAAGATGTAAGCCTAAGCCCACGCACTTGGGTTATCCTTAATGAAATAACTACATGGGACCAAATAGTAACCTACACTGGAGATCCTAACCTCCATAACCTTGAAAATATTATAAGGTCAAGCCCAAAAGTCCAACCAGATTCTGATGTATATTTATACGGACTAGGAATGTACTTTTGGAGCGCGGTAATTGAGAACGATCTGTTCATCACCATCAGCTCTCTATATTATGATAGCCAAGAAGACCTAGTCATAGCTTTTAACCCTTGGATAAGAACTTGGCACATTATAGATGAATTCTCCTCAGGAGCTTACATAGAAAACGCTTACCCACTAACGTTATGCATCGAAGATGACTCTATATATGATGCAACTCCTGGAACTCCCCAACCAGAGATAACTTTCATAGTCGTAATAGCTAAGGTCTATAACTATGGTGGAGGAGGTGGATGTACTACAGGAGAGAAAGAAAGCCTAAATCTTTTGTTATTACTACTTCCTCTCGGACTAATGATATTTAAAAAACGTTAAGATTGGATTTAAAAGACGAAACTAAACTTTGCTAAAAGCGGGGTAGCTCTGATAAAGTGAAAAGGAGCTGCCCCGTACTTTCTAAAGCTTATTAAAAGGGAGGTATAAGCTTGAGGGTATCCATAATAGGAGTAGGCCTCATGGGAGGATCCCTTGGAATGGCTCTCAGGAAAAGGCTAAAAGCCTTCGTTAAAGGACATGTTAGAAGGGAAGAAACAGGCATGAAAGCGGTAGAGCTTGGTGCCCTAGACGAGTGGAGCCTATCTCTCGAAGAAAGCGTTAAAAATGCTGATTACGTATTTTTTGCCACCCCCGTAAAGAGCATAATTAACATCTTTAAGGAAGCCCAGCCTTTCCTAAAAAAGGGGACTTTAGTTAAGCGACCTTGGAAGCACCAAGAGAAGCATAGTTAGGGAAATAACCCCCCGTTCTAAGAGACGATCTTGCCTTTATAGGAGGTCATCCCATGACGGGATCAGAAAAAAGCGGTATAGAGCACGCAAGAGCTGATCTATATGAAGGAGCAACCTACATACTAACACCAGTTCCCCCCTACCGATAGAGGAAGAATTGACGAGCTCATAGAAATAATTAAATCCTTAGGTGCTAACCCTTTTATAATCGATCCGGAAAAACACGATCTACTCGTAGCACTTGTAAGCCATCTACCATACCTGATATCCGTTTCCTTGGTTAAACTTCTCGATGAAGATCCGGAAGCAGAAAAGGTAGTCGCAGGCAACTTCAGGGATTTAACCAGACCGGCATCGAGCGACCCAACGATGTGGAAAGACATACTGAGAGATAACAGGGATTTTATAAAAGGTAAGCTCTTTAAACTCTATGAGATCATGGTAAAAGTGCTTGAAATGAAAGAAGAAGACTTATACCAATTCCTTAGCAGCATCAAGAATAGAAGAGATTCCATATTTCTCACAAGGCTTTCTTAACTAACCTGACCAGATGGATAAGAACCAAGAAGCTTTACAAAGATAGACATTTCTTCAAGTTCACTTAAGGCCTCCTTAACTTCTTTATCTTTTAGACTTCCCTTAAAATCCATAAAGAAGATATAATCCCACGGTTTAGTTTTAACCGGCCTTGAATGGATGCTAGTTAAATCTATCCCTCTCTCAGCAAAGGGACGTAAAGCGCGATAAAGAGCTCCGGGAACGTTTTTAACGCTAAATATTAGACTCGTCTTATCCCCTTCAACTTGCTCCCTTGATATAACTATAAACCTAGTATAATTGTTCTTCCTATCCTGGATCGACCTCTCTATAACCCTCAATCCATATATCTCAGACAAAAGCTCAGCTCCTATCACCGCTTCTCCCCTCTCTTTAGCTATCTGAGCTGCTTTCGAGGTACTCTCCACACTTATAAGCTTCGCATTGGGGAACCTTTCAGAAATATAATCCCTACACTGCTCCAAGGCGTGAGAATGAGAATATATCTCTCTTATATTGCCAATGTCTTTTTCAGAAAGAAGACATAAATCTATCCTCTCGTACCTCTCCCCAACGACATAAACGTTCCTTTCCAACAACAAATCTAATACTTCTCCAACTGGACCAGCCAAACTGTTATCTATAGGCAAAATTGAAAACTCACTCCTTTTACCCTCAACCATATCAAAAAGCTCCCTGAAATTCCTACAGGGGCTTAACTCCACATAATGCGAAAAGGCATTTATAGCAGCTTGGTGAGAAAAACTTCCCTCGGGTCCCAGAAAGCAAACCCTTACAGGCTCCTGAACCCTCCTACAAAGACCGATTATTTCTCTGAAGATCTCTTTATACCTCCCAGCCCAAAGAAGTATCTCCTGCTCTCTCTTGGGATCCCAAAAGGGAATATTTTCCCTCCTTTTATACTCTCCCAACTTCTTAGCAATTTCAACTCTCTCATCCAGAAGAGACCTTATCTTCTCATCTATTTGAGAGATCCTTTGCCGCAACTCTTCAAGCATCCCCTGAACACCTCCTTTCAACTATAAATTTAGTATAACACACAATCGCCAAAAAGCGATATTTCCAAAGGTTGTTCTGTAATGAACATTCTATTCCAAAGGTAGAGGATGGATTAAACATATTTTCTATTTTATCAAAAATTTTCTTGCTTTTTTTGATAATTAGTGATAACATATTTATATCTTCAGGAAAGGGGATAAAAACATGAAAAGAGTTTTGGGGAAAAAGGGGATGTTTTTAACACTACTTGCTATTTGTTTTACTCTCACTGGCATGTGGAAGCGGAAACTCCTATAATGGAGGGATTGGGGATGCTGCTGAACCCACGTTCTACCAGTTAAAGGAAGACATAGCACGCGGCTTAGAAACCCTAAGATCACCGCAAGGGTTGTTATATACCTCTACGACAGAAAAGAGTTTCTTATCTGAGACCATAGGTCTTGAGATGCTTTGGCGTGTGATGATAGAAGACAAGGCAAATTTCGACAAGCAATACGCTCTTTTGAAGAAATATTTTATCTCCCCAGGGGGATTACTTTACTGGAAGCTAAGCGCAAATCTGAAACCCTCTAACGCAAATGCATCCGTAGACGATTTAAGGGTCTGTAAAGCTCTCCTATTGGCTTACAAGAAGTGGGGAGACTCAAACTATCTTAGCGCCGCAAAGCAGATAGCAGATGGACTACTTAAATATTGTGTTAAAGACTACATACTATTAGACGGAGCNTCTTGGCAGAGCGGGGGAATATACGGAGGCGTGAAAATAACCGGAGTAATTAACCAGATAACGCTTTCTTATCCAGACATTGAAACGATGATACTTTTAAGAGACATTAACGGCGAATGGCTCAAGGTTGCTCAAAAAACAGCTGGTGTGGTCCTATTGGGAGCAACCCTTAAGGAACACGATGTATACTGGGGATATGATTTAGTAAAAGAAAGCTACTTTGATCTAGGTGAAGAAAACTTAATAAACGTATTTCTTCATCTTTTTCATCTAGCAAGTATTGGAAGCATACCTGTAAAAAATGTCAGCTATTTCGCATCCAATTTAAAAAAGCGAGGGAGGAATATACATAAATGGAGTTGATGAAAACGTAGCCGTTTACGCTGTTGCAAGCATGGTTTTTCATTATAGCGGATTCCCGGAAGAGAGAGACACCTGCCTTAAAAAGCTATTTGATTTTCGCTTAGATAACGGTCTTTTAGGCTACTTGCTCGATGGGGGCAAAGTAAATGCGTGGGCATTTGACAACTTACTTGCTCTAATTTCGCTCGAAATAGCGATGAAAAGTAAGGAGGCTCAAACAAGTAACCCATGAGAAAAGAAAGCAATTCAAGCCCTAATGACCCAACCCCCTTAGAGAAAAGCCTTAAGGAAAGGTTCTATATTCTTACAAGCATCGTGCTTATACTATTTACTATTTTACAAACATGGCTATTTATGAATGGCGCCTATAACATAGAGCAATTCATATTACTTACATTAAGCATCTTCTTACTATATGTGGGATTAATTGGTGGATTGAAAATCACCATGATTGCGAACCTTATTTTCGTGCTTGGATATGGACTTTTGAACACCTTCCTATACTTTAAATTTTATTTAGAAGCGAAAATAGGAATCAACCAGTTTATATGGCTAATAATCACTCCACTAATAGCATACATAGGAGGGCTAATACACGAAGAGTGGAAAAAGCTTTTAACACAGCTTGTAGCTTTGGTAAGCGAGGGTGAGAGCTTTAACACATTAGATAGGACAGTTGGGCTAACCAAGGCAGAAAGCTTCGCTCTCAGAGTTAATCAGGAAATCTCAAGGGTTAAAAGGCACGGTGGAACTTTTAGTATCCTGCTAATTAAAGTTGAACACCTCAAGGAACTTTCGGACATATACGGAGAAAGGATAAGAGATACGGTTTTGGGAAAGGTGACCGAAGCTCTTAAGAAACTCAAGAGAGAAGAAGACTCCCTTTATTACATATCAGAAGGGGAATTTGCCCTTCTCTTACCAGATACCAACAAAGAAGGGGCTAATCTGATGTTAAAAAGAATTAAGCAGGATCTGAACTATGTTGATATCTCGGGTGAAAAGGATTTTATGAGAATAAAGATCAATATCCGGATAGGAGCATCAACATACCCAGACGATGGAGAAGATTACATACCCTTGATATGGGCAGCTAGAAAGGAGTATGAGTATGACATTAAATAACCGAAGGACAAGGATTATACATTTTATAGCTTCTTACCTGTTCTTCTCCTTATTTATAATAGCGCTATCTAATCCCGCCACAGCACTCGGCAAAAGATCAGCCTTAGTTCTATACGATGAAGTAACGCAAGACTATGGAACTAGTTTAGTAAATATCTTAGGACACTTCTACAATGAGTATGATGTAAATCTGATTAACATCTCTAAAGCCGATCTTGAAGAAGTTAAAGAAGTAGATGCTCTATTTTTACTTGCCACTTACTTTTCTTTTAACTACGATATCAACCTGATTAAAGTGATAGGGGAGAGGGAGATTCAAGGAAATAAAATAACATGTCTTATAGGAACTCCACCCTGGCTTAAAAGAAGTAAAACCATGAAAAGCTTCACATATGTAAGCTACAAAGGTAATGACTACAGAGAGGGAACTTATGACCTGTTTCCTGTAGATATAGATTTTGACATCACATTAG
>Ga0065718_1005001_pt1 | contig 34909 bp, 32 predicted proteins | sample GBSCel77sediment_2_FD_59105 | JGI IMG/M metagenome (GOLD analysis project Ga0065718, IMG submission 59105) | Hot spring sediment microbial communities from Great Boiling Spring, Nevada - cellulolytic enrichment CS 77C v3 (version 3) | ecosystem: Environmental > Aquatic > Thermal springs > Hot...
TGATTTTTTAAAAATAGGCCCGGTTATGATGGCTTGAACGAAAGACTTCCCGTATAGCCTTCTAGAACCCGCGATTCCCCAGAGTCAAACCGTAAAGCCAACCTTTTTGCGAAGTAAAAACCTAGATGAGAGCATTCCGAAGGCCTTAACAAACTCAGCCCAGCGTAGTGAATACCGCCGAATTGTCCAAAACTCTCACTTTTTGTGAGAATCATATGAAGGAAGCTTCAGGGAAATGGTACCGAACCCAGAATATACAAGAGGAAAAACCTCTCCCTCAATGCTTGTGTACTACCGGCGCTACGCATGAAAAATCATGTTGGAAGCCATGCAATGGAGCTTACGTTCCCCTGAGAGAATTTCTATTGAATAGAAACCGAACAAGGTATAAATGCACTACGCATGAATCACACTTTGTCGGTCACAGAAATATTTTATTCGGTGCAAGGCGAAAGTACATTTATGGGCCTACCGTGCATAATGATTCGCCTGGCAGGGTGTGACATGCGGTGTTCATATTGCGACACTACCCATGCCCACCAACCGGGAACACTACTGACTGTCGAAGAAATTATTGCAGAAGTCGAAAGCCTTGCTGGAAACAAATTCTATTGCAATGGACGTATAGCTGGAAAGTACCATATGCGTTTGCCACTGGTTGAAGTCACTGGTGGTGAACCACTTTTACAGCCCGCTACTTTAACTCTCCTAACCATGCTATGCGATCACGGCTATACCGTGCTATTGGAAACAAATGGTGCGCACGANATCACGTCAGTTGACCCACGCGTTCACCGTATTCTGGATCTAAAATGCCCTTCAAGCGGGGAATGTGATCGGAACAGACTCGAAAACATCCCTAAACTTGAACCCCGCGATGAAATCAAATTTGTGATTGCTTCAAAGGAGGACTATGAATGGGCTCGTGAGATGCTTTTCAAATATGAGTTATTCCGCATTTGCCCAGTGCTATTTTCATGGGCCGAGCCAGTAGCCTCGCCGCCCAAGGTCAAACTAAACCCATTCCCGGCAGACCATCATCGGATTACGCGTAGTGATCTAGCCGAATTAATACTCCGAGACCGGCTACCCGTGCACTTCCAAATACAACTGCATAAGCTAATTTGGCCTGGGATTGAACAGGGGGTGTAAATCAATATGAACNNAAAGAACTCGAAAAGGATCATTAGGATTCTGAAGAAATTCGAGTCGCAGAACATTACGTGGGTTGACCCAACAGGCGGTTGGCCGATTATATGGGCGCGCGCCAAAGGCACACATGTTTGGGGACGTAGATGGGCGGAAGTACGTTGACCTAACTGCAGGTTTTGGGGTCTGTGCCGTTGGGTATTCACACACATTATTGGTGAAAGCAGCTTGTTCACAGCTGAGGACGTTGATGCATTGCATGGGGGATGTACACCCCCACCCTCTCAAAGCAACCCTAGCAATGGAACTCAGTAAAATTACGTTTGAGCGATGGTCTAAAATGCCCAACATGAAACCCACTTCAGGAAACTTCACGTATGGGAAAGTGATATTTTGCAATTCGGGGTTTGAAGCAGTCGAAGTCGCACTTAAAACGGCTCATTTAGCCACCGGCCGACCCGGAATAATAGCTTTTGAAGGGGCTTATCATGGCCTCGGATACGGAGCGTTAAATGTGACCCATCGAGAAATGTTCCGAAAACCATTCTTACCACAATTAGCTCAATTTGGTAAGTTTGTCTCTTTCCCCACTAAACCACAAGACAAAGCCTCCGTCCTAAAAAGGATCAACCAGTTGTTGCAAACAGGAAAGTATGGAGCCGTGCTAATCGAACCCATTCAGGGGCGAGGTGGTATTCGCATACCACCCAATGGTTTTCTGATTGCTCTCAGGGAGATATGTACCAAACACAAATGCCTACTTATTTTGGATGAGATTTTCACAGGGTTCGGACGCACAGGCAAATGGTTCGCATGTGAGCACGAGGGAGCCACACCAGACATTATATGCCTAGGAAAAGCATTGACGGGTGGATTTCCAATGTCAGTATGCATCGGCCGCGCTGATCTGATGGATAAGGCATGGCCACCCTCGTCAGGAGAAGCAATACATACAAGTACTTTTCTAGGACACCCGGTAGGTTGCGCCATGGCACTTGCAAAACATAAATATCATCAAACGGCTAAGGCTTCCTGAGCGAGCTGCCCGCTTGGGCAGAAAGGCTTTGGAACTGCTCCAAAACATACCTTTAAAACACTACCAAGCTGAGATCCGAGGCACAGGCCTAATGATCGGCATTGAACTCCGCCGGCCAGACGGTTCATTTGCAACTGAGGAAACATACAGAATTGCAAAAGCGATGCTTGCCACGGGGTTCATTACGCTACCCGAAGGCAGTCATGGAAACGTCCTTTCAATCACACCTCCCTTGGTAATAGGCAAGTCCACGATTGAAAAAGCAGTGAAAACCTTAGCACGCGTGATAAGAGAACTGAATCTTTAAGCTATCCTTTTGCCTGTGAAGCTGAGTGAACTTCGTGAAACTTTAGCCAAATATAACATCCGCCCGTCAAAAAAATTGGGCCAAAACTTCCTTCACGATTCGAACCAGGTAAAAAAGATAATTCACGTGGCAGACCTTGCCCCTACCGACAAAGTTATTGAAATTGGCCCAGGCCTAGGAGCGCTCACTCATGAATTAATCCAAGCCGCTGGGTTAGTGGTAGCAATCGAGTACGACTCACGGCTAGTAAAAGCCCTGGAGGAAATATTTGGGTGCCAGGCCATTAACTTGGACTCTTTTTTGGGGTCCTATGGGATGAACTTGCCACCCAGCTTAAATGGTCGAAACCTACTCCTTCTCGAAGGGGACGCCCTTACTTTCCTTGAACGGTTTAACCAGGGAATGGAAAATTGGAAAGTAATATCAAATCTGCCCTATTCAATCGCCTCTCCAATCTTGGTGGAACTCGCCCAGGGTACCCGTTCCCCACAAAAGATAGTAGTCACAGTGCAACTCGAGGTAGCTCAAAGAATTACCGCAAGTCCAAACCATGAACAATACGGGCTTTTGACTGTGCTCCTAGGTGTGGATTTCGAATCCCGGATAGCCTTTCGCATCCCCCCCTCGTGTTTTTATCCAGCCCCGGAAGTCCATTCCGCATGTGTGGTACTTGAACGCCGATCTAACCCCCTGGTGCCTGACCATTTGAAGCCACTGTTCAAAAATCTCATTAAACTCTCATTTTCTCAGAGGCGTAAAAAAATGTTTAAGCTCCTAGCAAAAGAACTGCCCAGCGACATTGTAATACAGGCGTTTAAGAGAGTAGGGATATCTCCCGACGTTAGGGCTGAACAGGTAAGCGTTGTTGATTTTGCTTCATTAACAAATGACATTGCTAACCAGCTTTATCTAGATAACACCTCTTCCTATGCAAACCGAACTCCTAATTGTAGTTGATGAACACGATCACCCGGTGGGAACCGCCTCGCGTTCTGATGTACACACAAAAGGGCTATTTCACCGGGCAGTTCATATACTTGTTATAAATAACTGCAAGCCAAGTATTCCTCCAACTCCGAAGCACTTCCAAGGACCATTATCCCAACAAATGGGATAGCTCTGCCTCAGGACACGTAGAAGCTGGTGAAACCTATGAAGCCGCAGCGATACGTGAATTGAGTGAAGAGCTCGGCATAATCTCCCCAGTAAGGTTAGAACCTTTAATTAAACTCCCTGGGTCTGTTGAAACAGACAATGAATTCGTGCAAGTATACAAATGTTGTTGGGACGGTCCAATCTCTATTAATCCCGAGGAAATTGAAGACGGGCGCTGGTTTAGCCCACAAGAAATCGATGAATGGGTTAAATCAAAATCAGGTATCTTTGCACCATCCTTTGTGGTGATATGGTCCAATTTAAGAGGGAACGGTCTTCTTTAGGGCTATTAAAGCCACCAACTACGGATTAAATGGAGTTCCTGGCGGCCTTTCTACGAGGTGTAATAGGTTGCCTTCCGGATCACTAAAGAATAGCACACGTCCTCCACCCCCCGCCCGCCTTTATAGGTTCGATGAACCGGACGCCTTTAGCACCAAGTTCCTTTTGGGCCTCCTCAATCGAATTAACTCTCAAAGCCAAGTGGCGCCATCCTGCCAGCCCATTGTTAGACACGTTAGGATTAGCAACAGTAGCTTTATAGATTTCGATTAGCCATCCCCCAGGCAAAACCAAGAAGAATGCTGGTGGTATCCTTTCCTCCGCTAAAAACACACGAGCACCCAAGACCTTTACATACCAATCCTTTAGGGCCACTGGGTCGTTGGCTGGTAAACCTATGTGCTCTACGGTGAACTCCATGGAAACGATTTAACCACTACAAACCAAATATGGCAATAGGTGGAAAATCCAAACTCGCTCCAATTAAGGTTCATGTCAAAAACAATGCCAGAAACTTAACCCAATGAATTATGTGGTTTTAGATCGCTTACGCCCCTGCTTGGGATAATCATCTAAATTCATGGACATGTAAACATGCTTCACCTCTTGCCCGAAACCCACTTTTCGGAAAAATGAAATTGCTTCAGAATTTTCCTCATCGGTGTCGACGAGCATAATCCGCACGTCGCGCTCAAGGAAGGTTTGAATTAACCGTTTGACCAACCGGGTAGCAACCCTCCGCCGCTTGAAGGCTGGGTCTACTCCGAGCCACTCTAACCATCCGTAGCGCCAAGCGCTTTGTGGTTTTTCCATAATTCGGCCTAAAGCAAAACCAACCACCTGTCCAGTGCCCTTCACCTCGGCCACAAAACAAGTGTCCTGACTAGAGTTAAACGCATCAATCACCTCCTTGTCATCCCATGCCCTGTATAATGTCGGAAGACGATCAGCTTGGAATAGTTTACGTCCCAGTTCAAACACCGCTGGAATGTCCTGCAACGTCATAGGTCTAATCTCTATCTCATTCTTATGTTTTGGGGAAACTGGGCTGGTTTCAGCGTTTCATATTAAAAAGGGAGTCCACACTCAACGCATGCAAATTCAAGACTTGATCGCAACTGGGAGCTTCAACACTTCGCTATGAATTGTTTCGCCACCTCTATTGCTGCAGGGATTCTTGATACATCTTTGCCTCCTCCTCGAGCATATGAGGGCTTGCCGCCGCCTTTCCCACCCAAAGCCTCAGAAACAACCTGCACCAACTTGGAAGCCTGAACACGCGAAACAAAATCAGGGCTTACGGCCGAAAGCACTGTAACCGAACCATTAACTGTACTGAACAATAACACAACCCCGTTAAACCTAGATTTCAACTCATTGAGGACAACCTGCAACGACTCTGCATCCCACTCGCCTAACGTAGCAATTATCACTGGTACTCCGTTAATTTGCGTTGCGGATTGGACAAGTTCTGCTGCCGTATTTGCCGCCTGCTTAACTAGGTACGACTTAATCTGCTTTTCAAGCTCCTTCAATTGTCCAAGCACTGTTTCCAATTTGCGTTCCACTTCAGTAGGAGGCGTATTCAAACGCTTACAAAGAGATTCAAGTAGATCGTCCTTCTCTCGCAAAAGCTTATGAGCTGCCAGCCCAGCAACCGCTTCTATTCTTCGNACCCCTGCCGCAACCGCAGACTCAGATACTATCCAAAAGAGGCCAATTTCACCCGTCGAGCGACAATGCGTTCCGCCACAAAGTTCCATTGAAAAACCATCTAATGCACCTGGCCTACCTCCAATTTGAACGACTCTTACCGTTTCACCATATTTCTCACCAAAGAATTGACGGATATCTTTTCGTCCCTGAACTTCGGCATACGGCACTATCGTCCAGGAAACAGGTGCCGCTTCCAATATTTGTTGATTGACCAGCTCTTCAATTTCCTGGAGCTGAGCTTTAGTAAGCGGCTGACTATTAAAGTCGAATGTAAGTTTGTCTGGTCCGACATACGAGCCTTTCTGAACTACTTCTGGACCTACAATTTTTAACAGCGCCCAGTGTAAAAGGTGCGTGGCGGTATGATGGCGTTGAGCTGCTCGGCGCCTTTCCGCGTCCACCACTACTTGTACCTCCATGCCGGGTTGGGGTAACTCCACTTCAGGCCCATCAGTTCCATCAGTTGAAGTGATAAAATGCAACCACACCTCACCCGCACGCTGCGTATCGACAATGGACCAGGTCCGATCCCTCGCAATTATCTTTCCAGTGTCTCCCACTTGACCGCCCATTTCCGGATAGCAAGGACTGGTCTCCAAAATAGCGGCCGGACGATCATTTACAATAACCACATCTAAAACCCCAGTACTGGTTTCCAGCGCGTCGTACCCGACAAATCTGGTAGGAGGGAAATCTAAATGCACGACACCAATCCGCGTCTTCTTTAAAGCGGCACGTGCCCGTTGTTTCTGTTCCTCCATCAATCGCTCAAACCCGACCTTATCTACACTCATTCCACGCTCACGGGCCAACAACTCCGTTAAATCGAGCGGAAATCCATAAGTGTCGTAGAGTCTAAACGCCACTTCACCTGGTAACACCTTTTCCACAGATGTTCTTTCCAACTTCGCGACCTCCTCGGCAAATAACTCTAACCCGCGGTCCAGGGTGCGATTAAAGGTCTCTTCTTCAGACCGGATTACGTCTTGAACGTAATGGGCCCGCTGGCGCAATTCCGGAAAAACATCCCCCATAGTTTCTACTAAAACAGGCACCAACCGGTAAAAAAATGGTTCTTGAAATCCAAGCACACGTCCATATCTGACGGCTCTTCGTAAGATGCGCCTTACTACATAATTGCGCCCTGTGTTAGCTGGTAAAATCCCGTCCGCTATTGCAAAAGCCACCGTGCGAATATGATCCGCAATAACACGAAATGCCACATCGATTTGCAACTGACGGTCCTGCGATACAACTCGCATGCTTCCAGGGACAAGACCTTGATACCGTTTACCACTCATCCTCTCCAAAAGCATCAAAAGATGGGTCGGAAGATATCCGTGTCATAATTTGAGATCGGACGAGAGAAGTCTTTAAAGCCCTCCGTGCACTGCATAATAGCAGCTACACGTTCAAGACCCATCCCAGTATCAACATGCCGCGCGGGCTAACGGAGTTAACGATCCGTCTTCGTTTGCATTAAAACTGGATAAAGACAAGATTCCATACCTCGATGCAGTAAGGCGACCCCGCATTTATCAACTTGCCTTGGGTATTCCCCTCAGGAGTGAGATCCACATGAATCTCGCTACACGGGCCGCAAGGTCCTGTATCACCCATCATCCAGAAATTGTCTTTCTTTGTTCCAAAATGGATATGGATTCTAGGGTCAAGACCAACACTAGCAAATAACTCTGACCAAATATTGTACGATTCGTAATCAGGCTCGCCCTCTTCNCCGGGGCCAGGCTTGTACACCGTAGCATATAAACGTGAAGGCGGAAACCCCCACATTCCAACCAGCAGGTCCCAAGCCCACTGAATAGCCTCCTGTTTAAAATAGTCACCAAATGACCAATTCCCTAGCATCTCAAAAAAGGTATGGTGATAGGTATCAAAACCTACATCCTCCAGGTCATTGTGCTTTCCACCAGCCCGGATACACTTCTGCGTATTGGCAGCACGAGTGGGCAAAGAATCGGCATCTGCTATTGCACCCGGCCACTGGTTCACATCTGGCTTCCGCTGCCCCAGGAAAATCGGGACAAACTGGTTCATCCCCGCATTGGTAAACAACAAGTTTGGACTATCAGGGATCAAACTCGATGACGGCACAATCGTATGCCGTTTCCCCTTAAAAAAGTTCAAAAACGATGTCCTAATTTGCGTCGATGTCATATTCAAATCCTTACCAATCCGCCCAGCTATTATTTAACTAGCCTGGGGAAGTGCCCAAGCCTTTCGGAACCTCAACAAATAGATAACGAGTTTAAAGTACTCAGCCACCTACTCAAAATCGAGCTTATTATCTTGCTACCCTCAATCCCCAAAAATCCGGGTATCATAAGCTACAGATAAGCAAGATGTTACATCTTTACGCGAGCTACCATGTCGCACGTTCGTTCTCAAATGCACAAGTGGGACAATGTGTCGCTGTTTGCGTTTCCGTTATTTGAGTTGTCGCCCAACAGTCCAAAAAGTTTCCCCAACCAATTCTCAGGGTAATTTTATCTGCTTTGGTATGAGTTGCAAGGGATGTGGTGGGACTCACAATTTGCACTTCGACTTGAATAAAATTTTCACGGCGCGTTAAATGCTAAGATATCTACATCGACTCCCAACACATGGATCGTACTCTCAGAAACATCCATCTAAAAACCTAATACCGACCAAAACCCGCCCCTTTGTAAGAGAAACTCACGCAGTCGAATCGGAATTCCACCTACCGTATGTTTGAAAAACATGGGTAGACTGTGAAAAAATCTTTTTAAAGTGAGCGACGTAAAGCACGCGTTTGCAAGGGGTGGGTTAATCATAAAATGAAACGTTTGCGTTTCAAGATTTGCTCCAAGAAATTCGTTACCCCACTTCAATGATCCTGGGCAGGTTTAGGTAATTATCTTCGTAGAAATATGTTAGATCAGTTTTGCGGCCTGGCTTAAAAGATTTCAATTTGTTTGCTGACGTGTGGGCATACCCTGGACTTAGGTAACGAAGCGGATTCCATGCCACGGCCACGCAATCGTTTTTAGAACGCCTTCATAAATACCCGAACAGTTGTCCCTAGAACCCTGAACTTAACTTTTAACCTGCCTATGCAATACGCAGGATTGTTAAGCTCGACTTTTTAGGGCTAGTTTGCCCTCAAAGCCGGAGATGATCCTTAGGGAAATGCAAGCGGGGATCTATACTGTGACAAATGGTTAACTCGTACGAGTTCGTAGAACTTCTAACTAGTTCCCACTCGGTCGATTTTGGGCATTCCAAAACGGAGGACTCGTTGGATTTCAAACCATCTGTTTGGCCGGAGGCGTAAAAATCGTAAGAACCACAAGTCATTTCGCCGCCGAAAACTATTAATGCGTTTACGCTCTTGGGCGATATGAGGCAGTAACCGCCACCATTCTCTAACCGCTTTCCAATAAGCTTCTTTCAGGTAATCCAACCTGCCCAAAAGTAATGAAATAGCACAACTCTCGACGAATAAATAAACTAGCTGGATCAAAACTAAGACTAGGAGGATATCCCTCGCATTTTTCGCCAGCACTACTAAGCCATTTCGGTTTGCAAGAAATCGTTTACGATCCGAAGTCCTAAATTCCAACACTTTAGTTCCCCCTTGGGGATTTACTGCTACAGCCCCCCTGTGATGCGCCCGAGCCGTTGGCACCGCAATCACACTTTCTCCCATTATCCATACCCGCCAGCACAAATCCCAGTCATCGGCATACATGAATAATTCTGGATCAAACTCCCCAATGTCAAAAAAAAGCTTTCTTTCAACTAACAACGCACACCCGCTCGCCATGAAGATATGTCTAACAGAAGGTCTAAACTTCGCATGAGTTGGGAAACCAAAAAAATCAAACCCAGCGTAACCGAACTCTTGAATTGAGTCATCTTCGTAATTTAGTACCACGGGTGTGGCTGCTTTTGCGCCCGCCGTCTCAACCTCTTTAATTAACATTTCGAGACACTCTTGTTCCAGCCAAGCGTCTGGGTTCAAGAAAAACAGATACTTTCCCCTCGCCTCACGTGCTCCGACATTGTTCCCCTCACAAAACCCCAGATTTTGGGAGTTACGTATCACTCTTGCTCGATTAAACCCCTCCAATTCCTTTCTAGCTACAGCTACAGTATCATCTTTCGAGGCGTTATCTACTACCAAAACCTCTAGCTCTGAGGCGATAGTTTGGGTGCGTATTGAAGACAAACATCTGGGTAGCCACTGAGCACTATTGTAGGTGAGCACGATCACGCTAATCAGCGGGACCGTCCGCTCATGCTGATCTTTTTTACTATCAGGTACTCCCATTTACTGGTTGTCACAATATAAACACAAAGTGCGGCCGACAAATAATTTATTCTTATTACTGGAGCAACCATGTGGAGGGGCCTTCACTACGTGCACTAGAACGACCTCGAGGCACTTGAAGCCCAATCGACTTTTCAACCGAGCTTCAGTCAACCAGCAGCATAAACCATGTACCAATGGATTGGTGCAAAAGTGGGTAGCTCGCAAGAGCCGACTAGCAAAATAGTAAAGGCATTCTTGTAATTACTCCTCCAACCTAAACCAGAAGCTACCCTTATAAGTCCCGCTTGCAACGTTTAATTGTCCTTGTGGGCCAGTAGTTTCGGGATGTTTAAATTTGGAGCCGATTGGTGGTATCCCATGCAGCAATCCAAGCCCACACTGTGGCAAGTCAGCCCGCGCGAATCCAGCCAGCTCAGGAGGGGGCTGACATGGCGTCAAGACCTGCACAAATGGAATATCTTCGAACACGAAAGTTATTCGCCCATGCCGCATAATTAATTGGAGCCACCTTACATCTGCAAAACAACCTTTAAACTCTGGGTAAATCCATTCGCTCATTCCCGTAACCGTGTTGTTATACCCATTAGTCCAATACCCGTAACTCACACCTCGCATTCTATTTTTCCAAACCCGATATGGACCTAATCCGACCCATCGTTTTCCTGTCACACTTTTTTCATCAAGGTCAAATAATACGCCGAAATACGGCAGAAGGCCCTTTGCAGTATAGGCAAAATCGCATCGGATCCATCCGAATGGATACACCGTCCAGGAAACCTTTTCCAATCCACCTGTGTAATAGGCTTGGATCAAGATTGCGTTTTCAACATTGGTAAGCGTAAGGCTTGTTAACTTAGGCGCTTGGGTTGCAGGACGGGGCCCATTTCGAAAATGGATTGGCTTACCATTCACTTTTGTAGACACTAAGTATCCCGTTTCCTTCGACCATTCCAATTCAACTTGGCCTACTATGACAGAAACAGTTTCGCTTGCATTGCTAAAAATGGGTGCAGACGACGTCATGGACCTAGTATTTCTAGCCAACAATTTCGCGGTGGGATTTTCAGATCTAAGCAGCCAAACCCGGCATATTATCTCGCGCCCATAAGGATCATCCACCTTTATCTTTAGTGCATCTGCTTCTGCCATAGGCAGATTATTTACGGGCAATTTAATTGTACCCTTTTTCCCCGGTGCAATAGCAGGCGGCTTGATCGTCCCTGTAGCTAAAATGATTTCTTCAGGTTCCTCCCATGGGTGAGGGAACTTCACAAGCTGCCATTCCAGTTTACACTCCGAGGCATCAATAAAATCGAACTCATTTTCCACCTCTAATGTATCTGGGGGATTATACGTCAATTGAATTGGGCAAAAGATCTCACGAATGGTAAAATAGCTCGCTTCCTTTTGGCGGTATGGGCCAACGATTCCATCTGGTGCTTGGTTGCCAGCAGTATCAATCTCACCGGTATCTGGACGTCTTACCCCTTCGTCTAAATATGCCCAAATAAAACCACCGGCGCATAGTTTACTAGACTTCATCAACTTCCAGTAGTCTTCTAACCCTGCACCTGCCCCACCATCATACAACCCATGCAAAAACTCAGTTGGCATGTAAATATAAAGGTCCGTATCTGAAGGATCTACTGATTCCTCATTATTTCGAAAATAAACAGGCAAACCCTTGCACGCTAAAACTGCATTCTCATACGCCAGATAGTGGGCAGTGTTAATCCCGTTGAAAGGCGACCATGGGTGCAAAACCAAGCGCTTTTGTGGGTCGTATCTGTAAAACTCGGTATCTAATGCTGTGTTCCATCCTCCTTCATTTCCGTTATTCCAAAACAATACGCAGGGATGATTTACATCACGGGTCACCATAGCTCGAACAAGCTCTCGCCCTATTTCCGTATCGTATGAGTTATGCCAGCCAGCCAACTCATTTAAGACATACAACCCTAACTCATCACATAAATCCAAAAACTCTTTGTCTGGTGGATAATGGGAACACCTGACTGCGTTCATGTTCATCCCTTTTATGAGTTCGATATCCAATCTGTGCACATTTTCAGAAAGACATCGACCTGAATCTGGCCAAAAACTATGTCTATTTACTCCCTTCAAGGTAATGCGCTTTTTGTTAACGTAAATTCCGTCTCCGTTTATAACTTCCACTGTACGGAATCCAAATCTTTCCATGTGCCTATGCAATTCATGGCTTCCATGAAACAAACTAATAACTGCGTGATAAAGCTCAGGGGTCTCAGCCGACCACGCCTTTATACCGTTAAATCTAGTGATTAAAACCGCTTTATTATCGTGGCTAATGTCCGCTGAAATAGCATGCCCTACCCGGGCACCTGTCTTATCACGAACTTCTACTACTACCTTCATCTCATCGTCTGCCTTGGTTATACCAACCGTGTAAACTTCAATTAAAAACCGCCCGTCGTGTTTTGCGTCGATGGCAACCCGTTCAATAAATTGAGGCGGTAAAATTTCCAGGTAAACGGGGCGATAAATACCCCCAAATACCCAGTAATCAGCCATGCGCTCTGCCCGATTTACTGACTCGTTACGGGAGTGCTTCCAAACCTTCACTTGTACTGTATTAGTCTCACCAAACGTTAACAAACTAGTGATCTCATATTTAAACCGATAAAACCCACCTTTATGTGGTGGTCCGGCAAGTTTCCCATTAATGCTCACCTCGGTATCTGTCATTGCTCCTTCAAATACTATAAAAANCCGTTTGCCTTGCCACTCCGGTGGAACCCAAAACTCACGCTCATAAATTCCACACTCGTCCCAAGCATTGGTCGGATCTTTCTTATACGAAAGGCTCCCAAATCCATACATCTCCCAATTCGACGGCACTGGGATCGTAGTCCAACTACCTGATCGTGCCCCATGTGTACATAAAAATCTCCATTCCACCGCATCATCCTTACCCCGCCCTGATAAATAAACACGCATTGTTTCTATCGCCAACCCATGCGCATTGGCCAGCATTGACAGGATCAAGACTGAGAAAAATAACTTCAATCCGTGATGAAATCCTTCTTGGTCCCATCTGCAACATTCACTTTGCCATTTTTCTTGGTCATCCAGGCCACACCTTTAACAAATCTAAAGCAACATTGCAAAAATCGACCCTTCCACTCGCACCACCATATCTCGGCAGCATGTACGCCACCCCTGCCCTCACCCGACTATTAAAACACACAGGTTATCCTTATTTTCCTTGTCAACCGGTTTCCCTTCCGCAAATGCTGCCAAGGGCCCCAACGCTAATGCAGCAAATTCATCGTACCTCCGAAAAACTACATTTTTTTTGACATTACAAGTCTGGCAAAATGCTCGAAAGAACGATCATATGTAGCCTCTGCGTCTTTTGGAAAACAACATGCGGGTAGCTCCCGGTGGGAAAGATGGTAATGCAAACACTCACAACAAACTCCTTTACGCCCGCAAGGCTCGTATGAACAATTGCACCGCCTCAAATTCTGCTCTTTCTTGCATTGCATATATAAATAATTAATCCCTCCCCTCGTAAATGTCACGTTTTAACGATATCGGGCGGCCAAAACAAACTACTACAAAGGTTCTTCCCACAGGGCGCTGCTATAATTCCATTGTGTACGGGCTTCCACCGTTTTCCCTACCATACTTCAGGCCCCTTTCTTTCTATCACGTGGACACGCCTCTTGCTAAGAGGCCTTACCCTATTCACTGCAAAATTACAACCTTTTTGCGCCTCCTATTACCACAAAATTAGCATTTGGTATTCTAGCTAAGGCCCTTTTAGGTCGTCCAAGACTCTTCAAACGGTCCATTTCACACGTACTTTCTTAAGAAACGCTCCGGTAAATACTCACAGCTTTATTCTCCGTCTAAGATAGGTAGGGATGTCAAGGTTTTCGGACTTGTACTGTGTGGGCTCTGTCTTAGCAAATCTGGATAACGCCAAAACGTCTAGAAAGAGTTCCTCTTGCTTCGGCTTTCCCAGGGACGGCTGGGGGGAAGGCACCCCTTCAGCTGCGGTGGGACACAATGGTAAACCATCTATTTCTGAAGGAAGCGGAATCATTGGTTTAGTATTAGGTGCCACTGAAGTGGCACCCATAACTCCAATACAAGCACGATAGATAAAAAGCGATAAAGTAATATTCCCTTCCTCTTTCGGGTCCTGAACCAATTGAACTGCCAACGTCTCCTGCTTACAAAAAATGTCCCAATCCATTTATCAACTCCGTAATTTTCGCCACCGGCGGATCTCCACTAAACGTTATCAATGCGAATGCAGCAACAATGTTTTCCTTTACATTCCTAAGCACAGGATTCGATTGCAAATTATTGATCAATTGGGCTAATGACTCATTGTTGCTAACACGAGTTGAAACAAATACCATCTCCGTAATCCAGTTGCCGATATCCGTCCAAAACCACCGTAAACTATCGGCCCCGTCCTCACTTAACTCGATTGCTTTGATAACTGCCACCAAAGCCTCGGCTATGTTTCCTGCACAATGTCCTTCCAATGCAGACAACGAGGCGCCAGGACCCAACCCATTGGTTAAGACACCTAAATCCACACACGTAATAAGTTTGTCCTCCATTCTACCACGGGCTACCACGTTCATTGCCTGGGTACGCCTTAGATTCCCATGGATTGAGCTTGGCAAGATCCCTATCCCTAAAGACACGTTAGAAAATTCTCTTCGTTTTGGAAGAACGTTAAGAAACCATTGCAATGAAAAACCTTCCCACAATGCCCCTATCACAAATTCAAACTCAGTCGGATGCGCCAACTCCGGCAAGCTTTCAAAAAGTATTTCACGGCTGGTGACATTCTTATAGGAAGCGCTTGGGATCTCAATTGCTCTTAGTCCTGCGAGGCTGTTTCCTGCATTTTCACGAATTAAACACAAGATATGCTGTGGTGAAACTCCTCGCGCTTCGAGCTCACGCGCACACCTCACTCCAAATGGGCCTAAGCAAAGGATGCGGTACATAGTCCTCCTTTCTGTGCTAGCATCTTCTGCCTCAAAATCATTTAGGTCTGGCACGCTTATATTACATTGAAGAGTGCATGTCTAAAAGCCGCCGCGAACTGCCCTAAAAAGTCTTTCACCTCCCTAACTGCTCTTGGCCGTTTCTTGTACTGTTGCAACTCACGGTTCGCAGCGTGCACAAATAGTCCTATCGGAGAAGCATACTCGGGTCTACTGAGCTGAGAAGATATTCCGTTTACCGAGTTACATACACCAATCTGGCATGGTAAACGGAATACAGATTTTGCAAGTTCGACAATATAAGGTGTTCCTGCACATCCCCCGCAGAGGAAAATTCCCCTCCGGAATAGGTTAATTGGGCAAATTGAACTGATTTGCTCATAAACAATTCTAAGGGTTTCCTCTAACCGGCATTGCATTACCATATGCAAAGCTCCAATAGAAAACCGGCGCTTACCTCTAACGGCGCCTAAATCCACACAAAATTCTTCATGCGTTTTGCTGGGCCGATAAAGTGCGGAGCCATAGCTTAACTTGATGCCCTCGGCTACAATGAAACTAACATCGAAAGCATGTGCTATATCGTTGGTAACATGATCTCCTCCAACCGCAATTGTTCCAGAGGCAACTAATGCCCCTCTATAATAGGCGGCGTAACTGGTTACGCCCGCACCCATATCAATAACAATTGATCCTAATTCCCGTGCTTCTGGGGTAAGCACCGCTAACCCAGCACATCCCCCTGAGAATACGACGTCTGCCACATCCAATGAGAGAGTCCTGATAGCCTTAGTGAAAGCCGCCACATGATTTGCATTCGCCTCAACTATATGGGTAACTACTTCCAGTTTAGATCCTACCATACCAACTGGATCTGTAATCCCCTCACGATCATCCAACTTAAACTTATGGAGTTCACTCCAAAGAATAACCTTTGTGGGATCAACTGGAACTACTCGCGCTTCCTCCATTAAATCCAGAACATCTTCGCGTTCAACCGTCCGACAACCGCTTGAAAGGTGTTTCACTACGCGATTATCGCGGCCTACAACATTAGGTCCACCTACGACCAAATATAACTCATCGATCTCATCGTCCAATTGCTCCTCCACCCTTGCAAGTATCTCTCTCAACTCGTTGACCACTGCATGCTGATCCACAACCATGCCTTTGCGAATGCCGTTAGAACGACCTGATACTACGTTAATGAGCCGAATTTGGTCCGGTGGGGCCACCTCGCCCGCTACAACACAAATCTTAGCTGTACCAATCTCCAATCCGTATATATACTTTTGCCTACGCATTTTTTCGCGATGATGGTGTAGTTTTCTCCAAATTTTTGGTATTCACAGGTGAATATTCCCCCTCTAAGGGAAGCCATGAAACCGGCAAATTGTTCGTTACGCTTAAATCAACCCACATAAGCTGCCTACCTAAACGTCTCCCGAGCTCGTAGACCTCTCGCAACCGTCTTACTTGCTGAGGAACGCGGTCCAGTCCAAATACCACTTCGGCTCCTGAAGCCATTTGGGCAACAACTGCCCCTGGTGTTCCAACATCTAATATCCGTAACTGATCGAACACTACCACAGTGGATCTCTGTAACCACTTTATAATTTCTATAGCTGCCCTTGCCTCGGGACCTTGCAAAGCATAGCCAGCAATCGTCTCGGTAGGACTTATTCCGATAATAACTGGAAGAGACTGTAACCTCGCATGGACATGTTCATTATTTCTATCAAGTCTTGTAAAAACTATCCCATTCTCATCAATCCAAACTTGATCCGCCCGTATGGAATTGGAACTTGCAACCGGCACCAGAATTCGTGCAATTGGCTCACGTTCTTCTACAGAAATCCGAATAGTATTTGGCAAAACCCTCTCCACAGTCACCTGCTTAATCTGGGGTACAAATTCCAAATTCCGCCTGATTGCTGCTAAGTCTACTCTGAATATGTTTTCGCCGGTGCTTACCCCCGACCATTTTAGAACAAGCTCGGGACTCAGATAGCCCTTTACGTGCACATCCACTTTCCTAATTGCAAAATCCGGGTTGGAGTAAATGAACCTATCTTTTAGAATTTCAAACAATCCATACACTAGCATTACAACCGCCAAAATACCTACTCCACATAAAACCGCACGTGCAACTAAACCCGCTCCACCTATCGCCTGATTAGCAGCACTCGTAAAATCAACCTCACTTCGCTTGAAATCAATCCTCGCCAAACTCCTAGGTCGTTTAAATAGTCGGCTCAATTTTCCATTAAACCCCATGGCTACACTAACCTAATATCAGTTCTCCAACTAGGACGTTTTAGCCCGCTTCAGCGCAAGCCTAACCATCCGTTCACATAATTCGGGGTAACTAATCCCTGCCGCAGCTGCTGCTTTTGGAAACAAACTCGTTGCTGTCATCCCTGGTAATGTATTTATTTCCAAAAAATACGGTTTTCCATCGTCACGAACTATCATGTCCACCCGGGCATAGTCCCTGCAACCTATAGCATTGAACACAGTCAGGGCCACACCCTGAATACGGGCCGTTGTTTCTGAATCAAAAGCTGCAGGACACACATATTCCGTAGCTCCTAGGGTATACTTGCTTGCATAATCATACCGTCCCGACCGTGGCTTTATTTCAATCACCGGTAAAGGCCTGCCTTCCAAAATCCCTACAGTCACCTCGCGACCGAATACTCGTTCTTCTACCAAAACTTCGGTATCGTATTTGAAGGCTTCCGCTAATGCCTCGTACCATTGATTGTGTTGTTCTACAAACTTAACTCCTACACTTGATCCTTGCCTTACCGGCTTTACTACAACGGGAAGCTCTAAAGAATCCGGCAAGCGCGCTTGGGGATCAGTAACTACTACGTATCTTGGCGTAAGCACTCCGCACTCTATGCACCGCTTCTTAGTAAGCACTTTATTAAAGGCTAACCGACTAGCCTCCGGTCCAGACCCAGTGTAAGGAATACCCATCTTTTCGAGAACCGCCTGAACTGTTCCGTCTTCCCCATAAGTGCCGTGCAAAGCCAAAAAAACTACGTCAATGCCCTCTGGAAGTTGCCAATTCTCATCGCGCAAATCATATTCAATTACTCGGTGGTTGCGACTCCGGAGGGCCTCAGCAACCGCTCGCCCTGATCTGAGCGAGACCTCCCGTTCTGCACTAAATCCACCCATTAACACAACTATTTTTAGCCCTTCACTCATGCCCAATCACCTCTATCTCCAATTCCAACTCGATCCCCCGTTGCCGCCCAAACACGTTCTCTAACCAAATCAATCAAGCGCAAAATGTCCACAGCCTTGGCATTCCCTTCATTAATGATGAAATTGGCATGTTTATTTGAAATCACTGCTCCACCCACCCTTAAACCCTTTAAACCCAAATCATCTATCAGTTTACCGGCGGGTATGCCTACCGGGTTCTTAAAAATGCAACCTGCGCTTTTACCAAACGGCTGAGTTTTCCAACGCTGTTCTCTGTACTGTCGGACTTTTTCCTGAATTAAACGGGGATCTCCGAATAAACATTCAAATGTTACCCGATACACCACGTTTTCTCTAAAAAAGTTACAGCCGCGGTAACCGGGATTTAACTCTGCTCTCCGACGGGTTCCCTCTTTGCCTTTTAACGAAAAGAAATCTACCTGCGCGATCCTGTCAAAAATCGTTCCCCCAAAGGCACCTGCATTCATACGGATTGCTCCCCCAACTGTTCCTGGGATTCCATCCAAAAATTCTACCCCACCTAATCCATGCTGGGATGCAATTCCCACTACCGAGGACAATTTCACCCCCGCTTCGCATTCAATTATATTTTCCCTCACACACACATGATCCAACCCACTACCTCCGAACTGAATAATCACCCCTTCTACTCCACCATCTCTTACAAGAAGGTTAGTGCCATTCCCAATTACTGTAACTCTTACTCCATTCCTATCGCAGTATTGAAGAAGAATTAAAAACATCACTAGCTGTCCTCGGCACAACGTAGACATCAGCAGGCCCGCCAACCCCAAAACTAGTGTGTAAAGCCATAGGTTCCTTAACCTTAATTACGGCCTCGGAACCAAGCATACACCTTAAATCCCGGGCTATACTTTCCAGGTTTGTCTCACGCATTGTAGTTCCACTAGTCATGAGACCGCGGATATGTCGACTACACCCGTACGTAATCGGCCATTAGCGCCTGCTGTTTTCAGGGAGTTCACCACCACTTCAGATACTATCTCCACTATACGGTCAGCCGCCTCAGGCACAGCCAGTCGCACAATCGCCTCACTCATTGCACTCAAACGCGCCGTGTTTGCTAAAAGACTGCATACCAATTCGGCAAACACCCCTGGGGTTGCCCCCGACTGAGGAAGTACCACTACTCCGCCGGCACGTTCGTAAAATTTAGCATTAAAATTTTGATGATTTCGAACCGCATGCGGATACGGAATTAAAATTGCGGGCACACCCATAACAGCTAACTCTGCTAATGTTGAAGCCCCTGCTCTAGCGACAGCTAGCGATGCTGCTCGCATTACCAAAGGCATTTGGGTCGCAAATTCTAAAATAATATGATTCATCCGCCTCTGCTTATACTGAGCCCGAACACGTGAATAATCCCGCGGCCCTGTCACATGGATAATTTGCAGCTGAGGCAAATACCGATGAATCATCTCTAAACTATGTAGGACTAAGTCATTTATCGCCATGGCACCCTGACTCCCGCCCATCACCAATAGTACGTCTGCTTCAGGATCCAAACCCAACTCGCGTCGGCACTCTTGCGGAGTCCTCCTCTCCCGTAAAAACTCAATCCTAACAGGCGTCCCGGTCACAGTCACTTTCCGAGCCTTTATGTGCGAAAGAGCTGGGCCTAAGCCTACAAACACACGATCTACCATTCTTGCCAGCAATCTATTGGCACGTCCAGGAATGGCATTTGACTCATGCAAAAAAGTGGGAATACCAAGCTGCCGTGCTGCCAAGATTACAGGAACTGATACATACCCACCTGTGCCAATTACAGCACGTACGCCTACTTCCTGGCAAAAGCTTCTAGCTAACTTGTAAGCCTTATATAAACGACTAAGAAAACTGACTGAGCCCGCAAAATTAAACCCTCTAATTGGTAATGTTAGTGTCCTTAAGCCAGATTGCGAAGACAAACCAAAGGACTCAATACGCGTCCCAGCAACAAACAACAACGGTTCCCAGTTTACCTTCTCAAATGCTTCTGCTAAGGCAATACCTGGGAACAAATGGCCACCAGTCCCCCCACATGCAATCCCCACTCTCAATTTCTCTATGCCATTTCTCCCATTCATTGTGTTGCTCCAAAACTATTATGGTTCAAATGGATTTCCACGCGCAGAATCTAAAACCAACACACTCCCAGCATGGTAGACACTGGCTTCCTCCGGCAGTTCTGAAAGAGTCTTCTCAATTGGCACTACCGTAGTAGTAGATTCCACTAAACTAACCCTAGCCACAGAAAGCACAAGCCCTACTAACAAAGAACTCATCAACATGCTCGACCCACCATAGCTGACGAAAGGCAGTGGGAAACCTTTTGCTGGTAAAATGTCAAGCACCACCCCTAGGTTTACAAATGACTGGATCCCTATAAGAAATACCGCCCCTACCGACAGTAACATACCAAAGGTATCTGGAGCCCTGGCTGCTATCCACAAACCGGATAACACCAACGCACAATATAACATTACCAATACCGTAAGACCCACGAAGCCTTTTTCCTCACCAATTACCGACGCGATAAAGTCCGTGTGAATTTCAGGAACAAATCCCATTTTCTGCCGGCCGTTATGTAAACCTTTTCCCCAAATACCGCCAGAAGCGATCGCAAGCCTGGATTGGGCTTGTTGATAACCTGCGCCTTCATCCGATTTAGTTAACTTGGCCTCAACCCTTCTTCTAATTGTTGGATCATGCCATAAAAAAACCCCAAAAATCCCAAAGGCAAGCAACCCCAACATAAGCGCATGCCCCAATCGTGCCCCAGCTACCCACAAAATCACGCCACCAACCACCATCATAAGTAGCGCCGTCCCCCGATCCGGTTCTAAAAATACAAGCCCCCCCATTAAGCCAATCATCATTGCGGGTATTAATAGGGCCACACGACTTTGTCGAATTCTAAACCTATTAGCCGCACAATATGCTGCCAATGCCACAATCAAAACTACTTTGGCAAATTCGGAGGGCTGAAACCGAAATACTTTCAAATCAAACCAACGGCGTGCCCCGTTCACCTCAATCCCTATTCCGGGCACTAAAACCAAACCAAGCAAAAGTATTGCCATACCATACAGATAGATCCAAACCCTCCGAAGTTTCCGGTAATCACTTAACGCAGCTATAAACATTAATCCCACCCCCAACCCAGCCCACAATAATTGCAATTTCAAATAATATGAACCAAACTTGTAAATCGTGGCACTGCAAACAAACAAAACCCCCACTACGAGCAGGACCGCTACGCTACTACCGAAAATTACTATTGGGACCCTACTACTTAGCATTGCTTTCAAAATTCCCTCTCCACCCAAAACCGTCCCAACTTTCTCATTGTAAGGGTTGCTGCGGTCGCGTTCCTGTGGATTGTGGCTCTACCTCTGGCAAGGGTGACGGAATTAAGTGCGTGGGCGCTTCAATCTCAGACCTGTTAACAGAACTTTTACCCTCACTGTTTTTAGTGGGGATCCTTAATTTCTGGCCGACTTTTATACGATCGCTTGTCAAATTGTTCGCAGCTTTAATAGCCTTTACTGTGACCCCATACCTAGCCGCAATCCGCGTAAGTGTGTCACCCGATTTCACCGTATAAATAATCTCTGACCCGGTTTCACTGGGTTGGAATCCAGCCTTTGTCTCGGGCGCTCCACCCCCTAATCCAGGCGGCTCTGGCGCAGGAATCACTATCTTCTGCCCCACCCGTAACCGGCGCGGATCAACCCCTGGATTCGCTGATCTAATCGCATCAACACTAACCCCAAACTTTTTCGCAATACCATAGAAAGTGTCACCAGCTGCTATTGTGTACTCCCTGGTCCCCTCAGACACTTGTGGTTTCTGCTCTTCCATAGGAGGAGCGACCCCCTCCGGTTGTGATAAGGTTAAGTTAGAAGTGTAAACTGCCGGAGGTAAGCTCGTCTGCATTACATTCGTGTCTAGGCCAAAAGGAGGAATAACGGGCAGGCCTGAGGTCACCATCGTTTCCGGTTGTGGCAAAGCAAATTGTTCTTCGGGTGTCGGCCCTTCCTCAGTTCGTTTGCAGCCCGCCAACATTAAGAATGCAAGCAGCCCTGCAACGTGAACGCCTGCAACCACCATCACAGCCAACCGAACCTTTGCTTGGTTCAGGGCTCGAGTCTCCATTGTCGTGCCATATTCGTGATCATTGCCGAACTCTTTCATACGTTTTTTCTCCTTCTACATGATTCTTAAAAAGTATTTACGGGACTTTTGATTCCAAAATCCCAATGACGCCTCCCGCTAACGCCATGGGAAACGGTACAAATGAACCCCACACCTCGCACATTACGCGCACATTGGAAGTGGCGCCAGAAATTTTTTAAATCAGAAACCTCGCACCCTAAGTCTGTTCTGTAAGACCTCATCGTAGCTTTAACGTAGCCAAAGCAATCACTCCAAAAATAATCCCGATTATATAAAATCGGGCCACTACTTGGGTTTCAACCCACCCTTTTTTTAGAAAGTGGTAATGTAACGGAGCCATAAGGAATACACGCCTGGGCTGACCATACAACCTGCGCGTTACTTTACAAACCGATATTTGAATAAAGGATGACAATAATTCTCCAGTAAATATCCCCCCAGCAATAAACGTTAACAGGGGCTGATGAATCAACACTCCCAAAACCCCTAAAGCGCCACCGATCGCTAACGCTCCTGTGTCGCCCATAAAAACTTGTGCAGGATGACAATTAAACCAGAGAAATCCTAGCGAGGCACCCACTAAAGCAGAGGCAAATACTGTTAGCTCGCCTGCTCCTGGCACGTACGGGATAAACAAATATTTCGCAATAACGGAATGCCCTGCCACATAAGTCAAAACCACAAACACTAAACTCGTTATTACCGTACAACCGATAGCCAAGCCATCCATACCATCGGTAATGTTGACCCCGTTTGACACAGCTGCAATTACTAGCGCGGTAAGAATTACACCTAAAATAGGGGCACCAATAATCAGCGGATTTTTAACAAAAGGAATCGTTATATCACTNACCAATCGGCTCAATTTAGGCGAATATGCAATATAACCCCCTACAAAAACTCCTATGCCAAGTTGTGCAGCTAGTTTAGCCCTAGGACTAATTCCTCTGCCGTTCTGATGCGTTACTTTCAAAAAATCGTCCCAAAAACCCACCATTCCTAACACAATGACTGTCAACAATGTTAACACCACCAGCTCATTTAACCTGGCCCAAAAAAGCGTCGAAAAACTTAATACAATCAATATAAGCAAGCCACCCATTGTCGGTGTGCCACGTTTATCTCCCATCCCCTCTTTTATATTACCCATAGCTTTAGCTCGATCTTGATAGTCCTGAGCAAAGCTGATCCTTCGCAGCCAGCGAATAATTATTGGGCCAAGCAATAGACTTAATACAAATGCTGTTAGCGCAGCGCCCCCACTTCGCACCGTGATGTACCGGAAGACACGCAACCACGAGACCGCATCTGCCGTGGGCGTACCATCAAGCATCTCTAATAGCCGTTGTGTCAAATAGTACAACATTTCTGCTTATCCCACATAGCTTGCCGCAAACCCTCAACAATACGCTCAAACTTGGCACGACGCGAAGCCTTTATCAGAATCACGTCACCAGGCTGAGCTATTGATAATAATGCTCGAACTGCATCTTCAGGCGTCTCAAATTCCATTGTCCTACCCAATCCATTAGTCCGAGCTCCTTCCGCTATAAATTTCGCTAGGCTTCCCACCGTAATAAGCTGATCAATCTGCAACTTGGCTGCCTCCTTCCCAACCTCCCGATGCAAAATTGGAGATTGGTCACCCAACTCAGCCATTTCACCTAATACTGCGATTCGCCGACCTCGTCCTGGCAATCCACTTAAAGCTCGTAAAGCTGCAACCATAGAATCAGGATTTGCATTGTAAGCATCATTGATTACGCGGACTCCCCCTATCTCCTGAAGCTCCATACGCATCGGTGCAGACTTGCACCGAATTAAAGCCGCCCTTACCCTCTTTGGAGGCAATCCCAACTCCGCACAGACTGCCAATACTAACAATACGTTTACCGCCTGATGCTTGCCTATCAGGGGAACTTCGTAAACGCCACAATAGTCCGGACTAGGCGCCTGGACCTCAAATTTAATCCCACCCCTAAGTAATCGCGTCTGAACAGCCCGCCATTGACAAGATGCGTCAAATCCTACTGTAATCACTTTAGCCCGTGTTTCACTAATTGCCCGACGACAAAATTGATCATCACCATTTATCACCAAAACCCCTTCTGCGGGGAGCAATGCAGCTAATTGCCTTTCTTCCTCCAACACTCCCTCTATAGAACCAAAAAATTCCAAATGTTCTCGTCCAATCGACGTCAAAATTCCAATTTCGGGCTTCACAATTTCAATCAACGGAGCCAATTCCCCAGGGTGATTAGTACCTAATTCTACAACCAAAACTTTGTGTTCATTAGATAACTGCAATACTGTGAGCGGAACCCCTATTTCATTGTTGTAACTTGCAGGACTCCAAACTGCCTTCATACATGCACCAATAACTTGCCNGAGGAGTTCCTTCACCGTTGTCTTACCGTTCGAACCAGCAACACCAATTACCACTGGGTTAAAATCCATTCTGTACCTCCGCGCCAACGCTGCTAAAGCCCGGCGCGTATCCTGGACCTCTATTAAAGTGGCTCGCAATCCTGGCTGAATTTGTGCCCGTCCTGGTTCAACAACTGCAGCTGTAGCTCCTCTTTGCAGGGCTTCCGCCACGAACTTATGCCCGTCGTTACTAGAGCCACGGATAGCAAAAAAACATTCGCCTGGCCGCACCTGTCGAGAATCTATACAAATACCAGATACCACTTGTGCAGGATCTCCCCAAATAACCCTGCCCTCACATGCCTCAGCTATATAGTTTAGCGTTCGCGGTTCCATACACGTGTCCACTCAGTCTCGCGGCAAGTCATTACTAGAAAATCCAGATGAAGTTTCTTCTTCCTGTGACACATCGGGAGGAATGTTAAGATACCCAACCAGCTTTTCAGCAATTTGCCTAAATACCGGTGCCGCCACTTGCCCCCCATAATAACCGTTCCTAGGTTCATCTAAAAACACACCGATACATACCTGGGGATTATGCGCTGGCAAAAATCCAATAAAGGAAGAGAAATACTTGCCAGGAACGTAGCCCTTGACACCTTCCCTAACTTTCTGCGCAGTACCAGTCTTACCTGCAATTGAATACCCACGCAACATTGCCCTCGAAGCGGTACCTTCCTTTGAAACTACACTCTTCAAAGCTTCTACTAATAATGCTGCTGCTTCTTCTGAAATCACCCTCCTCACAGGTTGAGGCGTATATTTCACCACCACACGACCACTCCGGTCTTCCAATCGATCCACCAACTTCGGTTGCATAAGTACACCCTTGTTAGCAATAGCACACATTGCCATGACCATTTGCAATGGCGTAACTGCAATCTCCTGCCCCATTGGAATACGAGTAATGGAGAGTTTACTCCACTGAGAAACCGGATGCACTATTCCACCAACCTCCCCCGGCAACATAATCCCTGTGCGCGCGCCAAATCCAAACGCCAGGACATACCTATACAATCTCTCGGGCCCCAGCATCAACCCTATCTTGGCGGCCCCGATATTAGAGGACTTCCCTATTATTTCCTTTACACTCAAATCCCCATACGGTTCGTGATCACGTAGCGTTCGACCTGCCCACTCAAAACGGCCATTCTCGCAAAAAAGGACCGTGTCCAACCCTACAATCCCTTCATTTAATGCTGCACCTACCACAACGACTTTAAAGGTGGATCCAGGTTCATAAACATCGCTAATTAAGCGGTTGCGCCGAGCTTCCGGCGGGGATTCCCCAGGAGCATTCGGATCATAGTCCGGCAAGCATACCATAGCTAGGATTTCACCAGTGGATGGTTTAACCACGATAGCCGAAGCGCTCACTGGCGAATGTCGCGCCATCGCCTCTGACAATGCAGTGCGGACTAAATGCTGAACATATGAATCGAGGGTTAGCACCACATTTAACCCGTCTCGAGGCTGAAGATCTTGGACCCTGCTACCTCCAATTTCCCGCCCCCTCACATCAGTTTCTGTCACATACCACCCTGGAACCCCTGCTAATTCATTTTCAAACACAAGCTCTATCCCCGCCGCCCCCACATTAGCCAAATACGGCCTACCTCGAAACTGTTTCTCCTGAAGAGCCATGTAACCAACTACGTGCGAAAATAGATTGCTAGAAACATAAAACCTCGTCTGGTCGTCTATAGGGTCAGTAAAAATAGCCCGTGTGCGCAGGGCATTGTAAAAACTACGCTCTCGAGGGCTTAACTTTTGCAAATCAACCCCAAAATTCAGATTGCTCATCGCAGCCCTTATCTGCTCCCAGGTTTCAACCAAAACCTTTCGTTTCAGCACCACGTACCGGTTAGTAACGATGGTGTTATTTTCCCGGATGCGAATTTGTGGCGTTAACTTTTCGCAGAGCTCCTGCTCGCTCAACCCCAACAAAGGAGCTAACGTTCGCGCAACAATCATCTGTTGCGTTCCTATCAAGCTTGGATCTGCACAAACTGTCTTCACGAGAAAACTAGTTGCTATAACGTTCCTATTCACGTCCAAGATATCCCCGCGCTTTGCTTCCCGGACCTCTACCCGCTGCCTTCTCTGATCAGCTAAAGTAGACAACTCGTTATACCGGATTACCTGCAAATAAAATGCTTTAGCTACCACTCCCCCGTAACCAAGAATCACTACCGCCAAGGGGAGTGATACCCTTCGCCAAAAACGCTTGGGTGCTAGAATATCCACGTCCGCTTACTAAACCACCCTCCTATTTAAATTTGGCTCACCAACCGCCCGTGGCGATCGGTCCCTCACCCGACCGCACACGGGCGGCGGTGAAAAATTCTGCCTTTACAATTCTACGGAACTATCGTGGCCGTCTGGCCCACAAAACCATGCGGCTGTGTAACTTCAATTTCCTCAGGCCCAGGCTCTGAAAGAACATAAACTTCTTGCCACGGGCCGGGTGGCAATAACCCCAATTTAAGCTCCCTGACCCTCGACTCAATTACGGCCGGCGTTTGCAACACTAAAATTTGTTTGCGCAACCGTTCATTATCTTGGCGAATCGCAGCCAACTGCTGTTCAAGCCGAGCTATTTCCCGGCCGAGAGTCATGCTTTTGTTCTTCAAGTAGACTAATTGTAAAACTCCTCCTAACAAAATCCCTCCAACAAAAAGAGTTTTCAAAATCGGTGACAACGCAACGCCACTTAACCTATGTCTGCTTCTTGCCGCCATACACTATGAAATTTTTTCAAACACCCGTAATTGCGCGCTTCGGCTCCGGGGGTTTTGTTCCACTTCTTCTTTACTGGGTGTAATCGGGTCTTTAACAACCCATTTCAAACAGGGTTTCCCGGGCTCCCGAAGCTCTGGCACATCCACCTTGCCCCTCACCTTCCAGGGCGATGTATTACGTCGACCGAATTCCTTTATGATTCGCGCTTCTCCTGAATGAAATGAGATCACAAGCAACCGGCCACCAGGCTTTAACAGTTTGACGGCCCCCTCTAACCCCCTTTCTAAAGCACCAAGCTCATCATTAACAGCTATTCGCAACGCCAAAAACACCTTAGTAGCCGGATGCCGCTGTAAATTCCGCGACGGAATTACACGTTCAACAATCCGCGCAAGTTGACCTGTCGTCCGAATTCCACCCCGTACATGCGATCGCTCGTATACAATTGCACGAGCTACCTTTCTTGCATAACGTTCCCCACCTAACTTCCAAAACAAATCTGTCAAATCATTCTCGCTATAAGTGTTAATTATGTCCGCCGCCGTCACAGTTATGTCCGGATCTAAACGCATATCAAGCGGCCCATCTAAATGAACACTTAAACCACGAGCCGGTTCTTCTAACTGCGCCGAACACACCCCTAAATCAAAAAGTATTCCATCACAACTTTCAGGCGCTACCCATTTGCTTAACTCTGCAAAGTTGCCTTTCTCCAACCTGACTCGATCACCGAACCGCGCCAAACGTGCTCGCGCTTTCTCCAATAACTTGGGATCGCAATCGCACCCAAAAAGGCGGCCCTCTGGACCGCTTGCGTCCAAAATAGCCTCGGCATGCCCACCTTCTCCTACCGTGCCGTCAACGATAAAAACCACCACTCTTCGGTCCCAAGTAAAATAAAACCTCCGACACTAAAACAGGTTTGTGTATATACTCAGGCATTAACCTTCGTCGCCTGTCACCTGATCAAGATTGACTGCAAAAGCAACCGCTTTCGCTCTATCTCCAACAATTTGCGGACTCCGCCTCGCCGTCCCGGCGGCGAATTTAAAAGGCCACCGGCAAAATCGTTAGATAACGAACGCAACCTTGCTCCTTTGTACAACATTAATAATCTCCATCTCCCGTCTGGATTCACACGGTACCGACGGTCAAGATCCTTGCCGCGAATAAGAGTGTTTCCAATTAGTAATAACTTCGCCAACCTCATAAAAACCTCACGGTATCAATGAAAACATTTTAGGCATTAAATTCTCATCCAAAACCTTCACTTTCTCGTAGTACTCCGGTGCCCAAATCTCAAAATAGTCCATGCACCCTACAAGAACCGCTTCTTTAGTTATGCCAACCGCTTGTGCCATCTCTTCTGGTAAACAAATTCGACCCCCTTTATCCAAAGTTACATTCTCCGAAGAAGAACCAATCACTCGTTTCAACGCACCTTTAGATTCCTCAAAATCAGGCAAACTATTTATTTTAGCCAAAAGATCATGCATCATCTGCATTGGTAACACTCTAAGATGAGGAGCAAAGTGATATTTGCGCCAGATAATCAGTACAAACTCGGCTTCCCCATTCTCAGGCCGCCACTTAGCGGGTACCTGCACACGGCGTTTGTCGTCCACTCCGTGACGGTAACACCCATTAAATATCTTCCTCCCATTTGTGGCGCTCCCGTCCATTTTTCACCAGTTATTCACATGCAACACTTTAACCCATCTTGATACACATCAATACACATTACGACACAACGTTAGCNCAATGACATAAACTGTCAACTAGGTTTTTTCACAACTTATTCACAGCTTTCTTTGCTGGTCTTCACACCCAGTGTAAATCTATCCTGTGGGGTAAATATGCTATCCAGGCTCACAATCTCAGATTTCGACTATGATCTACCCCCTGAGCTTATTGCTCAGGAACCTTTGCCCAATAGAGACCAATCAAAATTATTAGTTTTGCATCGAAACACCGCCCAAATTGAACACACTACCTTTGCTAACCTACCCCAATACCTCCGCCAAGGAGACGTCCTTGTCCTAAATAACTCCCGAGTCATTCCAGCGCGTCTCCGTGCTGTAAACCCACTCACGGGAGGGAAATTCGAGATTCTGCTTGCAGAACCCCTAGAAAAAAACCGATGGTTAGCACTGGTACGCCCAGGCAAACGTGCAAAACCTGGCCTTACACTTAGCCTAATTTCCACTCAAAACCCACCAACCCCGGCCCAAGTGACTATCTTAGAAAAAAAAGAACCCGGAACAATGCACGTGATAGAATTTAATTCCACAGTCTCTCCTAAAGAGGTCATCAATATCTACGGTGAACCACCGCTACCTCCCTACATTAAACGAAGCAAAACAGGAGCATTGAAGAGTGATTGGGATAGATACCAAACCGTATACGCGAAAATAAACGGCTCCGTGGCTGCTCCTACCGCCGGCCTCCATTTCACACAAGAACTCCTTTACCAAATATCCCAAATGGGAGTTACCATAACATTCGTCACACTACATGTAGGATACGGCACATTCGCGCCTATCAAAGTTGAAGATATCACAAGCCATAAAATGCACCACGAATACTATGAATTATCAAGTGACACAGCAGAAATAATTAACGAAGCAAAACGGGAGGGACGCCGGATTATTGCAGTCGGTACAACAACTGTCAGAGTGCTGGAAACTGCAGCCCTAGAATCCGGCGAAAAATTAAAACCTTGTTCTGGGAAAACTAACCTATTCATCTATCCCCCATTCCAATTTAAGATAGTGGATGCACTAATTACCAACTTTCACTTGCCAAAATCTACGCTTCTGCTGTTAGTAAGCGCATTCGCAGCCCCTGGTAAACTTACAGGCCGGGAAATCATCTTAAGTGCGTATCGCGAAGCTATCAGACTCCGATACAGATTCTTCAGCTATGGGGATGCCATGCTAATCCTCTGAAAACGTCTGCATTCATATCTTAAACAAGCATATCTCAAATGCTTTGCTTGTCATAGCATCCCACCAAACCAACGCCGCTCTTCAAAAATCCAATCACTCCCGTTTGCTTAATTTTCTACTCCGCCACTTGGACAGAATCTTTCTCCAGAGATTGTATGAACACAAGCCGTCCATTTTCATTCCTTAATTTTACGTCCATCGCAGGTAAAACGATGTAAGTAATCCTTACCACTTTAAATCAAACCAAACTCGGCTGCAAATGAACGAGCTCTTTCGTCTATCCAGGCTAAATAACTAGCCATTACATGAATTCCGTGATATTAGTAAGAGTCGAGGCTTACACACGGGTGGTCTCAAAACATGACGATTCGAGTAAAAGCGAAACTGTTTATCTGGGCTCTTTTAACGCTACACTTACCTAATTTTGCAATTAGTTCAGGACTAAGCGAATGGCAGGCAAAATGGATCGGGGCTACCACCAATTACACCGAAAATACGTGGAGTGCATTCCGAAAATGTTTCACCCTCAAATCAGTCCCCAAAAAAGCCATCGCAAAAATTGCTGTGGACTCTAAATACTGGATGTGGGTAAATGGGCGCCAAGTCGTATTCGAAGGCGGACTCAAGCGAGGACCGAATCCGAATGACACTTATTACGATGAGATTGACCTTACACCCTGGCTGCGTAGAGGCAAAAACACTATAGCCGTGCTAACTTGGTTTTGGGGCAAGGATGGATTTAGCCACAAAAACAGTGGCAAGCCTGGATTTATCTTCCAACTCAATGCGGAGAACTTAGTGATTAACTCCGACTCAACATGGAAAGCATTGGTACATCCCGCCTATGAGACCCCCAAAGGTGAACAACCTAATTTTCGTCTCCCCGAGCGTAATATCCGTTTCGACGCTTGCCGAGATCTTGGTAATTGGACAGCCCCGAAGTATGATGATTCCACATGGCCACCTGCCATCGAATTTGGCCCGGCTGGAGCCCCACCATGGAACAAACTCCATCCCCGTCCAATCCCGTTATGGAAAAATTATGGGCTGAAAAACTATCCCCAACTAAATGTCCGCCTCCCTCTAATTTCTACTGGCCAAGTAATCGTCGCTAAGCTTCCGTACAACGCCCAGGTTACACCATGGCTTAAAGTAAATGCAAAAGCAGGCCAAGTAATAGACATTCGCAGCAGCAATTACCGTGGCGGAGGCGAACCCAACGTCCGAGCGGAATACGTTACCAAAGACGGTGTACAAGAATATGAATCTTTAGGTTGGTTCAATGGCCAAGAAGTACTTTATAAAGTTCCTGCAGGGGTCGAAATACTTGAACTGAAATACCGGGAGACGGGATATGACACCGAATTTTCCGGTAGTTTTAAATGCGACGATGAGTTTTTTAACCGACTCTGGGAAAAAAGCCAGACGTACCCTTTACGTAACAATGAGGGACAACTTTATGGACTCGCCCCGATCGCGAACGCGCACAGGTGGGTGGGGGCGACGTTGTCATCGAACTCGGTCAGTGCTTTCTATTCACTATCACCTTTCTTCTGCAAAAACTGATACCGAAAAAGCAATCTATGAACTCTGCAATTGGCAAAGGCCAGACAAAGTCCTTTATTCGCCCATCCCAGCAGGTAACTGGACTAATGAGCTACCCCAACAAATGTTGGCGAGCATCGGATACTATGGTTTTTGGACCTATCACCTTTACACCGGGGATAAAGAAACGATCCACGCCGCTTATCCACATGTACAGGATTACTTGACGCTTTGGAAACTCGATGAACATGGTCTGGTTATACACCGAAACGGCGACTGGAACTGGGCTGATTGGGGTAAAAACATCGATGAACATGTCCTGGATCAAGCCTGGTTTTGCCTTGCGCTCCAAGGTGCTGCAAACATGGCACGAGTCCTCGGAAAAACAAACGACGCCTCCCAATATGAAACCATTCGCAGCAACGTTATCGTCGCAGTAAATAAATTGATGTGGAACGGCTCAACTTACCGTTCCCCCCACTATAAAGGGGCTACGGACGACCGGGCAAATGCAATGTGTGTCGTAGCTGGGATCGCAGATCAAGAAAAATTCCCCGCAATAAAGAAAATCCTCACAAAAGAATATCACGCCAGCCCTTATATGGAAAAATACGTGCTCGAAGCACTAATGCTGATGGAGGACCCTGACACGGCGCTTGCACGTATGAAAAAACGTTACGATGCCATCGTTGCCGATGAATGGACAACACTACCCGAACTCTGGGTTGCAGGCACCGCCCTGGTCGGAAACCTCACAAGCACTCGTAACCATGCTTGGTCAGGGGGGCCACTCACAATACTGTCCCAATATTGTGCTGGTTTGGCCCCTCTGGAACCCGCCTGGACCGTTTACCAAGTCCGCCCTCTAATGGGTCCACTTAAAAAAATCAATGCATCCGTAGACAGCGTCGCCGGGAAAATATCTGTTAGCTTGGTCCTATCCACAAACGTATTCATGCTGGACCTGGAATCACCAGAAAAAACAATTGCCCAAGTATACCTCCCCTACGGTACCAACAAGCCTTCCAGTGTAACAGCAAACAATCGTGTGATTTGGAAAAACGACCAGCTTTATCATCCCATTAAAAGCGTGGAATTTAAGTCCATCTCGAATGGGTGGGTACACCTCGAAGTTAAACCCGGTAAATGGAAATTTAAATTGTACTTTGCCTATCCTTCGCAATCCTGAAAGCCCTTTGTTATATCCAAAATGAAATTGCCCTGGCAATGAGCCTTTCCTGCCAAGACTAACCTGCAACCGCAAGAGCACATTAAACCGTATCAAATATAGTCTGGCTCAGTTCGCAGCTCCTAAACAGATTTAAAAAGAAACAAGTTAAAGCCTCGCTGCAGAAAGAACCCAAGCCTTAACCCAGTCCTACCTCTCCAACGACTCCAACAAATAAGCTTCTTAATTAACTCCTAATGGCTCGCGTCGCAGTTATACGTGACAATTCAATTCATGCTTCGCTTGGGACTTTGGTCTGAAATTCACTCTTTGTTGTGCACACCCGCTCCAAGTAACAAATGCAGCAATCTTAAGCGTTACTTTCCTCAGAGACAAAATCGAAAACCTCACAGCCCGATAAACATCCCACAGATCAAAAATTTGAAAACTAAACTCCGCCATTCGGAATGGTTGTCTGGTAATATCCCCATGTTCGACAATCCAATCGTTTAGGGAGTATGACTAGCTTGTGTAAGCGCAGATGTCGACTCCATGCTGCTTGGTTACAAACGATCAAGTTCGGATGCCTAAAGTAAGCAATTTTAGATACCATGAATTTTATATCGAAAAGCCCCTACGTAGAATTGTTAGTGACAGTCTTGCCATACCTAAGTCCACAATCACTATATCCTTTTGGCTGAGGTGTTCCTAAGGAACAAACACCCGGTAAAACTTCGTTGTCCCTCTATCCAAAGTGTCAGCCTTGAATGCCGTAGGACCATAAGCTATCACATCACCTACAGTCTGCCAACCTACCTCTGTCAGGTTTGTCTTATATTGGAGCCGATAAACAGTCCCCGGTATGGCACTCCATGTGATCACTATCAAATCACCAGAACATACCACAGAACGAATGACCGGCCGGTCAAGAACCGTTATCACGAAACTGTTTGTGCTGCTAAGTGGTGGAACGCCGTTGTCGGTGACCCGTACTGTGACGATGTTTGTTGTGCCTGCGTGCGCATCCGTGGTTTGCCACGTGATGAGACCCTCGGTGCCGACGGTCAGGCCGGTCGGGCCGGACAAAAGCGCAAAGCCGAATGCATTTGGCGGGATGTCCGGGTCCGAAGCCGTCGCATTAAGCGAGATGTAAGTGCCGGCATGGACGGTCTGATTTGCCGGCAAAGTGAGCACCGGCGGACTGTTCACCTCGTTTACAATCACGGTGAACGAGTTCGTCGCGCTCAACTGCTGCGCATTAACGGCGTTGGTGTTACGGTCAGTCACAACAACGGTGATGATGTTCGTGCTCGGGCCTTGTGCTTCGGTTGGTGTCCATGTGATCAAACCTGAATTGGTGTTTATTGCCATGCCTGCCGGGGGCGAAATCAGACTGAATGACAGTGTGTTTGTTGGAACGTCTGTGTCCGTAGCCCACACGGTGACAGTGAGCGTTGCAAGCTCGTTAATGTTTGTGTTTGGCGGCATGTTCAAAACCGGTGGTGAATTAACTTCGTTAACAGTGACGTTGAAGGAATTGGTTGCCGAAAGCGGCGGCGAGCCGTTGTCTGTGACCACAGTTGTGATAGTGTACACGCCTGGGCCCTGAGCTTCTGTCGGTGTCCAAGTGATAATGCCGTTTGTCGAGATTACCGCGCCTGCAGGTGGGTTGATCA
>Ga0065718_1003616_pt1 | contig 34611 bp, 32 predicted proteins | sample GBSCel77sediment_2_FD_59105 | JGI IMG/M metagenome (GOLD analysis project Ga0065718, IMG submission 59105) | Hot spring sediment microbial communities from Great Boiling Spring, Nevada - cellulolytic enrichment CS 77C v3 (version 3) | ecosystem: Environmental > Aquatic > Thermal springs > Hot...
ATCGTTGTTTTAGTCCCCCGCACCGCCTCCACAAATTTTGCCGTTAATGTCGCAATCCCACTTAACCTTTGAATGAAGTTTAAGGCAACCCGCTCCCCAGTTAAAATGGGTCGTGCAGGTCCTTCTATCCGAGCCAAAATAGCACCCGCCCCAACAAAATCCCCATCTTGGGCATAAAATTGGATATCCACTGAAGTAGACAACTCACGGTAGACTAGTCTCACAACTGGTAACCCAGCTACCACTGCAGGTGTCCTAGCGCGAATTACCACACGCAGTCTCGCATCTGAAGGTATTACAGCATCAGTGGTTACATCACCACTACCAATGTCTTCATCCAACGCCAATCGAACAATTCTTATAGCTTGGTTTATGTCAAGTTCTACCTTTCCCATCACAGCCCATTAATCTGCCAAACGCGTTACATGATTTCAGCAAAACAATTTGGGGCAACTTCAACGCCCATCAATCCCCAGTATATTTATTTGCCTACCACACAACTACCCATTACTTTCTGTATATGAGACGCGGCCCACTGACCTTAAGAATAGCGGGGGTATTTATACTTACCCAAGTCTTACTCAGCCATGGACTAACCGAGACACAACTCGGCGAGCCCCCTAAACCACCTGCATCCGTGGATGGTCTCCCACGGGTCCGATACCGAATTCAACAAAGCACACCAACATTCTCAGTCGATACATCCTCACGGGAACAAGTCAGAAACTTTTACAACGCGGTGTACATCGCATCGGAATCAGTGCCAATGAACTCTACTGCCGATCAAGCCAACTGCTTCCCTGGCACCAACGCACCTGCGTACTACGAAGCCACTTTTACACGGATTAATTGGTTCCGGGCAATGGCCGGCGTTCCGCCCATCACGCAGTTCGACCCCACGTACTGCCGAAAGAACCAACAAGCAGCTCTCGTAATGTCTGCTAACGGCGCCCTTTCACACTATCCGCCATCTGACTGGTCTTGTTGGACTCCAGAAGCCTACGAAGCAGCACAAAACTCCAACCTGGCGCTGGGCTCATCCGGACCGGACTCAATCACATCATACATTTGGGATTTCGGCACGGGTAACTCAGCAGTAGGACACCGCCGGTGGCTTTTATACCCACAAACCCGAATAATGGGTACAGGCGACGTCCCTAAACAGGGACCTTACTATTCTGCAAATGCCACTTGGATCTTCGACGGCCATTACTTCGACCCACGTCCACCAACCCGGAGCCCATACGTTGCTTGGCCACCACCTGGTTACGTGCCTTACACAGTGGTATTCCCCCGATGGTCCATTTCTTACCCAGGAGCTGACTTCTCCTCTGCCAACGTCACAATGAAAAGTAACGGTACCCCAATCACTGTCTCACTTGAACCAGTCCAAGCTGGTTATGGTGAAAACACCCTCGTATGGATTCCAATGGGTCTCAATGCAAATAGTTATAGCACAACATTCCCATTCAACGGAACTGACACTACTTACGAAGTATCCATCACAGGTATCGCAAACGCACCCTTTACAAGCGTTAACTACACTGTGACAGTATTTGACCCCCAGCTACCCGGCTCAGATTACATACCACTCAACATCACTGGCCCAGCCGCACCAGTAATCGGTCAGCCCAACCTATACTCTATCCCACAAATCGTAAACGCAACAAAGTACCAGTGGCGCCATGCTAAAGTCGGCCCTACAAACATCTTCGATGGCGCAGAAGCCGGATTAGTTAACTTTGACGCTGCCACATCAAGCTCCTACGACGTGATCCAGCAAGATGTTAAGGCCAGAGGAAAATACGCGTTTCATCTAGCTCACCCTGAGCCCGCCGACCAAATCTTAACCCTTAAATATCCGGTGATTGTGTGCACCAACACTGTGCTCTCATTTCAAAGCCGACTGGGTTGGGCAACCTCCAACCAAATTGCAAAGGTGCAACTCTCATTAGACGAAGGCCGCACATGGATAACTCTGTACTCACAACCTGGTACCGGCAGCGCAGGTGAACTCACCTTCACCACCAGGTCGATACCGCTCACCTCCTACGCCGGCCGAACCATACATTTAAGGTTCAATTATTCGATCACCTACGGCAGTTACTACCCTCAAACGAGCGCCGGCGTTGGCTGGTACCTTGACAACATCCTCATTACAAATGCAATGGGGNTGGATCGAACCTCCCAACATAGTTGCTACCACCACAAATTCGCTCACACTTACACCAAGCCAATTAACCCAATTAGGATTACAAGCGCGCGCCTTACTNTTTGATTTTGTACCCAATTGAGTGGGGCCCCGTGCTCTTCTTAACCCCTGCGCCGCCCCCTCCAATCATCATCCTTTACACACCCACGCTCTCCAGCAACAACGTAGTATATACCATTTGAGCTGCAAGCTAGCACAGCCACACTGTTCAAACTCTTGGAATCCACAAATCTAATCGCGGGTTGGACCACCAATACCCAAGCCACCCTTATTTCCAACAATAACACCTTGCTATTTGTGACCCCTTCAGTTGGTCCACTCCGGTTCTACCGCATTTTAGCACACTAAGCTTCATCCACACATCATATTCAGTTTCAAAATCAGCAANTAAAAGTAATACCTATGTTGACCTTAACAACCCATACCCCAGATATTTGGATCTCCTCCTTTAAAAGCTAACAATCACACACTCGCCACTTATGGTCGTGCGTCCCAAGCAATCCTGGAATCAACTCCATTACAAATCCAGTGCAATTGCAAAACACACCAATGGCAAGATTATGTCCCGACCCAACTAAAACTAGAATCGCCAAACGACAACTCAATTGCCGCTATCCTGCACACAATGACCCGTGGACCATTACACTACTCCTTAGAACTGAGTACACTCCCTAATGCAAAACCCATCTCCTACGCCGAGCTCAACGTATTGCATCCCACCAGGGCGTGGGCTTCAATCCGGACACATGGTAGACGTTCCCTTAATTCACTTGCCATAAAACAACCCTCAATACAGTATCTCCAAAAGTATGAGGCTATTTGCATTTTGCATGACCTTTCTGGCATTGTTATGCCCAGCCATGAACGGTTTCGAGAAAATGACTTTGGAGGAACTAGTGCAACTCGGCGAAAAACACCGGGTGTGTATTAGCGTCCCTGAATTCGAAACGACACCCGACCAAGTCAAAAATGCCATCTCAAATGCAATCGCCGAAGCCGAAAAAGACCTTGCCCGACTAGCCTCCCAACCATTGGACAAACTAACGTTCGATAACACCGTTCGCGCACTTGACGACATCGGATGGCGAGCCGGTCAGGTGGCTAGCAGAGCCGTGCTGCTGAAGGAAACCAGCCCCAACCCCGAAGTGCGAAAAGCCGCCACCGAAGCAGTCAAACAATTCCAAGAATGGGCAGTGGGATTAGACTACCGAGAAGACGTGTACCGGGTTATTAAAGCCTACGCTGACTCCAATCCCAAATTGGAAGGCGAGGATGCTAAACTGCTAAAAGAAACTTTGCGCGATTACCGGCGCGCCGGCCTTCACCTGCCCAAACCGCAGCGAGACGAAATCGAAGCGTTGCGTAAAGAACTAGCTAAGCTCTGCACTGAGTTCGACCAAAATATCAATAATGCCCAGTGCACGCTGGTTTTCAGCAGGGCTGAGCTAGAAGGCCTGCCAGAGGATTTCCTTAACCTTCCCGAAATAAAGGTAGGCCCCGACCAGTACGCCATTAAAGTCAACGTCTCATGGCAATACCTCACAGTAATGGAAACCGCTCGCAACGAACAAACACGAAAACGCGTCTTAATCGCCCAACACAGCCTCGCAAAAGAAGAAAACACTCCCATCTTAGAGCGAATCCTCGCACTGCGAGACACAATCGCTAAAAAACTTGGATACCCCACCTGGGCCGATTACCAGCTCGAAATCAAAATGGCTCGCACTGCAGAACGAGCCATACAGTTCGAGAAAGACCTGATTGCCGCACTTGAAGAGAAATTTAAGGCCGAATTGGCAGAGATGCAGAAATTGAAAAGCCACTGAAACCGGAAACCCAGCAGCAAAAATTGAGCTTTGGGACTGGCGCTATTACGCAAACATGCTCAAGAAACAACGGTTTAACATCGACGCCGAAGCACTAAAAGTCTACTTCCCCATGCAAGCTACTCTCAATGGCCTGTTCACCATCTACGAAAAAATCTTCCACGTTAAATTCGTCCAGGTTGACCCGCCTTACAAATGGGTCGATGACCTCCAACTATGGGCTGTGTTAGATGCGCCCACGGGCGCCCCACTAGGACTATTTTACCTAGATCTCTACCCCCGCGAAGGTAAATACAACCATTTCGCCGTGTTTGACCTCATTAGCGGCAAGCTTTTGCCAGACGGTAGATACCACCGACCCGTCGCAGCAATGATTTGCAATTTTTCCACCTCCTCAACCAGACCGACCATCCCTCCTTAAACACTCAGACGTGGAAACTATCTTCCATGAGTTCGGCCACATAATGCATCACATCCTCACCCGCGCTAAATACAGTCGATTTGCCGGAACCAGCGTCCCAAGAGATTTCGTCGAAGCCCCATCACAAATGCTCGAACATTGGGTTTGGGATAAAAAAGTTTTGGATTCCTTCGCAGCCCACTACACGGACCCCTCACAAAAAATCCCAACTCACATCCTGGAACAACTCCGACATGCCAAATACGCAACCGAAGCTACACGCTACAGACGTCAACTAGCCTTCGGCATGATGGATTTAATGCTCCACACTACTATCTCTGAAACCAACAAACACCAAACAATACCGCTCGCGAATAAAATCCTGAGCGAAGTCTTTCTGCCAGTGCCAGAAAACACCGCCCTCCCAGCTTACTTTGGCCACTTGACCGGCTATGACGCAGGTTACTATAGCTACGCTTGGGCCGACGTCATCGCAACCGATATGGCCACCAAATTCGAAGAATCTCCAGAAGGGTTCTTCGACACCAAACTCGGATGGCAACTCCGTACCGAAATCTACGAGCCCGGCGACTCGCGCGACGTCAATATCTCTATCATCCGATTCCTAGGCAGACCCTACAGACTCGAACCATTCCTCAAAAAGATCGGCGCTCTAAAACCCGATAAAAACACCAACTCAAAGTAATCCCAACGCCGCAAAAAGACACTGCTACTCTGCACACCACGTCGATGCCAAATCCACATTAAACCACACCGTTAATGATGCCCCCTGCCGTCGGGAAACCAACTCTACCTAGACTTTAAGGTTCAACCTCAACTTACAAAACTCCACCAGCAAACTAGGTGTAACTGCTTAGCTCACAACACCCGAGCTCTTCCCCATACCCGAGCATACACAGTCCAGTACTCACAACTTACGTAGGAATCATCCCCTGGGCTGTCTACTACGAACCACTCCTCCATTAAGACTACGCGCATTGAAGTGACCACTGTAATGTAGGTTGGTCCAATACCGCTTACTCAGGGAACAAACACACCACGAGTGGCTAACTTTACACAAGCAGCTATAGGCTACTAAACCATTCACCGTCGCCCACCCGGCCGGAGCCAGGATGTTATTGGTAAACACAGTCACCCATTTACAAAATCTCTTGAGCTTCGGAAAAATAAAAAGAAGGCGAGGAAAATCTTTCCTCGCCTCCAACTTTGTTTCGTTACTTGAAAGTGGTGCTAACTACGACGCTTATCTTTGCCTGCGGGCCATTGCTAGTGCAACCAACCCAACGCCTAACCCTAAAACAACCACACTCGGTTCAGGTACATACGCAATCAATAATGTAGGCCGCGCAGCCTCATCCAAATTCTCTTTCGAGGCTAAACCATAACCCCGGCCACCCTCTGCCGTGGGCATATCCACTATGAACGTGACTAATCCGCGATAACTATCCGAGGACAAGCGACTGTTGAGGAAATTGACCAAATTCACACCGGAAATCCTTGCAATTGAGCCAACCTCCGTGCCTGAAACATATTCTTCGCCAGCAGTTCCATCAAAATCAACCACTCTATCGGTAGCATAAGTGTTTTCACTCACATATTCAGACCCTTTATTGTTCCACGTGAGCCATGTCTCACCCCAATCTTGGGGTGTGTTCCCTACAACATCCAATAACCCCAGCACCCGAAACCGGCTCGTGGTCAAACCATCGTTACGCTCGGCGTTACCTACTTTTGTGAAAGTTAAAGAGGCATATATAATAGGTGTACCAGCTGGGAGATCTGAAATATCAAACCGCACATATCCATAATAATCCCGTGCCTCACTATACGTGTACAGATAGATGTAATCTAAAGTCCCGTAATTGTTATTCTCAGTGCCTGGCTGGTTCCGGACATACGTATCTGCCACGGGTGTGTAAGTATTAGTGACATACTGCTGCGCGCCAGCGTGGAGTACACCTACCAAAAGCAATGCTATGCTGAGTCCTCTAAAACTCATATCATTTTCAATTTCTCGCACTGGATGGATTATGTCCATAGCCAATTCTGGCTATGGGTCCACACCCGGAGATTTGGCGACCGATTGCGATGGCTTCCTCTGCGTGACCGCCCACTGACAGGCAAACGTCTTGGTATGGCTTTCTTCTAATCAAGCTGGTAAATGTTACGGTGTATGTGTACACTAGATTCAGAAGCCAGCGTTAATAATGAGTTTCCCCCCTCACCGAAACGTAAATTTTTACATCGTCTTCTGAGCTTTGTGGTTTTGTGGGGTGTGGTGGTTGGAGCGGTGTTTTCCCCATGGGAAATTTTGGCCCAATACCTGTTTTTAATTTTAATTACTGGGATCGGCATCGCCGGTCTGCTGGAATATTATAGTCTGTTAGAAAAACGGGGTGTCAGCTGTTACAAATGGTTTGGCATAGTAGTAGGAATTGTATTAATCGTCGGCACATATCTGCACTGCACAGGACGACTAGGGATTTACCAAACGCCTTCGCGAGTGAACGATTTCCAAGCATGGCTGCTTGTGACAATCGTATTAGGCCTATGCGTTTGGGCAATGTTGTGGAGTAACAAGGGCAGCGTTCTTATTGCTACAGGCACTACATTGTTTGGCATAATCTACGTCCCCTGGCTTGTAAACTTCATCCAGGAAATAAACTTCTTCCCAACAATTGGCGGTACTGGCAAATATTACGTTTTCTACTTCTTAGTGGTCACAAAACTAAGTGACACAGGAGCATATCTGGTAGGGACTTGGGTTGGTCACCACAAGCTGGCTCCACGATTAAGCCCAAATAAAACTTGGGAAGGTCTTCTAGGCGGCGTTTCATTCGCACTCATTGGTAGCTTGATATTCACACATCTTGCCCAGGGTCATTTGGTGGGTATGACCACCACACATGCACTCATATTGGGTATCCTCCTTGGAGCCGGTGCAGCCATTGGCGACTTAGTTGAATCAACTTTTAAACGTGAGGCCGGAGTCAAAGACTCCGGACATTTCTTCCCAGGCATTGGTGGTGTGCTTGACCTAATGGACAGCTTGCTTTTCAATGCACCGATAATGTACCTATACCTCCGACATGTGTTAACGAGTAGCTAACCCTCACAGGCCAAAACCTGTGAGCACTTAATAGTTTGTTCCCATGCGCACGAGAAACATTGTAGTCCTTGGCTGTACAGGGTCGATCGGCGCAAGCACAGCTAAAGTTGCCCGCGACCTAAGCGACCGGATACGTATAGTTGGACTTGCAGCAGGCCGAAATGTAGAAGGCCTGGCCACCCAAGCAAATGAATTTAACCCATTAGCTGTTTGCATCGCTGACCCGGCTCTTGTTACCCCTCTAAAAGAGAAGCTCCGTTATCCATGTAGCGTGTTCAGTGGTCAGGAAGGCCTTGTCAAACTCGCTACGCTACCCGAAGCCGATTTAGTGCTAGTAGCCATTGTTGGGACCGCGGGCGTAGTCCCTACTTTAGCAGCTATTCAGGCGGGAAAAACAATCGCCATCGCCTCTAAAGAAATTCTTGTAATGGCTGGAAGCATTGTCATGGCCGAAGCCCGGAAACACGGGGTACAAATCTTAGCCGTAGATAGCGAACACTCCGCCATTTTCCAATGCCTTGACGACAAACCAAGATCATCCGTGCGAAAACTCTGGCTCACTGCCTCAGGGGGGCCATTCCGCACCACACCAAAAGAACAGTTCGAAAAAATTAAAGTCGAGGAAGCACTCAATCATCCACGTTGGTCCATGGGTAAAAAGATTACTATTGACTCTGCTACTCTCTTCAACAAAGGTCTCGAATTGATCGAAGCCCGCTGGCTGTTCGACATTGAAATAGATAGAATCGACGTAATCATCCACCCGCAAAGTATCATTCACTCGATGGTGGAATTCGTTGATGGATCAATCTTAGCGCAGTTATCTATGCCCGACATGTATTTGCCGATACTGTACGCATTGACATACCCTGAACGCGTACCCAACGCCCGGGTACAAACACCCTTGACCGAACTAGGCCCGCTGACCTTTGAAAAACCTGACTTGGAAAGATTCCCTGCATTGAGACTAGCTCGCCGCGCCGGCAAAATCGGTGGTACAATGCCCGCGGTCTTAAACGCAGCAAATGAGGTCGCCGTCGAAGCCTTCCTCAACGGAAAAACTACATTCAACCGGATCCCTGAAATCGTCCAAACTGTAATGGAAAAACACCAAGTCATCCAAAACCCTACACTAAAGCAAATCTTCCAAGCCGATGCATGGGCACGCCAAGAAGCAGCAAAGTCATTGTAACACTTTCCCATTATCATACTCCTGGGCCACGGTTCGAAACGTTGCACCTGGCTCCCCTTAAGGTATATTAACTGAGCTCGTATTTATGGAATGGGTTAGAATCGCACTCATATTGCTGGAGGTATTGGTCCTATTCAACGCCATTATCCTGGCTCACGAACTCGGACACTACTTAGTTGCACGCAAACGCGGATTGGCTGTCGACAGATTCGCCATCTGGTTCGGCAAACCAATACTTAAGAAAAAGATCAAAGGGGTTACCTGGTGCCTCGGCTGGATCCCATTCGGCGGTTACGTCTCTCTCCCACAACTTGCACCAATGGAAGCAATTGAAGGCAAGGTTTCCCCCGAGTTCCAAAATCTTCCCCCAGCCTCACCCACAGATAAGATCCTGGTTTCCATTGCTGGCCCAGCAGCTAGCTTCGTCACGGCAATAATCTTGGCCTGCGTTGTATGGGTGACCGGACGCCCCGTAAGCGAAGCCGAACTTACAACCGTGGTCGGCGGCGTTAAACCAGGCTCACCAGCCGAAAAAGCTGGAATACAACCGGGCGACCGTATCCTCGCCATCGATGGCAAACCAGTAAACAAATTCTCGGGCATGGGCGATAGCATAATTTGGAGAATCATCACCAGCACCGGAGATTCCATTAAACTCGAAATCCAACGAGGGGATCAAATCCTAACCATCGAAACCAGCTGGGAACGTGAACAAACAAGCAGATTCAGCCGCAAACCACTCCGACAAATTGGAATCTACCCAAAACGTACTCCGATTGTGGCAGCTGTGGTATCCAACAGCCCAGCAGCTACCGCTGGACTTAAGCCCGACGACATTATACTCACTTACAATGGTAAGCCCTTGCTTTGCCCAGAAACATTGGGCGATTTCCTACGAATCAACGGTACAAACCCCGTAACATTAGGCATCTGCCGCAACGACGTCGTGTTCGAACTTACCGTTACTCCCACATTCCCTAAGTTCGAACCCAACACACCCGAAAGTATGAAACGACCATTCATCGGAATCATCTGGGACATAACCGGCAAATGGGCTCTCGCATACCCAACCCCATGGGAACAAATCCAACTAAGTATAAAAGCCGTTAAAGATACATTCGCAGTAATCTTATCTAAAAAATCCGACGTCGGCGCTCAACACTTAACCGGACCCCTAGGCATATTACGGATCTACTATGCCCTCTTCGAAAACGAACATGGGTGGCGCCACGCCATCTGGTTCAGCGTAATCCTCAACGTTAATCTGGCCATACTCAACCTACTCCCATTGCCAGTGCTCGACGGAGGACACATCTTGCTAGCACTCATCGAACGATTCAGACGACGACCCCTCGGGACAAAAACTTTGACACTCATTCAAAACGCGTTCGCAGCAATAATAATCCTGTTCTTGCTATACGTATCGTTCTTCGACATCCAAGATTGGTTTCCCGGAAAGAAAGACAAACACATCGAAATAAAGTTTAGTCCGCCTGAAACACCCACAAATTCTGCCCCATCACCATGAGTTACTTCCCCATCTCCCCATATAAATACAGCCGCTGGAATACCCGGGAAATTTACCTAGGCAACCCGGCTCAGGGAGGCGTCATTATTGGCGGGGATCATCCCATAGTAATCCAATCGATGCTGAACACAAACCCCATGGACGTGCAGGCATGCGTGCAACAAACTCTGGAGTTAATCCAAGCCGGATGCCAAGTAGTACGCCTCGCCGTGCCGACCGTTGCTGCAGCTCAAACACTCCGGTTAATCGCATCCGAATTACGCACCCGTGGATGCTACGTTCCGCTCGTCGCAGACGTGCATTTCAAACCAGAGGCCGCCTTGGAAGCCGCAAATTGGGTCGAATGTATCAGAATTAACCCCGGAAATTATACCGACCGCAAAAAATCAATAAACCACACTTACACCGAACAGGAATTCCAAGCAGAACTCAAACGCGCCCAGGAAGCGTTTGAACCCCTCGTTCTCCTGTGTAAATCCAAAGGCAAGGCTATTCGTATCGGAGTCAATCACGGTTCGCTCTCCACCCGTATCATAAACCGCTACGGCAATACACCAATTGGCATGGTAGAAAGCGCCTTGGAATTTCTCCAAGTTTGCCGCCGCCTAAATTTCCATAACCTTAAATTCTCGCTCAAAGCCTCCAACCTACGGATCATGATACAAGCATACCGGTTGCTTGTACAGCGTCTCAACCAACTTGGCCCTGACGCTCACTATCCCATTCACCTGGGAGTAACAGAAGCTGGCAACAGCATCGAAGGTAGAATAAAAAGCGCCATCGGGATTGGATCACTCCTCTGCGACGGTATTGGTGATACAATCCGCGTCTCCCTGGCAGAACCACCCGTAGCTGAAATCCCCGTGTGCAAACAAATCCTAGAAGTAGTCAACCTCCTCAAGGCCCAACCAATTGAGTTGCCACCAGACGTAAACCCATTCGAATGGCCCGTGGACCCCTTCCAGTATGCCAGAAGACCTACCATCGAAGTACCGCTGCGGAACAACCTTACATGTGGCGGGCTCCACCCTGTACGGGTAGTCGTAACACAAACCCAAATGAGCCGACTCCATAATCAACCCTTAGATCCTGCAACTCAACCCGAAGCAATATTAGAAGAACTACCTGTGAGAGAAGTAGATCCCAGACAACCCATTAACATATCCAAAGAAGACACTATCATTACCATAAAGGACGGGGTGGACCTGCCCATAATCCCCGCATTTCGCCTGCTCGCATTGCGCCTCAAAAAACAGGGACTCAAATGCCCTATCCTTCTCAAAGATGTATTGAACCCACACATCTCATTCCCTTCCCTTGACCACGCTGCCTTACACAGCGGGATTGCCCTTGGGGCCCTCCTTGTCGATGGCATAGGCGACTTGATTTTGGTTAGATCATTACCTGATCCAGCCCAAGCACTTAAACTAGCATACACTATCCTCCAATGCGCCGGATGTAGATTCTTCAAGGCCGAATACATTATTTGTCCATCCTGCGGGCGAACATTATTCAACATCCAAGATGTGGCAGAAAAAATTAAAGCCCACACCCAGCACCTTTCAGGCGTTAAAATCGCAATCATGGGTTGTGTAGTTAATGGCCCTGGAGAAATGGCAGACGCCGACTTCGGCTATGTGGGCGGTGCACCTGGCAAAGTTAACCTTTACGTGGGACAAACCCCTGTAAAATTCAATATCCCCGAAGAAGAAGCAGTAGACCACCTAATAGAACTAATCAAAGCCTATGGCCGATGGCGCGATCCTCAATAACCCACAGGGACCCACTACTCAACTTAACCTATTAATTTGCAAAAAATGTTTGACAAAAATCCGTAGCGTAGCGAAACTTACAACAGAAATTCAAAAACGGGAGTGGATATGAACAAGAAAAATTTGCTCACAATTGTCTCAGCGTTTGTTATAGCAACCGGTGTAACGGCTTCCGCCGACCAGGGGACAGTTAAAGTGATTGGCCTCAAGGGCCGGGCACAATACGCAACCGCAGCCGGCCAATGGAAAGACGTAAAAGTCGGTGATGTCCTACCTGCAGGGGTCGTTTTTAGAACCGCAACGGATTCAATCTTAGATCTTCAGCTTGTCGATAGGGAACGCGCTGCAGATCTAACAGCTGGTGTTGTCTCCCCAAATACACTCGTTTATCAGCCTGACACGGGATTAAAGCTTGGACCAGGAGCCACTGGCCCAATTAACCCCCGCGCTAACGTAGTCCGGCTAATGGAAAGCACCGTTTTAGCAGTAGATAATTTTACATGGACACCTACCGGTGTTGATGTAGTAGTGGACGTCCAACTTGACCTCCGCCAAGGAAAGATCTTTGGCATGACAAGGAAGATCACGGGTAGCTCAAAATTCGAAATCAAACTGCCCAATGGCGTGGCTCAAGTGCGCGGGACGGTCTATTCACTTGACGCGGAAGGTAATGCTGCAGTGGTCACCGGTCTGATGGTACTCTCCTTGGTTAAACCTGACGGCACAATCATCACTCGAGATATCAGCGGCAACAAAGGTTATATTGCTAAGGAAGATCAAATTCATGACTTGCCAGGTGTTATAGTTGATGACATTGTCCGACGTGCGGCCGAATTTGGCCCCTCATTAAGAGTGCCGCCCACTTCATTTACAGCCGACATGACCGTTTACTACATCTCTCCCGTTAAACCATAAGTCCACGAAAAGGGCTTAAACTTGAAAACCCGGAAGGCGGATCATTACCCCTTCCGGGTTTTCTTAAATGTATTTCTAACCCTGCTCGATTGCTGTTGCTTACCCTCGCCAACTATAAAACAAAGTCTTCCAGCAGGGAGCCTTCTTGTGTAATTTTATTATCGCCATATCTTTTCGGGCCCCTTAGGAAGTACTTCAGGACCATGAATAATAATGTCCAGGTTCTCAATAATAACATTTGAAAAAATTTTGCAACCTTTCTCTGTCCCCATGGAAAGGTAAACACATGTTTTCCAATCCCTCCCTGCTCTTTCCGATAGCAACACTTGTTTTAACTTGCGATTGCCTATCAAGTTTCCCATTTTGGATGAGTAGCTTTGCTACATGATAGCTTCACAAACCAGCAACTTTAGTATCCCAGATCGTGTAAATATTTTAGGGGTCGGCATACATCCAGTAAACATGCACACTGTCATCCCCATAATTTTTGATTCACTGAAAAATAAACACAAAGGATACGTATGTGTGACAGGAGTCCACGGAGTCATTGAAGCCCAGTCAAACCTAGCTTTCAAACGCATTCTAAATCGTTCGTTTTTAACCGTCCCAGATGGCATGCCTATTGTCTGGACGGGGAAAATCATGGGGTTCAAAAATATTGGTCGCGTTTATGGTCCTGATCTAATGCGCGAAATCTGTGATAAAGGAAGGGCATTCGGTATCCGTCACTTTTTATATGGAGGACGTCCTGGAGTAGCACAGCTTTTGCAAAAACGCTTGGAAGAATTGTACCCCGGGATTAACATTGTTGGCACTTTTACCCCGCCTTTTCGCCCTCTCAACCCAGCTGAAAAGGCCGAGTTATTTAGGACATTAGAATGTACAAAACCAGACATCCTTTGGGTAGGAATAAGCACTCCAAAGCAAGAACTGTTTATGCATGAATATTTAGAAGAATTACCTACCATTCTTATGTTTGGTGTTGGTGCGGCCTTTGACATTATTACAGGTCTTGTGCCACAGGCACCTTGCTGGGTTCAACGGTGTGGACTAGAGTGGTTTTTCCGGTTGTGTACCGAGCCACGCCGCCTCTTTAAACGCTATGCAAAAATTGTACCCCTCTACCCCATACTCTTAACACTACAATTCATGGGTTTAAAAAAATTCCCACTGATAAAGTAACGCCTCAAATTCTCATTCCTCATTACCTTGAATGTTTAGTTTCCCAATCTTCTTTTCTTAATAGCCTTCTTGCACGCGTATCCATAAGCCTTTGCATGAACTTCCGCGCATTTTTTCACATCCACATGTTCTCGTACAAAAACCAATGCATTCCGTGAAAACTCCATTGCTAAAGGTGGATTCTCAACTAATCGGAGGATAGCCTCAGCAAGTTTTTTGGGATTTCTGGGAGGCACCAAAATACCTGCTTTCGATTCTTCTATTACTTCTGGTATGCTTCCTACCGCAGTGGACACTACTGGCATACCCATAGCCATTGCTTCCAACATTGCCGTTGGAACACCCTCAGCAACAGAAGAAATAACGAAAAGATCCCCAATCGCTAAATATTCGTGCGCCAATGAACCTGCTTCAATAAAACGGACTGCCCCTCTCTCAATCAATCCCAAATTTTTTGCCCTCTCTATGACCGTTCTTCGGTAGTAGTCTTCAAAATCCTTTGTGTAAGACCCCAAAACACAAAAGCAAACATTGGGTGTCTTCTTAAAGACAACGCCAGCTGCTTCAACTAATACGTCATGCCCCTTGCATGGGGCAAAGTTGCCAAGGGTAAGCACCACTAAACTCCTAGAATCAAGACCCAGCTTCCTCTTTACTTCCTCCCTCTTCTGAGAGAGGATAAAAAGTCGCCCCGTATCTACAGGAGGGAGAAAATAAAATACGGGTTGGTTCCTTATCGAAATCCACGGGTGTTCTGACATTACCTTTCTACCCACTGCCATTATGACATCTATAAATAAGCTTACCATTGGCGAAACGCTGATTCGCATGAGCTTCGGAGCAAAAGTACCAAGAAGCTGACACACCACAGGGATTCCAGCCGCCCTTGCTGCAATTCCAACATGGAAATTTTGTACCCCGCAAAACTGAACCAAATCACATTTTTCTTCCTTAATCACCTGAATTAAACGAGGTATACTACTCAAGACCTCTAAAAGGCTAACGAATTGCCTGGAAAATCCCCGTCGCAAGCGAGGCAAATCTATCTGACGAACTGGAATTCCATTTTCTTCAAGACGGGATGCTCCATTGCCCGGGGCATCCGTCGTTATCACTTTCACCCACCACCCCAACTCCTTTAAGGCCCCAAATAGCCTCAAAGCCTGATTATGTGGACCTCCAAATGTAGGAGTCATTATAAAAAATCCTACTCTTCTCATCTGATGGACATTTCCAAAAACTCGAAGTTTTGCTTAGCAGATTCACAAGCCCAAGTAATGGGCACCCGGGCCGTAAATCTTTCTGGCTCACTAATCATAGACAAAAGCTTATTCCTAAAAACTTCTGGCCAACCTGGTCTTTCTAAGGGGACCATTCCAACCTCGAGGCCTATATCAAAAGCAAAATCCACCAACTTCTGGTGATACGGTATGATTATTTGAGGAACCTGAGCTAAATAAGCAAAAACTGAAGAATGGAAACGTGATGCAACAAACCAATGGCACCTTTGCACGTATCTCAGCATTGTCAAAGGATCCTGTTGATATGAAATCTTTTCCACTTTGACACCCGCTACCCCCAATTCCCTCTCCATTAACGATACAAGTTCGCCGTCACTTTCTCGTCTTCCCCCCCGAAATTCAAACAAATGAACTTTAATCCCTTTTGGTTTCACTACTTTCTCAACCTCCTTCGCCAAAAATGCTCCAGAAAGTGTTACTATCACAACCAACTAGCTTTTCTCCTAAATGCAACTTTGTAGGGCTTATCCCCAAAACGGGGACATTCTCCACTCCTTCCGCCTCCAATTTATCCAGCTTAAGCTCGTTCAAAAGGCATGCACTTAAATCAAATGCATACAGCACCTTTGCCTTCATACCCCTACACTGCACTTCAGCCAAAGACCGGTTATCTCGAACGGCAATAAAATCCGCTATCCTAAGCACGATTTTAAAAAGTAGCCTTACAACTTTTGTTCGAAAAGGGCCGAACCCCATTGAGATTAACGCTATGCGTTTCCCCACAAGCTTGCTAAATACAAAAACACTTGTCAGTACAGTAAGGTACCTAATGTGTCTCAGTAACCGAAATAATTTGTAATCATCATGGTAGTGGGTCCCCCCGCCTAAAACGACCCAATCTGCTGAATTAATTGCTTTAATAACCGAAAAAAATTTTGGTTTAACCGGGTTTGTCCCCAGTTTTTGAAATAAAGCACCACCCGTACTCTTCGAAACAACCGTAACATCCAATCCGAACCTCCTTAGTTCCGAAAGACATCCATATAACATGGCATCATCCCCTGTATTTGCACCTCCATAATGGCCAACCAGAAAAATCTTTCGTACTCTCGCCTCCATAAAAACCTGCCTGAATTGAACCCAACAAACTAATCCTTGTCAATCTAACAGGCCCTAAACTTTAACTGCTTTCATCATAGCTCAACCCAATGGAGTTTATATAATTGATACAGTGGCGAACCTTCATTCTCACTTTTAGCACTTGCTTATTCTCAGCTAACACAATACACGTTTAAAAAAGCGCGAAATTCTCAACCATGGGTGAAAAGGTCTTAGTTACAGGCGGCGCGGGGTTCATCGGATCACACGTGACCGATGAGTTAATAAAAATAGGATTTGAGGTCGTTGTGCTGGACGATCTAAGCGGTGGGTTTGTCGACAACGTCAACCCAAAGGCTTCCTTCGTGCAAGGAAGTATCACGGACCACAAACTAATCGACTCGCTATTCGAACGACATAGGTTTAAATACGTGTTCCACCTTGCAGCGTACGCGGCCGAAGGCCTAAGTCATTTCATCAAACGATTCAATTACACAAACAACCTCATCGGGAGCATTAACCTAATAAACGCTTCGGTTAATCACAACGTGGAGTGTTTCGTGTTTACATCTTCAATCGCTGTGTACGGCACAAATCAGCTACCAATGACCGAAGATCTGACCCCAAAACCAGAAGACCCATACGGGATCGCCAAACTGGCAGTGGAGCAAGACTTGCGTGTCAGCCATGAGATATTTGGGCTAAACTACATTATCTTCCGACCCCACAACGTTTATGGGGAGCGACAAAATATTGGGGACCGATATAGAAACGTGATCGGAATTTTCATGAACCAAATCATGCAAGGAAAACCAATGACGATTTTTGGAGATGGCACCCAAACACGTGCGTTCACCCACGTTGCAGATGTAGCACCTGTAATCGGTCGCTCTGTATTGGTAAAACAAGCTTATAACGAAATCTTTAATATCGGCGCTGACACTCCCTACACTGTAAACGAACTAGCCCGAGAGGTCGCAAACGCAATGGGCGTAGAACCTCAAATTGTTTATCTTCCGGAGCGAAAAGAAGTCAAACACGCTTATTGTTCGCACGACAAGGTAGCAAAAGTCTTTGGATATCGCGCAACAATCTCACTGAAAGAAGGACTTGCCAGAATGGCTACTTGGGCAAAAAGGGTTGGGCCGCGCCGAAGCAAGCCCTTTGCTGGAATCGAAATACCAAAGAATATGCCAAGTGTGTGGTTGCAAGAGTTTGAAAATCACAAAAGATCGGCCTAATGCTTTAGTTCCTCCCCTATTCATCCTCGGCGTTTTCAATTTGAGTATTCTGCTTTTATTGTGACTTTCAATTGATCACATATGCATAGAGTTTTTTTACCGCCAAACAAAAACTACACTTTACTTTTAAACACAGCCTTCATTTCGACACAAATTCTTATGGAAGTTCCAACACCTGTTCGAAGCAATGTCTTTCCAAATAATCTCCCAAAATTTCATTCCTGATGACCCCGCTTACCTGATATCAACGGCACCAATTACAAGAATTTGCGGTGCTCAATAAATCTCAATATTGAACGTCGCAAGCGTAACAATTGCCTGAGACACTCCATTATTGGAGGTTTTGCTAACCAACCAAATCCCAATCGTTTTAGAGCACTTTTCCTTATCTCAAAAACTTCCGCAATTGAACGTCCAACACTCCTTTGTCGCAAACTCAAATTATCCCCGTGCCACCTAAAACACGCCAAAGGTTCAGGTAAATAGATAAATTTGTAGCCTTTTAATGTTAAACGCACGTAATACTCGTAATCCATTGCAGCCCGGTACTCGACATCCAGTAAATGCCCGGCCTGGATTATATCCCGCTTTATAAAAGTTGCCGTCGATTGGATGTAGCACCCAACAAAAAGAAGGGAAAGGAAATCGAACTTGTGTTCGCATTTCTCACGCAGGATACGCTTCGACTCATCCACAAAATATGAATAACCGTAAATCACGTCTGCCTCTGGATGCGCTTCCGCAAAGTCGGCGACCTTTTTTAGCGCCCCGGGCAAAAGGTAATCATCAGTGTTGAGCCACATCACCCACCGGCCCTTAGCACGTAAAAAACCTTTGTTAATGGCGTCGCTCATCCCACGATCAGGCTCGCTAATCCACTGCAAATGTGGGTATTGTTTCAGTATTTCTATCGTGTCATCCGTGGACCCACCATCGATCACTATGTGTTCCCAAGTAACTTCTTTCTGTTGAAGGACGCTTTCTATGCAGTCACGAATGTATCGACCCTGATTGTAACTCGGGGTAACAACCGTAAATAGCGGGACGCCCGGACGCTCACCAACACTTACTGCACCATTTCCCATACCTAGGCACCATTATAAAAAGCCCTTACAGTTTTTTTCAAATACTAGATGCTGGAAAACCAAAACTGCGCCCCTCTTCAAGATTCCAATCTATAACATCCGGCCCCTGACTAATTGCCACCTGTAATACTTTACACCCGACAATAGCAAGCCAAAAGTTTGGGAGGCGATTTTTATCGAGGTCTTTTTCCTAGCCCTGGCACAAAAATGGCAGGCCCCATCTACCCCAATTTGCGGCGCTTCTATGCAGATTTAGGTGTTTGGATAGACAGTAGGCTTCTAACAATAAAAGTGCAGGAGCTTTTTAAATGTATGAGTACTTCTGCCATTTGGACTTTTACTTATCAACTTGTGTCTTCTTGGTGCACCGGTTACGCGTTCTTGGCTAATACCGCTGCCTCTAAGTCTTTCCTGCTTGGTTTCGGTTGGTTTAGAAAACGCATCCGTTACACGGTCGGGCGCTAAATACTACCCCAACACGTAAAATTCGATTATATAATCCCTTGTCACAATCACACATCCAGATCACGTTACACCATTCCAAAATCTCAAGCGCTTGCCAAAAACAACACTACTTTTTTTGAAATGGGCTTGCAGGGGATACAAAAATTCGCTTCAAAAACCTCAGGCCCAAACCCCCACCCCCTGGGCCTTCCATTATCCTCTTAATGGGCTGTCCACCACTTCCAGACCAACATAGCATTACACAACTTTCGCCTTGTACAATTTACTCCAAATAGCTTGAGCGCAGCGCAATTATTATCGGCATAGAACTTCACAGTGTAACTTGCATTTTGCATACGTCCCCGCTCTATGTAAAACTCGATACCCAAAATAAACTGCAGACGACGCCCTAATCTCAATATGACGGAAGTAGCCCTGATTTCAACGCAATCGCCCTAGTCATACAAACAGCGAAGTGCTTTGCCAAAATCCTACGAACCATTAACAGGTCGGGAAATTAGCGATCGGCGTCCATCATATCCACTAATCTATTACTGAACCAACCCTTCATCACTTAAAAATCGTGGAACTTCCAATCTACATCCTCATCAGTTCAATCTAAGATCACTCACGGTTTCAATATGTTTAGTCTGCGGAAACATATCGATAGGTTGAACGCATTCGACTCGATAAAGTCCGTCCTGGCAAAGCATTGTTAAATCTCGTGCAAGCGTGGAAGGATTACAAGATACGTAAATTACCTGTGCTGGTTTAGCATCTCGTATGGCCTGCAACGTGCCGGGGAGACATCCCACGCGTGGCGGATCAACAATTACAGTAGTCTCCCGGGGCGTAAACTTGGAGATATATTCCTGCAACAACGCTTCTGCGGGCCCTGCTATAAATGTACCGTTCGCTACATTCCGGGCAGCGGCGTTTTTGATGGCGGCAGCAATTGCCCTACGGTCTATTTCAATTCCTAAAAAACTCTCAACCTGGTTAGCCAATTCGATGCCGAAAAGCCCTACGCCACAATATACATCTATTAAGTACCGTGTCCCAGCTGCCCTATGGAACTTCCGCACTGTGTCAATTAGCAATGGTAACGCTACTAAATTGTTTTGGAAAAATGAATCGGGTGGAACCTCCCACCCTGGTGGCGGAATGCGTAACACAAATTTAACTCCATTCCGTTTAGGTGGCGGGCCCGACCTTAACTCGGCCAACTGACTATTTATTTCCGGGCGGACTAACTTGCATTCTTCCAAGTCCACTACAGTGCGATTGTCCAAATGCAAAAACCCTATTCTCCATTTCTGCGCGTTCCGATCATACCGAGCCCGAACCATAATTTTTATTCGGTACCCAAATTGCTCGGGCGAAGGTAGCACAGGCCGGACTTGCACATCACTAAGCTTGCCAATTTTCATCAGTAAATCCCTTACTTGCTTATGCTTAAGCTCGAGCTGCCGCTCATATTTTAAATGCTGATACTGACATCCCCCACATGACCCAAAATACGGACATACAGGTTGAACTCTATGCACACTTGGTTGTTTGATGGTGATTGGCACCGCACGTGCATAGGACGATTTTACCTCCACAATTTCCACCTCGACTTCCTCGCCAATATCCACAAAAGGTGTAAAAACGACACAACCCTGGTGGCGCCCTACGCCTTCACCTCCAAACGCCACATCTTCAATCTGCAACTCTAAGTGTTGTCCCACTGTCAATTGCACGTCTAAAAAGTAACTGCACCTTCCCAAATAAGAAAGTCTTACCACCTCTTAACTTAAAAAACTTGTGACAGGGCTGCGGTGGGATTGCTGCGCCTGCTTTACCATAAATGTAGATTTGACATAATTGCTGGTCAGAAATTGTTTGCTGTACCAGCAGTCGAACAATTTTACGCTCAGCTTTTGCTTCATCGCAAAGCACTGATATATTGTAAAGGTTCATCTATGGGTTTTCCCAAGAGATTAGCGTTCAAGATCGGCGCCCACATCCTAAAAAACAGGATCAAGGGCAATAAACGATTCGCTCTTGTTCTACAACTTGAACCGTCTCATCTATGCAACTTAAGTTGCGCCGGGTGTGGTCGAATCCGTGAGTATCGCGCAACTATAAATAAAAATAGCTCTCCCCAGAAGCTTGCGTAGCCGCGGCAAATGAATGTGACGCCCCGATGATTTCCATCTGTGGTGGGGAACCACTTGTATATCCCCACATACGAGAAGTAGTAAACGCACTCTTGGGAGAAGGTCGGGTTGTTTACCTATGCACCAATGGTATACTCATGCGCCGCATGCTAACCGAATATGTCCTTAGCATCGATTTACAAAACNGGAGCTCAAAAACCCAAGAACTCATCGAAAAAGGCCTTTTAAACCCTGACCTCGTTGAAGCCGCACGCGCAGACAATGAGAAAAAACCAGTTATTCGGCCACACCCACGGTTTTTTTGGAACGTTCATCTCGATGGGATGGAACGTACTCATGACTCCATTGTGGGACGCCCTGGCGTATTTCAAGAATGCATCAAAGCTATTAAACTTGCTAAAAGCCTCCGTTATCAAGTCGCTATTAACACTACTGTTTACGCCCAAACAGACATGGACGAAATAGAAACATTGTTCGACATGTTATCTAAACTCGGAGTGGATGGATTTACAATTTCGCCTGGGTACGATTTTGATGAGGCTCGTGAACAATTGTTAAAAACCCAAGGGAAAAATCCAGACGAGTTCTTCCTAACCCGGGAACTCACGCGACACAAATTTGCCGGCATTCTTAATATGGCAAAAAAAATACAACATCTTCCACACCTGGACCTATTTAGAATTTTTAGCTGGCAAACGAGATCTTAGGTGTACTCCCTGGGCTATTCCAACCTATAACGTAGCGGGCTGGAAAGCCCCTTGCTACTTAATCACCGACACCCATTATCCTTCATTCAACGAAATGCTCCAGCGAGTGAACTGGGATGCATATGGGGTCGTTAATGGACACGCCCAAGACAAACGATGCAAAAATTGCATGGCCCACTGCGGGTACGACCCAACAGGCGCACTCGGCATTGGCTGCACACTGTGGGACGCATTTAAAAACCTTAAGTTTGCCCTCAAACAACCCAGGAACCAGAAGTACTCCGATTAACCTTGCACGGGGGGTATCTCCCCAGCTAGCTAATTAGCACACAGAAACCCTCTAACAAAAACGTGAAAACACTTTTCCTAAATCCTCCAAGCTTCAAAGGCTTCGACGGTGGGGCTGGTTCCAGATATCAAGCCCGCCGGGAGATCACGAGTTTTTGGTATCCTACGTGGCTCGCCCACGCTGCCGCACTGGTGCCTGGGTCACGCTTGCTTGACTGCCCCCCACACCGCATCACTCTGGAACAATGCCTACAAATCGCAAAAGACTATGACCTTGTTGTGATTTTCACTTCGACCCCGACATTCAACAACGACTGCAAAGTTGCCCGGGCAATTAAACAACTAAATCCTGCTGTCCAAATCGGCATGGTTGGACCCCATGTTACAGTCCTGGCTGAAGACGCGCTTAAAGCTGAACCTGCCATTGACTGGGTCGCCCGAGGCGAATTCGACCTAACATGTAAAGAAGTTGCAGAAGGTGTCCCCCTTCCCCAAGTGCATGGCTTGAGTTACAGAACCCCCGATGGCCAAATTGTTCATAACCCCCCACGAGCACTAATCGAAGACCTTGACTCGTTGCCTTGGGTAGTAGACGTGTATAAACGGGACTTGGACATCAAACGATACTACATAGGGTATTTAGAACACCCTTACATTAGTATCTACACGGGCCGCGGTTGCCCTGCCCAATGTATCTTTTGTTTATGGCCGCAAACCATGACCGGTCATAGATACCGAACTCGCTCACCCGAAAACGTAACCGCGGAAATCGCCCACGCCAAAAAGCTTTTCCCTGAAGTTAAAGAATTCTTCTTCGACGACGACACATTTACCATCAATCAAAAACGTGCGTGCGAGATAGCTCGACTCTTAGCTCAATTAGGCGTGACGTGGTCATGCAGCAGTCGTGTTACCGTCTCGTACGAAACGCTAAAAGTCCTGCGAGAATGCGGCCTAAGATGTGTAATGGTCGGATTTGAGTCGGGAAACCAAGAAATCCTTAATTACGACAAAAAAGGGGATCACCCTTCAACAGGCGAGAGATTTCGTCAAAAACTGTCATAGCCTAGGAATAAAGGTCCACGGAACTTTCATGCTAGGTTTGCCAGGTCGAAACCCCCGAAACCATACGACAAACCATCGAATTCGCAAAAGAACTCGACGTGTTTACCATCCAAGTCTCTCTCGCAACTCCATACCCTGGCACGGAATTCTATCGCTTGGCCACGGAAAACCGGTGGCTGGTCAAATCTAACCCCGATGCACTGGTCGAACCTGTTGGATTTCAAGACGCCGTTCTCGAGTACCCCACTCTAAGCCGTAATGAGTTATTCAACGCCATAGAGAGATTTTACAAGGAATATTACTTCCGGCCACGACCGATTCTAAGGATTTTTCAAAACAATGCTCCAAGATAAACGTGTTTTCGTTCGCCGGCTCCGCGAAGGCTGCGAATTCCTCTCATCCATGTGGCTGCGAAAAAAAGCCTACCAAAATACTGAACCCTAACTTCCAATTCGTAAAAATTCATACCGAGAACCGGAAAACTCCATAACGTTACCGAAAAAGCTCGTTCCTTAAAAGATACGCCACTGCCACGGGCTAAACATAGCATGACTGTAGACTGCTAATCCTCCCAAACACTCTTAAAATGCTCATGCAAATGACACCTCCGCGAAGTTACTCCCCACACTCGGCTGTGAAGCCGCAAGCCTAAGCCCTACCGGTCAGGACCCCACAAAAATAATTTCATCGCACATTTAATCCCAAAGCTGGCATAATTGCACACGATGAATTCGATGACTGGATTTGGTAGGGGTGAAACCCTCTATAAAGGTCATAAAATCACAACGGAGGTAAGCTCCGTTAACCGTCGACAATTAGAAATCGAAGCTGACTTACCGGAAATGCTACGTATCCTCGAACCACGGATAAGAGAAACAGTGGCTAAGTACGTCAGTCGCGGTCGCATCACTGTTCGGATCCGCACCGAACCAATTCACATGGTCCAATCCACAATAGTCCGCGCGAACGTTACCGCAGCAAAACGCTGCTTGGAAGAACTGCACAAACTCATCACAGAACTCGACCTCCACGCAGAAATCCACCTAGACCACCTGTTAAGGATACCCGGCGTGATCGAACTAACTCGTGCAGAATTGGATCCGGCCGCCCTTTGGCCAGGATTACAAAAATCCTTGGGGCTTGCTCTCAAAGCACTGGTTGAAATGCGAGCACGGGAAGGACGACACCTAAAAGCTGATTTAAAAAAACGAATCGCCATCATGCAACGCAATCACAATGCCATAAAAAAACGACGCCCCCTTAGTGGTAGAGCATTACAAGAAGCGACTCTGGGAAAAACTGCAAGCTGCCCAGGTAACCATTACAAATGAGGATCGTGAAAGACTCACTAGAGAACTGGTTTTGTTTGCTGACAGATGTGATATCACCGAAGAATTAACTCGACTACAAAGCCACTTTAATCAGTTCATTAAACTGCTCGATGCCGAAAAACCTGTGGGCCGAACCCTAGACTTTCTCTGCCAAGAAATGGTGCGAGAAATAAACACCATCGGCGCAAAAGCTAACGATTTGCTAATATCGCAGCATGTAGTATCACTTAAATCCGAACTAGAAAAAATCCGAGAGCAGGTTCAAAACATCGAATAAAGACAATGCTACCTCAGGCTTACAAACGCGTTCCGTTGCTATTGTTAATTTCCGCGCCCTCAGGGGCGGGAAAAACTACCCTGTGCTACAATTTACTCAATCAAGTGCAAGGGTTAACCCGAGCTATTACCTGCACGACCCGCCCACCAAGGAAAGGCGAAATCAACGGTCAAGATTACTACTTTTTGGACGAAACCACATTCATAAACCACGTAAAAAATGGCGATTTTATTGAACACGCTGTGGTCTACGGACATCACTATGGCCTCCTACGCTCTGAATTGATAAGCAAACTCTCAAGCGGGTATGATGTGCTCCTAAACGTGGACGTACAAGGTGCAGCCACGATACGCGAGAAAGCCCGCACTGACCCAACCCTGTCACGCGCATTAGTTACTATTTTCATGTGCCCGCCTTCTTTAGCTGAATTGGAACGACGAATTAAAAATCGTGGCACTGATTCCGAACAAGTAATTCACCTAAGGCTTAACCAAGCAAAAAACGAAATGACACGATGGGTAGAATTTGATTATCTGTTGATCAGCGGAACCATGGAAGAAGACGTACAACGGGTAATCGCAATCATGCAAGCTGAACGCATGCGTACATCTCGAATCAAATCACTCGAACTATAACCCGGAATAAAACCTCATGAGTAAAGAGCCAACTGTTATACTAGGTGTTACCGGTTCGATCGCGGCCCATAAAGCAGTGGACATCGCTAGCGAACTTACTAAACGCGGATGTAACGTCCATGTGGTCATGACAGTTGAGGCCCAAAGATTTTTGACACCGCTACCTTTCAAAACCCTCTCACGTAATCCAGTAATAACTGATCTCTTCGCTGAAGAAACCGGGTGGGTACCAACTCATATCCAACTAGCGGACGAAGCTGATCTACTCCTAATCGCACCTGCCACCGCAAATATTATTGCAAAATTGGCTTTAGGATTAGCCGACGATACCCTCACGTGCATCGCATTAGCGCTTAACCCCCAGGCAAGCATATTGATCGCCCCAGCAATGAACACCCGCATGTGGCTTCACCCGGCTACCCAAGCCCACGTTGAAACATTAAAAAACCGTGGGGTGGAATTCATCGGCCCAGAAAGTGGTCCCCTAGCATGCGGCAAAACCGGTCCTGGCCGCCTAGCTAGCATTGAGTCCATAATCAACACAGCAATAAAAAAACTGCAGTTGCCCCTAGATAGACCATTTAAAGAGTGACGAGACACCGCCATTTAGTAGAGTGGGTTAAAAACCTACTGGGCGCACTCGAGTTACCAAAACCCAGCCCAGAAAGAATCCGCACACACATCACCATTGTCGAACGCGAAACTATCCTTCCAGTAAAAATAGTTCTAATTGCCTTCCTAGCTAAAGAACTCACCCAAACGAAATGGTTAGCCGAACCTACCACGATGCTAGATGTGACAATAGAATTCATTCTGTCACTATTCTGGGCTTACCTAGGGTTTACCGCCATTTTAACAATCCCGCTACTCTTCTCACACAAAATCCCTGTGAAAGTACTCCAATATATCGTTTTCTCCATCTGCCTAGCAGATGCAGTCTTTGTCTCCGCTCTCGCTTTGATGACTGGCGGATACGATAGTGCTCTGTTTTGGGTGTTGGTAGGGCTAGTAATCCGCAATGCAATAACACTTCCATACCTAATACCCCAAATCACAGCAAACGGTGTAGTAATAGCTCTCTACCTGATAATGGGTTGGCTTGACATCGAAATTACCACTAGCACAGCAGAAATGTACGACGAGATCACTCAACGAGCCCTAGGGTTATTCTTGCCGGATACAATTGCAGATACCCTTCTGCTACGCGTAGTAATCCTATCATTGACTGCTGTATGTGGTCTGCTCCTAAAAGCGCTCGTAGAAAAACAACGCATCACTACCGAAGAAGCGCGCGAATTCGCTGCAAGACAAGCAGAACTCAAAACCGCAAGCACCATTGGCGGAAAAATCGCCCACCGAATTAAAAATCCACTCGCCACAATCAATAACTGCGCCTTCATCTTGGAGAGAAAACTGTACCAACCAAAACGAGCTCTTACACTATGTACATCTCATTCGAGAGGAAGTCGCTAGGGCTGACCGAGTGATAACAGACTTGATTGGTTACGCTAAACTGGCTGAGGGCAGTGTACAAAAAACTACGAATCGATGAAGAAATCCGCTCTGCCATAGAGACAGTATTCAACCCACCCGACGCGTATAAACTCACAATTCAAGTAGAAATCCAACCAGACTTGCCTTCGATAGTACTTCTAAAAGAACACATGTCGGATATCCTAACTAACCTGCTAAGCAATGCACGTGATGCCTCCCCTGAAAACGGCATAATTAAAATTACTGCTCGGATGCTAAATTCCGACACGCTAGAAATTTCCGTAAAAGATCAAGGTCCTGGCATACCTCCTGACAAAATGGAACAAATCTTCGAGCCCTATTACACAACAAAACCCCACGGGTCAGGCCTTGGACTCGCCATCGTAAAAAGCACGGTAGAATTGTACGGTGGGCAAGTTACAGTGGAAAACCATCCTGAAGGCGGCACAGTGTTTACAGTCCGGTTACCAATAAAAGTTGTGCACTAAACACTCATCCGGCTATGACAAACATACCTCTACGGATTGCCCAGAAACTCAGTTTTTTTGGTAGGATTATCTCGAACTATTACAGACAGACACTCGCGCTCACTGGAATAATGACTACTTTACCCATATTAATCGTAGATGACGAGAAAAGTGTGCGCCAGTCACTTTGAATCCATCCTGGCGGGAGAGGGGTATTCAGTTCGCGCCGTTGAATCAGCTGAAGCCGCTCTCAAGTTACTAGAAGAAGAGGATTTCTTAATGGTCATCACCGACGCCCGGCTTGGAGGTATGAGTGGATACGACCTATTAAAAAAGATAAAAACTGGTTGGCCAGATTTGCCAGTCATAATAATAACCGCGTACGCCACCCCACGCCTCGCAGCAGAAGCAATCAAGCAAGGTGCCTTCGATTACTTGCCTAAACCATTCGCACCAGAAGAATTACTTAACCTTGTGGAGCGCTGCGCAGAACGCCAACGTCTACTCCAAGAAAACATCGCACTCCGAGAAACCACTGGCGAAGTTTATCATCTTGATCAACTTGTGGGTAACTGCCCACAAATCAAAAGGATCCGCGATTTAATCCTCACAATTGCGCCAACCGACGCACGAGTTTTGATCCTCGGGGAAAGTGGAACAGGAAAAGAACTCGTGGCCGGAATAATTCACTTCCTAAGCAAACGCCGTCAAGGCAGATACGTCAGAATCAATTGCGCAGCTATTCCAGACACACTCTTAGAAAGCGAACTCTTCGGACATGAAAAAGGAGCCTTCACCGGCGCGATAAAAAAGAAGATCGGGCGTGTAGAGGAAGCACATAAAGGTACCATTTTCTTGGATGAGATTGCTGACATGAGCCGCCCTCTTCAAGCAAAACTATTGCGGTTCTTAGAAGACGGCTCGTTTACCCGCGTTGGCGGTACCGAAGAACTTAAAGTCGATGTCCGAATCATCGCAGCTACCAACAAGGATATCGTAAAAGCCATTCAAGAAGGTTCCTTCAGAGAAGATCTGTTCCACCGACTGAATGTGGTTCAAATCGTTCTTCCCCCATTACGGGAAAGGGGCGAAGACATCCTGTTACTAGCCAACCACTTCCTAAAAAGTTACGCAAAAGCACTCAGTAAACCTATAAAAGGGTTCACGCCCGAAGCCCAAAGAAAACTATTGGCGCATTCCTGGCCAGGTAACGTCAGGGAGTTACGCAACGTAGTAGAACGAGCCGTTATTTTGGAAACCACTGATATGATCCGGGCCGAAAGTCTACCAGATTTCACTGTCGAATCCCGGCTGCGCCCGAATCAAAAACTTGATGAAGAAGGGGGATTGGAAGAAGCTTTAGAAAAACACGAACGGAACCTAATTTTGTCGGCCCTGGAACGTTCCGGGTACAACCTTACCAAGGCCGCAATGCTGCTTAAGATTACTCGCCACGCTTTAAGATACCGAATGCAAAGACTCAATATCCTAAACCCCGCTAGCTCCAACGACGACGAAGCCAATCAGCCGTAAACATTATGAAAGTCCCACCTCCAATCGAAGAAATAGAAAATCTTCGCAGCGCTACACCCTACACTGACTGGAGCGGGTGGCAAGGGTTGGTCCCAGTGTTGCTATCAATCTTCCTCGTCGCTTCCGTATCGCTTATTACAGTTTTTTTCTTTAGGCACAGACTTCGCGCGTTCATAAAAAAGCTCCTTGGTCGGTCACACTCACACCGACACCACCGCCATAGACATCACCTACCACTGACACGACACAACAATGTCTCTCGTAACCCAGATTCCAAATTCGAACATGCCCAAAGCGAAGAAAATTCAATCACGCAAAACCAATCATGACCACCGCAACCTCGATCACCCGGAAAAGTAAATCCAACCTAGCCCTAGCATTCATTCTCCTGCCTAAAGAAAAACGTTATGCGATGACTGTTCTTTACGCCTTTTGCAGGCAAATCGATGACATCGCCGACGCTATAAACATTGAAGTGCCACAAAAACGTCACCTCCTCACCCAGTGGCGTGAAGATCTCTCGAAGGTTTACGTAAACAGTTCTCCATCTTTGGAAATAAATCAAGAACTTGCCCCAATTATCTTAAAGTTCCAACTACCCAAAACACTCTTTGAAGAGCTCTTCAAAGGGGTGGAAATGGACTTGGAAAAAAACCGGTTTGCCAATATGGAAGAGCTTGAGCAATATTGCTACCGGGTAGCTTCAGTGCCCGGGTTACTCAGTATCGAGATTTTTGGATATTCCAATCCCAAAACGCGCCAATACGCCGTCTGCCTTGGTAAAGCCCTCCAATTAACAAACGTCTTACGTGATCGTAGCCTCCGACGCAAAACGAAACAGGATTTACCTGCCGCTTTCCCAACTCCATGCCTTCGGAGTCACTGAAGAAGAAATTCTCCAAGGGATTTTCTCTGACCGGTATCTTCAACTTGCAAGGTCCATCGCCGCTCGGGCCCGAGATTTCTATCAGCTCGCTTCGCAATGCCTGCCNCCTGAGGATCGACATGCAATGATTGCCGCAGAGTTAATGGGGAAAATCTATTGGGAACTTTTGAAGAAACTGGAACAAATTCAGTTCAATGTTTTCCATAATCCTAAACCAAAACTATCAAAGACCAAGAAGCTTAGCCTTATCTTAATGGCCTTGGCACACAAGTACCTCCACACCCCAAGACTCAAATACGGACTCTCCTAAAACATGCGCAGGTTAATCGTCACCGCTGACGACTTTGGTGGCTCCCCAGAAATCAACAAGGCAGTTATAAAAGCTCATTTAGAAGGTATTCTTACCACAGCCAGTTTGATGATCAACGAACCTGGGGCAGATGAGGCGATAGAGTTGGCACACCGGCATCCAACCCTAGGCGTAGGGCTCCACCTTGTCCTTTGTAAAGGCAAAAGCGCCTTGCCACACGAGAAAGCCCCCAAGCTTGTAAAACCAACCGGTTTCTTCGAAGATTCCCCTCTTCGAGCCGGCCTTAAATATTTCTTCGACAGAGCACTCAAATCAGACCTAAAAAAAGAGATCGAATTACAAATTCGAAAGTTTCGAGGCACCGGAATACCACTTGACCACATAAGTGGCCATCTAAACATACATATGCATCCTGTGGTGTTAGATATCCTGTTAGACTTGCACAAGATTTATTCGTTTCCTGCGATTCGCCTCACTTATGACCCGTTTGGGCTCGGCTTGAAATTGGACAGACGAAACCTCTTTTACAAAATTACCCACGCTACTATCTTCAGTTTCCTCAGTCGCCGCAACCGCCCCCTCCTCATAAAGGCTTGCCTACCACATGCGGATAGGGTTTTTGGACTCCTCCAAACCAATTATATAGACAAGCAATATGTGCTAAAATTACTTTCCCATTTGCCTGAAGGAACCTCCGAACTCTATGTCCATCCAGGCCAACATAGTTCGCATCCCGAAATGGAAGCCCTCCTGAGCCAAGAGGCAAAGCAGGTCATCAGGACAAACCAAATAAAACTAATCCGATATCGCGACTTGCAACGAAGCTGAACTTGTTCTACCAACTCTCAAAGAAAATGATACGCTTAATAATCATTTTGCTAATTGCGTTAATACTGGAAGCCGTGGGCGTAGTGTTTCTCAGTAAAGGGCTAAAAGAAATAGCGGCAGTATTGCCACCCTCTCCATCACCAATAGCCTTAATCACCCGCGCTGCAGTTCACCCCACGGTTCTAATCGGGGTGGCTTTCGAGGCGGGCTTCTTTGCGGGCCTGCTTTATTTACTTTCCCAACGGGATGTGAGTGTCATTTGGCCACTTACTGCCTTAGGATTCGTAGTTACTACACTCGCAGCCAAATTCATTCTTCGGGAAGAAATCTCAATTACTCGTTGGATTGGGATAACACTAATTGTGATAGGGGCTGCACTGGTATGTTACACGGAATCCTTTAAAACACCCCCCACACCAAAAANNACGTCCGCTTCTAACGTAAATCATCAATAAGCTTTACCAAAACATTGCTAAGAACCGCCCTTGCTCGGTAAGCCTTCACCGCAAACCCCAAAAACCTACGGCCAAGCAATAGGGTGCAAAACAAGCCATCGAACTAATTCCGCTAACCGCACATTTCCATTCTCCCCTATGCAATCAAACAATATCGGTAATACAGACATCCGCGCGTCGTCTAATATAACACGCACTATACCAAATGTAATTCCCTCCGCTTCACACACCTCACGCAACCATTGCGATTCCATATCCGCAGCGTCTGCGCCGGTTGACTCACGTAGAGTTCGCTTTTGCCTCGAGCGTATACAAGGGCTGGGAAACCGAGACAATCTTACCAAGCCGTGCACCCACNGAGTTCATTTTCATCAAAAGCCCAGGATCTATTCCTTCGCAAATCACGGTGCAAGGACCCAGTTCGGGATTCAGTCCAGCTGCAAATCCACAACTAAAGAGAAATCGGATGTTTTGACCCTTTATTAAGGCAGGAACCACTCGTTCCACATCAATCGGTCCCGGCCCTGTAACAGCTACTTTCCAACGCCCATTTCTAACGACTGGAGACTTTCTTATCCTTTTCGATTCCCACTCAAGCCCAAAACACAACAAACCAATCGTATCCATGTTTTTCTTTTGGGGATCTCCTACCTAATCCCACTCAAGCGTTCTTTCCAGATTCGATACAGTTGGACCGTAGCTTTAACATCCATTAAGCAGTACTCAGCCACTTCACGAATTCTGCCTTCGCGTACCAACCGCGGGACATCGTACCCAGTTATGCCACGACTTTTGGGCGATTGGATTCCAAAAACTTTGCAGTAAAAATCCAAGTTGAATCGTTTCGTAGCACCCTCACGCCCCCCTAAACCAAAAAACGTAAAGCTGATCAATCAAATCACAGTGGGGCTGGGCTTCATAACGCGGACCTAACCAATCCTTCCTTGTAATTTGCACGTTTAAAATGGCTGACCGAAGATACAGAAATGGCACGTCAAACGCCCGCCCATTAAAGGTGACTACTTGATCATAATGTTCAGCTATATCCCAAAACCGCATCAACATTTCAGCCTCGTCTCTACACGGGACAAACTCAACAGCAGGATCCGGAGAAGGTCCCTGGGCAGTATCCTGGCTTACATATAACACCATTCCCTTTTCGGTTTCTGCGTTAATCATTGCAATACAAACCACCTGTGCCGTCAGGGGCCATAAACTCATCTGTCGTTCTATTTCCAACCGCCGAATTCTTCGTTCTTCCTCATTAGGGATCCTCTCAAGCTCGCGAAACAAAAACTCGCGCTGCAATTCATCAAGTCTGTTTATATCCATCGGCACTGTTTCAATATCAAACACCAAGGTCGCCATACGTATAGAGTTTCATCAAAAAGCAGCCAGGATGAAGCTTCCACTCCCCTCCTTCCAGGGCCTTCATCCTGGCAGCATTCGAACGCGTTCTATGGATGAACGCATTCGTGATTAGGCGTTACTTGCACGCCGCCTTCTTAGTGGACTTCTTGGCTTTTGTCTTACTTGCAGTGGTCTTTTTCTTTTTCTCTGTTTTCTTGGTCGCCATAGGCCTCTCCCTCACTTGTATTGTTTCCCATAAACTACCGCCACGGGCCGGAACCTAGTTAAATTTTACTAATGGACGCAATCTTGTCACGTCTTTTCAATCAAAACCACACATTTTGCCGCATCCGAAACCCAGGTAATACTAACTTTGCCACCAAACATACACCCCATCCTTGACTTATCATTCACAAAGATGGGTCTGTTCCAGAAGCAGGCCTGCCAATCCATATAAAGTCACCTTTTCCCAAAAATCAAACCGCACTGTGGTAAACCCGCGACTGACTTAAGTCCATCCCCATCAGCATTGTTTCAACTTACCTATTTGACGTGTTTACCCACAAATAATTTATCCACTTGTCCCTGCCTACAATAGCAGGTTCCGCCCATAAGAATCTGACCTCTTCGGTTTCAACTTGACGTATAATTGCATCTGAACGGCTTAAGCAGGCTCCACTGGTTTCCCATACCCACCTCTTACGCCAAGAATACAACGCTAAATGTCATTCCATCTGTCCGTAAAATGGTTTTCCCAATTTGAGGCAGAGGTGTTATTCTCTTACTATGAGAATCATCGGAGGCATAGCAGCTGGGCGGCTGCTAAAAGCCCCAAAATCCTTGGCTATTAGGCCTACGCCAGACTTGGTGAAACAAGCGATCTTTAATAGTTTGGCTGCCAGGATCGCCGGTGCCAGGGTACTAGAGCTATTTGCCGGCACTGGAGCACTAGCCTTGGAGTGTTTAAGTAGGGGCGCCAACTATGCAGTTTGCGTGGAACGCTCGCGTAAACATGCCGAGTTTATTCGACTCAATGCGCAGGAAACAGGCCTGCCCGTAGACAAACTTCAGATTCGTGTGCAAGATGTCTTCACTGCAATATCTCAACTTGTCGGTGACGAACAAACATTTGACCTTATATTCGCTGATCCACCATATGGCGAAAAAAATGTAGGACGTAGGTCTACCTCCTATGCGCAACAACTTCTTGACGATGAGATATTACCTTATCTACTCACTCCAAACGGTGTATTCGTACTGGGACACGCACGGCGCGATAGCCTCTCTATACCGCAAACTTGGAAAGAACTTAGACAACTTAAACACGGCGACAGTATAGTCCGCATTCTTTCCAGAGCTGAGGAAACTGTAGCAGATCAAAGTTGAAAAATCCGAACAATAGCCCAACACCAATTACAACTCATTTGTCACAATGAAAACCCGTAACGAAATCACAATAGGCTTAATCCAAATGCGGTGTCAGAAAGATCAGGCTTCAAATCTCAAAAAGGCCATAGAGATGATCCGCCTTGCCGCAAAAAAAGGCGCACAAATAAT
>Ga0065718_1002684_pt1 | contig 34171 bp, 31 predicted proteins | sample GBSCel77sediment_2_FD_59105 | JGI IMG/M metagenome (GOLD analysis project Ga0065718, IMG submission 59105) | Hot spring sediment microbial communities from Great Boiling Spring, Nevada - cellulolytic enrichment CS 77C v3 (version 3) | ecosystem: Environmental > Aquatic > Thermal springs > Hot...
TGACAATCTCACCCAACGGCTGGCGGGTGGTCTCCAGTGCCTTTCGGCGTTTAGTGGTCCTGCCAGAGGAGGTTTTAAAAATTCACGGGCGGGACACTAGCTTCCCGCGTCTCCAGTGCCTTTCGGCGTTTAGTGGTCCTGCCAGGTCCTGGGGGGACTACGATTCTTATACCCCCCCGGGACGTGTCTCCAGTGCCTTTCGGCGTTTAGTGGTCCTGCCAGTAAGTATTACAAATTGATTGGCCGCCTAGTGTTGGCGGGTCTCCAGTGCCTTTCGGCGTTTAGTGGTCCTGCCAGATTGGTTTGTGCTTCCTCATCCAGCGGATATCCGCTGGAGTCTCCAGTGCCTTTCGGCGTTTAGTGGTCCTGCCAGGTTGGTTGGCCGCCTAGTGTTGGCGGCCAAAGGCGAGTCTCCAGTGCCTTTCGGCGTTTAGTGGTCCTGCCAGGGTTTACTTGAGGAAAAGGGGAGCCTCCTAGCGGACGGTGTCTCCAGTGCCTTTCGGCGTTTAGTGGTCCTGCCAGTCGAGAACGTTGGGTTGCAGCTGGTGATATCGTCCCCGCGGGTCTCCAGTGCCTTTCGGCGTTTAGTGGTCCTGCCAGCTGGTGGTTCTAGAATCCTTTTAACAATTGGAAACCCTGTGTCTCCAGTGCCTTTCGGCGTTTAGTGGTCCTGCCAGTGGTCCCGGGCGTACCGCGCCCACATGCGCGGGCGGGGTCTCCAGTGCCTTTCGGCGTTTAGTGGTCCTGCCAGGCAAAAAAGCGATGGCAACAAAGAAATTACGTGTGTAGTCTCCAGTGCCTTTCGGCGTTTAGTGGTCCTGCCAGGTCCTCTGTTTTTACGAGCGGGATCCCAGTTTCCCGCTCGTAAGGTCTCCAGTGCCTTTCGGCGTTTAGTGGTCCTGCCAGCGGACATTTGGGCCGGGTCCGACCGTGATTATTGTGCAAAGTGGTCTCCAGTGCCTTTCGGCGTTTAGTGGTCCTGCCAGTAGTCTTTGGGTTGGGCTCCCACAAGATTGGGAGCCCCCGTCTCCAGTGCCTTTCGGCGTTTAGTGGTCCTGCCAGAAATGGATTTTTGTCCCCAATGTCCCCAACAAGTAAGCTTGGGTCTCCAGTGCCTTTCGGCGTTTAGTGGTCCTGCCAGGCGCCTTAACGGGCGGGAACCCGGGTTCCCGCTCGTCTCCAGTGCCTTTCGGCGTTTAGTGGTCCTGCCAGTTCGCATTTGTAACCCATTGGGATGCAGGGGTCAATTTGGTTTCCAGGTCATGAGCCCAAGTTTTGGGCCGGGAATGATAACGAATTAGCTGGAAGAGATCATTTGGATTTAGAGTGCAACTGGTTGAGGGACTTTGGTTTGCACTCATAGGTGGGGAGGTTGGGTATTTTACTGGATTTGGGCTCATGACCTGGCGGTGGGTTTAAATTCAGATGAGGTAGCATATGACGCGTTCTGAGCAAATCATGGTACCTGCGGTAAGAGTTTGTTTTGCGGAATGCGCGTCCAGTTTGTATGCGACTAATCTGTCTTGTGTGGGGTCGATTAGGCTAATGAGTTTATTCCATAGACGGGCGAATTGTTCTTCGTCTAGGTAGCATTCGAATACTGAGTATTGGACGCGTGTGCCGTAGTCCTCGCAGGTCTGTGCTACGCGGTGTAATCGTTTTGGATCGGAGATGTCGTATGCTATGATTATCAGCATTTTTGGTGAGCTAGGAGGTTTTTTGTTGTATGGTGCGCGAGGAAAAGCATCGAACCACCAGGTGTCCATAGTGATAGATGGGGTTAATTCATGCGGAACGGGTTGAATTTTTCTGGGTTTTCTAGTGCGGCTTTGAACATGATGGCTTGTTGTTCGAGTTGTTGCCTGAGCGTGGTTCTGTGTCCCACGTGTTCGCTTAGGAACTGTCGTTCCATGCGTCTTTCGTATTGTAGGAAAAATTTGCGTCGTCCTTCTTCGTTAAGGAAGCAGCCTCCGTCACGGTTCTCGAAATGGTTAGCGTTAAGTATTCGGTGGCTGAAGAGGTCTAGGGTTAGGGCTTCAACTAAAATGGGTCTGAATGGTTCGATGAGGTCGAGTGCAAGGCTCCAGCGTCCGTCCTCGGTGGAATGGAGTGTGCCGAGCGCGGGGTCGAGTCCGTGTGCGTGGCAGAATGCTACAGCTTCGTTGTAGATGATGGTGGCACCGAAACTGATACATGCGTTGACTGGGTTATGGGGTGGGCGTTTGCTGCGTCGTTCAAACGGGAATTCGTCTGGTAGGAATACTGCCCAGCTTTGGAAGTAACGTGCAGTGGCTGTGCCTTCGTATCCGCGTAGTTCATCTATTGATTGGCAGTTATGGATGGCAGGTAAGAGGGATTCTAAAAAGGTGATTGTATCTTGTATTGGTGTTGGGTTGAACGTGTTGGGTGAGTTTGAAGGATTTTGGGAATTGGTTCTTGATGCAGTGAGGCGTTGAAGCACTCGTCGTTGGTTGTAGAGTTTGGCTGTGAGAATTTGTTTGGCGATTTGGAGGCAAAACTGAGTGTCGAGGGTTTTACGGTATTGTAGGAGGCGGGTGAGGCCGTGGTTATTTTGGGCGGGTAGGAAGTTTCCAAGGAACTGGCCATTCCACGAGAAGATTTGGATTGGGATCCCGCGCCGCAATAACTCGGCGAGTGCTGGGGCAGTGATGTAGACATTTTCGCTGGCTATTAGGCATTCTAGGTCGAACAGTGGGATTTGGCGAAGGCATTCGTCCCGATTGGTATCGGGGTTGATGCCCCATACTTCGAGGCGTTCACTGGTTAGATGGACGCGTAGACCCGGTTGATTTATTATGGCCGTGGGCATAGGCGTGATGCCTATTGATTTTTGGGCTGCTGACTGAAAATTTCTAGTGATTCGAGTTTAATTTAATGCAAGGCGTGGCGCGGAGCGAGGATTGGAACGTTCTGGTACGGTCATTGTGGGTTTTTGACACGGACATTGATGCCAAAATTGCCGCGTTGAGGTAAAAGGAAGCTTTCTAAGTGTGAAAGGCCAGCCTTGATGAGTTTTTTGCGGATACCGGAGAGGTGTTTTCGAATTTCTTCTTCGGTTATGTCTTTCCATTTAGAGAGGGACTCGTAATGGCGGGAGAGTTTTTCAAGCTGCGTTATCCAGTTTGGGAGCCAATTGCTGAATTCGGTTGTTCCTACTGAGTATTTGCAGAATGGTGCTTGGCCGCTGCGACATCGGTCGGCCAAAAATTGGTAAATAGCAAATTCGCGTGCATTTAGTGGGATGGGGGTGTTGTTGACTTTTAATATAAAGTGTTGGTGGTCTAGTGTGATTGTGGGAGGGGTCATGATTTCCTGGATTCTACGTGAGTAGGCACGTATGAGGTTATAGAATTTGCCTGGGTAGCGTCCCAAATGCTTTGGGAACAGGTCTCGTAAGTGGACGTAAGGTACGTCTGCAAGCCATAGTTGAGCATCACTGCTAGAATAGGTGGCGCCAGTGGATGGTAATTGGTGGAGTGTCTCGAGTGCTCCGTCTGGGGTTGGAAAATAGAATTTTGGAGTCAGCGATGGGTTGTCAAATGGTTCGCTAACCAGGACATGGGTTAGTCGATCATTAGCTCTGCCTAGGAGGGACATTGCCGCATAGAGTAACGCGCTCATTGTTTTGCGTCCGCCTGCCAATGAGGCAACAACGCGTATGTCTGGGTTTTCGGTGAGACGACGCAGTTCTTCGAGGATGAAGTCAGCGGCGGTTTCGTTGTCGGCTGGCGTGCGGATGTCTGGAAGTGGGTAGCTTCTGCCTGTTTTAGGGTCGCAATTCGCGATTACACGTATGTCCTCCATGTTTATGCGTGGGTCGTTTTCGAAGTTTGGGCCTAGTATTTGTTTGCGGAGGGCTTGCCAGACTGTTAGTCCTCCGTACTCGGGGGTTGGAGTAAAAAGTTCTGCCTCGATCCGGTTTTTGCCTATGGATGTTGTGATGACTACGACTCTATCTGGTATGGTTGGTGGTTTTTCGTTGGGCGAGTGACCAAATTGTTTCGGTTAGCACTGCTGGTGACATGCCGGTCACGGCGAATAGGACAGTTTCGTTTGTCATTCGTGTGGTCGATTGGCTCTTTGTCCTATGCCGTTGCTTTTTTGCTAGGGTTGNGTGTGGATATGTTGGATTGTGTTTTGCACTCATGACCGGGCTATTTTTCTCGCTTGTGTTCATGTTATTGGGGTTGTTTGCCATAATTGCTCTGTGGGTGTTTTTTTCATTCGAACCACGACGGATCTAACGCGGGTATTGGGTTTTCTTCGCGCGTAAGATCGAATTCGAAGAACTCTGATGCGATTTGTTTCATTTGTTCGAAGCCATCTTTGCCGATGGGCAGCACCCCATGCGCAAGTATGCTCGAATTACGTTTTTCGGTAGAGGTGCGGAACCGGCTTTTTTCGCCCAGGTCAATGTCGGCTTTGATGGCTTTGGCTTGCGGGTGGCCGATGGCCGCGAGGGCAAGCAAACACTGTTCGAGGCTGAGTTTGATCTCGCCGCGGTCGTTTGGTCGGCAGAAGGGCAAGGTTTTCAGTGCGTCGGGTAATTGGTTGACGTTTTCAGGTTTGCACCGGCCATTGACGAACAAGCCGGCGGTTTTTTCGGCAAGCCATATTTGGGCTTGCATTTCCATGGCACGGTAGAGTCGTGCAGCAGCGTCTTCGTATCGACTCTGAGCTGCGGTACGCAGGGCATTATCAAGTAGCTCGCGCAAGAGTTTTTGGTTGGCTGTATCTGCGGCACATTCATCACAGAGTTTTTTGGTTTGTTCGGCTATGGTCAATGGGTTTGGCGTGGGTTTCCCCTCAAATATTGGGCGGAGCCGGCTGATTGCCTCATGGAGGCGACGGACGGCTCCAAAGAAGTCGAGGCGGTGACGAGCGGCCATGGCATCGGCCAGTGTTGCAATGGCCTCGAATCGTAGCCGCAAGGGCACTTTGGGTGCTACGGCACGCAGTGTTTCGGCAGCGTTTTCGAACTGGCAGGCAGCCCATAAGTCACATGTACGTTCGATTTCGCGGATAGCTAGCTCTGCCCAAGGGTTACCCTGATAGAGGACGCGTTCTTTCCCGTCCAATACAATCCCCAGCCCACCCTTGTCCCTTTGGTAGCCACCCACGTAACTGAACTGGTGAAAAAGCTCAACGGCAACCAGTACCAGGGCCGCACTCATGGTTTTTGTACCGCAGGTATAGTCCACGAGCACTTCGTCGGCCGGTACCTTTGTTTCAGCCAAAATGTCCGGTATTTTCCGGCGTAGTTCACGGTAGCATGGTCCAAGTTCCTCAAACTGGTCGACCTCAATGAACCGTGGTGCTGGATGCCAATCGAGTTGTTCTTGGATTTTTTCCGCTTGAGTGCGACTGTCATCCGAACAGAAGTACCAGATGTGTTTCGGCCGATGTTGCCGTAACACGTGCAGTACCGGTGCATCACTGCCGCCGACGGACACGAGCACGGCGGTAACCTTGGGTTGGTTTGGTGAACTGTTGTTCATAGCTCAACAGGGTTTTTGGAATTGGGATAATTGGTGTACCCCCAGAACTGGCGGCCGGTGTGTTGGCCGGTTTTGGCGGTGCGCAGTGGCATGAGCTTGCCGCACCGGGGGCAGTATGGGATGGAAGCCGATTGATCTGATCGATCTGACTGATCAGACTGATCGCGGCGCAACTGCGCAGCCAGGGCGCGTATGACACGGGCTTGCTTACTGTCCCGTGCCCACTGGGGCAAGTGCCTGTGGAAAAAGTAGTCCTCGAAGTCCAGCAGCAGTTCTTCAAGGCTGGCACGGGCGGTGTTAAGAAGGCGGAGCTCGGTTTGGGGGGAGGTAGTGGCGAAGCGGCTGCCTTCGGCGATGTTTTGCCACCCGTTGCGGGTTGCCATGACCATTTGGTCAGCCAGCCGGGAGTGTGGGTCGAAAAACTTCTCGCAAAACCAGTAGGTGGCGTCGTAGATGAGTGTGGTGGTTTGGGAACTTGCGGTGGTGCGGTAACCGCCGGCTGGGCGGAGGCGCTCGGGCTTTTGGGATTGGACGGATCGGCCGGATTGGTTGGGTGTTGTGGTGTTCATGGGTAGACGTAGTTCCATGTGCCCAAATCTTTCCAGTTCTGTTTGGAGACAAGGATCTCCTCCGCTTGTTGCAATGTGCGGCGGTCTGGTGCACAAGCCAGCAGGCAAAATTCTTGGCCCAGTTGGATGACCTTAAACTTGACGGGCGATGGTTTACGGGGTTTGATTCCCCCAAAGATTTTTGAATCTGGGTTTTTGATTGTGTCGGAAGCGGTTTCGCGTAGCGCGTCTGGTGATTTGCGTTGCTTCTCGCCTATAAGAGCGATTGTCCAGTTGCGAAGGCCAAGTGTTCGCAGGGTAGCCTTTAGATCCTCGGCAGTTCTGGGCGCCCAATCAGCGATGGGCCAGACGCTACCTGCAGCGCGGTTGGCGCGTAGGCCGAGGCAACCGAGTAACAGCCAAAGTTTGACGGCTCGTTGGGCGTGTTCCCAGTCTTCGTGAGTGCAACCGGGGAGGCGTTGGAGACGGATGGTGAACGATTGCCCGGCTGCAAGTGCAGGGCGTTGGCCGCGTTCCTTTGGGTGTAACTTGTGGGGGAGCACAGCGGGCCAAGGTTGAGCTTGGGCGTTCGGGACTGATCCGACAAATGAGACGGATACACGACTGCCATGGCCTTGCTTGCCTGCTGCACTGCCCCAGACTTGGTTGCAGTCATCTAGGCCAAACAGGGCGCGGTGCCAAAAACGGACATGACCGCGTATGGGTGGAATGCGCATTTCGGCCTGATCAGCCTGTTTGCCGAGTGCCGTGCCGCTAAAGCACGGAGTCAGTAGCGTGAATGTGAAATCTGCGTGTTCGAGTCGCATGGCTTTTATTGCTATTAACCCAGCCAGTCTTTTGGGAACCAGTCTTTGTCACGGAGGAGCTTCCGGATATCTTTGTAATCTTTGGATGCCAGTGTGGTTTTAAGCTTCTGCAGCCACTCGTGCGTTCTCGGGCTTTTTTAAGANTGTCAATTTCAGCTTTAAGTTGGTCGAGTTGGCCCCGGTTAAGTTTGGCCAGGACACGGTTGCGGAAAGTTGCTTCATTTGGGTAATCACTACGCAGGAGTGCCTGTGCGGCGGCTTCCTGTCGTGCTTTCTTTGGTTCGGGTATATGCTGCGTCTTAGGGGTAACTTGTGTAGTGGCAGCGGATCCGTGGGCTGCTTTTCGGTCGGCGTNTGTAGGCAGTCGGAAACGCCCATAACCGGCGGCGGTTTTTGCCCCGATGCCAAGTTGAGTAAGGGCCTCAATAATCCACCGTTCGGTTGTATCAAGCAGTTCTTTTGCGTTGGCGACTCCGGGGCGCACGAAAAAGACGAACCGCCACCAGGCCCCGGGTTCGATGCATAGAAACGTATGGGGGGTCAAACGGGTTAACGGCTGGCCATTTGCGTCATGGTGCTGATTAACGATGTCCAGGCCGAGTTTCGGGGGGTTAAGTGGGAACCCACCTACGAAAATGACTTCACCAGNATGTTCTGAGCCTTTGAGACAATCGTCTCCGAGGATTAATTGGGCTAGTTTGGCTTCTTCAGAAGTAAAGTTACGGCGCTGTTTTGCTGTCACTAGTGAATTTACAAAAATGATCCGTCTTGTGGATTAAGGTGTTCAAGCCAGCACGCCCATGTGCTGACCACGCCTTTAAGTGCGGTGCCTGGAATGATAGGTAGGCCCGTGGTACGTTCGAAGTAAATGCCGACGTTTTCCAGCACACTTGGGCGGCCGAGGTGCAAAAGCAACCTGCTTTCAGCTACAAGTTCTACGGTTCTAAGACGCTCGCCGTGTTGGCGCTCGAGCGCAGAGAGCCAAGCGAGAGTTCTGNCCACAGCGAGTTTGAGATGGGTNGGCACAAGCCGCTGGTAACAGTCGTGGACCTTTATCAAAGCCTCAGTTTTTGCTTCAGACTTTTTGTCACTCTCGAAACTGAACTTGTCGAGGAGGAGGTGCCAAGCCTCACAGGACTTGTTGAGTGCTTTGGCCACTTTTTGGTTTACAGCTAGCATAGCTCAAGCCGTGAATCGTTTTAGATAGTTTAGAAACGCCAGTGTTTCGGATGTGGCGCGGCGTATGGTAGCACTGTCAGCATTGGCTAGTTCTTCCACGAGTGAGTCTGCGTCGCTTGCTTTAACAATGCGGATACCGGGAGAAGACAGGTGTTCAGCAATGGCGTTAGCGACCAACAGAGCACCAGGATTTTTCCGTTGACCATCAGGCTTACGTTCTACAGCGTATGCAAGTGTTGCAAGCAGGCCGTCTGTGATGATGAGCATTGGGAAGCTACTCAAAGCGTCGCCGCCTTTTTGGCCTATACCCATATTTGGCTGTTTAGCTGCTTTGAGCGCATTGGCAGCACGGATTTGTGCTAGGGTTTTCATGGCTACACTTTGGGGTTATAGTTCGATGCGTTTGGTTTCGCACAGACCGTGGCCCGTGGTTTCATCACCGCCAATTTGAAGGATGATTGGGTTTTCAGATGGAAGAAGTTTAGCTAGGAGCTCTGAGGGATCTTTGTCTGCTTTTCGTCTGGGGGGCAGAACGGTAAGAACAGTGTAGAACAATGTCTCACATGGGACGTTTTCTTGGTTAAAAAGTGCACCACCGCCTTCACCTGATGCACCTTTTACGGTGCGTGTTTCGGGATCAATGGCAATGCGCGCAACAACCTCGGTGCAGGTGGTGACGAAATGCTGAAAGTTTTCGTCGTGGACGAGGGCGATGCGCAAGGCCAGTTTGCTGCCCCAAAGCGGATCGTTGCATAGGTCTTTCAATTCTGCAGCGAGCTTGGCTGCTTGGCCGGATGAGTTGGGTTGGAGCTCCAGTGCATATTCTTCCAACACGACTTGGTTGTTGACGATCAGTTCAGCACCGGCGACGACGCGATCTTTATCCACTGGTGGGATGTCGAACGTGCGTCTGGTATCGCGCTGGAACCGTTTGAGAGCAGTTGGGCAGGTGAGCCAGGCGAAGCATCCTGCCAACGACCGCACTGGGAAAACCAGTATTTTGCCTTCCATGATTTGAATGCATCCGGCATTGCTTTTTTGGTTTTCGCCTTTGCCTTCGATGGCCCCGAAAAGAATTTTTGCTTCTTCGGGGATTTCACTGCTGCGTGCGTATTTTCCGTTTTCGAACGTTTCGCGTGCAAGCTGGAGCAGGACCCCTTTAAGGCTTGAGGCGGGGATCACCGGAAACCCTGTAATACGCTCACGCATGATTGGCAGGTCTATAACGTCCACCGATGTACCCGTGCCTACGTGAAGCGGTGTGCGTGTATAGATGGTCAATAGGTGTTGATTCATGGTTCACCCAATTTGTAGATTTACGATTTAGTTTTGTGTGAATTTTAGTTGTTTGTCTAGTGTCAGGACGTCTGCAGGACGTCGAAGGCATGAACCGGTTAAAAACTGACTGACCCTTAGGCCTGGCTTTTTGGTGTGTAAAAGGGGGATGTTTGCGAACGGAGACGTTCAACGGACGAGCTTCCCTTAAGTAAGGGGCATTTTAGAGGGACAAAACATTTTTTTGCTTGAGTAGGTTAATGATTGAGTCATTGCTACCATGGGCTTTGAGTGCTGGTAAGCCCAGGATACGAGTGTGCGGAGCTTCGATGAGTGCGAGACGTAGCTGATTGTCTATTCGTACTGGTCTTAGGTGTAATACGCTGGTTTGTCGGGGATTTGCGGAACCCAGGGGATTTGGTTTAGACCCGTTACGGCCTGCACTGATGCCCAAACCGTTACGTCCACGGAGGCGGTCTTTGAGAAATGAGCCTGCGGATTCTAAGAGTTTATACCAGTCAGTCCCAAACGTTTTATCCAAAAGGTTGACTTGGAATCCAGCGGCGGAGAGTTCTTTGGTTAAAGCAGTCCATGAATCGGAAGTAAGTGCGTGCTCTTTTGGATGTAAGTGCACCTGCTGCTCGGGTGGTACGGAAACCCAATGCTCCAATGGAGAAGAAAATGCGTAGTGTCTGTTCCAGCCGCTGTGTAGGTGGACGTCTAAAGATGATTTCTATCTTTGCCTTACTACCTGGCGGAATTGCGCCTTTGGGATTTAAGCGACCAGTTCTTCCGCAGAAGAACCCTAGCAGGTAAACTATTGGATGAGTGCCTTGGTGTGGGATTTTTGCATGCCAATTTGTTTCTCCGCCAGATGGTTGTTGAGTGACGCGTACGATAAAGGTGCTTGCCAGAGGTTGGTCACCGTGGACACTACCGAAAATGCTGCGTTCTTCATCGAGAGTTCCTCCCAGGCATCGGAACCACCAATGGAGTTGGCCGCGAATGGCGGAGGCACGAAGTTCGGCCTGTGTTTGATTTGCCCCAGCACAGAAGCATGGGGTGAGAAATTCGATGTGGTAGGTACGGGTGATCATGGCATTTTTCCGTAGGTTCATTTTTTTACAGAGTTCACGAATAGCTTGGGCTATTTTAGCAAGCTCACCTTTAGTAGCTTTGTTTTTGAAATTTTGCCAGTAGGCAAGGCGCGGACCGCGGAGAGCACGGACGATAGCTCTTTTCTCTGCTTCTGTAGGGCCACCCTTTTTAGGATCTTTACAAAAGGCTCGGACTTTAGAGTCGAATTGTTGATCGTTTAGTCGGGCAATGATTTTATCAGCTCGTTCATCTTCACTTAGTCCTGCGAGGGCAGCTTCTTCTTCTTGTTTCCTGCGGATGCGTTCGGCCTCTTCGATTTTCCGCCGTTCCTCTTCTTTCTTTTGTTGGAGTTCAGAAAGGTATTTGTTTATGGTGGCGTTAACGTGGTTTTTCGCTATTGTTTGGATCGTTTCTGACCAATCAAACCATCCGTATCCGGCGGATGTTTTAGCGCCGATGCCGAATTTTGACAGGCCAGTTTTTAACCAAGTTTGCGCCCAATCGATGACTGGGTAATGTGTTTTGCGGAGTAGGGCTAATGGGAAAGCGAATACGTGACCAGCTGCAACAGCAGGAAAGACTACTGGAATGGGTTCCTCGGTGTCGGTTGCGATTTGCAGGTTTCTTCTGTAGTAGTAGAAGTGGTGACAGGTAACAACATCCAGTTCCAGCTCGCCTAATTTGGGTACTTCGAGGGGTAACCCTTCAACTTTTCCGATCGTTCCGAGATCGATGGGGTAAGCCGGCCAGAACGAAACCAAACCGCTGAAAGTTGGGTAGGTCGCGCCAGGGTGCTACGGGATCGTCTATCTTGCTGACTTGTAGGAAATTTAAAATGCGAATTGCAACTTCACGTGCTACCTGATTCCAAATTTTATTGCGGATTTCATCATTTTTTTCGGTGTCTTGTAGGGTTTCTCCGGTGTTTTCTGCCATTGCCCACCAGAAATCGGAATTGGGTTCAGTTTTGACTACTTTTCCAGCCTTTCGCTCGGTCTTCCGACCCGGTTTCCAATCGGTTTCGGTCCAGCCGAAAACTAAGCAGATTTTGAAGAGTAGATCAGTTTTTTCCTCGAGTGATTGGGTTTGTTGGAGTTCATTGATTGCGGCGCGTCTGGCACAACCTTTGACTGCGCTACCGGGAATATAAGGCATGCCGAAGCGGTCTAGGCATAGACCTGCGTTTTCCATAACGCCGCCTGCCATGTTCACCATGAGTCGGGATTGTAGCTGGGCATAAACCACAGCATCAAAGGTATTTTGGCCTATTAGGAGGGCTACTGATTTCGCTTTATGATTATTTGGGGGCTTCTTTAAAGCAGTCTCGAAAATGTTTCTTCGAGCTGCTTTCTCGGCGGTGGGGTCTACCATTCGGTCAAGCAACAGCGAGCGACTGGTACATTTCTCTGCGTTTTGGCCGAGAGTCGCGCGGGTATCTGATGGTAAGAATGCAGGCATAACTGGATCTTTTTAATCTTTGGATGCAAATCGTTTCAGGTACGAAATAAACGCTAGGGCTTCGGTTGTGGCACGTTGGAGGTCCTGAGACGACCGGTTGCTGAGTTGGTAGATCATCTCTTCGATTGACCTTGTTTGTGGGGCGAGTATCCCACACTTTGCCAAGTGTTCTATAGTAGCTTCTAGGGCTTTTTTCATGTCTACCCTGGTTTCCCCGCTGCTTTCTGCGTTACAGAAGGCCGCAGTAGCCAGAAGGCCGTTGGTAAGAATCAGCGCCGGGATTTTGTTCACAGCGGCGCGACTCAAGCCTTCCGCTTTTTCTAATGCATGTTTGGCACGGATTTGTTCAAGATTTTGGACTAGGGCAGTACCTTTCATAGGGGACAACCTCCTGATTATATGTTTTAGTTGTATGGGTCGGTGAGTTTGATTGTGCACCAGCCAAGGCCGGTTGATGCATCACCACCAAATTGAAAGATTTTGCCGTTGACCTTCGATTCGAATTCCTTAAGGGCGTCATCGGGGGTTTTGTTTTTGAATATTGGTCCCCTGCCGGCTAGAGCATTAATAACGGAGTAGAAGAGTGTTTCGCTTGGTACGTTTTCTTGGTTAAAGAGTGCGCCGTGGGCAGCTGTGCCGGTTTCATCGTTGATGCGTACATGTTGGGAGATTTCACAAGCATTCTGTGCGAAAAAGCTCATCATACCATCACTGAGGATGACAAGGCGCTTGCCGACTTCCGCCCACACTGGGTCCTCAGGCATCATTTGGTTGAATTGTTGACTAAGGGATTCGGGGAGTTCTCCCGCATTCTCAAATGTGTATTCTTCGAGGACGAGTTTGTTATCGATTGATAAGGGACTGTTTTTATCAAACAACGCTTGGGTATCGGATGGCGATTTGAAGTCTGGGAGGGTAGAGAGTACGCCATCGCGCTTGGCACGCCTAAGAATTAGTGGGCAGGTTATCCATGCGAAGCTGCCTTTAGCGGATCGGACTGGGAAGGCTAGAAGGCGTCCTTCTGTGAACAGTAAAGCACCAGCCATGGCCTTGTCGGCGTCGGTTTCGCCAAAAAGCCATTTCCCATTGGCTGAACGTTGGATGACTGTGACTTCCTTTACGGATCCATTTTCGCCTTGTTGTTTCACAGTTACCTGTTCATTCCACTCGTCGGCGAATGTGCCTTTAAGGCTACTAGCAGGTATAATTGGGAACCCTGTGTGTCGTTCACGGATGATGGGTTGATCGACTGCGCCTACGCTAGCGCCCGCCCCCACGTGCAGGGGAGTGCGAGTAAATATGTACAGGATTTTCTTTTTCATGGTTTGCGTTCTGGGTTGTTGTTAATTGCACTTTTATGGTGATCTGACCCGTTGGTTCGGTGAAATTGCCATGTGCCGCACACGCCTAGGCCGAATCCTTTCTCGCCTAAGAGTGTACTACGACGGTTTTTTATGCTCGTGCCGGCTGTCTCGCCGTGCCAATTAAGTGCATGGGCAAGTGCTACGGCATCTTCAGCTGAGTCGGCTTCGAAGTAATAAACTGCACCTGCAGGCACGGCTAAATGCGTGCTTTTAGCCCCGCCTTCGGGTCGGTCAACATCGTTAGGCAATGCCCAGCCCGTAACCACGAGGGGCTTAGGCACCAACGCAGCCACGAGGCGTGCGCGGATCGTTGGAAGCTCACGCACACGCTTCCGCCAGTCGTCTCGGCGTTCACCTGGTTTGCGGTCGGTATCGCCAGCTTTAAGCAGGACGTGGCCTGTTTCTGGGCAGACCCAATTGGGTAGCCAACCGCCGGGATGGTATTTAATGCTTTCGGATTGGTTTTCAGGGATTTCTGGCCAGATTGCGGGGCTTAGGAGGATCCATTTTACGGCGTACTTGCCATCGTTAAGGCGATTAAAATCTTCTTTTTTATTGAGACCAATTGGCAACGGCAGCGGTTGTGGTGCGTTTTTGCGTTGGGCCGTGCAGAGGCGTTGTTGGCCACCGACGATGATGCTCTGTGGTTCATCCTTGAATAGGGCGTGGATTAGGTCGCCTGCTTCTTTGTCAATGGCTTGGGCGAAGACTGCCATCCGGAAGTTTTCGCGGAGTCGGAGGTAATTGGCTATGTAGAGTTTACCTTCTGTTTCGCCGTGGCCCGTTGTACCAGTTGCGGGATCAATGGCTATGCCAATGGTCGATTCTAGCTCCGCTATTTCTGAGTCAGATAGAGAGTCATTTGACTCGAGTTGAGTGGCTGAATTGTTTAGGTAGGATTGATAGGCTTGGGATGAAATCCATTTTTTGGGGCTAGTTTCTTTAGTAGGGGGGCGCTGGTTTGCCACGGGATAAAGTAGGGGCTGAGGCAAGCTACTAGTTGCACGCCAATTGCCGTCTACGGGTAGGTGAGTGACTGTTAGAGTGGGTTTTTCCTCGGTACCGGGGGTTGAGGAGGCTCGTGGCAGCCCGTATTCCTCTCCGCCCCGGAGTCCTTTTTGAGGGGTATTTACCTCGGTATCGAGGGGGCGAGGGAGATACAGTTTTTGTTGGTCTGGGGGGGGTTCGCCATTAAGGAGCATGAGAGGGAATGGCCCTGCTGTGGTGAGGCAACCGAATTTGCGGTCTCGGTCGTCCGAGTATTCACCGCTTTTGCCATGGCGGTGGAGGTGGACGTTCGATAGACCTGCTCGATGGAGGGCGGCATGAAAGGCATGGTTGATGACGTTTGGTAATGGCCAGGCAGCCGTATGTCCTGCCAAGCTTCCTTCCATAGGCCGACCGTCCCGGAAAAATAGGACATCGGTCGGCTGAAGAATGATTAGATGTAGTGTGTTATTGTGATTCATAGGTAGTCTGCCTTTCGGCTAATTGTTGGGTTTCGGGTTCAGTTTCAGGTGATTCTGACTCGAATGTTTCAGTGTTCCTTACGATGAAAGCTACGGTTTGGCAGAGGCCAATTAGTGCAGCGATTTTTTGGCAGGGGGTTTTTAGGCTCCCGTGATTGAGGAACTGAAGGATTGCTTCGCATATCTCCTGGACTTTTGCGGGGTCGTATTTAGGACCTCTCTGGCGCTCGGCGACAAAGGAGATTTCTTTCTCTAAAACTTTGATTGCAACTTGCTCGTCGAAGAAATCAGTTTGATGCGTGTTATCTTTGGGGCTTGCGGTGTGATTTATGTATTTTGATGTGAGTTCGATAAGGCGGTATGGGAACCTGGCACTTATGATTTTGTCTTGCAGAGCCTGTGACATTAAAAGGTAAGCTTCGAGTCCGCCTGAATCCCAGTTGCATCCCCATTGGATAGTTTCACCCGAGCGCTTTATTAAAGTCACGGCAAGAGCGCTGCGGCCGAGTTGTTTTTTGGCGTGCTTCTGTGCGGCCCGGGCTTCTTGGATGACGTCTTGGAGTGGGTGTGTGTAATGGGCAATAGCAATGCCGACTGAACAGTCGGCGGCAGGTCCAGGGACGAGAAATGGGATGGGTTGGTTTTGCTGGTCTACTCGATCGAGGCGTTGGAGAAAGCCTTTATGTTCCCCGTGAAGGAGACAACGTTCGGCGGCGAGTTTCTGGTAGTAAGGCGGAGGCGAGGCTTCCNAATCACGTGCCTGTTTGCGCAGATGTCGGTCTCGCAGTTCGGCGGCATGGCGGTGCAGGGTCTCCTTTATCTTCGGGTCGCCCTGGAACGCCATGCGCAGGGCTTGGGCGCAGGCAAGGGCAGTGTCTGCGGGCAGCAGGGCGAGTACGTCATCGCCGCCAGCGTAAATGAGCCGGCCATCAAACGCCTCGACGATGGGGCGGGCACATAGGAGCGCGAAGTTGGACAAGGCTTCGCTGAATTGTAGGTGGTAGCTGGGATAGAGAGGGCGTTGCGTTTGGAGGAAATTTTTGAACTCAGGTTGCTCAAAATATTGTTTTACCCCGCGGCGTTGACCCTCGAAAACGTCTTTGTAGTCTGCAAGTTGTGTTTCTAGCTTTGGCGTTTTTTCCCCACTAACCCATTTTCCGATCTCGTCACCGTCTAAGGTTAACACTGCAAAATATCTTTCTTTTTCTATTGATTGTTCCTCTTCTTCGATTTCTCTTTCGGGTTCGTGGATGGCAATGCCGCGGGTATTTGGCATTGGGAAGTTCGCGGGGTCAGTTTTTAAATTCCAGGGCTCGGCGGCCAAATAAGCGTAATGCCACACCCGCTTGATAAGCGTAGGAGCTCCCAGCCAGTCGTCATGTTTGAAGAGGGTTGCCCATGGTGCCCCAGCTTTTTCGGCGCGATCCGTCCATGTCCGCCCTCCAGCAACGGCTTCCTCACGACCTGTGAGGGCGTCTTTGTTGTTGAAAGTGCCGACCTGCCAGCCGCCGGTGTTTGCGGCGGGAAAGGCGCGGGTTTGGCGCACGGCATCGAGTTGCCAACTGTTGAATGCGAGAATAACCGACCAGCCGAGGCCGAGGTTGTTAAGCTTGGTTTTGGTGGCGTCGGTGTAGGAAGCGCGGGTCGCGATGCTCCATGGGCATTTGTTTTTCCGCCATATCCACAATGGCTTGAACGCGAGCGCGGGCCTGTTGAATAGGCATTTCGCTAGCGAAACCGTCGGCAAGTTTCAGAGCTGCTTCAAGGGAACTGGGCCATGGCGTGACCTGCCATGAAAGGGAGAGGAAGCGTTCGACTTGAGTATCGAAGCGGGCCTTGCGTTGGGCGGCGGTGAAACCGCCTTCGTCAGCCGTCAAGCCTGCTTGCTCACAGGCATTCCAGACGGCATCGCTGATACGTTTCCATTCGTCTTGGATGGCGTTACAAACGGCTTGGGCCAGCTCTGCAGCGTGCGCGTCGGGTACGACGGCGAGGAAGACGTTCGGTAGATTGGGCGTGAGCAGGTCTCGTAATTCCCACTGCAAGGACTCCCAAACTGAGCGCTGGCCGCTGATGGAGACCTTGCTCCAGAGATCTTCGCGCCAGTGGAGGTCAAACAGGGGTTGCTCGCGCAGGTTTGGAAAGATGACGGCGTCTGGACCGACGAGTTCGGAGAGTTTCTTTAGACCAGCGGCCATGAGCCATGAGAGTAAGTAGCTGCCACTCCAGAGGTCGCGGATGCTGCGGGCCGCGGCGATGAACTCCTGAACGGGGCCAAGTTGGAATTTTAGGAAGGCGGGGTGCCAAACTTTATCCGGGCCAACGCAGCCGGCCAATGCTGAGACCACCTGCATGTGTGTCCAAATGGAGTGATCGGGGATGCGGGTGTCGGCCGGCAGGAAGGCTAGGCGGTAATCTTTTTGCATGGCGTGCCGGGGCCAAAGGCGCCAATGAGCGAAGAACCGGGCCCGCCAGCGAGCTGTATCGTTAGGTAGGTTTGCAAGTGAGCTGTCTGTGAGAGCTGGCTGAGTGGTGTTCTCACCTTCGAAAGCTGTCTCGACGGTGGTGAATTCCTCGTGGAACGGGAAGGGCGTTCCGTTCAACGGATGCCGAAAGGCGTTGCGGATTCCGTCGAAGGCACATCGCAAGGCTGCTAAGCGGGATGATGGAAACGGCAAGCGGTCCGCAGTAGCGGCAGTCTCGTCAGCATAATCGAAATACTTGCCCACTTCAGTGTCTATGAAGCCGGCCTGGCGGAAGGCAGCATCGGCCCGTTCGCCATGTGTGGCGATATCCAGGGCCTTACTTGGTGGATCGTGCAGGTATGCTGCAAGTTTCGCTTTCCAGAATTCAGGATTGTTATTCAGGTTTACCATATTGAATGGTCGTTAGTTTTGTTTAAGTGTTTTGAAAGTCCCATTGTGAGCAACTGAACCATTGGGTGATTTGTTGGCGATTTTGTGTTCTCGTGTTTGGGTTGGTCGATCAGGGTTTTGCATAAATTGCAGGGGTAATTTTATCATGGGATTGAGGCATTGTGTTGAATGGGAACGTACTTGGACGTCTTAGTTGTCCAGCGGCAGTCCAACCCATACTTACCTACCAGCTTAGTGCTTTTAAAGTTTTACGTCAAGCAGAGCTCTGTAGTGTTTGTGTGTAAGTAGGATTGTGCGGATGTTAAGGTGCATGGAATGGTGGTGAGAGTATTAGTATTCGTGCAATTTGGCCAGGTTGAAAAGGGACTTTGGTAGTTTTTGTGTGTTAGGGGCACATTGGAAATTAGCGCCGAATATTGATGCTGGATGACTTCAGGCAGGGTAGCCGTGGGGTTATTGGAAGGTATGTGTGGAGTGACATTTATTGGCCCCGTGTCTTTGATTCGTACTGCAAAGCAATTTAGTTCTGTGAGGGTATTAAAAATTATTGGAGAGGAGAGAGTTTTTGGGGCGTCAGTGTTGTAAAGTTTTTGATAGTTTTTTGGTGGGGCTAGTGGATACGGTTAATCCAGGAGTGTTGGTGGCTCGCCAACCTTGGTTTGGTTGAAAATAGGAGAGTCTCGGGTGGCGAGGAGGGGTTTAGCGCCGTCACTTCGAAATTGTTTTTTGACCTTATAGGGTGGAAAAAAGGAATGCTAAGGCTTGGTTAGGGTTGAGTAAAGTGGAGATGTGAGTAAGGGTTTGAGTGGGGAGCTACTTCAGGTTTGACCACGGGGGGGGTGCTATGTATCGTAGTGTTCGATCTTTGCGGTTATGTTTGGCACATTAAGAAAGCATCAGAAATGGTTGTGGGTTGCGCTGATTTTCGTGACCGCGGTTTCATTTATTGTATATTTCACACCGTCTGGGCGAGCGCCTGCTATTCGGTCTAGGGGAGGGGATTTAGGTTCGGTTGCAGGGCGAAAAGTAGACCTGGACGAGTTATGGCAGGTGAAGAATGAGGTTCGAATAGGCTACTGGCTTACATATGGGAATTGGCCTGATTATGATGCGCGGGCTCGGGAGATTGGTTTTGATGAGAATGGCATTACGAGGGAAGCGTATAAACGGATCTTGCTAATAAGGAAGGCTGAGGAGATGGGGATTGTACCCAGTGCAGAGCAAGTTGCTATGGGGGTAAAAAATCTGATGGCCCAGATAGTACGGGCTAACCAAGTTGATCCATTGCAATTCGAACGGGCTATTTTATTGCCCGGGCGCGTTACACTTGATGATTTTGCCCGTTTTGTGCGACACAACATAATGATTAATAATTTAGCCACGGTAGTGGGTAGTGTTGGGGGGTGTTTAACGCCAGAGGAACTGGAGCGCTTGTATGAATACGAGAACAGGGAAATTGTAACGGTGGTTATGCCAGTTTTGGGATCGAACTTTTTATCTCGTGTATCGTTGGATCCGAAGGCATTGGCCGAGTATTACTCGAATCACATTGATAGGTACACTTTGCCGGAGCGAGTCCAGGTAAGGTATGTACATTTTGCCATGACTAACTATATAGGGCAGGCTTGGGAATTTATCACTAAGCTACCTGATTTCAGCAATGAAGTTGAACGGGCTTATGCACGGTTGCAGAGCAATAATGTGACATCTGGATCTCCTGAAGAAATAAAGGGTCGGATTGTTACGAATTATTTAAATGGGGTTGCGTTAGATTTTGCTAAGCGGAGTGCGAATGCGTTTGGTCGTGCAGTATTTGATCATGATCCCATTACGTTAGAGGTCTTTTTACAAGTGGCATCAACTTCGAATTTATCTGTTAATGTTACACCGCCGTTTTCTCGGAGTGAAACGCCTCCGGGATTGAATGTGGACGAAGAGTTTGTACGTGCGGCATTTAGGTTGACTTCAAATCAGCCGGTGAGTGAGCCGGTGGTTCAAGCAGACGGGGTGTACATTTTAGCTTTGGAAAAACGGCTGTCGCGGGAGGTGTTACCGCTGGATGCGGTTCGTGAGAGGGTTGAGCATGATTTAAGATGGGATTTGGCTGTTAAACTGGCGCAAGAAGAAGGCGTTAAAATCCATGCCGGGATTACAAATGGACTTAGAAACGGAAAAACTTTTGATAGCGTTTGTGCGGAGTTACGTTTGGGTGTAATTTCGCCTAAGCCTTTTGCGCGCAGAACACAAATATTACCTGAGTTGGAGGGTATGTTGCCATCTGCTTTGGTTCGTGACACGGCATTTAAGCTACGGCAAGGCGAATGCAGTGAGTTTGTGCCGACAGTGAATGGTGGGTTTATAGTTTATGTGAAAGACGTGCTTCCGGTGGACAGGTCCAAGATGCAGAGTGAGATGGGGCAATTTCGAGAGACCTTATTGCAAGTTGCGCGAATGGAGTTATTCCAAGCTTGGTTTAGGGAATTAGCAAGGGTTGAGTTAGCTTCGACACCCGTTGCACAGTTGAATAGTGGGACGAGTGGAGAAAGGTAGCAAGTGTGTGAAAGGGGATTGAGGGATATGAGTGAAACAGCGCGGTCAGAAGTTATTAAGCTGACAGCGCCGGATCGGTATTGTTGGGAGGTACCAATTTTGTACGAAGACGAGTATATTCTTGCGTTGAACAAACCCTCGAACTTGCTTGTAGCACCTGATCAATCTCAGCGGCCGAACTTGATGCGTATGATTCAGGATGCGGTTGTTAAGGGTCGGCCGTGGGTTAAGGAGCGCAATATTACATATTTAATGAACGTGCATCGTTTGGATTTGGAGACGTCGGGTGTCTTACTTTTGGGGAAGAGTAAAGAGGTGGTATCAGCATTGACAAAGCTATTCGAGAGCCGTGAGATGAAGAAGGAGTATGTGGCCTTGGTACATGGTCGGGTTGAGTCGGACAAGTTTGAGGTTGCAGTTAAGTTAGAGCCGCACCCGAAACGGTATGGTTTATGGCGAGTGGGTAAGCGGGGAAAGCCCAGTCATACGGAGTTTGTAGTGGAGGAACGTTTTATTGGGTATACGTTGGTGCGATGTTTTCCTACCACGGGACGTAGTCACCAGATCAGAGTTCACTTACAGTATTTGGGTCATCCGATTGTTGGTGATGCGGATTATGGAGGTGCTCCTTTATATTTATCCCGGATAAAGCCAGACTACAAACGCAAGAAAGGTGAAGAGGAAAGGCCTTTGATGGGCAGTTTAGCTCTTCATGCGGAGAAGTTGGAGTTTGTTCATCCGATGACAGGGAATTTGGTATTGATAGTAGCGCCCTGGCCCAAGCATCTTCAGGTGGCTGTTAAGTATTTGCGTCGTTATGCCAAAGTTTGAGTAGGGGGTTATNATAAGGCCCACTTTAGGATGGCTTTTTGGACGTGGAGGCGATTTTCTGCCTGGTCGAAAATCGTTTTTGTCGTGAGCTTCGAAAGTTTCTTCGTCGATTTCTTTTCCGCGGTAGGCTGGTAAGCAATGCATTACTAGCGCATCGGGTTTAGCAACCGAGAGGAGGGTTTTGTTTATTTGATACCCGGTGAAGCGTAGTAGTCTTTCCTGAGATTCGGATTCTTTACCCATGGAGACCCAGACGTCGGTGTATAAAACTTCAGCGCCACGTGCGGCTTCGATGGGATCTGTGGTGCATGTGACATAATCGGCTGTTTTGAGGAGGACTTCTTGGGGTGGGAAGTATTCTTTAGGGGAGGCGATGTAGAGTTGGAATTGCAATTTTTTTGCAGCCCACATCCAACTACGTGCTACATTGCAAGCGCCATCACCAATAAAAGCTATTTTTTTGCCTTTGATGGAGCCACGCTTTTCTTCATAGGTGAAGATATCGGATAGGATTTGGCATGGATGTTCCTCGTCGGTGAGAGCGTTAATAGTNGGTACTTTGGGCGTACCGGGCGAATTCCTCCACGTCTGATTGAGCGTATGTTCGAATGATTGCGCCGTGGACCATTCTGCCAAGGACTCTGGCGGTGTCTCGGATTGGTTCGCCGCGTCCAAGTTGTGTTTCGGCTGCACTAAGGAAGATTGTGTTCCCGCCCAGCTCATGGATACCAACCTCGAATGATACACGTGTCCGGGTAGATGCTTTTGTGAATAGGAGTGCCCATGTTTGGCCGGCCAGAATGGGAGTGTTAGTTTTCCCGTCGGCCTGCTTTCATTTGCCGGGCTTCATGTAAGATTATTTGTATGTCTTGTGGGTCGAGCTGTTCAATTGTGAGGAGGTGTTTCATGGTAGGTTATGGTGGTGTTCATGTTTTGTTTATTGATTTGATTGCCTGTTCTATGATGGTGAGAGCTTCTTCGGCTTCTTGTTGTGTTAAGTTGATTGGGGGCAAAAGCCGGACCACACAGGTGCCGGCAGGTACTGCCAACAGTCCGTGTTGGTGCAATATATTTACAAACTGGATTGAAGATGGTTTTGCAAGGGCGGCGAAAGCTGGGATTTCGCTTTTGTCAAGGAGTTCAATTCCGAGCATAAGGCCTACGCCTCGAACGTCTTTGATTACCGATGGATATGTGGCGGCAAGACGTTGAAGTTGTGTCAGTAGCCAAGACCCGATTTGTCGCACATGAGTTGGGAGGTTATCGCGTTCAATTATCTCCAAAACTTTTAATGCGACGGTGCATGCGAGTGGTGAACCACCGTAGGTTGAGGCGTGTGAGCCTGGGTCGAGTAAATCGGCGTATTTGTCACGCACCCAGAATGCGCCAATTGGGAAGCCGTTGCCGAGGGATTTGGCGAGTGAGACGCCATCGGGTAGAAACGCCCGGATGAGTTCGGGGTTTTGCCCTTCCAAGATTGTTTGGTAGCCTAGGAATCTGCCTGTTCGGTAAATTCCACATTGGACCTCATCGAAAAGTAGCAGGAGGTTGTATTTATTGCAGAGTTCCCGTAAACCAATACAAAAATTCTGGGGTGGCAGGGTGAATTCCGCCTTCGCCCTGGATGGGTTCTATCATAATTGCAGCCGTTGCCGGGGAAATAGCTTCTTCAATAGCTTTGAGGTTATTGAATGGGACATGCCTGAAGCCCGGCACCATTGGGCCGAAGTTGCGTTTAACTTTTTCCTGTCCGGTGGCTGAGATACCAGCAAGGGTACGTCCGTGGAAGGAGTTAATCGCAGTTAGAATTTCAAATCGCCCTTCCTCGTGTCCGTATCTACGAACTAATTTAAAAAGCCCTTCATTTGCTTCTGCCCCGCTGTTGCAGAAGAATACTTTGCCCGGGCCGATTCTGTGGACGAGTCTACGTGCGAGTTCGCCTTGTTGTGGGATGTAGTAAAGGTTAGAGACGTGGGTGAGGGTTTTTGCCTGTCTGGCTATGGTTTCTGCGATTTCTGGATGGGCATGTCCTAAGCAGCAAACTGCGATTCCAGATGCGAAGTCGAGGTATTTTTTTCCATTTATATCAAATAGATACCGCCCTTCACCCTTAATGAATGCGATGTCAAACCTAGCGTAACTGGGGATGACGAATGTTTGGACTAGATCACGGATTGGGGTGAATCCATCTCCAGGTTCTATACTTTGAAGTTCGTTTTGGGTATTGTTTTTTGTCACAGCGATGGTTATAACACTATTTCGGTTCCTATACCAGTATCGGTAAACACTTCGATTAGGATAGAGTGGGGCAAGCGGGCGTCAACCATTGAAACTTTTTCAACGCCTGCGCGAACGGCTCTTACTGCGGTGTTAACCTTTGGAATCATACCACCATTTATGATGCCGCGTGATTTTAACGTTTCCAACTCGTGTAGTGTGACAGTTGATAAGAGTGTTGAGGGATCGTTAGGATTCATCATTAAACCTGGNACATCAGTCATGTAAATCAGTTTTCGGGCGCGGAGTGCGATGGCTGTTTCTGCGGCAGCTGTGTCGGCGTTGCAATTGTATATTTTCCCGTCGGGACCTTTAGCTGTTGGGCTGATTACCGGGATCTTGCATGAGTTTAGAGCATTGTTTATGAACTCAGTGTTTACGTTGTTAATTTCTCCTACGTATCCGAGGTCGATTGATTGGCCGTCTGGTGTTTGGATAGTGGCTTTACAACAAGAATACACCTGGATTCCTAGGAGTCCAACTGCTTGACCGCCTGCTTCGTTGATGGTTTGAACGATTTGGGGATTTATTTGATGGTTTAGTACTTGCTCAACGATCTCGATGGTTTTTTCGTCGGTGATTCTGTAGCCGTGTACAAATTTTGGGGTTAAGTTAGCGGATTTCATTGCACGTGAGATTGCTTTACCGCCTCCATGGACTATCACGGGTTTGATTCCGACAAGTTGGAGGAACACGATGTCTTTTGCAATTTCTCGCATGTGCGGCAGAGGGTCATCCGTATCCATGAAACTGCCGCCGTATTTAATGACGAAGACTGAATCACGGTATTTTTGTATGTAAGGTAACGCCTCTAATAGAATGGCCGCTTTGGTAACCTGCTGTGGGTGTGTTAGATTGGTGGTAGTCATAGCACTGGTTTAAATCAAGGGTCCCAAGGTCAGCCTCCGAGTGATTCAGGGTTTGACACGTCGCCTTTGTTAAATTCGACGTAGGCCTCGGTTAAATCGGCAGCGTACATATGCGAGCTGTATTTGCCGGAGTTAAGGTCGATATGGATTACAAATTCGTTTGGTTGTACAGCTTTGCATAGTTGTTTGAACGGGACCGTGGTTGGGGCGCCCTTTTTGACGCACCAGAGTATCTGGGTTGAGTCGGTGTGGGAGTACCCAATATCTATTTTAGTGGGGTCTATTTTGACTGGGCTGTATCCGATGGCTGCCATGATTCTTCCCCAATTGGGGTCTCCGCCATGCCAGCTCGTTTTCACCAGTGGGCTATTGGCTACTGTTCGAGCGACTGCATCGGCTTGCTTGTGAGAGGCTGCTCCTGTGACTTTTATTAGCACGACGCGGTGTACACCTTCTCCGTCATAAACAATCATTCTGGCTAGTTCCTTGCAGACGTAGCATAGTGCTTCAAAGAACGCTTTGGCTAATTGGTGTTTAAGCCCTGATTGTCCTTTGAAATCGGCCAGTGTTATTGTGGGGTTCCCAGCGAGACCGTTAGCTAGGATTATTACCGTATCGTTTGTACTGGTGTCGCCGTCAACAGTGATTTTATTGAAGCTCTCTGCGACCGCTTCAATTAGGCAGCGTTGGAGGGCGACAGTAGAAATTGATACATCTGTGGTAAGGAAACATAGCATAGTGGCATGGAAAAGGTTGGCTGGCATAGAAGGTGGGTGTTGCCCTTTCGGACTCATCTGGGGGTGTATCATTCCTGCACCTTTGCAAATGCCTCCAATTTTGACAGTGTAGTTTTTAATCTTGAATTCTACTGCAATTTCTTTAGGGCGTGTGTCGCTAGTCATTATTGCTATTGCGGCCAAGTGTGCATCTTGGGGGGTAGTTCCGAGTGCTTGCGTNATTTTTTTTATACCTTCTTCCACCCGATCCATCGGGAGCGGAATTCCGATGCGCCCAGTGGACGCAACCAATATCTGTGAGGGGTGAATAGGCAGGTTTTTGACAATGCCCTTAAGGTTACCACTATAGGCGGTTTGTGTGATGGCGTGGGCTGTTAAACGACACATTTTTTGGGCGTCTCGTATGCCTTGCTGACCGGTGCAAGCATTGGCGTTGCCTGAATTTGCAATAATAGCCCGTACAGTTTTTGATTTAATGTGTTTAAGTGAGACGATAACTGGAGCTGCTTTAACATGATTTGTGGTAAACATGCCAGCTGCTACTGCAGGGACTTCAGATAGAATGAGGGCCAGATCAGGTTTTTGCCCTTTTTCGGAACCTTTCCCGGTGCCGATTTGTTTGATGTTGCAAAAGACTCCACCTGCGCGGTACCCGATTGGTGCTACTACGCTACCTTCAATCAGTTTTAAATCTGGGCTCATGGCTGACTGTCCTAGATCTATTAAGGTTTTTGGGCAATTATCACAAGCCTTGAGGTTTGAATTGGGACACCTTTTTCATTGCTATGGGCTATGGATGCATAAGCATCGATTATTTCTTTAATAAACGNGTCTCGGTATTCTATAGGCACCCGTTGAATATAGGGGAGCCACAGTTTTCGGATCCAGTTAGCCAAAGATTCTAGGTCTGGGAAGAACATGGTTTCATTGAGTTGCTCGCATTTGAGAATTTTGAAATTTGCTTCTATGAGGAGGTGACTGTATTCGATCGCTGTAGGTAGAAAGAATGGTTTGCGAAAATTGCGAAACCATGCCCGCCACGGATGTTTTCGAATGATTTTACGGATGGCTAGGAAAATTTCCTGAGCATTGTGTTTTGCTGCCAAGCATGCATGGAGTTTGCCGCCTGGGATAAGCACTTGCCAGGCACTGCGTAGGAAGTCTGATTGTTCTTTAAACCAATGAAGGGTTGCATTCGAGTACACGATGTTGAATTTGCAGGGGAGCGAGATATTCCGGGCATCCATCACAATAAATTGGAGATTCGGGTAAGTAACTTTCGGGTATTTAGCGCTAGCATATTCGATCATCGGGATTGAGTTATCGATGCCGATGACAGAGCCGTTGGGTACAAGTGAGGCGAGCTTGGCTGTGATTCGCCCGGTACCACAACCTACATCAAGAATATGGTAATTGGTGGAGAGCGATAGTGTGTTAATTAGGTCTTCGGCCCATTGGACCTGTGGCCCCTGAAGTACCTCGTATCCTACTGGATCCCAACTATGGGTGGGCACCTCGGCTTGCATTGTTAGGCTAATCCGAGGGTTTCATTCAGATTGTAGGCAATATTCATGCATTGAACCGCTTGTCCACTTGCACCTTTGATGAGGTTATCAATTGCGCTCATTATAATTAGTTTTCCAGTCCGTGGGTCTATTCTCCATGCGATATCAATGTAATTGGTGCCGATAACATGTTTTGTGTCAGGCAGACGTTTATCACCAAGGAGTCGAACAAACGGTTCGTGTTTGTATGCGTTTTGATAAGTTTGGGTAACTTCCGCGAGAAATGCTTGGGCAGAAGTGCCAAGTACCGGTCCTCCAATTGGTTGTCCGAAGATTGTGCTTACAATACCCCTATTTGTTGGTACTAGGTGTGGCACAAACTGGATAGTTACAGGTTGGCCTGCAGCAATTGAAAGTTCTTGTTCAATTTCGGAGAGGTGTCTATGCTTGGGGACCCCATAAGGTCGCACGCTCTCATTACATTCGCAAAATAAGTAATCCACCTCGGTTTTTCTGCCCGCTCCACTGACGCCGCTTAACGAAGCAACGATTATACTCGCAGGATCGAGCATCTTTCTTTGCAGAAGCGGGATGAGAGGTAAGAGAATGCTAGTTGGATAGCATCCTGGACACGCAACGAGTTGCGCGGTTCGGATCTTCTCGCGGTAAATTTCCGGAAGGCCATAAACAGCGAGGGATAAAAGCTCAGGAGCGGGACAAGTATGGCCATAAAATTCTTGGTATACATTTGGGTCCCGGAGGCGAAAATCTGCGCTGAGGTCGAAGACTCGTTTGCCTTGTTTAATGAGTGGAATGGCATATTCTGCCGCTACTCCGTGGGGGAGTGCTAGAAAAACAGCCTCAGCCACAAGGCTTATTGCAGTTACGTCTGCTTGCACGAATTGTAGTTTTTCTGCCTTGGGTAGTTTGGCCAGCCGCGGAAAAACCTCAGCTAATGGTTTACCTGCATATTGTCTTGAAGTTATCGCTGTTAGTTCCACGTAGGGATGGCCTAAGAGGATTCTAACAAGTTCTTCTCCGGAGTATCCGCTGGCGCCTATGACTGCAACTGGCAGTTTAGGTTTCATTGACAGTGTTTCTATCAAAACCACCTGGTTGGATTAAAGTAAAAACCCTAGCCTTCCGTACTAAGACTCGGCAGGGTAAACGGACAGTGTATAGGTAAATTTCTATTACCGTTTGGAGAATTGGAACCGTTTTCGGGCGCCGGGTTGCCCAGCCTTCTTCCGCTCTTTCTTACGAGGATCACGGGTGAGCCAACCGGCTGCTCGGAGGATTGGGCGCAGTGTAGGATCAAACTGTAGTAATGCGCGTGCGATGCCGTGTCTGATAGCTTCAGCTTGGCCCACTACCCCACCACCTTTGACGTTAACGAAAAATGTCAAATCGTTCCTTGTTTGATGTCGCTGTGAGTGGTTGAAGTAGTTTCTCTCTATGCGATTCCACTGGGAAATATTCTTCTAAGGCACGTCCGTTTATCACGATTTTTCCAGAACCGAGAATCATTCGCACGCGGGCTGTAGCTGTCTTACGTCGCCCTGTGGCCCAGATTACTGATGGTGGTTGAGCTTGTGAAGCTGTTTGAACTGTACCAGTTAAGGTTTCGGGAACTGTGGTTATGGAATTTTGGGCATTCTCCATAGCTGAAATTCAGTTTGTGTGTTTTTAGGATTCGATTTTGATTGGTTCGGGCTTTTGGGCTTGATGAGGATGTTTAGGTCCCCGGTAGACCTTTACCTTTGTCAAAAGGGATCGACCAAGGCGATTTTTGGGGAGCATGCCCCATACTGCGTGTAAGATCAGCCATTCGGGCTTTTTAGCTCGAATTTCAGCTACAGTCTTGTAATGTTCGCCGCCACGCCACCCGGAATAGAACATGTACTTTTTCTCGGTTTCTTTCTTGCCTGTGAGGCGGACCTTTTCAGCATTGATTACGACTACGAACGCTCCAGTATCCAGGTGTGGGGTAAATATTGGTGTGTTCTTGCCGCGCACTATATTGGCAATTTTCGCAGCAAGTCGCCCTAATATTTGACCATCCGCATCAATCAAGTACCACTTTCGCGCGTTTGGATCTACTTTTGGAACAAAAGTTTTCATTTCGACTTTCGCTTAAAACAGCAGGTGAAATTATATTTTGGGCAAATCAAAGTCAATCACAGTTTGTTTTGCATAGGCGTTAAGCTGAGGGTGGGCCCAATTGGGTTTGCTAAGGGGGTGGCAACACCCGTCATATCCTGGGCAAAGGGAAATTTTAGGTGGCGGCATGCTCTGAGGTACAGGATCCAATGCGTTAAGTGATCGCATCAACGGCAGTTAGTTGGCACGGGATTGCCTAAAATTTAAGTGGTTTCTTCGAAAAAATATTCTCAGATTTTGATTGAGTTAAGGGTGTCTGGAGGAGCAGAGCACGGTTTTGCGTTGTTAGGGGCTTTTGAAGATGGGGTAACAATCGGCAAGTGGATTTGATTGAAATGGATCTTAGGGATTTTAATCGTAGGGTTAAGTCATGATTGGGGATGGACTCGTGATAAACCGAGAAAACTCGTTAAACAGTTCTGGGCATGATTAAGTCGGTAAAATGTGGGTGAGTTGAAGTGGACGCTCTAATGGGTATTGAGGGTTTTAGGGCATATAGGGTATAGTCTTGTTATGATAAGGACTGGGATTGGTTACGACGTGCATCCTTTTAAGGAGGGACGGAAGTTAATATTAGGTGGGGTGCATATTCCATACTACAAGGGGTTGGAGGGTCATTCGGATGCAGATGCTTTGATTCACGCGATTTGTGATGCGGTCCTGGGAGCGATGGGGCTGAATGACATAGGACACCTTTTTCCCAGCACAGATCCAAGGTGGAAAGATTGTCCTAGTAAGGTATTTCTCGAGTACGTTCGGGATTTGGCTTTGTCGAAGGGTTGCCGCGTTTTGAATGTGGATGCTACGGTGATTGCGGAAGAACCAAAAATTGCACCGCATATAGCCCGAATGAAGGAAGTAGTCGCGTCGGCGCTGGGGATAAAACCGCAGGAAGTAAACATTAAGGCCACTACTAATGAGGGTTTGGGATTTGTAGGTCGTGGTGAAGGTATAGCGTGTTTGGCAGTTGCGACAGTTGATGTGGCTTTTTGATTGGGCAGTGGGGGCTTTAAAAGGATGTTGTTGGGATATGGCAAAAGGAGAGATAGGATGGACCCGTAAGACAGCTGATGGGGAAAGGGTTTTTGTATATGTTCACATGGTAGGTGAAAACTGGAAGTTTTATTTCCGCAAATCCCGGAATGAGAGATGGACGAGATTGGAGACCCCACCCTTAGAGGATTGGATTGAGCTGTATCACTGTATGCAGAAATTGGTTGCTCGGAAGCGGGCTGAACCAGCCATATTAGTTAAATTGAGAAAGCGGATACGGGAATTGTTCCCGGATGCGGAAATTTGAATCGTCTTTTAGTGTGGACTGAGAATTGTCAACCNTGTTAAGAAGCCGTAGATTTTCACAGGTTTTTGCTGTATTTAAGGTTAGGCGGAAGGGTGGCTGAGTGGTTGAAGGCACCTGACTCGAAATCAGGAGTAGGCGCAAGCCTACCGTGGGTTCGAACTCCCACCCCTTCCGCCACTGTAATTTGTGACAGTGGCGAGATCATCCATTTGTGGGAGGCTAAATTGCTTGCAATGGTAGTCCCCTAAACTGCATTCTAAAAGTAATTATTAAAAGTAGAGATATGAGAAAGATGAGCGTTGTAAAGTTCTTGATCAAAAAAGGCGGTTTAATTGTGGTCGGTTTAATTGTAGGAGGCATAGGTAGGGCGGCAATTAGTCATGCTGGTGCGACCGAGTTGAAGGATTGGGAAAATCCTAAGTTGACTGGGATTAATAATTTACCGCCTCGCGCCTCGATGGTTATTTGTCCCAACGAGGAAGTGGCGTTGCAAATTAGGTATACTGCGAATGAAGAACGGATTAAATCGCCGTTTTATCTTTCGCTGAACGGGTTGTGGAAATATAAGTACGCGTCCAATCGTCTGGCACGAATTCCGGATTTTTGGCGTGTTGAATTTGATGATAGTTCGTGGACGAATATTACGGTGCCGTCAAACGTAGAGATAGAGGGTTACGGCATTCCAATTTACGTGAATGTGCGTTATCCATGGCGGCAACCGTGGACGCCTCCGTTTGTACCAGATGACGATCCGAATAACACGGTGAATATGTATCGACGTACTTTCACTATTCCTGAGGGGTGGAGAGGGAAACGAATTCTGTTAACATTTGATGGGGTTAACTCATTCTTTTATGTGTGGATTAATGGTGAGTTTGTAGGGATGGGTAAAGACAGTCGGACCCCAGTTGAATTTGACATTACACGTTTTTTGAAACCTGGGACAAACCTTATAGCGGTGGAGAATTTCAGGTGGTCGCGATGGGTCGTACTTGGAGGATCAAGATTTTTGGCGGTTGAGCGGGATATTTAGGGATGTGTATTTGTGGGCTGTCCCAAAGGTGCATATTCGCGATTTCGAGGTAGTGCCTGACCTTGATAAACAATATGTGAATGGTTCGTTGAAGATCAAACTTTGGATTGAAAATCACTCCGAGAGGCCGGAAGACGTTGTAGCAACGGCGCGGTTGCTAGATCCGGCGGGTACTCCTGTAGCTGTAGTTTCTGGAAAAGTTAGTGTTGCTTCAGGTAGCGAAAAGAACCATGAGTTTGAGATGCTGGTTTCTAATCCGGCAAAATGGTCAGCGGAAACGCCAAATTTGTACAAACTGCTTTTGACCCTGAGGAATTCAGCCGGAGAGGTTTTGGAGGTTATCCCTGTAAACGTGGGATTTCGCAAAGTTGAGATTAAAGACGGTAACCTGCTAGTGAACGGTCAACGAATCCTTATTAAGGGAGTTAATCGTCACGAACATGATCCCGATCGTGGGCATGCTATTACAGTGGAAAGCATGATACGAGATATTGTTACCATGAAGCGTTTCAATATAAACACGGTACGGACTTCACACTATCCCAACCAGCCTGCTTGGTATGACTTGTGTGATATTTATGGGATTTACTTGATTAATGAAGCAAATGTTGAAAGTCATGGGATGGGTTATGGGGAGAGATCTTTGGCAAAGAATCCAGAATGGTTAGAAGCCCACATGAACCGGACGGTTAGGATGGTTGAGCGGGATAAGAATCATCCTTCGGTGATCATTTGGTCGTTGGGTAACGAGGCGTGGGGACGGGACTAACTTTGCTGCAACGGCAGCATGGGTAAAACGGCGTGATCCTACAAGACCCGTCCATTATGAGCAGGCTCGGTTCCAACCCTATGTTGATATCATGTGCCCAATGTATCCACGTCCGCGGGAGCTTTTTGAATATTCATCGCGACCACAAGTTAAGCCTTACATAATGTGCGAGTATTCACATGCTATGGGTAATAGTTCAGGTAATATGTGGAAGTACTGGGAGCTAATTTACACTCGCCCGTATTTACAAGGTGGTTGTATTTGGGATTGGGTGGACCAAGCCTTTCGCCAGCCGCAATCAAAACCAAAATACAGTGGTTTTGTAAAGGTGAGCCCTGGAGAAAAGACTTTCTGGGCGTATGGCGGTGATTTTGGGCCAAGGGGCACCCCAAGGCGATGATAATTTCTGCTGTAATGGGTTAGTAACCCCGGACAGAGAGCCGGCACCCTGGATTGTATGAGGTTTCACATATCTATCAATATGTCCATTGCAAGTTAGTGGGGCCACGGACTGTCTCGATCAAAAACTGGTTTGATTTCTTAAACTTGCAAGACATTGTATATGGAGAGTGGAGTGTCACGGCTAATGGTCGAGTAATCCGAGCGGGAAGGCTCCCAGATTTAAATCTTCCACCACGGGGAGAAACGAATGTGGTAATTCCAATAAAAATCGTTTTTGGTTGAACCCGGAGTTGAATATTTCTTGAACCTAGTTTTTAAGCTTCGAAAGGATACTTTGTGGGCAAAAGCAGGTTATCAGATTGCTTGGGATCAATTTAAATTACCCGATTATAAGGCGCCTGGAATGCAGATTGGTGAATCTGGGCGTGGTTCCTTGAAGATACAAGATGGGAACGACGCTGTGACAGTTACAGGAAAAGATTTTATAGCCCGGTTCGATCGAAATACCGGTGCACTCGTGTCACTTAAGTATCATGGGGTTGAGACCATTCGCACGCCCCTGAGGCCTGATTTTTGGCGGGCGCCTACAGACAATGATAGGGGAAGAAATATGGTTCGTAGCCAAGGTATTTGGAAGCGCGCACATGAAGATTTCGTGGTCACTAATGTGACGGTCATTAAAGAGCGGAATACTTTAGAGGTACGCTCGCTCGCGTTCTTGAAGACAGTTAATGCAAATTGGGAGACCTCATACAAGGTCTACCCAGACGGATATATTTTGGTTAAAGCGCGGTTTATACCATGGAACACGAATTTGCCCTCGTTGCCACGCTTAGGTATGCAAATGACGTTGCCTGCAGAGTATAACTTCATCTCGTGGCTGGGACCTGGTCCTCATGAGACGTATTGCGACAGAAAAGACGCGCCAGTGAGCGTATACGCTGGAATGGTAGATGAACAGCTTTACATCCACTACACTGAACCTGGTGAAAGTGGGAACAAAGTCGATGTGCGGTGGGTTGCTTTAAGGAATAGCAAAGGGATTGGATTACTTGCTGGGGCTTGTTTGGGGGAAACTGGGCCTGTAAATTTCCTCAGTGTTAATGCACTTCCATACACCGCAGATGACTTGGAAAAAGCCAAACATCCTCATGAGTTAACGAAGCGTGATTTTGTGGTTCTAAACCTTGATTTGAAGCAGATGGGTGTTGGCGGCGACGACAGTTGGGGGGCATGGCCACATCCTGAGTATCAGATTCCTTGTCAACAGTATGAGTACAGTTTTTGGCTCAAGCCGATAGGTCCTAAGGATAGTCCTGAAAAACTCGCTGCAAAGGCTAAGTTCTAAATAGCAGATCCGGAAGAATTATATGGGCTGCTACTGGTGCATGATCAAGCCGTAGCAGCCCTTTTTCATGCCAAAAAGTAGAATTAGAAAAGCCGTCCGAACTTAGCAAATCATCCCTCATTAGGATAAACATTTTCGATTCCCCCTTTGAGGGTATAATAAAGAGTGATTGTTGCCTGGTTTGAAATTTGAATTAGTGGCCATAAGAGGCTGGTTGGGTGAGTTAGAAAAAATGGGGTTAGGATATTGAAAGCAATCTCAATAGGGGTACGCCGATGGGAAAATCGTCGATTTATAGCACGAGTATGAATGTTGGAGTTGGTTAAGTTGAGTGCGGGGCTTGACTGAACGCGGAGTATGGGATCTTAGATCAGAAAATCAGCTAATCATGAATGGTTGGATGAATCGTACCACAGCTTCTTTCTTTTTCCCGGAGCGTGTGCAGTACTCGGTTAACTGGTCTTGGCCGATTGCGTTAATGTTAAAGTAGTGAGCTGCAGGATGAATGATGTAAAGGCCACACACGCTGCTGGCGGGAATCATCATGAATGTTTCGGTTAGTTCAATGCCAGCTAATTGTTTAACTGAGAGCAGTTTCCAAAGGGTGTCTTTTTCGCTGTGGTCTGGCCAGATTGGATAGCCAGCCGCCGGACGGATCCCAATTGGTTTTAGGTTTTGTAACTTGGACAGAGGGTCGAATGGAATTCCTAACCAGAGTGCGGTTACAAGACGGTGTGCAAATTCGGAAAATGCTTCGGCTAACCTGTCTGACAGCAC